>Ga0207707_10000569_pt1 | contig 37436 bp, 24 predicted proteins | sample KBSC83BmetaG_FD_184336 | JGI IMG/M metagenome (GOLD analysis project Ga0207707, IMG submission 184336) | Corn rhizosphere microbial communities from Kellogg Biological Station, Michigan, USA - KBS C8-3B metaG (SPAdes) (version 2) | ecosystem: Host-associated > Plants > Roots > Rhizosphere ... | reverse complement strand
CCTTTCGGTCGTTCTTGCCACGTATTGCCCGAATGTGCTGTTCCCATATGCGCGCCAGGTCGTTTCCGACCTTGTCCTGAACGGTGGTTTCCCGCCGCTGCTGCTGCAGCCGATCAATTTCGACGCCCTGTACGCCGAACAGCAGCGCCAGCAGCAAGGGCAGGGCGACGCCAGGCCGGCGCTCAACGCCTAAGGGGTCTCGACGGCAGAAACCACAAGCGGCTGCGGCTTCGCCGTTTTGGCCATCTTCCGCGCCGCTTCTCGACCCATAGAACCACTATGGGTCTTCAAACCGGCACGAAATCTGCCTCAAAACGGCTTTGCCTCGCTCGCATGGTTCCTACCGTCAAGACCCCAATCATGACGACTCGCGCGACGGTTGCCGTACTCGGCGCCGGATCGTGGGGCACCGCGCTGGCGGCGCTGTTGTGCGGCAACGGTGCCGCCACGCGCTTGTGGGGACGGAATGCGGACGCGCTGGCGGACATCGCCGCCAGCCATCGCAACCAGCGCTATCTGCCGGATGTCGAACTGCCGGCGGAACTGGCGTGCGTGCCGGATCTGGCAGAAGCGCTGCATGGCGCCGACGTGGTGCTGGTCGCGGTGCCAAGCGACGCTTTCCGGCAGATGCTGATCGAAGCCGCGCCGTTGTTGCCGGCTGCGGCCGGTTATGCGTGGGCAACCAAGGGCTTCGAGCCCGGCACCGGGCGTTTCCTGCACGAACTGGTGACCGAGCACTTGCCGGGCACGCCCGCCGCGGTCGTCACGGGCCCGTCGTTCGCACGCGAAGTCGCGGCCGGCATGCCCACCGCCGTCACGGTGCATTCCGACGACGATGCCTTCGCGCGCCGCGTGGCCGAGCTGCTGCATGGCAATGCCTTCCGTGCCTACACCGGCAACGACATGCTGGGCGCCGAACTCGGGGGCGCGATGAAGAACGTGCTGGCGGTGGCGACGGGCGTTGCCGACGGCATGCAGCTGGGCCTGAATGCGCGTGCCGGCCTGATCACCCGTGGCATGAACGAGATGCTGCGACTTGGCGGCGCGCTGGGCGCCAAACCTCAGACGTTGATGGGGCTGGCAGGCCTGGGCGACTTGGTGCTCACCTGCACCGGCGACCTGTCCCGCAACCATCGCTTCGGCTTCGCGCTCGGCCGTGGGGTGCCGCTCAAACAGGCGCTGGCTGACATCGGCCAGGTGGTCGAAGGCGCGGTTACCGCCGATGAAGTGATGCGGCTGGCCGCACGTCACGACCTCGATCTGCCGATTTCCCAGCACGTGCAAGCCGTACTGCGTGGCGAGATGACGCCCACCGATGCCCTGCATTCCCTGTTGGCGCGGGAACGCAAGCCGGAGTATCCGGAAAACCTGTTCGGTTGAGGGGGCATTTGGGGTCGCTTCCAAACGTAGAGCCTGTTCGGAGCGGCTGTTGTGAGAAGTCAGGCCATGGAAGGCCGTAGTGGTCTCTCAAAGTGCAAACGACATTCCGGCGGCCTTCGGGTAGGCGGCGCAGCGATCAGGGACGATCGCACAACTTGAGCTATGCTTGAGCCCTTTGGGTAGCGGATCGATCGCGGATGCAGCACCGCAACGGCCAGAATGAAACGCTGACACAGGCGCCCCGGGTCAAGCCCGCGGGTGCGCCGCTGCCGGCCGCGTGGTCGCGCCTGATCGACGCCGCGGACGGGACGACGTCCTTGCCGTCCGGGCAAGTAACCACGCTCGGCTTCTTCCTGGAACTGTTGCAGGACGAACCGGCCCTGTCGCGCCTCGAAGTGGCCCCCGTGTTGCTGGAAACCGTCGCGAAGGGTCGGCTCGGGCGTGCGGTGCCGCTGGATTCGAAACAGATTCTCGGCAGTGCGTTGCCCGATGCCGAAACGCGTCTGGCGGCCAGTGTGCTCGGCCTTCCGCAGACGCAACGCAAGGGCCGCACCTATGCGCACCTCGCGGGTCCATTCGGTGATGCACTGCTGTGCGAAATCCTGGCCGACGCGCCCAGCCTGCTGGGCGGCGTCGCCGGCTTGCGCCTCTCGCTGGGCCGACCGCGTCCGCTGGAATGGGAATGGCAGCTGGAACGCGATGGCCGCCAACGCCTGCTGCCGAAATTGCCCGCCCACCAGCGGCTGATTCGCGTCGGCGGCTTGTGGTACCTCGACCCGGAACGCGCCGAACTCGGTCCGCTGGATGGCGACGCCGCCGAAATGGCGCTCATCGAAGCGCCCCCGCTTGCGCCCGAACATGCCGGATCCCTGATCGCACGGGTCGCCGCGTCGCCGTGGGCCGCGCGCATTCCCGCACCGCAAGCGTTCGATGCCGTGCAGCGCGCGGACCTCGCCCCCAAGCCGGTGGCGATCTTCCAGGCACTCACTCGACACGCGCGCATTGGCGCCGGCACGCCGCCGCTCGCGTACACGCGGCTCGCGTTCGACTACGGCGGCGATCGTTTGCCGGGTCGCGGTGGCGAGGCCCTCGTGCGCCGCGTGCGCAACGGCAAGCTGGTCGAAATCGTGCGCAAGCGCGCGGAAGAACTCGCAACGATGGAGCGCATGGAATCCTTCGGACTCGCGCCTGCGGTCGATTGCGAAGGCCTGCCGTGGGACATGGCCGACGCGCTGCCGGAAGATGCCTGGGTGTTTCCCGGCAAGGGCTACGCGGGCGCGCTGGAAGTCAACACACCTGCGCGTTGGCTGGGGCTGCGCGAAAAACTGGAGAAGGAAGGCTTCGCCGTCGAATACGCGTCGAGCTTTCCGTTCGAAGTGCTGGAAGGTTCGCCGCGTTGGTACGGCGTCGCGCACGTCGATGACGGCGGCGAGGCGTTCGAGTTCGAGATGGGAATCGAGGTGGAAGGCAAGCGCGTCAACCTGCTGCCGACCGTGGCGCGCGCGTTGTCCGAACGCACGTTGTCGCTGACCGCGCCCGAGAACGAAACAAAAGACGCGGTGTGGTACGCGCCGGTGGACGACCGCCGCCGTGTCGCGGTGCAGTTGGCGACGCTGCGCAAGCTGCTGGCGCCCATGGCCGAATACCTCACACACCCGCGTGACAAGTTGCGCCTGCCGCGGGTGCAGGCGGGACGCCTGGAGGAATTCGAAAGCGCGTTGCCGAAGAACGGCAAGCTGGATGCGCCCAAGGACCTCACCGGTTTCACCACGCGCCTGCGCGAAGCGGCGGAACATGCATCCGACGCGGTGCCGGACGATCTGATTGCCGAGTTGCGTCCGTACCAGCGCGAAGGCCTGCGCTGGTTGAACGCGCTGGCCGATGCCGGACTCGGCGGGGTGCTGGCCGATGACATGGGGCTCGGCAAGACCGTGCAGATGCTTGCGCACATCCTGGCGTTGAAGCAGAACTCGGCGCTGACGCAGCCCGCGCTGATCGTCGCACCCACCAGCCTGATTCCGAACTGGCAATCGGAAACCGAACGCTTCGCGCCCTCGCTGAAAGTGTTGACGCTGCACGGGCCGGAACGCGTCAAGAGTTTCGATCGTCTCGCCGGTCACGACGTGATCCTCACGAGTTATGCGCTGCTGCCGCGTGATCTTTCGGTGCTGCGCGAACAGCCGTTCGCGCTGGTGGTGCTGGACGAGGCTCAGCAGGTAAAGAATCCGCGCACGCAAGCGCGGCGCGCGTTGCTTTCGATTTCTTCCAGGCGCCGCGTTTGCATGACCGGCACGCCACTCGAAAATCATCTGGGCGAACTATGGTCGCAAGTCGATCTTGCGGTGCCCGGCTTGCTTGGTGACGAGGGTTCGTTCCGCCGCCATTACCGCATACCGATCGAACGTCAGGCCGACGCCGATTGCCAGGCGCGCCTCAACCATCGCATCGCACCGTTCATCCTGCGCCGTACCAAGGCACAGGTCGCGAAGGAGCTGCCCGAGAAAACCGAAATCGTGCGGCGCGTGGTGCTGTCGGGCAAGCAGCGCGAACTGTACGACGCGCTGCGCGTATCGTTGGGTGACGAGGTGCGCGAGGTCGTGCGCCAGCGCGGCCTCGATCACAGTGGCATCATCGTGCTGGATGCGCTGCTGAAACTGCGCCAGACCTGTTGCGATCCGCGTCTCGTGAAACTCGAATCCGCGCGCGGCGTGCGCGAGTCCGCCAAGCTGGAATTGCTGATGGACATGCTGCCCGACCTTTTGAGCGAAGGCCGGCGCGTGTTGTTGTTCAGCCAGTTCACCGAAATGCTGGCGCTGATCGCGCGTGAGTTGAACCGCCGTCATCTGCAGTACGTCATGCTGACCGGCGACACGCGTGACCGCGCCGAACCCGTGCGCAAGTTCCAGGACAGCGAAGTGCCGCTGTTCCTGTTGTCATTGAAGGCCGGCGGCGTGGGCTTGAATCTAACCGCCGCCGACACCGTGATCCACTACGACCCCTGGTGGAACCCCGCCGCGGAAACCCAGGCTTCCGACCGTGCCCATCGCATCGGTCAGGACAAACCCGTGTTCGTGTACCGGCTGATCTGCGCCGACACGGTCGAAGAACGCATCGAGGATTTGAAAGCGCGCAAGGCCGAACTCGCGCAAGCGGTGCTGGATGGTGGCGGGACGCGGGACAAATTGAAGTTCGACGAGGACGATTTGAACGCGCTGTTTGCTTCGGAATGAGGCTGCGCTTCACGCGAGGGACGACTTATCTGTCCGGATTCGAAATGACGTCATTCCGGGGCCACGACGGATGAAATCCGGCGTGGAACCCGGAATCCATGTTCGTTTTGGCCAAGGAAAGCTAGATCGAGATAGGTTCCGGATCGCCACTGCGCGGCGCCCGGAATGACGCCAAAAATAATTCGGCCTGGGAAGGAGTTGCCATTGACCACCGAAATCTTCGAAGGCGGCTGCGACTGCCGTTTGATCCGTTACCGGCTCACACGCCCGCCGATGTTCGTGCACTGCTGCCATTGCCGCTGGTGCCAGCGTGAAACCGGCAGCGCTTTCGTGTTGAATGCGCTGATTGAAACCGAATGCGTCGAATTGACGCACGGCAAACCCGAAAAGGTGATGACGCCATCGGCGAGTGGCAACGGCCAGAACATCGCGCGCTGCCCGCAGTGTCGCGTCGCGTTGTGGAGCCACTATCCGGGCGCGGGTCCGAAGTTCGCTTTCGTGCGCGTCGGGACGTTGGACAATCCCGATCGCTTCCCGCCCGACATCCACATCTTCACGATGTCGAAGCAGCCGTGGTTGATCTTGCCGGAAGGCGCGCCTGCAATGCATGAGTATTACGACCGCGAGAAATGCTGGCCGAAAGAAAGCCTGGCGCGGCGCGCGGCGGTGCTGGCGAAAGCCTCAACGTAGGTTGGGCTGACGTCAGCCTCATCGACGGAAGCCCAACATTGCGACTCATGTTGGGCTTCCCCCGATCAAGTCCGGGGTCAATCCAGCCTGCAAGAGCTGTTACTTCGGTCGCGGCCCGCGCATCGGCACGGGATGACCGTACAGCGAAGCCGGGTCACGCGAAAGGCCGTTCTTCTCCAGGGCTTCGAGATACGACTGCCAGTTCTTTTCCTGGTTCGTACCGAGGTCGTGGAGGGTTTCCCAAGAGTAGATGCCGGTGGCGTGGCCGTCGGTGAAACGCAGTGATACGGCGTAGTTGCCGACCGGTTCCAATTCCGTGATCCCGACTTCGCGCTTGCCCGCGACCAACACCTGCTGGCCGGGGCCGTGGCCTTGCACTTCGGCGGATGGGGAATACACGCGCAGGTATTCGGCGGGCAGCACGAAGTGCTCGCTCGAGTCGAACGCGACTTCCAGCGTGCGCGATTTCTTGTGCAGAGTGATGTCGGTAGGTTTCGGCGTTGTCATGCGTGCGATTTTAGCGGCGCCGCACCGCTAGCTGCCTGACGGCGATCAGTGATTCAGTGGTGTGTGGCGTCACTCGTCGCCGAAGCCGGCCGTGCCGCGCTTGCGGCCCGTGCAGGAACAACCGCGCTTGCCGCCGCAGGCAATACCCGCTGCGCGGGCAATGCCGGCACTTTGCTGACGGGCAGCCCGTCGATCATCTGCTCGGCCAGACGCTGATACCCCTCGTTGAAATGGTGCCCTCCCGCCTCGCCGTGCACGGTCACCCACGCGGGCAGGCCTTTCTTCGTACATAGGCTGTCGTCGGCATCGTCCTTGCCGTAGTAGCAAACCACCGGAAACCGGTTGTCCAGCGCCACGACCGGCGGCAGCGCGGGATAGTCCGGCACGTTGTTGAAACGATCGGACAGGTTCTTCAGCAACATCGCGAAGTGTCCCTGCGGCTTCATGTAACCCTGGAGCTGGATCTCGAACGTGATGTCGCGGCTGGGTGACAGCAGCGCCAGCTGGGTGATGCGCGATCGCGCCGCAGGACTCAATTTATCGATCAACGTCGGTAGTGCGTCGGCGCCGAACGAGAATCCGACCAGCCACACGCGCTGCTTGTGCCATTTCGCCAGTGAATCGGTGACCAGGGCATCAAGCTGCAGCGCCGCGATGTCGGGCGAACGGCTGCGCCAGAAATACTTGAAGCTGTTGATGCCGAGGACCGGGATGCCACGCGCCGCGAACACGGTGCCGAGCTGCTTGTCGAGATCGGCCCAGCCGCCGTCGCCGGAATAGAGGATCGTCAACACGTCGTCCTTGCCGGCGGGCGCCTGCACGCCGGGTGCGGGAGGCACCACGACGACGGACCGCTCAAGGCTCGGCCGCGCGAACGGATTCCAGAACAGGGCGAAGCCCAACATGCACGTGCCCACGGTCGTCCACATGATCCATTTGCCTCGCTTCGACAGACTCATCGGCGCACCACCCCGGTGAGGCCGCCTGATATCAGGCTGGCCACGTTTGCGAGGATCATCGGCAGGGCGATACCCCCCGGAACGGCCATGTAGCGCGGCTCCCACTCGGGGTCGAACTTGTCCTTGTAGCGCTTCAGGCCCTGGAAATTGTAGAAACGTTCGCCGCGCCCGAACACCAGCGCGCCGAAACGATTCCACAACGGCGACAGCCGCCGGTTGGTCATCCCGGCCATCGGCGCCATGCCGAGGTTGAACCAGCGGTAGCCTTCCTGCCGCGCCCAGCGCATCAGCGCGATTAACAGGAAATCCATGCTGCCGGACGGGCTTTCGGGCACGAAGCGCATCAGGTCCAGCGAGGCCTCTTCCCTGTTTCCGGTGAGGAACAGGTTGGCAAACGCCAGCAACCGGTCGCCTTGCCACACCAGCGCCATCGGTATGCGGGAGAGATATTCCGGATCGAACGCGCCCAGCGAGAAACGCTTCTCTCGCGCCCGCTTGTCGGCCAGCCACGCATCGGAAATTTCCTTGAGCTGCGAAATCAGTGGCGGCACGCCTTCCGCCGGTATCACTTCAAGCCGCAGCCCTTCGCGTTCGAGTTTGTTGAGCGTGCCGCGCAAGGTCTTCTTCGACTTGCCGTCGAGGTTGAAATCCGAAAGGGGCACCCGTGCCTCCTCGCCGATCTTCAAGAGGTTCATGCCGACTTCGAGATAGAGATCCAGATCGGCCGGGCTCACCTGATAGAACACCGGCCAGCCGCCGGCGCGCTCGCACTGTTCCATGAAACTCCATACGAGCTCGCGGCGTGCGTCGTCGTCTTCGCCCACCGGATCGCCCATGCTGACCCAACTGCGTCCTTCGATGCCGTACATCAGGAACGCCCGGTCGCCGGGAGAAAAAAGAAGGTGCTTGTCGCCCATCAGCGCAAGGTGCGCCTGCGCCGAACGATAGTTGCGGATCAGCGGCCGAGCGCGTTCCAGTTCCGCTGCACTGGGCGATGCACGGCGTGGCGTTTGCGGACGGATCAGGCTGGCCAGCGCGAACAACAGGCCTGCCGCGGCCGCGGCCACCAACGCGCGCAGGGCACGCGGCGCGCCGCCGTGGTGGAAACTGAATTCCCACCACAGGCTGCTGCTGTAATCGACGTGCTTGTAGCTGAAGAACACCAACCATGCGGCGCAGCCGAACACGGCGAGGATCGCCACGATCCAGCCCGGCGAAAAGTTGGTACTGAACAACGAAGCGCGCCGGTAGAACAGCTTGTGCGCCGGCATCAACGCGAGCACGAGCAGGCCCAGGAAAATCGCTTCCTCGTAATCGATGCCTTTCAGCAACGAGAACACCGCGCCCGCCACCAGCAACACGAGCGTCAGCCAGTACGCGGCATCCAGGCGGCGCTGCAGGCCGCGCGCGAGGATCAGCAGCAGCATGCCGATCACGCTGGCCAACAGGTGCGAAACTTCCAGCACCGACAGCGGCAGCACGCTGCGCAGGATCGCCATGCGTTCTGGGAGTGCCTTGGTGGCGCCGGAAAACAGCAGCACGGCACCGGACACCAGTGTCAATCCCGCGAAGAACGGCGGCAACAATCCCGCGAACCACGGCGACCACGGCACGTGCTTGCGCAGGCTATGGGCCTCGCGCTGCAGTACCAGCACTGTCGCTGCACCGAGCGGCATCAGGTAGTAGATGATGCGGAAGGTTGCGAGCGAACCGAGGATGGGCGCGGCAAGATGCGTGTTGCCGGTCGCGTGGAAGCCCGCCAGCATCACCGCTTCGAATACGCCCAATCCGCCCGGGACGTGGCTGATCAATCCGGCGATCTGCGCGACCACGAAGATTGCGAGGAAGTGTCCGAAGCCGGCGTTGAGGCCATCCGGCATCAGCACATACATCACCGCCGCGGCCAGCCACCAATCCAGCGCGCCGACCGCCACCTGGCGTATCGCATGCATCGGCGCCGGCAGGCGCAATTGCCAGCGCCAGAGTTTCAGCGGGCGTCGAACGAAGCTGCCAACGATCCACGCCAGCGGGATCGCGGCCATCACGCTGGCGAACGCGACGCGCCAATCGCTCAGCGGCAGCCCCGACGGCAATGGCACCACCAGTAGCGTCACACCGGTCAGCGCCAGCAGCCCAAGCCAGAAGCTCAACGTGCAGTAAACGACCAGCTTGCCGATCTCAGCCGTCGAGAGACCGCTTTGCAGGTAGAAGCGGTAGCGGATCGATCCGGATACCAGCAGCGACATGCCGACGGCGTTGCTGAAGGCATAGCTGATGAACGAGATCAGGGTGACGCGCCGCCACGGCAAGTGTTTGCCGATCGCGGCCAGGCCGAAGCGGTCGTAGAGCGACATCACACCGAATCCGAGCGTGGTCAGTGCGATGGCCAACACCAGCCGTTGGCGCGACACGCCTTCGACGTAGTGGCGAATTTCGTTGTAGGTGACGTGGCGAGCGAGCAAGTGCAGGGCCCACAGCGCCAGGGCCAGCATGCCCAGTGACACCAGTGGTCCGGCGATCCGCCGCAGCCACACGCTGCGCGGATTGGGCGGCGTCAGCGCGCCATCGATGCCTGGCATCTGCGCAAGCTTCTCCACCATCCGATCACTTTTCCCCTGAAAGGCGCCAGTTTAAGGCACGCGCGGCAGCCACCCGTGAATGGTCTTGGCGTCGCCGCTATTGGCGTCGATCCCCCAGTTTTTGTCATTCCGGCGCAAGCTGGAACCCAGTGCCTTTGCCGTTTTGCTTGAAGGGATAAGGCGCTGGGTCCGGGATATCGCTTTGCGACTGCGTTTGCAGGATTGCAAACGCGAACGCTGAAGGCGGCGCGTAGCGAGCGCGAGCGCCATGGATGGCGCGTGTAATCCGGGACGACGAGCAAAACCGGGCGTGGTGCAGCGGTCATGGATGACCGCCCAAACTATTGCGCGCTGCCGAACCCCGACCCGGCAAAATCGATCCGCGGCGGCTGGCCGGCGACGTCCAGCAGCACCTGCGCGTAGGGCTCGTCGAAGCTGACGGTGGAAATCTCGTCCCAGCCGAAGAACGACGGCTCGCGCAACCATTCGGCGTCCGGCGTGATTTCCTGCAGCGTGAAACCGTCATCCTCGATGCCGAGCGGGCGGCCGATGTAGCACACCTCCTGCTCGTCCTCGGTATCGACGTGCACGCACATCACCGCGGCATACTCGGCCGCCGCGCGCACCACATGGGTGACGTCATCCAGGGGGAAATTGCGCGGCAGGCGCGGATTGATGCTGCGGATCGCCAGCGCCTTCTCGACGAAGGCATGATGACTGTCGGGTGTCTCGACCTCGGTGATGTCGGCCAGCCGCATCGCATACAGGCCGTCGAAGCTGATCTGGTCGCCGACCACCCACATCAGCAGCCATTCCTTGCCGATACCTGCGAGATAACCGCAGAAGCTGCCTTCCTCGATGTTGTTGCGCCACACCCGCACCAATTCGCCGCGCTGCATGGCGCCGCGCAGCTTCGGGCGTGGACTCTCGGATTGAAATTTCAGAACCTTGCCCATGACGTCATTCTAGCTGGAGCAGCAAAGGGCTGCCCGGCTGCAGGTGTCACAGGATGTAGCGTGACAGATCTTCGTTCGAAGCCAGATCTTTGAGGTTTTTATCTACATATTCGGCGTCGATCAAGTACTTTTCGCCGCTTTTGTCCGCGGCCTCGAACGAGATCGACTCCAGCAGCCGCTCCATCACTGTCTGCAGGCGGCGAGCGCCGATGTTCTCGGTGCTCTCGTTCACCTGGAAAGCCACTTCGGCCAGCTTGGCGATGCCATCGTCGGTGAATTCCAGCTTCACGCCTTCGGTGTTCAGCATCGCGGCGTATTGCTTGGTCAGGGCGTTGTTCGGCTCGGAAAGGATTCGCTCGAAATCCTTCACCGACAGCGCCGACAGCTCCACCCGGATTGGCAGGCGGCCCTGCAATTCGGGGATCAGGTCCGACGGCTTGGCCATCGAGAACGCGCCCGAGGCGATGAACAGCACGTGGTCGGTCTTCACCGGGCCGTATTTGGTCGAGACCGTCGAACCCTCCACCAGCGGCAGCAAGTCGCGTTGCACGCCTTCGCGTGACACGCCCGCGCCGCCCCAATCACTGCGCTGGGCGACCTTGTCGATCTCGTCGATGAACACGATCCCGTTCTGCTCGCAGTTTTCGACGGCTTGTGCGCGCAGTTCGTCGTCGTTGAGCAGCTTGCCGGCTTCCTCGTCGATCAGCATCGGCCGAGCGGCCTTGATCTTGAGTTTGCGTTTCTGGATCTTGCCGCCGCCCATGCTCTGGAACATCGAACTCAGTTGCTGCGACATCTCTTCCATACCGGGCGGCGCCATGATCTGGACGCCCACGTTCGTCGAAAACTCGAGTTCGATTTCGCGCTCGTCCAGTGCGCCTTCGTGCAACTGCTTGCGAAGCTTCCCGCGCGTGGAAGAATCGGAATCGATCTGTTGCGCATCGTCCTGCTGATCCCAGCCGCCACTCTGTTCGCGCCGCGGCAGCAGCGCGTCGAGGATACGCTCGTCGGCGTGTTCTTCGGCTTGCGATTTCACGCGCTCCTTGGCGAGGTCGCGCGTGAGCTTGTAGGCGACATCGGCGAGGTCACGGACGATGGAATCGACGTCTTTGCCCACATAGCCGACTTCGGTGAATTTGGTCGCTTCCACCTTCACGAATGGCGCTTTCGCGAGCGTTGCAAGGCGGCGCGCGATCTCGGTTTTGCCGACGCCGGTCGGCCCGATCATCAGGATGTTCTTGGGCGTCACTTCATTGCGGAACGAAGGCTCGAGCTGCATCCGACGCCAGCGGTCGCGCAGCGCGATCGCCACAGCGCGCTTGGCGTTGTGCTGGCCGATGATGAAGCGGTCGAGTTCGTTGACGATTTCGCGGGGGGTGAGTTCAGACATGGGGATTGAGCCGGTTGGAAGGTTTGCCGTCATTCCGGCGCAAGCCGGAATCCAGATTGCTTGTGTATTAAAAAAATGGATCCCGGCCTGCGCCGGGATGACGAATCAAAGCTCTTCGATCGTCACGTTGTGGTTGGTGTAGATGCAGATGTCGCCGGCGATGCCGAGCGCCTTTTCGACGATCTGGCGTGCATCGAGATCAGAGTTGTCCAGGAGCGCCTTGGCCGCGGCCTGCGCGTACGGGCCGCCGGAACCGATCGCGATCAGGCCGTGCTCGGGTTCCAGCACGTCGCCGTTGCCGGAAATCAGCAACGATGCTTCCTTGTCGGCCACCGCCAGCATGGCTTCCAGCCGGCCGAGGCGCCGGTCGGTGCGCCACTCCTTGGCCAGCTCCACCGCGGCGCGGGTCAGCTGGCCGTTGTGCTTGGCCAGCTTGTCCTCGAACAGTTCGAACAGGGTGAAGGCGTCGGCGGTCGCGCCTGCGAAGCCCGCCAGCACGTCCGAATTCTTGCCCAGCCGCCGAATCTTGCGGGCGTTGGCCTTGACCACGGTATTGCCCAGCGTGACTTGGCCATCGCCGCCCAGGACGACTTTGCCGTCCTTGCGCACGGACAGGATGGTGGTGGCGTGAAAAGACTCCATGGTGGCCTCTGGGCGGCGAGTGATTTCGCCTAGGTGGGGGCGGCGGCGAACGATGGCAACCGGGCCGAACGGCCGATCATCTGGTTGGCCGACGGGCAGGGGGGGCACATGGGCGTGCCCGATTGCGTGTCGTGGGCGCGGCGAGTATCGTTAAATGGCGGTTAACCATGCAGGGGTACGCGTCGCGATGCATATGTATGCGTCGCGCGTTGGTGAGTCCGGTGCGGCTAAAGAACGCGCTGGCGTTTTCCACATTCGCTGGAGAGAGAACTCAATGAACCACAGAATGAAACGCTTGTCGCTGGCGGTGCGCGTCGGGTTGACGGCGGGACTGGTTGCAGTCGCCGGGTTGGCGCAGGCGCAACAAGCACCGAGTAACCAGGCTGCGCAAACACAGGATCAGTCGAAGAGCAATCCCAAGACGCTGCAGACCGTCGTCGTCACCGGTTCGCTGATCCGGCGCGTCGATACCGAGACCGCGAGCCCCGTGACGATCATCGATCGCCAGAACATCACCAGTTCCGGCAAGCCGACCCTTGGCGATGTGCTGCAACAGTTGCCCAGCATCGCGGGCGACGCCACCAACCCGCAGAACAACTCGAACGGCGGCGGCGTGGCTTCGCCGTTGACCGAAGGCGGCGACGGCGCTTCGCGCGTGTCGCTGCGCGGCCTCGGCACTGGGCGCACACTGGTGCTGATCGACGGCCAGCGCATGCTCAACGCCGACCTGAACCTGATTCCCCAGAACATGATCCAGCGGATCGACGTGCTGGCCGAGGGCGCGTCGACGACTTACGGTTCCGATGCCGTAGGAGGTGTCGTCAACATCCTCTTGCGCCATGATTTCGACGGTGCCGAAATCAGCCTGAACGACGGCATTTCCGGCCATGGTGACGGCCAGCGGCACGGCTTCAGCCTAACGATGGGCCACAGTGGCAACCGCTACAACATCGTCGGTGGCCTCGACTACAACAAGTACAACGCGGTGCCCAACTCGCGGCGCGATTTCGCGGCGCACCAGTTGTACCTGTCCGACGGCCAGGTTTCCGTATCGGGCTCTCAATCCATTCCCACGGGCCGCGTTCAGTTGCCTGAAGCGTCGTTCCCGGGTTATGGGTGCCCGGCCGATTCGACTGGAAAGATAAGGGTCACACTGAACAGCGGCAACGGAACGGGCGCGGGTGACTATCGCTGCTTCACCGGCACCGACCGGTTCAATTACGCGGCCTACAACTACATCCAGGTTTCGCAGCAACGTACCGATGGCTTCGTGCTGGGCAGCTTCAACCTGACCGACAACCTCACGGCCTTCGTGGACGCGTTCTACAACCATACTTCGTCGGCGGGCCAGGACGCGTCAATTCCGGTCGGCACGGGCGATGGCCTGATCATTCCGGCCAATGCATCGTTCAATCCGTTCGGTGTGACGTTCAACCTGCCTGGCGTGTTGCCGAGCGACCCGAACAACGGCTTCAGCTTCCAGACTCGCCTCACTGGCGTGGGTACGCGCATCCACCCCTATACCACCAGCACCGGGCAGTTGATCGCCGGATTGCGTGGCGGCATAGGCCAGAGCAGTTGGAACTGGAACGTCACGCTCGACTACGGGCACACCTCGCGTACGCAAGTCGACGAGAACGAGTTGTATATACCGGACTTGCAGGCCGCGATTGATGCCGGCGCCAACATCTTCGACCAAGCCAACAACGGCGCGGCACTGGCAGCGGGTGCGCTGGATGCCGTCTACCGGAAACGCGAAATCATGCGGCAGCTCTCGGCAGGCGCCAACGGCACCCTGTTCTCGTTGCCGGCGGGGGACGTGCAGCTTGCGGTCGGTGCGTTGTATCGCAAGCAAAGCCTGAATTACACGATCAATCCGCTCGCCTTGCTTGTTCCGGCTACTGGCACATGCCAAATCTCGGGGGAGGCCTGCGGTTCGCCGGGCGCCGGCAACGACAACGTCAAGGAAGCCTTCGCCGAAACGTTGATTCCGCTGTTGAAGGAAGTGCCCGGTGCGTACTCGCTGAACCTCGATCTGGGCGTGCGTTACTCCGACTACGACAGTGCAGGTTCCACCACCAACGCCAAGGTCGCCATCGAGTGGCGTCCGATCCCGGACCTGCTGGTGCGCGGAACCATCTCACAAGTGTTCCGGGCGCCCAACCTCGACCAGCTTTACGACGGGCGCTCGATATCCCAGCCGAACTTCAACGATCCCTGCAATGGCCTGGACGCAGCGGAACTGGCGCAACACGCCAATGCCTGCCAGTACGCGCCGCCCGGTTATGTGGCGAGCGGTCAGCAGGTCAACTCGTACTACTCGGGCAGCGGCGTGGTGGGTGGCAATCTCAAGCCGGAGCACGGAAAGTCGGTGGACTTCGGTCTGGTCTACAATCCGAGTTGGGCACCCGGACTCAATACCAGCCTCGATTTCTGGCACATCTACCTGTATGACACGCTGGTGCCGCTCTCCCCGACCACCGTGGTCTACTCGTGCTTCAACAACAACGCGAGCCCGCTCTGTTCGTTCATCCATCGCTACGACAACACCACCCAGGTTCCGGGGCAGATCAACTACGTCGACGGGCCGGTGTACAACCTGGGCACCTTGAGCACCAGCGGCATCGACTTCACGGCCAATTACAAGATCCCGCACTTTGACCTGGGCGGTTTCAATCCGGGTGACTTCAAGCTTGGACTGGCGACCAGCTACATTGCCACCTTCAACAACAACGCGTTACCAGGTACGCCCGGTTCGACGGTGGACAAGCTTGCGGGAACGTGGAATGCGCAGTTCGGCAACGTCTCGCACTGGCGTGGCACGGTTTCGCTGGGCTGGACGCGTGGCAACTGGGATGCGCAGTGGCGTACGCGCTACATCAGTCCGGTGACTGCACTCGGCGCCGACGCATTCACTCACGCCAACTTGGCTGTGGCTTCGGTGGTGTACAGCGATGTGCAGCTGGGCCTGGCGGTGCCGACCCTGCACACGCGCTTCGACGTGGGCGTGGACAATGCGTTCGACAAGCGACCGCCGTTGATCTATCAGAACGGGCAAGGCAACACGGATTCCAACACCTACGACATGATGGGCCGCTACTACTGGGCAAGGGCGACGCTCAAATTCTGAGTATTGCCACTCGTCGAAAACCCGAAGGAAGCGACTGGTCGGGGCGCCGCGCAAGCGGCGCCCTTTTTCTTGGGTACACTGAAACGATTCGTGCAACGGTTTGAACCGCATGCCCGCTGCGACCAACACGCTTGTCGAGTCCATGGCTGTCGCATGGAATGCGGGCGACGTGAAACGCGTGCTCGCGCTCGCGGCGCAGGCCACCGATGTCGAGGTGGACGACCAAGGATTCCTCGCCTTGCTGGGCGTGGCGCAACAGCAGACAGGCGAATACTCACGGGCCGCAAGGACATTCGAGCGCCTGGCGCGAATGCAGCCGAACGTTTCGGCCTGGTGGAACAATCTGGGCGTAGCCTGCCGGCACGCGGGCGACTTCGCGGAATCCGAACAGGCACTACTGAAAGCGAAGTCGATGGCGCCCGGTGATGCCGAGGTGCGCTACAACCTTGGGTTGCTTTACATCCAGCAGCAGCGCTGGTCGCTGGCGCGCGACGTGTTGCTGGATGCAGTGCGTCTTGCCCCGCGGTTTGTCGAAGCGCGATTGGAGGCCGCACACGCCTGCCACGTCTGCGGTGATATCGAGCGCGAGGAAGCCATGCTGGAGGGCGCTGGCGACTGGCCGTCGCAGCCGGCCGAGCAGGCGTTGGTGCTGGCATCGGTTCTGTTGGTGCTGGGACGACTGGACACGGCGCTGAAGGTGTTGGCGCAGGCGCGCATTCCGGAAGGCGCGGCGGCCCAGCCCATGCGGCTGCGCATCATCGCGCAACGCGTTGCATTGCACGAGCGCAACAACCAGCTCGAGCAGGCGCGTCGCGAGCTGCAACAACTGCCGCTGGTCACGCTCGACGCGCTGGGCGCAAAGGCCATCGACGCGCGCATCGATGGCTGGCGCGCGCACGCGGTGATGGCAATGCGCGAGCATCGTCATCACGACGCGACCGTGCTCTATCAGCGCGTGCTGGACGTGGCCGTGGATCCGGAGGTCGTGTCGGGCGCCGCGTTTGGCCTGGCTGCGGCGCGCGACCGGCAGGCGCATTACCGCGATGCGTGGAAGGCGCTCGAGGTTGCCCATGCAACGCAGGTGGAGATCGCCCGGCAAGCGGCGCCGGAGTTGTCGGGAGGGGATGGCCAGCCGTTGCCGATGGTCACCCGTTCGGTCGACGCGAGCGTGTACGCAACATGGAAACCCGTGGCCGGCCCTTCCATGCTGCAGAGTCCGGTGTTCGTGATCGGGTTTCCGCGTTCGGGAACGACGCTGCTGGAACAGATGCTCGACGCGCATCCGGATTTCGGTTCGATGGACGAGCGCGGTTACGTTTATCAACTGATCGAACGCATGGAACATGCGGGGCAGCGTTATCCGGCCGATCTCGCCACGCTCACCCAAGTCGAAGCGGATCAATTGCGCGCGGTCTATGGGCGGCTGGTCGGCCACACACTGCCTGATCTCGGACAGCGCCGGCTGATCGACAAGAATCCGCTGAACATGTTGTGCCTGCCGATGATCCTGCGCCTGTTCCCGGATGCACGGATCATTTTGTGTATTCGGCATCCGTGCGACGTGCTGCTGAGTTGCAGCATGCAGGCGTTCCGCTCGCCCGCGTTCAGGGCGATGTGCTCATCGCTGCCGCGGCTCGCGCGCGGTTACACGGAAGCGTTCGAACAGTGCTGCCGGCATATCGAGGTATTCACACCGAGCGTATTGGAGTGGCGCTACGAATCGGTGGTTGATGATTTCGAAGGCGCGGTCACGCGGCTTGGGCAATTTCTGGAAGTCGCGGACGCATCGCCTTTCACGGGCTTCGCCGCGCACGCGCGCGCCAAGCAGTTCATCGCGACGCCGAGTTACGCGCAGGTGACGCAGCCGGTCAACGCCGCAGCGGTGGGGCGCTGGATGAATTACCGCGAACAGTTCGAGCCGGTGCTGCCGGTGCTGCGCCCGTGGCTCGCGCGTTTCGGGTATGACGCGTAATGCCATTTCTACATCGATAGATGAATAACAGCTCGTCGTCCCCGCAAAGGCGGGGACCCAGCGGCTTTCATCAGCAACAGCAAAGATACTGGATTCCCGCCTACGCGGGAATGACGACACTCAAAGTGGAAACGGAATGAGGGCTCATCGTCGACGACGAGCAAACCGGGATTGGGGGTGGGAAGGGTATAGTCGGAGCGCAAAAAATCGAAGCCCGTTACGAGACTGGAAGCCACGGGGGGAGCAATGAAGCCTCACCCGCACTCCAAGCCGTTCGGTATTGGCACCCCCAATACCCACCCCCGACCCCTAGCTTTTGCGCTTCGCGCGCGGGTGCGCAGCGTCGTAAACCTTGGCGAGGTGCTGGAAATCCAGGTGCGTGTAGATTTGCGTCGTGCCGATGTCGGCGTGGCCGAGCAGTTCCTGCACCGCGCGCAGGTTGCCTGACGATTCCAGCAGGTGCGAGGCGCAGGAATGCCGCATCAAATGCGGATAGACGCGTCGCCAGATGCCTTGGGAACGCGCGCGGCGCTTGATCGTGGCGCGCACCGCGCCGGGCGTCAACGCCTGGTCAGCGCGTCCTTGCAGGATCGGGGCGTCCGCGCCCGCGGGTTGCGAGGTCCGCAATGCGGCCAACGCTTCCAGTGCCATCCGGCCCACCGGCACGATGCGGGTCTTGTTGCCCTTGCCGGTGACGCGCAGCAGTCCCTCTTCCGTGTCGAGATCACGCCAGCGCGTCCCGCACAATTCCGACACGCGCAGGCCGCTGGAATACAGCAGCTCGAGCATCGCGCGATCGCGCAGGGCCAGCGGGTCGTCCGCCGTGATCTCGACCAGCGCGCTGGCTTCGTCCACGTCCAGCACTTCGGGCAGCTTGCGCCGCACCTTCGGCGAACGCACGCCCGCGGCCGGGTTGTTCTGGATTTTCCCCTCGCGCGCGAGAAAGCGGAAGAAGCTGCGGAATGCCGACAGCATCGCCCGCAACGATGGCGGTTCCAGGCCCCGGCGGTGTTCGTTCGCGATCAGCGTTTGCACCTGTTCGCCGCGCAACTCGTTCCACGATGCGAGGGAAAGCCCGTCTGCGAACAAGGTCAAGCTTTCCAGTGCGTGCGTGTAGTTGCGCAGCGTGCCCGGCGAATAGTGCCGCTCGATTTTCAGGTAATCCAGGAACCGTGCGGCGTCGGCGGCAAGAACGCTCATCTCATGTCGCCCGGTTCATTCGGTTGCGAAGCGCGCGATCGCGGCGTCCAGTGCCTGCGCGATCAGCTTCAGGAACAGCGTGCCGATGCCCGGATGGAAACGATTGGGATCGCCGCTCCCGATCGCGAGCATGCCCTCGCTGCCGATTTTCAGCAGTGCCGCCGACTGCACCTTGCCGGCGTCGTTGCCGAACAAGCGGTCGAGTTTGGCCTGCGCGAGCCTGCCGCATGCGGGTTCGCCGCGCGCGAGAAAATCCGTGAACGCCGGGAGCGCCTGCTTGCCGTCGGGCACGCAGATCAGCCAGTCCGCGCGGGGCAGGTCGGCGCCGTCGCGGAACAGCACCACGCGCACCCGGTCGGAATTGAAATCCTCGTTCAACGCGCCGACGAAACTCTTCAGCACGTCCGGCAGGTTGTCGTCGCGCAGCAAGCCCACGGTAAGCGTGTGCACGCGCACCATCAGTTGTTCGTTGTCGCCCGCTATCGCCACCAATTCGGCCAGCCTGTCGTTCAATTCGCGGTTGCGCGCGCGCAAGGCTTCAAGCTGATAAGCCGCAAGCGATGCGGCGGGGCCGTTTTCGCGCGGCACCACCAGCTCGTTGGCGACGTCCGAAAAATTTTCCAGAAAGCGCGGGTGTTGGCGCAGGTATTCGGCGACGTCCATCGCTTCGAGGCTTTGCTTCAGGGTCAAATCGGCCATGCTGGGCTCCGGTGGCATGCGCCAAGTTTGGTGAGTAGCACCGGGATGCGCAACAAGAGCCGTTGGGCAGCTTGCTGCGCGCCGATGTCCCGCGCTGCCTTCGCTCACGACGGATATTCAAGGGCCCTAACGGGGGTCTGATTGATCCGCCATTCCGTCATTCCCGCGAAGGCGCGAATCCGGTGCCTTCCAGTAGCGCGTTGATCCACCAAGGCGCTGGGTCCCGGATATCGCTTCGCGATTCCGGGATGACGAGCAAAATCAGAGCATCCTCAAGCGCCCAGCCATTCGCCGTCGAAGGAAAAGGCCGTCAGCCCGGTCATCCACAGCGTGTGACCAGGGCCTTTCCATGCGATGGAGAGTTCACCACCGGGCAATGCCACGCGCACGTCGTCTCCGACGCGGCCGCGATTGCGCAATGCGGCGACCGCGGCGCAGGCGCCGCTGCCACAGGCCAGCGTCCAGCCGGCGCCGCGTTCGTGCACGCGCAGCTTGATGTGGTGTGCGTCGATGACCTGGGCGAAACCCGCGTTGACGCCCCGCGGGAAACGCGGGTGCACGGTGACGTGCGGCCCCAGAGCGGCCACGCGCGGCTCGTGCACATCGGCTACTTCAAGTACCGCGTGGGGATTGCCCATCGATAGCGCGGCGATCTCGATCCGCTCGCCGTCGAGATCCAGCGGATAGCTGTCTGCCGTTGCGGGTGCATCGAAGGGTATCCGCGCGGGTTCGAACACGGGCTCGCCCATTTCCACGGCGACCGTCGAGGCGTCGTCCAGCCGCATCCCGATCACGCTGGCGGGACTCTGCAGCTTCACCAGCGTGCCGATCGCAATCGCGCCTGCGCGATGTAGCCAGGCACCGATGCAGCGCGCGCCGTTGCCGCACTGTTCGGCGGCCGAGCCATCGGCATTACGGATCGAGTAGGCGGCAACGCAGGCCGGATCGTGCGCGGATTCGATGATCAGCAACTGGTCGAAGCCGATGCCGGTATGGCGGTCGGCCATGGCACGAATGCGCGCGTCACCGAGAACGGGCGATGACGTGCGCGCATCCAGCACCACGAAATCGTTGCCGAGGCCGTGCATCTTGGTGAAGCGAAGGCCCACGTGCGACCCCCCGACGTCAGCCGCCACTGGAGGAAGATGACGCCGGTGCCGCAACGGTTGCTGCGCCGGCGGGTTTGGCGGTCGATGTCGCCATCGCCGGTGTCGAGGCAGCGGAGGCCGGCGCCGGAGCCTTGGTCGGCAGGTACAACGGTCCCTTCTGCCCACAACCGGCGAGCAGGCCGAAACCGAGCAACGGCAGGAGTGCGGCAAAGTGGCGGCGGCGCATGCGTGCAGCCCAAGGAGGCGATGGATGAGTATAAGGCCCCAGCAGCGTGCGTAACCCGTCGCTGAGGTGCCCCAACGTTCGGCATCGCACTTTGCCCAGAAGGCACCCAGGTCAGGGCGCTCCGGGCGCCAGTACTTTCACGTAACGCCAGCCGTCCGCGCCGTCCTCGTAGAACCCCGGCAGTCGCGCGGTGCGTGCGTAACCGCGGCGCTCGTACAACGCGATCGCGGACGGATTGTCGGCACGCACCTCGAGACGCATCGACGTGCAACCGCGTGCGCGGGCGTCGGCCTCCACCGCGGCCAAAAGCGCGCCACCGAGGCCCGTTCCACGCGCATGCGAGCCAACCGCGAGTGAATACAGGCGTGCGGAATGCGTGTTGCGGCGATAGAACACCACGGCCGCCGCGTCGGTGCTGCCGGTCGCGCCGCCGACGAACACTGCCGCGCTGTCGCTGCCGATGTGGCGGCGCCATTGCGCGCGGCTGATGCGGTCGCAGTCGAAGGTGGCTTCCTCCAACGCCAGCAGGGCGTCAACGTCGGCACGGGTGGCGCGACGGATCGCGGGGACGGTCGGGTTGCGCGGCATGGTGGTGCAAGCGTGGCGCGCGGATCGGGCCGACGCAAGCCTGAATCCGCCCCGGCCAGGCGATCGTCGCCTCTTGCGTTTGCCATGCGTGGTGCCGACACTGCGAGCCTTCCGGGCGTCGTGGCATTCGCGACGCTGGACACGAATCAGGAAGATCGCAATGAGCCGGCTGGTCATCGTCGTCGAGAAACCTTCGGACTGGGGTTCGTACTATCCGTCCGACAACGTCGTCACCGCGATGCAGTACCTGCGCGAGCCGGTCGGCGGCGACGAACGCACCCACGTCATCAACCTGTGCCGCAATTACAAATACCTCGGCATCGGCCATTACGTGTCGCTGCTGGGCGAAGCGCGCGGGCACCGGGTGATCCCCTCGGTGCGAACGATCAGCGACCTGCGCAAGCGCGCCCTGTACAACATCGACGTCGAGGATCTCAACCAGAAGCTCACGCATTTCCTGCCGGCAGGCGGCCAGGACACCACCGATCTCGGCATCCTGATGTATTTCGGGGTGACTTCGTATCCCGCGCTGCAGGATCTGGCGCGGCAAGTGTTCGAGACGTTTCCGTGCCCGCTGTTGCGAATCGAGTTCGAACGCGACCGCGTGTGGCAGATCAGCGCGATCAAGCCGGTCGGGCTGCACACGCTGGATGACGCACAGGAAGACGCATTTGCGCAGGCGCTGGATGCGTTCTCCCGGCGCTTGTGGCGCAAGCCGCGTGCGCGCAAACAGTTCCGCTACGACCTCGCGATGCTGGTGAACCCCAAGGAAGCGATGCCGCCGTCGAACGCGCGCGCATTGAAGCAGTTCATCACCGCGGGCAGGGATCTCGGCATCGAGGTCGATCCCATCCAGAAGGATGATTACCCGCGGCTTGCCGAATACGACGGTCTGTTCATCCGCGAAACGACCGCGCCGGATGACCATACTTACCGTTTCGCGCACAAGGCCGAACGCGAGGGCATGGTGGTGGTCGACGATCCGACCTCGATCCTGCGCTGTACCAACAAGATTTACCTCAACGACCTGCTGCGCGCGCACAAGCTCGCGCTGCCGCGCTCGGAGGTGTTGTATCGCGAGGATTCGAAGCAACTGCGCGAATTGCCGGAAAAACTCGGCTTTCCGCTGGTGCTGAAGATCCCCGATGGTTCGTTCTCGCGTGGCGTGATCAAGGTCGACGACCTGGAGCAGTTGTCCAAGGCGGCCGCGCACCTGTTCCAGAGCACGGCGCTGCTGATCGCGCAGGAATTCCTTTACACCGAATTCGACTGGCGCATCGGCGTGCTCAACCGCAGGGCGCTGTACGCCTGCAAATACTTCATGTCACGCGGGCATTGGCAGATCTACAACCACAGTGCGCGCGGCAGTGCCCGCTCCGGCGGCTTCGAGTGCCTCAAGATCGATGACGCACCGCCGGATGTGATCAAGCTGGCCCTGCGTGGGGCGGCGGCGATCGGCAACGGCCTGTACGGTGTGGACATCAAGCAGACCCACGATCGCACCGTGCTGATCGAGGTGAACGACAACCCTTCCATCGACGCCGGCGTGGAAGATACCGAGATGGGCGACGAGCTTTACCGCTGCGTGATGCGCGAATTGCTGAGGCGGATGGAGGCGAAGCGGAACGGAGTCGCGGCGTGACGAAGCGTCATGCTGCCTCGCGTCGTGTGTGTCTGCCGGGGCCGGTGTTTGTTTTCCGGCGCCGGAGCGCCTGCACGTTCGTGCGCTGAATCGCGCGGGCCGGGCGTCGTGGTGTTTCCTCCATTCGCGACGGGAAGGCGCGCCTTGCAGCCAGCAGCAGGCAGGGCGCCGCGACCAGCCAGAACGCCGGTGACCATCCGAACGTGGCGTCGCGCCACGGCAGCGGCGTCAAACCGAACAGCACCACGCCACAGGCGAGCCATGTCGCGGCCGCCAGCGTGAGGACGTCATGGGAATAGCGCGATTCGGATCGGGCGTGGCCGTACATGGCGGGCTCCGGCGGGGTGGTGAAGCAATCCTGCGCCGCCCTAGTCTCACGGATTGGGACAAGTTGTTGCGATCATCCCTGATCGCTGCTTCGTCAAGCATGGGTGTATCGGCCACATTCGTGCGTTCGTGGAGTCCACCTCGGCCATCCTTGGCCTGACGTTTCACGAAAGCTTCTAAACTGGGACGATGATCGCGATCAGACGCTACGCCGTTTTCGGCCACCCCGTCGCGCATTCGCTGTCGCCGCGCCTGCACGCGTTGTTCGCGGAGCAAACCGGTATTGCGGTGGAATACACGGCGATCGATTCCGTGCCGGACGAATTCGAGCACGCGGTCCGCGAGTTCTTCGCGCACGGCGGCCGCGGCGCGAATGTCACCTTGCCGCACAAGGCTGTGGCGTTCGGTCTGGCGGAGGCGCACACGCCGACGGCGCAACGGCTGGGCGTGGCGAATGTATTGACGCTGTTGTCGGACGGCTGTCTCGAAGCCGACAGCAACGATGGCGCCGGAATGCTGGCGGACATGCGCGGATGCTTCGGCTTCGATCCGCGTGGACGCGACGTGTTGCTGCTGGGCGCCGGTGGCGCCGCACGCGCGGCGGCGTTCGCGCTGCTGGACGCAGGCGTGCGAACCTTGATCATCGCCAACCGCACGCCCGAACGCGCGCAGGCGCTGGCAGCGGCGTTGTCCGAACCGGAGCGGGTGCGCACGGTCAAGTGGGCTGCGCTCGACCGCTGCGCCGCCTTCGACCTGATCATCAACGCGACCTCGGCGGGCGTGCAGCACGCCGCGCTGGTGCTGCCGCGATCACTGGTGCAAACGCACACGTTCGCTTACGACCTGAGCTATGGCCCAGCCGCGCGGGCTTTCGTCGAGTGGGCGCAAGCCGCCGGTTGCGCGGTGGCCGATGGCCTTGGCATGCTCGTCGAAACCGCGGCGGCCTCATTCGAGCGTTGGCACGGCGTGAGGCCCGACACGGCTGCCGCCTTGCGCGCCATGTAGCGGTAGGAGCGTGCTCCTTCGACAAGCTGGGGGCGGGCTTGTGCGCGATCGGAACGCCTGAAACCCGCAGTCGCGCACAAGGTACGCGCTTGCGATCTGCGGTGGTAGACGCGCTGCGGTATGCTTCAACGTTGTGACGTGAGTCGCACGATCCATTGCGGGGGGTTGCTCGGCATGGCTGACGTGTTCATTTCCTACGCCCGCGCCGACAAGGCGCGCGTCGCGCCGCTGGTCAAGGCGATCGAGGCCAAGGGCTGGTCGGTGTGGTGGGACCCCGAGATCTCACCGGGCCAGGAGTTCGACGACCAGATCGACGTCGCGCTGCAGGCGGCCAAGGCCGTGGTGGTGGTCTGGACGCCAACCTCCGTCACCTCGCGCTGGGTACGCGGCGAAGCGCGCGATGCCGCCGACCGCAACGTGCTGGTGCCGGTGCGCTTCGAGCAGGCGCGGCTGCCGATCGACGTGCGCGCCATCCACACCACCGACCTTGACGACTGGCACGAAGACGCCGCGAGCGCGCCGGCGCAGGCGTGCCTGCACGCGCTGGCCACGATGATTGCGCATTCGCAGGCGGCGCGCGCCAGCGAGGCGGAAACCGCGGCAGCCACCGCCGAAAAGCCGGCGCTGCATTATGCGGTCTGCGTCCTGCCCTTCACCAACATGAGCGGCGATCCCGAGCAGGAATATTTCAGCGATGGCATGACCGAGGACATCACGACCGACCTCAGCAAGGTGTCCGCGCTGTCGGTCACGTCCAGCAACAGCGCGTTCCGGTACAAGGGCAAGCATGTCGATATCGAAGCGGTTTCGCGCGAACTCAAAGTGACCCACGTCCTCGAAGGCAGCGTGCGCAAGGCCGGCGGCCGCATCCGCGTCAATGCGCAGTTGATCGACGGTGCCAGCAACAATCACGTCTGGGCCGAACGCTACGACCGCGACGCCAGCGACATCTTTGCCGTCCAGGACGAGATTTCGCACGCGATCGTGAAAGCGTTGCGCTTGCGCCTGTTGCCGGGCGAGCGCAAGGCCATCGAGCATCGCGGCACCGAGAGCGTGGAGGCGCACGATCTCTATCTGATGGCGCGGCAGACGTACATCACGGGCCAGGAAGCGGATGCGCGCTCGGCCGAAGCCATCGTGCGTCTGTGCGCGCAGGCCACGAAATCTGATCCGCATTATGCGCAAGCTTGGGCGTTGATGGCGGTTGGCTACTACAAACTACAGATGCTGACGAATGGTGGCGCGCAAGACGGGATGGCGGCGGTGGAGCGGGCGCTGGCGCTGGATCCGAGCTTGGCCGAGGCGTATGCCGTCAAGGCGCAGATTCTGCTGGGGGCGGGCAACGCCGCGGCGGCGGGCCTGGAGGTTGCTACCGCACTCAAACTGGATCAAGAGTCCTACGAAGCCAATCGTGCGGCGGCACGCTTGAATTTTCAGCTTCGCAATTTCAATGATGCGATACGTTTCTATGAAAAGGCGGTTGTGGTGATGGATGCCGACATCAGTTCGGTAAACGTGCTGATGAGTTGTTATGCAGCGGTGGGCGACGCCGCAGGCGTCCGCCGTACTGCGGAACTGGCGCTCAAGCGCGCCGAAGCCACTCTGGCGCACGACCAGAACAACTCCGGCGTCATTGGTTACAGTGTTTATGCACTTGCGGCGCTGGGTGACGTCGAGCGCGCCAAAGCGCGTATGACTCGCGCGATGCTGATCGACCCGGATAATTTCAACATGCGCTACAACTTTGCGTGCGCGTTGGCGGCGCAATTGAAGGACAGGGACGCGGCGCTGGAAATGCTTGGATCCGTGTTGGAGACCGCCACTGACGATTTTCTTGCGTATGCCAAGGCCGACTCGGATCTCGATTCTCTGCGGGGTGAATCGCGCTACAAGGAAATGGTTGCCGCTGCCGAAGCGCGCCTTGCTGCCGCGAAAGCTTCGCCCGCGCCGGCACCCGTCGCGGGCTGATCGCTCTCGGCATCGACCGGCGCCTCTGGTCAGGCTCGTGTAGGAGCGCACCCTGTGCGCGACCATGGACAGGCGGTTGCGTGATTCATGTAGGAGCGCGCCCTGCGCGCGGCCATGGCGCAGCGACAGTTTCCCATCGCGCGCAAGACGCGCTCCTACAAGAGCGCTGCGAGATACTCGTCCTTGAGCTCGACGTAATGCGCAGCCGAATAGCGCAGCGCTTCGATTTCGGCGTCGCCCAGCTTGCGCACGCAACGCGCCGGGTTGCCGATCCACAATTCGCCTTCGCCCACGGTCTTGCCGGGCGCGACCAGAGCGCCCGCACCCACGAACGCGTGGCGCTGCACCACCGCACCGTCCAGGATCGTGGCGTGCATGCCGATCAGGCAGCAGTCGCCGATAATGCAGGCGTGTACCACCGCGCCGTGGCCGATGGTGACGTCCGCGCCGATGATGCAGGGGTGGCCGCCGGGCGTGTACGGACCGTCGTGGGTCACGTGCAGCACCGCGCCGTCCTGCACGTTGCTGCGCGCGCCGATGCGGATCTTTTCAACGTCACCGCGCACCACCGTCGCGGGCCAGATCGACACGTCATCGCCGAGTTCGACATCGCCGATCACCGTGGCCGCGGGGTCGATGTACGCGCGCGCGCCGAGCTTCGGCAGCACGCCGCGGTAGGCTCGCAGATTGGTCATTGCACATCGGCTCCGTGTGGCATCACGAGAAAAATCATTATCCGCGAATGAACGCCAATGAACGCGAATCAGAGCGGATTCTGACTACTATTTTATTTGCGTTTTTCGCGTTCATTTGCGGGCGGCGTTTGCCCTGTTGTTGCGCGCGTGAACGATTGCCCGGATCTGAGCGCATCGCGCGTGCAGCGATAGCCGAATTCGATCGCGCGGTCGAACTTGTGCCAGTCGAACAGGCCGATGCGTTGCATGTCCGGGCGCAGCACCAGGTCGGCGAGTGCGCGGCGGCGCGCGCTGCCGGTTTCCGAGTTGACCATGCCGGCGCGCACCAGGATCGCGAAGGCGCTCGGCCGCAGGTCGTGCCGATGGCGCTGCGCCCACAACGCCGGCAACGCTGGCGAAGCCGCTTCGTCAACGCCTGCGGTCAGGGTGTCATCGGCGCCGATGTCGACCGCGATCACGCGGCCGTGGCTTTCCTCGGCCAGCACGTCGGTAGGCAGGTTGTTGATGATCGCGCCGTCCACGTAAACGTGCTGGTCGTGAAACAGCGGCGGCAGCACGCCCGGCACCGCGCTGGAGGCGCGCAACCAGCGCCACAGCAGGCCTTCGCGGTGCACCGCGGTGATACCGTCGGTCAAGTCTGCCGACACGCACGCGAAGCGGATCGGCAAATCCTCGATGTCGATCTCACCAAAGGCTTCGCGCAGCAGCATGGTGGTGCGCGCACCACGGGTGAGCGCGACCAGCGGAAGCGTCCAGTCGGCCAGCGGCTTGCCGTCCACCAACGCGCGACGGTAGGCCTCGCGCATCTTGGCGTCGTCCCATTCGTAGGCGATGCCGGCGCCGATGATCGCGCCGATGCTGGTGCCGACCACCGTGTCGATCACGATTCCGGTTTCGCGCAGCGCCTGGATCACGCCGATCTGCGCGAAGCCGCGTGCGCCGCCGCCCGACAGCACCAAGCCCGTGCTGTGGCCGGACAGCAGACGCGCGATCCGCGCGACATCGCCGCCATGCCGCCAGTGATAATGCTGCAACTCGCTGCGATCCAGTGCCGCGCGCCATGCGCGGGCCGCGCCGTATATGAACTTGCCGGGCGGATGCCGGAGCACCAGGTGGCGGGGACGATGGTGCGTGTAGTCGGCGGCGGATTCGCGCCTGAAGGCGCCCGCACCCGGTGACTCGCCGATCGGATAAGGCCATGCGGTGGCCGGTTGTTCGGCGTCGACCAGCAGCAACAGGGCGTCGGCCTGGCGCCGGCACAACTGACGCCACGACGCATCACCATTGTCGACGTACAGCACGAAGCGCGATTCGGCTTCGCGCGCCGCGAACCATTCGCTGTCGTGATCGCGGTCGACGTTCGCGTCGACCACCGCGCATTCGCCGTGGCCGAGCAACTGGCGCTGCAGTTCCATCGCGAAGGCATGCGCGTCGATGCCGGCACTGAAGGGCAGGATCGCGAAGGTGCGCGGCGGACAGGGCAGGTCGTCGTTCTGCAGGTGGCGCACCGCGATCCGCGCGGCCTCGAGCATGGCCTGCGGATGCCGCGCGACCAGGTCCTCGTAGCTCTCGCGCGACAGGCGCAACAATTCCGTATCGCGCAGCGCGCGCACGCTGTGGGTGCGCGGCTCGCCGCTGATCAATCCGACCTCGCCCAGCGTGGTGCCGGCCGGAAGCACGCCGAGCATGCGCGCCGCACCGCCGATCCGCGGCACGCCGAAAACGCCGAGGCTGCCGGACTTCAGCAGGTACAGGGCATCGGAGGCCTCGCCGCGCAGATAGAGCGGCGCGCCCCCCGGCAGCCACAACCACGCCATCTCGCGGGCCAGCACATCCAGCTCGTGCGCCTTCAAGTGACCGAAGACAGCGGTGTGCCCCAGCAGGGCACGCAGGTCCGGGGCCGGCTTGGTCTCCATGGCGCGATCCTAGCTTGATTTCGGTGTGCGCAAACGCCACGCTGTTGAATCCACCGGAGCCTTGCATGTCCACCGACAACCCCCTGCTCAGCGATGCGACGTTGCCCCCGTTCTCGAAGATCGAGCCCGCCAGCGTGGTGCCCGCGATCGACGCGATCCTGGCCGATTACCAGGCCGGCATCGATGCGATCACCTCGTCCGGTGCGCCACGCGATTTCGATTCAGTGATGCTGGAACAGGAACGTCTGGACCAGCGTCTGTCACGCGCCTGGGCGCCGGTGTCGCACCTGCACGCGGTCGCGGACAGCAAGGAATTGCGCGCGGCCTATGAACAGGCCGAGGAAAAGATCACCGACTTCGCGAGCGCGCTGGGGCAGAATCGCGACCTGTACGCCAAGGTGCAGGCGGTCGCGGACGCGCACGGTTTCGTCCAGCGTTCGCGTCCCGAGCGCGCGCTGGTGGAACATGCGCTGCGCGATTTCAGGCTGTCCGGCGTTGCGTTGGAGGAACCCGCGCGCACGCGCTTTCGTGAAATCGCCAACGAGCTTTCCAAACTCACCACTGCGTTTTCCAACGCCGTGCTGGACGCCACCGACGCGTGGCAGGAACACATCGAGGACGAACGCGACCTCTCCGGCATCCCCGAATCCGGCCGCTCGGTGCTGCGCGAATACGCACGCGAGCACGATCTCGACGGTTGGCTGGTGACCCTGAAACAACCGGCGGTGCAGGCGGTGCTCACTTACGCCGACAAGCGTTCGCTGCGCGAGCGCGTGTATTGGGCGTACCAGACGCGCGCGTCCGACCAGGGGCCGGACGCCGGCAAGTTCGACAATTCCAAACGCATGGAGAAGATCCTCGCGCTGCGCTTTGAGGCCGCGCAGTTGCTGGGCTTCGCCAATGCGGCGGAAGAATCGCTGGCAACCAAGATGGCCGAAACGCCGGACGAGGTGTTGGCGTTCCTGCGCGACCTGATCGCGCGCGCCAGGCCGGTCGCGCAACGCGAACTGGAAGAACTGCGCGCGTTCGCGCGCAGCGAACTCGAGCTGGAAACACTGGAATCGTGGGATGTCGCGTACGCGTCGGAAAAATTGCGCCTCGCGCGTTACGCGCTGGACGAGGAACAACTGAAGGCATATTTCCCGCTGCCGTCGGTGATGGACGGCATGTTCGCGCTGGCCGGCAAGTTGTACGGCATCAGCGTGGAACCCGCGCGCGAGGCCGTGGACGTGTGGCACCCCGACGTGCGTTACTGCGAAGTGCGCGATGCCGAAGGCAAGCCGATCGCAGGCGTGTACCTGGATTTGTACGCACGCTCGGGCAAGCGCGGCGGCGCGTGGATGGACGTGTGCCGCGCGCGTTTCCGCGACGGCGACGGCGTGCAATTGCCGATCGCGTTCCTCACCTGCAACTTTGCGGTGCCGAGTGGCGAACGTCCGTCATTGCTGACCCACGACGACGTGCAGACGCTGTTCCACGAATTCGGCCACGGTCTGCACCACATGCTCACCCGCATCGACCTGCCTTCGATCGGCGGCATCGACGGCGTGGAATGGGACGCGGTGGAACTGCCCAGCCAGTTCATGGAGAACTTCTGCTGGAACCGGCAGGCGCTGGATCTGTTCGCGAAGCATTGGTCGAGCGGAGAGCGGCTGCCCGATGAACTGTTCGACAGGATGCTGGCGGCGCGCCATTTCCAGGCCGGCATGTTCCTGTGTCGACAGCTTGAATTCGGCTTGTTCGATTTCCTGCTGCACGCGAACTACGACCCGGCGTGCGGCGCGCGGGTGATGGAAACGCTGGAAGCCGCACGGCGTGAAGCGGCGGTGTTGCATCCGCCCGCGTGGCAACGTTTCCCGCACGCGTTCTCGCACATCTTCGCGGGTGGTTACGCCGCCGGTTACTACAGCTATCTGTGGGCCGAGGTCTTGTCGGCCGACGTGTTCGGCGCGTTCGAAGAGCATGGCGTGATCGACGCGGCGACCGGCGCACGTTTCCGCGACGAGTTCCTGAGCGTGGGCGCCAGCCGTCCGGCGCTGGAAAGCTTCGTCGCATTCCGCGGGCGCCCGCCGCAGCCCGATGCGCTGTTGCATTCCTACGGCCTGCAGTGACCGCGTCGTGCCGGGCGCACCGGCGTGTTACCGCACTGCCATAATCCGGCGTGATTGAAACAAAGGTGATCCGTGCAGACGCATTCCTGGCTGGCATCGGTGCTGGTGTTCCTGGTCGCGGTGGTGATCGCGGTACCGTTGTCGCGCAAGCTGAAGCTTGGTTCGGTACTCGGCTACCTCGCGGCCGGCGTGGTGATCGGGCCGTACGGCCTGAAGTGGATACAAAACCCTGACGCGATTGCGGGCGTGTCGGAACTGGGCGTCGCGCTGCTGCTGTTCGTGATCGGTCTGGAACTTTCCCCGCAACGGTTGTGGGTGATGCGGCGCGCGGTGTTCGGTGCGGGGACGTTGCAGGTGATCGGTTCCGCCCTGGTGATGGCGCTGATCGCGGTGTTCGGCTTTCATCTGAAACCGGTGACCGCCATCGTGGTCGGCTTGGGCCTCGCGTTTTCGTCCACCGCGTTCGGTTTGCAGATTCTCGCGGAGCGGCGTGAGTTGCAGAGCCCACACGGGCGCCAGGCCTTCGCGATCCTGCTGTTCCAGGATCTGGTTGCGATCCCCCTGATCGCGGCGATCCCGTTGCTGGCCGACCATGGCGGCGGACACGCCGCGAACATGCCCTCGTGGTTGTCGGCCTTGCGCGTCGCGGGCGTGATCGCGCTGGTGGTGGTGGGCGGGCGCTACGCGTTGCGGCCGATCTTCCGCGCGGTCGCCAAGACCCAACTGATCGAAGTTTCCACCGCGGTCGCGCTGCTGGTGGTGATGGGCGTTGCGTGGTTGATGCAGCTGGCGGGCATCTCGATGGCGCTCGGCACGTTCCTCGCGGGCGTGTTGCTGGCCGATTCGGAATACCGCCACGAACTGGAATCCAATATCGCACCATTCGAAGGACTGCTGCTCGGCCTGTTTTTCATCACGGTGGGGATGGGCGTGAACCTGCTCCTGCTGGAACAGCACCCGTGGGTGGTGGCGGGCCTGGTGATCCTGCTGCTTGCGTGCAAGGCGCCGGCCCTGGCGCTGGTGGGCCGCTTGAACAAACGCATGAGCACCACCGATGCGCTCAAGCTGGTCGCGCTGCTCGCGGGCGGCGGCGAATTTGCGTTCGTGGTATTCAAGCTGGCGCGCGAGCAGGGCTTGTTGACGGATACCCAGCATGGCGTGCTGGTGCTGGTGATCACGCTGGGCATGGCCGCGGTGCCGCTGTTGGTGCTGGCCGCGGCGAAGCTGCCCGAGCCGAAAACGCCGGTGCGCGAATACGACACCATCGACACCGGCGTGCCGCGGGTGGTGATCGCCGGGTTCGGACGCGTCGGCCAGATCGTGGGACGTCTGTTGCGCGCGCGCGGCATTCCGTTCGTGGCGTTGGAAAATTCCATCGAGCAAGTCGACCTGTCGCGTCGCTTCGCCGGCACCGAAATCTATTTCGGCGATCCGGCGCGCGCCGAGATCCTGCGCGCGGCGCAGGCCGGCAAAGCCGAGGTGTTTGTACTGGCGACCGACGATCCGGCCGCCAACGTGCGCACCGCGCGGATCGTGCGGCGGATGTTTCCGCACCTGCGGATCATCGCGCGCGCACGCAATCGCCAGCATGCGTTTCGCCTGATGGATTTGACCGCCGACCCCGACGACGTCGTGCGCGAGACGTTTTATTCCAGTCTGAAGATGGCGGCACTGACGTTGAAGGCGCTGGGCATGAGCGGGGAACAGGCGCGCGCCAGCGTGGAACTGTTCCGCGAGCACGACGAGAAGCTGTTGCGCGACCAGCACCTCGTGTACGACGACGACGTGGCGCTGCGCCAGACCACGCGTGAAGCCTACGAAGAACTGCAGGGCTTGTTCGAAGCCGATACTGCGCCACGGCAGGAAAAAGCCGACAAGGTGTGAAACACCTTGTCAGTGCGGGTCAGGGATGACCCGCCGCGGATCAAGCACACTAAGTGCTTGATCCGGCGAAGACGAGTCCGGGCGTGTACCGGACTCGTCGTGTCGAGACTGCGTCCGCAGGAGCGGACGCGAACAGCGAAGCTGGCCCGACGGGCGAGCGCCATGGATGGCGCGAGTCAAGTGCAGGACAGCACTTTCTCGACCTTCAATTATTCCGGATGCGTCATCACCGGCGTCACCACCGGTGCATTGAGCGACGCGCCACGGCGTGGCGCCAGTTCCATTGCCAGGTCGATGTAACCCAGCACGCCGGCGACGTCGGACGGCGTGCGCTGCATGCAATCGCGTGCCTCGCGGTTGGCGCCGCGCTGCAGCAGCATGCGCGCCGGTTCGAAGGTGGCGTGCATCGCGCAGGCGTGCAGCGCGGTGACACCGTGCGCGTCGGCGTGATCGAGGTCCGCGCCGGCATCCAGCAGCGCCGGCACCAGCGCGCCGAGATGGGTGCCATCGCAATCGGCACCCGGCTTGGTGTGCACGCCGAGCAGAACCAGCAAGGGCGTAGCGCCGCTGCGGTCAGGGGTATTCACCGGTGCCACATCGTGCAGCAGCGCGTCCAGCAATCGACGGCAACGCAGACTGTCGCGGCTGTCGAAGCAGAAGCGCGCGGCGGCGTGCAACGCGGTTTGGCCGCGTGCGTCGACGAGGCTGGCCTGTGCGCCGAGCTCGCGCAACACCGCGACCATGTCGGGATGACCCAGCGCCGCGGCAATCATCAGCGCGGTCACATCGTCCGCATGGCGCAGGTCCACCGGCACACCCGCGGCGACCAGCGCGCGCGCGATGTCGGGTTGGCGCGCGCTGACGGCGGCCGACAACGGCGACGCACCGGTATCCACCGTGAGCTTCGGATCAGCGTGCGCGGCCAACAGCCGCTGCACGCTTTGCAGCGCCCCGGCACCGCTCGCGCGCAGCAGGGTGGTGGCGCCGCGGCTGTCGCGGGCATCCACGGGCAGGCCCAGTTCCAGCAAACGCGCGATCGCGTCCGGATCGGCGGCGGCCGCGGGCAGGTCTTCGTCGCGCAACGGGCGTTTGGGCAGCGCCCAGCCGTTCCAACGCAACCAGTATTCAAGTTTGTTGGCGTCGCGCGCGAGCGCGAGACCGAGCGGTGTTTCACCGCTGGCGGCGGGACTTTCCGGATCGGCACCGTAGGCGATCAGCGATTTCACCAGAGGCAGCACTGCGTCGGGCTTGCCGTCGAGCGCGACGTGCAACGACGTGGCGCCCACGCGGTCGCGCGCGTTGGGATCGGCGCCGCGCGCAAGCAGCGCATCCAGGACCGGTAGCAGGCCCGGACGGCTGGCGTGGTGCAGCGGCGTGCGGTTATCGGCATCGGCGCCGAATGCGTCGGCACCGCGTTCGAGCAAGGCGAGCGCGAGTGCCGCGCCTTCGCCATCACCCAGTCGCGCGAGCGCCTGTCCGAAGCGCCCGGCGCCCGCGGCTGTGGCGCCGGCGTCGAGCAGTTGGCGCACGGCAGCGATCGATGCCGGCAAATGATCGAGCAAGGCGTCAAACAGACGGCTGCCGTCATCAAGCCGTGTCTCGGCCTTCAGGCCATGTTCCAGCAGCCACGTGCGTGGCGTGGCGTTGGCGTGATCGGCGAGATCGAGGTACAGCGCGGCGAGTTCGGTCACGGGCCATGTGCGCACGCGCTCCGCGAAGCGCGCGACCACGGTCCAATGCGCGAAGCGCAGCGCATCGAGCAGATGCTGCGGCGTGTCCGCGCCGGGATCGGGCTCGTTGCCACGTGCATGACTCGCGGGAAGTGCCGCGTCGGGATCCATCAGCGCGACCAGGTCCCAACGCCCGGCGGCGCTCGCTTGATCGATCGCGCAGCGGCCATCGCTGCCCTTGCGCGCCGGATCGGCGCCGAGTTCCAGCAGCGCGCGCACGCATGCCGCATTGGCGCGCGGTGATTGGCACGCGAGCATCAGCGCAGTGCGGCCGTGCTGGTCGCAGGTGTTCACGTCGGGATTTTTTTCCGCGAGCAGCGCGACGACGCCCGCCGCACCCGCACGCGCGGCTTCCATCAGTGGCGTGGTGCCGTAACGATCGGCCAGCGCCACGTCCGCGTTGGCGTCCAGCAATACGCGCGTGATCTCGATGTGGTTTTCACGCGCCGCGTGCAACAGCGCGCTGCGGCCCAGTGCATCCACGGCGGTGGCGCGGCCTTTGTGCTTGAGCAGAATCCGCACGCCTTCCGGATCGTCGTCGGCGATGCCCGCGGCGGCGGGCATCGCGGCGTCGGCATGCGCACCATGTTCAGCCAGGAAGCGCAGCACCGGCCAGTTCGCGGCCGCCGCTGCAATCGCCAGCGGCGTGGCCTGTTCGCGGTTGCGTGCTTCCAGTGGCGCCTGCGCGTCGATCAGGATCGCCGCGACCGCGGGTTCCGCGCACAACGCGGCGTGGTGCAGCGGCGTGTTGCCGTCGGCATCCGCGCGCGCCGGGTCGGCGCCGTTGGCGATCAGGTTGGTCACCATTTCGGGACGGCCTTGGTGGCAGGCGCGCGTGGTGGCCAGCAATGGCGTCAGGCCGGCGTGGGCGCGATTGACGTCCGCCCCCTTGGCGATGAGCGCGCGCAACAAATGTGTGTCGGGCAATTCGGCGGCCAGCACCAGCGCGGAACGCTGGTCGCGCGCGCCGGCGGACGGCATCGCGTCGGGATTGGCGCCCTGCGCCAGCCAATCCATCGCTGCAGCGGCGTTGCCGCTGCGCGCGGCCGTCAGCAGATTTTCGTCCAGCACGGCTTGTGCGGGTGCATCGGATTGTTTGCCGGCGGCTTCCGCGAGGGGCGCAGTGGGCTCGATGTCGGCAGGCCCAGCGAGCGCCTCTTCAGATCGCTGGCCATCATTCGGATCCGCCGGCCTCGGGCCGGGCGGTGTCGGCGGCGGTGGCATGAAGCGCCACACGCGGCCATCGAACAGCAGGCGCAGCGTGCGGTCCGCCACGATCAGGGAACACAGCGGCAACACCACCACTGCGAACAGGAACAAGGATGCCGTGCGAATTTCATCGGGCAGGCTGGCGCCCATTCCTGCCAGTGACAGTGCACCGAATGCGATCGCGAGTTGCGCGAGCGACGCCGGCAGGAAGTGCGTCAGGAACAGATCGCGTCCGCGCGTCAGGTGGCGTGCGAAAGCGAGGCTGCGCGCCAGCGCGGCGGTGATCCAGGAATGTTCCTCGCCGGCGGGAAAGGCATCGTCCCATGCGAACACCAGGCCAAACACGGGCCAGAAGCGCCACAACACCAGCAGCGCGATCACCAGCGCGACGGCCAAGCCGAGCGCCGCAGCCAGTGAAGGCGCTTGCGACAACAACGTCAACGGCCATGCCACCAGCAGGAACACGATCGCGGTGTAAATCGCCAGCGCGATCAGGTGCGCCGATCCGCGCCGCAGTGCGGTACGCGTGAAGGTGGGTTCGCAACCGAAGCCGATCGCGTGGCACACCGCCGCCATCGACAGTGACGCGCCGATCAGCAACAACAGCAACGAATAACGTTCCCACGCGGGCGGAATCCAGATCGCGAGGAACACGGCGATCAGCGAAGGCAGAAAACAGGGCAGGGAACGGGACAGCGGTGGCCGGCGGCGGTGCTTGGCTGGGGGCATGAGCAGGAGGTGTGCGGGGACGGCCCAGTATAAGGAAAGCGTATGTATGCGCCACAACGTGCCGGATGGTTCGGCTTGATTGGTAACGCTTGGGTTTGAATTCCGAAACCGTTCGCGCTGGGCGTAGCGGCCAGGGGCCACGAATTCGAAGCGCCCGGTTCGTTCATCTTTCGACTTCGACGCTTCGCGTCTAAGCTCGGGACGAACGGAATTCAACGTAGGTCCCATTGCGTGATTGGCGGACTTGCACGGATTCCGCCATGGTGCGATAGTCCGTCTAACAAAATTCATACAAGCGTATGAAAGAACCGAGGCAGGCCGGTTTGCGGGCAGGGACTTGGGTTTGCCTCTTGATTGACAAAAAACTTTCGACCGGAGATCCACCCATGAGCAAGCATCCGATCATCGCGCCCAGGCTGGCTGGCTTGGCGCTCGCCGCGCTGAGTGTCGCCGTCGCCGGAACGCTGGTGAGCCCGGTCGCGTCCGCATCCGGCTTCCAGATCAGCGAAAACACCGTGCAGGCAATGGGGCGTGCCTACGCCGGGCGCGAAGCCGCCGGCAACGACGCGTCGGTGGTGATGAACAACCCCGCCGCGATGGTCGATTTCGACACTTACGCGGTGCAGATCGATGCCACCGCGATCAACGTGAGCACCCAGTTCCACGGCGGCGGCACCGATGCAACCGGGCAACCGCTGTCGGGAGGCAATGGCGGCAATGGCGGTGGCGTGCACGGCGTGCCCGCGATCAGCTTCATCGCACCGATCGCGCAGAACTGGCGGCTCGGCTTCGGCATCAATGTGCCCTTCGGCCTGGCCACCGAATACAACGCCGGTTGGGTGGGACGCTACCAGGCGCTGAAAACCAGCGTGAAGTCGATGGATTTCACGGGCTCGGTGGCGTGGGCGATCAATCCCCAGTTCTCGCTGGGCTTTTCGGTAATCGCGCAGAAGACCACCATCG
>Ga0207707_10000560_pt1 | contig 37696 bp, 37 predicted proteins | sample KBSC83BmetaG_FD_184336 | JGI IMG/M metagenome (GOLD analysis project Ga0207707, IMG submission 184336) | Corn rhizosphere microbial communities from Kellogg Biological Station, Michigan, USA - KBS C8-3B metaG (SPAdes) (version 2) | ecosystem: Host-associated > Plants > Roots > Rhizosphere ... | reverse complement strand
GAATCGACTCATCAGGGCCGTCATCGACGCGGGAGCGCTGCGGCACAACCTTCGGACGATTCGCGAACGGGCACGTGGCGCGCGGGTGATGGCGGTGGTCAAGGCCAATGCATACGGCCACGGCCTCGTGCCGGCGGCGCTCGCCCTTGCGGAATCCGATGCCTTCGCTGTCGCCCGGCTGGAGGAAGGGTTGGCGCTACGCGCCGCCGGTATTACCCAACCGATCGTCCTGCTCGAGGGTGTGTTTGCGTCCGAGCACGTGCTCGAAGCGGCGCGCCATGGCTTTGAGCTCGTCGTGCATGACCCTTTGCAGGTGGAGCTGCTGGAGGAGTTCACCGGTAGCCATCGCTTCATCCTGTGGATGAAAATCGACACGGGAATGAATCGCCTCGGCTTTCGTCCGGAGGAGTTCGCCGCCGCGCTCGAGCGCGTGCAGCGCTTGCAGCCGGCTCCTCTGGAGATACGCCTGCTGACGCATCTGGCACGCGCGGACGACCGGGACGATCGCGTCACGCGTGCCCAACTGACCCGCTTCAAGGAGGCGACGCGGGGACTGGACTATGCCGTGAGCATTGCCAATTCGGCCGGTCTCTTCGGTAACGTCCCGCTGGGATGCGACTGGGTGCGTCCGGGGCTGGCGCTCTACGGCGCCTCGCCCTTTGCCGACCGCACCGCCCGACAGCTCGAGTTGTTGCCCGCGATGAGCCTGGAGACCTCGGTAATCGCGGTGAGGCACGTGCCCCGCGGGGAAAGCGTCGGGTACGGCGGCACATGGCAGGCGGCCCGGGATTCGCGGGTCGCCATCGTCGCCGCGGGGTACGGGGACGGACTCGCACGCAGTCTGCCGAGCGGCACGCCAGTCCTGATCGGCGGCCAGCGCGCGCCGCTCATCGGGCGTGTGTCGATGGACATGATTGCCGTAGACGTCACGGATCTGCAGCGCCCGCCCGCAGGCGGGCTGGTGCATGTAGGGACGCCGGTCGTGCTGTGGGGAGATGACCTGCCGGTGGAGGAAGTCGCCCGCCACGCCGGCACGATCCCTTACGAGTTGCTTTGCGGAGTCAGCCAGCGGGTGCCGTTGGAGTTGCGGTAGCGCACCGCCGGACCTGCGGTAGCACACACGAGCGCGCCGCCGGATCGCTCCGGGGCGCGCACCGCGGAGCGATCTAGTTGATGAAGAACCCCATCTTCACGCCCGCCAGCTGAATGACGTCGTTGTCGCTCAGCCGCTGGGCCTGGCCGCCGATGGGCGAGCCGTTGACCAACGGGAAATCGTCGCTCTTGCCGCTGTCGACGTGGACGATGAAGTAGCCTTCCGACCGGCGCGTGATCGCGGCCACCTGCACGCCGGGCCGCCCCAGCGTCGTCAGTGCCTTGTTGAGCTCCAGCTCCCGGCCGGCAAACGCCCCTGAGAGCACCTGCAACTTCGCCTTCTTCACCGCCGTCCCGTTGAGGGCCGCCGGATCCAGCGCCCGGCTCTTGCCGGTCGCCGACAGGGAGGGGGAGGCCTTTTCCGCCGCTTCGCTCGCCGCGCGGACCTTCTCGACCGGGCGCGAGGAGGGCTGGATCACCATCGTCTTCTCGAACTCGTCCTGCTGCTCGTCATCCTCGACAAAGCGCAGCTGATGATGCCCGACCGTGATCACGTCCCCGTGCTGCAGTGCATGCTTCTTGATGAGCTTGCCGTTGACGTAGGTGCCGTTGGTGCTGTTCAGGTCCTCGAGGAACGAGTCGTTCAGGATATTGATGATGAGCGAGTGATGACCGCTCACGGCCGCGTTGTCGATGCGGATGTCATTGTCCGGGAGCCGGCCGATGGTGTACCGCTCCTTGTTCATGTTGTATTCCGCCATCACCTGGCCATCCAGGCTCAAGACCAACCTAGCCATGTGTGCTTTGCCTCGCGTCAGCCGAACCAACCCAGGATCCGGTCAAATATTCTCGTACGAGCCGGAAACGCATCTACGACGTGCGCCATGACCACCGAGACGTTGTCCCGGCCTCCATTGTCATTCGCAAGTTGAATCAATTGCTTGGCGACGGTATCCAGATTATCACCAAAGGTGTTTATGGTTAAATGAATATCTTCGTCCTCGACCATGTCCGAGAGCCCGTCCGAGCACAACGCGTACACGTCGCCCTTCTGGACAGGCACTTCCTGGATCTCCACCTCGACGTTCGGCTCGACGCCGAGCGCCCGAGTGACGTAGTTCTTGTTGGCCGCGCGTTGCGCCTCTTCGGCGGAATAGAAGCCGCGGTCCACCAGCTCCTGCAGCAGCGAATGGTCCATCGTGACCTGTTCGAACTTGTCGCTGCGATGGCGATACAGCCGCGAGTCGCCCACGTGGGCGATGGTGATGCGGTTGTCGAAGAACAGCGCGGCGACCACGGTGGTGCCCATGCCCTCGCACTGGGGCTGGGTTTTCGCCGTCTGATAGATGATCTTGTTGGCGCGATGGATGGCATCGCGCATGATGATCGTCGGGCGCGACAGTCCGGATTCGCGATCGGGCTGGCTCATGTCCTCGCGCTCCACGTGCTCGCGCACGAGGTTGACGATGGTCTTGACGGCGATACCGCTGGCGACCTCGCCGGCGTTGTAGCCGCCCATGCCATCGGCCAGGACGAGCAGTCCGATGTCGGGGTCGAAGGCAATCGTGTCCTCGTTGTGTTCGCGGACCTTTCCGGTATCGGTCTGGCCGACGAAGCGCAGCTTGGTTCGCAAGCTCATGCTCCGCGCCCACCGACCGGCGGCACGCTAAGTGTGATACGCGTCACTTTCCCGTCCCCGATTCGAGCCGGCATAAGCTAGCATTGCCCGCACAGCAGTCCGAGCGGCTGGTCACATAACCCACCAATCGGCCCCCCTCTCGGGCGCGAATACTAGCTCATCTTTGGCCCCATCTTAGACCCAAGTCTGACCAACATGACTGTTGAATGCCTCGATGCCGCGCTCAAATCCAGTCTTTGCCTGTAGCGCCTGCGGCGGGGAGACCCTCAAATGGCAGGGCCGGTGCCCGCTTTGTGGGGAATGGGACACGCTCGAGGCCCGGACGGGTCCGGCCTCGCGGGCCCGGACGCCCTCATCCGCAGCCTCCGGGGCCGCCCCCCGGCCCCTGGCCGGCGCCGGTGGGCTGCAGCGCCTGGCCACCGGCCAGCAGGAGCTCGATCGGGTCTTCGGCGGGGGCATCGTTCAAGGATCGGTGACCCTCCTTGGCGGAGATCCGGGGATCGGCAAATCGACATTGCTGCTGCAGGTCGCTGCCCACGTGGCCGCCGGTGGAGCGGTCCTGTACGCCAGCGGCGAGGAGTCGGTGGAGCAGATCGGCCTGCGCGCCCGGCGGTTGGGGGTCGGCACCGGCGATTCTCTGGCGGTCGTGGCGGAGAGCGATCTGGAGACGATTCTGGGGCTCGCCGCGGAGCGGCGCGTGGCGCTGCTGGTGGTGGACTCCATCCAGACGGTGCAGTCGGCGGGCGTTGCAGCCAGCGCCGGTGGCGTGTCGCAGCTGCGGGAGTGCACGGCAGAGCTGGTGCGCTTCGCCAAGGCAAGCGGCACTGCCATCCTCATCATCGGTCACGTCACGAAGGAGGGCGCCATTGCCGGCCCGCGGGTGCTCGAGCACCTCGTCGACACGGTTCTCTACTTCGAGAGCGAGGCCGGCAGCCGCTACCGCATCGTGCGTGGGACCAAGAACCGCTTCGGAGCGGTCAACGAGCTGGGTTTCTTCGCGATGGCCGAAGGTGGACTGAAAGAGGTCCGCAATCCCTCGGCCATCTTCCTCTCCCGGGCATCTGAACCCGCTGCGGGTAGCATCGTCACGGTGACGCGCGAGGGGGGCCGGCCGCTGTTGATCGAGCTGCAGGGCCTGGTCGACCGCATGCGCTTTGGCGCGCCCCGGCGCATAGCCCAGGGCCTGGACTCCAATCGCGTGGCGATGTTGCTCGCGGTGCTCAATCGCCATGCCTCTGTGTCGCTGCAGGAGCACGATGTCTTCGTGAATGTGGTCGGCGGGCTGCAGATCAGCGAAACGGCCTGCGATCTGCCGGTCGTCATGGCCTTGGCCTCCAGCCTGCAGGATCGCATCGTCCCGAATTCGCTGGTGGCATTCGGGGAGCTGGGCCTGACGGGGGAGGTACGGCCGGTGGCCTATGGCGAGGAGCGGCTGCGCGAAGCGCACAAGCAGGGATTCAAGGCCGCGATCGTTCCGAAGGAGAATGCCCCACGCAAGCCGTTGGAAGGGCTGACGGTGATCGTGGTGGCGCGGGTCAGCGAGGCCCTCGAGGCGGCGCTAGCCGGCAGGGCCTGAAGCCGCCGGTGCCTGCTGAGAGGCCCCCGCCGGCGTGCCGGGAGTGTGGATTCGGACTGTGCGGATCGCATTGTCGGCGATCTGCAGAACCTCGAACACATAGCCTTCCACGCGCAGTGTCGTGCCCCGATCCGGAATGGTTTCCAGCCGCTCCAGCACCAGGCCGTTGATCGTCTTCGGTCCGTCGGTCGGCAGATGCCACTGCAAGGCGCGATTCAGCGCACGAATGGTGGCGCTCGCGTTCACGATGTACACGCCCGGCCGCTCCAGGTGGACGTCCTTGTGCAGCACGGTCGCCGGGTCGGAAGTGAACTCCCCGACGATCTCTTCGAGGATGTCCTCGAGCGTGACCAGCCCCTCGATGTCCCCGTACTCGTTCACCACGAACGCCAGTCGGCGGCGGTTGCGCTGGAACTGCGAGAGCTGCACGTTGAGCGGGGTCTCCTCGGGTACGAAATACGGCTCGCGGCCACGGGCGATCTCGATGAGCCGCTCCCGGGTCAGCGTGCCTCGGGCGAGCTCCTGGGCCACGCGCTTCATGTGCATGATGCCTACGAGGTTCTCCAGCTCACCGTCGTAGACCGGCAAGCGGGTGTGCGGTGTCTGGCGCAGCTGATCGAGGATGTCGTCCCAGTTTTCGCGGATATCGATCCCTGAGATTTCCTGGCGGGGAATCATGATGTCATTCACCGTGATCTGGCCCAGGTCCAGAATCGACAGCAACATCTGCCTGTGGCGCGCCGGAATCAGGGGTCCGGCCTCCGCTACCGCGGCGCGCAGCTCTTCCGTGCTCAAGGCGTTGCTGGCTCTGGAGGACCTGCCCACGCCAAACAGCACCAGCAGTCCGTAGGCCATCTTGTTGGTGAGCCAGATGAGCGGCCGAGCCACCAGGACCAGGGCGCGGTAGATGCGCGCCGCGCTCATGGCGACAGGATCCGGCCGTGCGGCGGCGTAGATCTTCGGTGCCAGCTCGCAGAACACGATCATCACCACCGTCAGTACGACGACCGCGGCGGGTACCGCGTATGAGCGACCGGTACGCTGCGCCAGGATGGTCGCGATGGAGGATGCGAACGAGCTGGCGGCGGCGAGGATCACCAGATTGGCGCCGAGCCATTCGTCGGGCTTCTGCAGCAGGCCCTCCAGCACCCGGGCGGTCGAATGTCCCTCCTGGGCACGATGCTTCAGGCGGTAGCGGTTGACCGAGAGCATGGCGACCTCGGTTCCGGAAGAGAACGCGATGATCAGCAGCAGCGCGAGCATCGACAGCAGCAGCATGAGGGTCGGAGCTTCGTTCAAGGCAGTGTTCCTCCTCGGTGGGGAGCGCCCGCTCCCGCCAGCGAGCGCGCCCGCCGGACCTCAAGCGGGGCCTGCGGTTGCCCCTATAATGGCCGGCATGTTCGACAATCTCACCTCCCGGCTTACCCGGACACTGGAGAGCCTCAGGGGCAAGGGGCGCATCACCGAGGAGAATATCGGCGAAGCGCTGCGCGAGGTACGGGTTGCGCTGCTGGAAGCGGATGTGGCCCTGCCGGTCGTGCGCACCTTCATCGACGCCGTCAAGGCCAAGGCCGTTGGGACGGAGGTGGCTTCCAGTCTGACGCCCGGCCAGGCCTTCATAGGAATTCTGCACCGCGAGCTGGTGGAGCTCATGGGCGGCCCGCGCTCCGGCATCAACCTGCGGGCGCAGCCGCCGATCATCGTGCTGCTCGCCGGTCTGCAGGGCGCGGGCAAGACGACGACGGCCGCGAAACTGTCACGCTGGCTGATCGAACGGGAGCGCAAGCGAGTATTGCTGGTCAGCACGGACGTGCGCCGGCCCGCCGCCATGCTGCAGCTGGAACGCCTTGCGCAACAGGTGGGCGCCGACTACTTCCCCGCTCGAGCAGAGGACCCCCCAGCGCGCATTGCGCGGGAAGCCCTTGATGCCGCCAAGCGCGGCGTATTCGACGTGCTGATCGTCGATACGGCCGGGCGGTTGCACGTCGATGAGGAGCTGATGGCGGAGGTACGTGACATCGACGCCGCCGTCGCTGCTGCGGAGCGGCTGTTCGTCGTAGACGCCATGGCAGGTCAGGACGCGGTGAACGCAGCTCGGGCGTTCGGGTCGACCCTCGCTCTGACAGGAGTGATCCTCACCAAGGCGGATGGCGACGCCAGGGGGGGTGCCGCGCTATCGGTGCGCCAGATTACGGGTAAGCCCATCGTGTTCATGGGCGTGGGCGAGAAGACCGAGGCACTGGAGCCGTTCGACCCGGAGAGGATGGCCTCTCGCATCCTCGGCATGGGCGATGTGATCAGCCTGGTCGAGCAGGTCCACCGCCAGGTCGACGTCGAGGAAGCTCAGAAGCTCGCCCGCAAGGTCGTCAAAGGCAAGGGCTTCGACATGGCCGACCTGAAGTCGCAGCTCGAGCAGCTGCAGAAAATGGGCGGCGTCGGGGCCCTGCTGGACAAGCTCCCGGTCGCCGCGGCCCAGAAGGGCGCCGTGTCGGCGGACCAGGGGGATCGGGACCTGCGCCGCCAGATCGCCATCATCAACTCCATGACCCCGAAGGAGCGGCGCCACCCCGGGATCATCGACGGCTCGCGCCGCCGCCGGATCTCCAAGGGAGCGGGCGTGCAGGTGCAGGACGTCAACCGCCTGCTGAAGCAGTTCCTGGAGATGCAGCGGGTGATGAAGAACATGAAAGGCGGGCGTCTGCAGCGCCTGATGAACGCCTTCAAGGGAGGGATGCCTCCGGGGATGCCCCCCAGGGGTTGAGCGAGGGTTTCCGGGCAAGCCCACGCCGTGGCGCGGCCGAAGCCGAACAAATCTCTGGGGAAACAACCCTCTATGCGCGCTCGTAGCAATTGAATACGCTCCGGCGAGCGCGTAGAATCCGCGCTCTTTTGGGCCCGTACCGGGCCAACCGAACCGAGAAACGACCATGGTAACCATTCGCCTGACGCGGCGCGGTGCGCGCAATCAGCCCTTCTATCACGTAGTGGTGACGGACAGCCGCAAGCGCCAAGGGGGCCTGAGCCTCGAGCACGTCGGGTTCTTCAATCCGATCGCCCGGCGCAGCGAGCCGAAACTCAAGCTCGATCTGGCGCGCATCGACTATTGGGTCTCCAAGGGAGCCCAACAGTCCGATCGCGTGCGCACGCTGGTATCCTCCTACAGGAAGCAGGCGACCGCCTGAGCTGGATCGAGCTAGGCCGGGTCGGCGCCCCGTTCGGGGTCAAGGGGTGGGTCCACATCGAGTCCCACACCGATCCGCCGGAAGGCCTGCTCCACTACAGCAGTTGGGTTCTGCGTCTCGCAAGCGGTGAGCGTGTCGTGCGCCCAGTGGCCGAGGCGCAGTTGCAGCGCGGCAAGCTGGTTGCGCGATTCGAGGGGGTCGGAGATCGCGATGCCGCGGCGGCATTGCGGGGTGCGACGCTCGAGATCGAGCGCGCCCGTCTGCCTGCGCCGCGCGAACGGGAGTATTACCGCGCCGATCTGATCGGCCTGCGAGTGAGCAACCTCGAGGGGATCGAGCTGGGTCGGGTGCGGCATTTTGTGGATGCGCCCGCAGGACCGCTGATGGTCGTGCAGGCGGCGGACGGGCGAGAGCATTGGTTGCCCGCGGTACCGGAGTATCTGCGCAAGGTCGATCTGGCCGGGGGCCGGATCGAGGTGAACTGGCCGGTGGAGCCCGAGTGAACCTTCAGGTGGTAACCCTGTTCCCGGAGCTGATCGCCGCGGTGATCCGGTTCGGCGTGCTGGGCAGAGCCGTGGAGCGCGGGTTGCTGGAGATCGGCACCGAAGACCCGCGGGCGCACACACAGGACGTGCACCAGACCGTGGACGACCGACCCTATGGGGGCGGCCCGGGAATGGTGATGAAGCCGGAGCCGCTGCTGGCGGCAATCGGCGCCGCGCAGGCGAGGCTGCCGGCGGGCAGTCCGCGGATCTGTCTGTCCGCCCAGGGCGAGCCGTTCAGCCAGGCGCTGGCGCAGGAGCTGGCGGCGCTGCCGGGGCTGATGCTCGTGGCAGGGCGCTACGAGGGTGTGGACGAGCGGGTGATCGAGCTGGGTATCGATCGCGAGCTGTCGGTGGGAGATTACGTGGTCTCGGGCGGTGAGCTTCCGGCGCTGGTGGTGATCGACGCAGTCGCCCGGTTGCTTCCGGGGGCGCTGGGAGATGCCCGGTCGGCGCAGGACGACTCGTTCTCGGAAGGCTCGCAGGGGCTGCTCGACTGGCCGCACTACACACGGCCCGAAGTGTTTAAAGGATTGTCGGTGCCGCCGGTGTTATTGTCCGGCAATCACGCCGATATCCGGCGCTGGCGGTTGGCGCAGGCGGTGACGCGTACCTGGCGTCGCCGGCCGGATTTGATTGCCGCGCGGGGACTGAGCTCGGAGGCGAGCCGGTTGTTGAATGAGTTTCTCGCCGCGCGCGCGGCGAGGATTTCCGATTGAGGCTGGCAAAAACCCGCTTTTTGCCAGCCGAGTAAAAAGCGCCGCAGGCGACTTTTTGCCATTAATGAGGATGCAACGCACATGAGCAAGATCGTCCAGGAACATGAGAGCAGGCGTATGACCCGCGAGGTCCCCGACTTCAAGCCGGGCGACACCGTGGTCGTGCAGGTGAAGGTCGTCGAGGGCGACCGCGAGCGTGTGCAGGCGTACGAAGGTGTCGTGATCGCCCGCAGCAATCGCGGCCTGAACTCTTCGTTCACGGTCCGCAAGATTTCCCACGGTGAGGGTGTGGAGCGCGTCTTCCAGACCTACAGCCCGTCGATCAGCGAGATCGTGGTGAAGCGGCGTGGCAGCGTGCGTCGCGCCAAGCTGTATTACCTGCGCGACCTGTCGGGCAAGGCGGCGAGGATCGAGGAAAAGATCTAAGCCCCGGTATGCGCTTCCTGCGCTCGATTCTGCTCGGACTGTGGCGTGGCCTGGATGGGCTGCGCAAGTTCCTGCACCTGCTGTTGCTGCTGGTGCTGTTCGGGTTTCTGATCGGCGTGCTGCACGTGTCGGTTCCGAACGTGCCCAGCAAGGCGGCGCTGCTCATTCAGCCCCAGGGGCAACTCGTCGAGCAGCTCAGCGGCGATCCCCTCGAGCGGGCCGTGCAGGGCGCGCGCGGCGATGGCAACGCCGAGACGCTTCTGTGGGACCTCACGGACTCGATCCGTGCCGCGGCCAAAGACAAGCGCATTCCGGTTCTCGCCATCGACGTGGACAAGTTCGATGGCGGCGGCCAGCCCTCGCTCGAGGAGCTGGCACTGGCCATCCGCGAGTTTCGCGCGACCGGCAAGAAGGTGATCGCCTACGGGACCGAGCTCACCCAGGAGAAGTACTACATCGCCGCCCAGGCCGATGAGATCTATCTGGATCCGCTGGGCTTCGTGCTGATCGACGGCTACGACCGCTACCGGATGTTCTTCAAGCAGGCGCTCGACAAGCTCGGCGTCGACATCAATGTCTTCCGCGTCGGCGCCTTCAAGAGCGCGGTGGAGGAATACACCCGCACCGACATGTCGCCGGAGGACAAGCAGGAGAGCGAGGCGTACCTGAAGGCGATGTGGACGACCTACCAGGCCGCGATGACCCGGGTTCGCAAGCTCCCCCCCGATGCGGTGTCGAACTACGTCAACTCGCTCGCCAAGAATGTCGCCGCGCAGGGCGGCAACGCCGCTCAGGTCGCCCTCCAGGCGGGCCTGGTCACCGGGATCAAGACCCAGCAGGAGGTCGAGAAGCGCATCGCCGACCTCGTCGGCAAGGACGACTCCACGGGCTCGTTCAAGTCGGTTTCCGAGCAGGACTACGTACGCATCGCGAAAGCGCAGATCAAGGTGCGCGCGGACGGCAAGAAGCGCGTCGGCATCATCGTCGCCTCCGGGGATATCCTCGATGGCGATCAGCCTTCCGGCACCATCGGTGGCGATTCGACCTCGCGCCTGATCCGGCAGGCACGGCTGGACAAGGACATCCGTGCGGTGGTGCTGCGAGTGGACAGCCCCGGGGGGAGCGTGCTGGCTTCCGAAGAGATCTACCGCGAGCTGCAGGCATTGCGGGCTGCGGGCAAGCCCGTGGTCGTGTCGATGAGCACCTATGCCGCCTCCGGCGGCTATTACATCTCCGCGCCCGCCGATGAGATCTGGGCCAACCCGGCGACGCTCACCGGCTCCATCGGCATCTTTGCGATCATTCCCACCATCGACAAGACTCTCAGCAAGGTCGGCGTCACCGTCGATGGGATCGGCACTACGCCGCTGTCGGGCGAGCTGCGCATCGATCGGCCGCTCGGCGAGGACGCGCGCTCGCTGCTGCAGTCGCAGATCTCGCGCGGCTACGAGGAATTCCTGGCGCGCGTGTCGAGCGGGCGCAGGATGACGCGCGACCAGGTCAATGACATCGCACAGGGTCACGTCTGGGCGGGCGTCGATGCCAAGCGGCTGGGACTGGTCGATCAGCTCGGCTCCTTCGAGGATGCCGTCAAGTCGGCCGCGCGCCGCGCCAAGCTCACCGATTACGACATCAAGTTCATCGAGCCGGAATTGTCGTGGGCGCAGGAGCTGGTGTTGAACGCCAAGATGGACGGCGCACGCGCGCTGCTCGAGGTGTTCGGTCCCGACCGCGACACTGCGGCATTGGCGCAGCTCGCGAGTCCGCTGAGCCGCGAAGTCGCGCGCCTCAAGCGCTTGAGCGTCCGCAACCGCCTGTACGCCTACTGCTTCTGCACCGCCGGCGACTAGCCTGTCGCTCCTGCGCCACGCCGCGGCGCTTCCTCCATCGTTCGCGGCGCTTCCTCCATTGCTGAAGGTCCTGCTGCTCGCGCGAGCGGGCCGGTCCGCATCTTGCTGCCTCCGTCGCTGAGTGCGCAGCGGCTGTTAGAAGAGGTGACGCGATGCGAGGGTTGGTAACGCTGACAATGTTATGTGTGTTGGTAGCAACAGCCGGTCGCGCTGCAGCTCAAACGCCCCTCGGCGCAAGCACGGGCGCCGCCGTTGAGGGAGTAGCCGGCAACAAGGTGCTGCAGCTGCGCTATCTGAGCAGCTCGCCGTTCACCGGCATCAGCGGCAATCTCGACTTCGGCGCGCTGCTGACGGAGAACCGCGAGTTCATGCTCTCCACGGCGATGCTGTTCGATACCAACCTGCCGGTGCCGCGCTTGCGGTTGCAGGTCGGGCCTGAGCTGAGTCTCGCCTGGCTGAACGCTTCGCAGAAGACCGACGTGGCGGCGCTGGCGTTCGGCGCTGCGGCGCGCTATGAGCTGATCGAGCGCCTGGGATTGTCGGCCTTCGGGAGCGCCTATTACTCACCGGGGGTCACCACCTTCGGCTCGGCGCACAACATGTACGATTTCACCGCGGGTGCGCAGATTCGCGTCGCCGACCGGCTGTACGTGCTGGGCGGCTACCGCTGGCTCAAGTTCACCCTGGTCGGCCAGCCCGATGAGAAAGTCTCGAACGAGGTGTTCGGCGGCGTCCGCTGGCAGCTGCAATGAGGCGCGCGGCCGTGGCGCGCGCCGGGCCGGCGGCAGGTGCCCCGCCCCGGGCGTGCCTTACAAACTCGACCAGTCCAGGATGACCTTGCCGGACTTTCCCGACCCCATGGTCTCGAAGCCTTTCTGGAACTCCTGCACGGCGAAGTGGTGCGTCACGATCGGCTCCAGCTGCAGTCCGCTCTGCAGCAGGCTTGCCATCTTGTACCAGGTCTCGAACATCTCCCGGCCATAGATGCCCTTGAGCGTGAGGCCCTTGAAGATGACCTGGTTCCAGTCGATCGCGGTGTCGCCGGGAGGGATGCCGAGGATCGCGATCGACCCGCCGTGGTGCATGGTGCGCAGCATCTCGCGGAAGGCGGAAGCGTTGCCCGACATCTCCAGGCCGACGTCGAATCCTTCCTGCATCCCCAGATCCTTCATCGCCTGATCCAGCGACTCGCGCTGCACGTTGATGGCGCGCGTGGCTCCCATCTTGCGAGCCAGATCCAGGCGATAGTCGTTCACGTCCGTGATGACGACATGCCGGGCACCGACGAAGCGTGCGATGGCCGTGGCCATGATCCCGATCGGACCCGCTCCGGTGATGAGCACGTCCTCGCCCACCATGTTGAAGGCGAGGGCGGTGTGCGTGGCATTGCCGAACGGGTCGAGGATCGAGGCGATGTCGTCGCTGATCGAATCGCTGAGCTTGAAGGTGTTGACGGCGGGGATGGACAGATACTGCGCGAACGCGCCGGGGCGATTGACTCCAACACCGACCGTGTTGATGCACAGGTGGCGGCGCCCCGCGCGGCAGTTGCGACAGTAGCCGCACGTGATGTGCCCTTCACCGGAGACGCGGTCGCCCACGGCCAGGCCGCGCACTTCCGAGCCCATCTCCACGATGCGGCCGGAGTACTCGTGCCCCACCGCCATGGGCACGGGAATGGTTTTCTGCGCCCAGGCATCCCAGTGGTAGATGTGCATGTCGGTGCCGCAGATCGCGGTTTTCGCGATCTCGATGAGCACATCGTTCGGCCCGACCTTCGGCTCCGGCACCTCATCCAGCCAGATACCGGGCGCGGCCTCTTTCTTCACCAGTGCTTTCAAGAGATCACCCCGAGCTCGCGGCCGACGGCGGTGAATGCATCCAGCGCCTTCTCCAGCTGCTCACGGGTCAGGGCGGCGGACATCTGCGTGCGGATGCGCGCCTGGCCCTTGGGCACCACTGGAAACGAAAAACCGATCACATAAACCCCGCGCTGCAGCAAGCTGTCGGCCATGCGCCCTGCCAGAGCGGCGTCCCCGAGCATCACGGGAATGATGGGATGCTCCCCGGGCTTGAGGGTGAATCCGGCCTTTTCAAGGCCGGTCCGGAAGAAGCGCGTATTGTCGAACAGCCGAGTGCGCAGCTCGGGGGAATGCTCGAGCAGATCCAGCACCCGCACGCCCGCGGCGGCCACCACCGGAGGAATGCTGTTCGAGAAGAGGTAGGGTCGCGAACGCTGGCGCAGCCACTCCACGACTTCCCGGCGCGAGGAGATGTACCCGCCGCTGGCGCCTCCCAGGGCTTTGCCCAGCGTGCCCGTCAGGATGTCTACCCGCCCCATGACGCCGCAATGCTCGTGAGTCCCGCGCCCGCGCTCCCCCATGAAGCCGGTGGCGTGCGAGTCATCGACCATGACGAGCGCGTCGTAACGGTCCGCGAGATCGCAGATGGAGCGCAGCCTGGCGATGCTGCCGTCCATTGAAAATACTCCGTCCGTCGCAATCAGGCGGGTACGGGCTGCGCGAGTCTGCTGCAGGCAGCTTTCGAGCTCGGCCATGTCGCTGTTGGCATAGCGGTGGCGTTGCGCCTTGCACAAGCGAATGCCGTCGATGATGCTGGCGTGGTTGAGCGCATCGGAAATGACGGCGTCGCGCTCATCGAGCAGCGTCTCGAACAGGCCGCCATTCGCATCGAAGCACGAGGAGTAGAGGATCGTATCCTCGGTGCCCAGGAAGCGGGTCAGACCGTCCTCGAGCTGCTTGTGCACAGTTTGTGTGCCACAGATGAAGCGCACGGAAGCCATGCCGTAGCCGAAGCGGTCGATGCCACGGTGAGCGGCCTCCCTCAGCGCAGGGTGGTTGGCGAGGCCAAGATAGTTGTTCGCGCAGAGGTTGATGACGTCGCGGTCCCCGGTGCGTACCAGGCCGCCCTGTGGGCCGGCCAGGACCCGCTCGCCCTTGTACAGCCCCTGTTCCCTGAGGGAGGCCAGCTCCGCGCGCAGCCGTTCGATGAGTGCCTCGTTCATGTATTAAATTATACTCGCATCCCCATGAGCAAGAGTTCCGAGGACGCCGATTCGTCGGTAGGCCGAATCGATCGCTGGCTTTTCTGCGTACGCCTGTTCAAGTCGCGCTCCATCGCGGCACAGGCGGTGGGGGGAGGGCGGGTTCACATCAACGGCACGCGGGTGAAGCCATCGCATGCGGTGCGCCCTGGCGATCTTGTGAGCTTCTCCCGTGGAGCTGTTGCTTTCGAGTGCGCCGTGGTCGCGTTACCACCCCGGCGTGGACCGGCGAGCGAAGCCGCAGGATGTTACGAAGAGACACCCACGAGCCGAGCGCGCCGCGAGGAGTTCTCCGCCCGGATGAAAGTGGCGGCTGCGCTGACGCCGCGTCCGGAGGCGCGTCCTGACAAACACGAGCGCCGCGAGTTGCGCCGCCTGCGCGGCCGCGGTTGAGCGCGGCATCGATGACGATATGACACTGAGCGTATTCGACATTTTCAAGGTAGGCATCGGCCCGTCCAGCTCGCACACCATGGGTCCGATGCGCGCGGCGCGCGAGTTCGTACTCGCGCTGCAGCGTGATGCGCTGCTCGGGGCGACGAACCAGATCGCCGTGCGGTTGTACGGCTCGCTTGCGCTCACCGGCGCCGGCCACGGCACCGACCGTGCCGTTCTGGTGGGTCTGGAAGGTGCTCTGCCCGAGACGGTCGATCCGGACAGCATCGAGCCTTCCCTGCAGCGAATCCGCAGCAGCGGACGAATCAACCTGCTCGGAACGCATGAGATCGCGTTCGACGAGCCGATGCAGCTGCTCTTCATGTATCACGAGCGTCTGCCGAGACATGCGAACGGCATGCGCTTTACGGCGCTGGCGGCCGATCGCCGCACGCTTCGCGAAGAAGACTACTACTCGATCGGTGGCGGTTTCGTCGTGCGTGGCGACGAGGACGAGGCGCGCAACACGGGCATTCACGTGGCGCATCCCTATCCGTTCGCCTCGGGCGACGACCTGCTCAACTTGTGCCGCACTCACGGGCTCGAGATATTCGAGCTGATGATGGCCAACGAGTGTGCGACCCGCGGCGAGGCCGAGGTGCGTGCGGGCCTGATGCACATCTGGAGCGTCATGCAAGCCTGCGTCGAGCGGGGCTTTCGCCAGGCGGGGCTGCTGCCTGGCGCTTTGAAAGTGCGGCGGCGCGCGCCGCGCATGTATCGGATGTTGACCGAGAGCGCCACGGCCCGGCCTCTGGATGCGATGGATTGGGTCAACGCGTACGCTCTGGCGGTCAACGAGGAGAATGCCGCGGGCGGGCGTGTCGTGACCGCACCGACCAACGGTGCCGCGGGCATCATTCCGGCCGTGCTGCACTACATGCGCCGCTTCGAGCCCGGCGCGAACGATGAGGGGGTCATCCGTTTCCTGCTGACGGCCGCCGCCATCGGCATGCTCTACAAGCGCAACGCCTCCATTTCCGGGGCCGAGATGGGTTGCCAGGGGGAGGTGGGGGTCGCTTGCTCCATGGCCGCCGCAGGCTTGGTGGCGGCGCTGCATGGCTCGAACGAGCAGGTGGAGAACGCCGCTGAGATCGGGATGGAGCACAACCTCGGGCTCACCTGCGACCCCGTGGCGGGACTGGTGCAGATCCCGTGCATCGAGCGCAACGCCATGGGCGCGGTGAAGGCGATCAACGCCGCCCGGCTCGCCATGCGCGGGGACGGGAGCCACAAGGTATCGCTCGATCAGGTGATCGCGACCATGCGCCAGACAGGCGCAGACATGTCGACGATCTACAAGGAGACCTCGCAGGGCGGCCTGGCCGTGAACGTCCCCGAATGCTAGCTATGTGAAGAGCGAGGAGAGCAGCCGCGCCGGAGGCGCCTCGCTCACACACTCGCGCACGGCGGCCTTGGCGACCGCCGACCAGGCGCGCACGTCGAAGGTCAGGGAAACGATCGCTCCGGTCTCCATGTCCTCACCCTCGTACTTCGCTCCCAGGTCCGTGGCGGCCTTGGAGACTCCTGGGTTGTGGCCGACGATCATCAGGTGAGGCACCCGGGGACCGGTCCCCTGGATGACCTTCAGAATATCTTCGGCCCGTGCGAGGTACAGAGCCTCGTCGGTGCGCACGTGGCGCGCCGCCACGCCGAGCTCACGCGCGACGATGTCGGCGGTTTGCTTGGTGCGCGTCGCCGGGCTGGTGATGATCAGGGTGGGCACGAATGCCAGCTCGGCGAGCCGACGCGCCATCGCTTCGCACTCGCCCACGCCGCGGCGGTTGAGCGGGCGCTCGAAGTCGGCCACCTCCGGATCCTTCCACTTCGCGTTTCCATGACGCATGAGCGTCAGGCGTTTCACTTAGGACCTCTTGAGTAAGATGCGTCCGTTCTGTTCGCGGACATCGAATCTCCTGAGCGGCTCATAGGCCGGGGGCGTCAGCGCATCCCCGGTGCGCAGGCAGAAGCGCGCGCCGTGGCGGGGACATATGATTTGACAATCTTCCACTTCCGCGCCACCCAGAGGCTCGCCGTCGTGCGTGCAGCGGTCTTCGACCGCGTATAGTTGTTCGCCGCAGCGTACGACGACAATGGGCGAGTCGTCGACTTCCACAGTGAGGGAAGCCTCATCGCCCAGCGCGGCGGCTTCGCCCACATCCACCCAATCCTCCATCAGAACATACCCGTCTGCAGGCGGGCTGCCTCGGACATCATCGACTGGTTCCACGGGGGATCGAACGTCAGCGACACGCGTGCCTCGCGCACGGTAGGAATGCGGCCGATCTTATCCCGGACGTCATCGACCAGAATGTCGCCCATTCCACATCCCGGAGCAGTGAGGGTGATCTGCACTTCCACCGTGCGGGTGCCGTCCTCGTTCGGGGTGACGTTGCACTCGTAGACCAGGCCGAGATCGACGATGTTGATCGGGATCTCCGGGTCGTAGCAGCTGCGCATCTGGTCCCAGGCGAGCTTGCGGACGTCCTCTTCGGTCGCATTGGGAGGCACCTCCGGCGGCTTGACGGCCTCCTTGCCGATCGCCTCCGCATCCTCTCCGGCAATGCGAAACAGGTTGCCCTCGACGTAGACGGTGAAGCTGCCCCCGAGCGCCTGGGTGATGTAGCCGGCCTGGCCCGGTCTCAATTTCACCTCCGCGCCGGCAGGAACCAGCACTGCGCGCACCTCACGGTTCACGACGAAAGGTTCGTTCTCGTGGGATCGCATGCCGCAGCTACTCCGTCGAAACCGTCGCCGCGCCTCGTTCCAGGGCGGCATTCAAGGTGTGCCAGCAGAGCGTTGCGCATTTGACGCGGGCAGGGAACTCGCGTACGCCCGAAAGGGCGGCGAGCTTTCCCAGTGCCGGGTCGACCGCGGCATCCTGCTGCGTGAGCGCCGAGTGCACCTTGTCGAACAGCTCGGCGACCGCGCCACGGCTCTTGCCCTTCACCGCCTCGGTCATCATCGAGGCGGAGGCCGTCGAGATCGCGCAGCCCTTGCCGTCGAAGCGCACATCCTCGATTCGATCGCCGCTCAGGCGCAGGGACACCGTGAGGCGGTCCCCGCACAGCGGGTTGTGACCGTCCGCGTGCGCATCGGCCGGGTCGAGGCGGCCGAAGTTGCGCGGCTTGCGGTTGTGATCGAGGATCACGTCGCGGTAGAGCTCCTTCAGATCCATCAGCCAAACACCTCGCGAGCCTTGCCGAGCGCGGCGACCAGCGCGGCGACGTCCTTCTCGGTGTTGTAGCAGCCGAAGGAGGCGCGCGCCGTCGCGGGAATCCCGAAGAACGTCATGACGGGCATGGCACAGTGATGACCCGTGCGGATGGCCACACCCTCGTGATCGAGGATCGTGCCCAGGTCGTGGGGGTGGACCCCTTCCAGCGTGAACGAGATCACCGCTGCCTTGTGAGGGGCTGTCCCGACGATCTTCAATCCGGGGATGCGCTGGAGCTGGGAAGTTGCCAGGGTGAGCAGCTTCTGCTCATGCGCCGCGACGGCTTGCAGACCCAGGCTCTCCAGGTAGTCCATGGCGGCGGCGAGCCCCACCGCCCCGGAGATGTTCGGGGTGCCGGCCTCGAATTTCCACGGCAGGTCGTTGTAGGTCGTCTTCTCGAAGGAGACCGTCAGAATCATGTCGCCGCCGCCCTGCCAGGGGGGCATCGCCGCGAGCAGCGACTCCCGACCGTACAGCACTCCGATGCCGGTCGGCCCATACAGCTTGTGGCCGGAGAAGGCATAGAAGTCGCATCCGAGGGCGCGCACGTCGACCTGCGAATGCGGGATGGCTTGCGCCCCATCGACGAGCACCACGGCACCGACCGCGTGGGCCGAATCGATGATGCGCTTGACCGGAAGCACGGTACCCAGTGCATTGGAGACGTGGGCGACGGCCACCAGAGCGGTGCGCGGGCTGAGCAGCTTCAGGAACTCATCGAACACCAGCTCGCCGCGGCTGTCGATCGGGGCCACCTTGAGCGAGCAGCCGGTCTGCTCGCAGACCATCTGCCAGGGAACGATGTTCGCGTGATGCTCCAGGCCGGTGATCAGGATCTCATCGCCCGGCTTGAAGCGGGGGCGCGCATAGGCCTGCGCGACCAGATTGATCGCTTCGGTAGTGCCCCGGACAAAGATGATTTCCCGTGTCGAGCGCGCGTTGATGTACTGCCTGACGCGCTCGCGCGCGCCCTCGAACGCCTCGGTCGCAGCCTGACTCAACGCGTGCACGCCACGATGAACGTTCGCATGCGAGTGAGTTTCGTATTCCTCGATGGCGCGCAGCACCGGGAGCGGGCGCTGCGAGGACGCGGCGCTGTCCAGGTAAACGAGCGGCCGGCCGTTGATGCTTCGTTCCAGGATCGGAAAGTCGCGTCGGACTCGCTCCGCCTCGAATGCAGCCGCCGGCTGCATCGGCCGGGCAGGGGAGGGGGTCGCCATCAGATCAGCTCCTGCAAGTGTACGGTTTCGTTCAACTGGCCCGCGAGGCTCTGCTCGATCTGCCGCCGCAGCTCCGGCACTTCGATCCTCGCGACCACGTCCTCGAGGAACGCCCACTTGAGCAGCCGCTGCGCCGTGTCCCGGTCGAGGCCGCGGGACAACAGGTAGAACAGCATGTTGTCGTCCAGCTTGCCTGCGGTCGCGCCGTGGCTGCATTTGACATCGTCAGTGTAGATCTCGAGCTGCGGGCGAACGTCGATCTCAGCTTCCGGGCCCGCGAGCAAACCCTTCAATGATTGGCGTGAGTCCGTGCCGTGAGCATCTTTGCGCACGACTATCTTGCCGTTGAATCCGACTCGCGCACGGCCGGCTGCGATGCCTCGGAACGTCTGTTCCGTGACCGCTCGCGGAACGAGGTGATCCACGAGCACGAAGTGATCGTGGCTCTGGTGCATGTCAGCCACGGACGCGGCGTAGCAACCTACGTCCGCGCGCTCGCCTGCGAGCTGGATATTCACGGTCGATCTCGCTGATAACGCACCGAGGCTGATCATGTACAGCCGGTACTTGGCATCGCGTGCCAGCGTAGCGGAGAGCGTGTCGAACCAAAGCGCGCGTGAACCCAGCTGTTGCACTCGGTAGTGCCGGACGCTGGCTCCGCGTCCAACCGAAATATCAACGACGCCATTGACAAAGCTAGCGGAGCCGGCAGCACTCAAGTGCCGCTCGATCAAGCCGAAGCGCGCCCCATCGGCTACCTGCAGCTCGACACGCGGGTACGATGCGCCAGCCTGCGCGTCGACCGAAGCGACGAAGATGATCTCCAGGCACGACTCACGATCGGCTCCGGCAGAAACCTGCACCGACGCCCCGTCCGTCGCGAAAGCCTCGTTCAGAAGCGCGAAACGTGCATCCGGGGCAGAGGGTGGTGCTGCGGAAACGGCACTCTGACGCAGCGAGCGCACCGCAATCCCCGGGCGGTCGGCCGAGGCTGACAGCTCGGGCGCAAACACCCCATCGACGAACGTGTAGCGGCTGTAGCCGGCGATCGGGGGCGGCAATGCCATGGAACGCGCTGCCTCGGCAGGGACGGCGTGCGCGGCGGGCGCAAAGCGGACCTTCTCCAGCGGGCGCAGATTGGCGTACTTCCAGTTCTCGTCCCGCGAGCTGGGCAGACCTTGTGTCTCCAGCGCCTGCAGTGCGTTGCGTCTTCGCTCCAGGCTGATGACGCTCGCGGGCAGGGCGCTCGCGGCGCTCGCGTGCTCCTGGGAGATGCGGGTGGCCAAAGCAGAGCTCATTTCGTTCTCACGCCGCCTCGCCGGAGACCCAGTCGTAGCCGCGCTTCTCCAGCTCTAGAGCGAGACTGCGGTCGCCGCTGCGGGCAATCCTGCCGCGCACCAGAACGTGTACGAAGTCGGGCACGATGTACTCCAGCAGGCGCTGGTAGTGCGTCACGAGGAGGAACGTCCGCTGCGGCGAACGCAGCGTGTTCACACCGTTCGCCACAACCTTGAGGGCATCGATGTCGAGGCCGGAATCGGTCTCATCGAGCACTGCGAGCCGGGGCTCGAGCACGAGCATCTGCAGGATCTCGTTGCGTTTCTTCTCACCACCGGAGAAGCCCTCGTTCACTCCGCGCGACAGGAAGCTGTCCTCCATGTGCATCAGCTGCATCTTCTCGCGCACCAGCCCGAGAAACTCGAAGGCGTCGACCTCCGGCTGGCCGCGTTCCTTGCGCGCGGCATTGATGGCGGCCTTCAGCAGGTAGACGTTGTTGACGCCCGGGATCTCCACCGGGTACTGGAAGCCCAGAAAGACACCCGCGCGGGCTCGCTCCTCGGGCGCCATGGCCAGCAGATCCCGACCCTCGAAGGTGACGCTCCCGGAAGTGATCTCGTAGCCGGGCCGTCCCGCAAGCACGTGCGCGAGAGTGCTCTTGCCGGAGCCGTTGGGACCCATGATCGCGTGCACCTGGCCGGCCTGGACCTCCAGCGTCAGACCCTTGAGGATCTCCTTGCCATCGACCGCCACGTGCAGTTTGTCTATTTTCAGCATGTTCTGTCTCACCCCACGGCGCCCTCGAGGCTCACGGCGAGCAGGTTCTGCGCCTCGACCGCGAACTCCATCGGCAGCTCCTTGAACACCGACTTGCAGAAGCCGCTGACGATCATGTTGACCGCATCCTCCTGGGCGATGCCGCGCTGCAGGCAGTAGAAGAGCTGGTCATCGCTGATCTTGGAGGTGCTCGCCTCGTGCTCGACGGTCGCAGTGGGGTTCTTCACTTCGACGTAAGGGAAGGTGTGCGCGCCGCATTTCGTCCCCATCAGCAGCGAGTCGCACTGGGTGAAATTCCGCGCGCCCTGTGCACTGGGCAGGATCTTCACCAGGCCGCGATAGGTGTTCTGCCCATGGCCGGCCGAGATGCCCTTGGAAACGATGGTGCTGCGCGTGTTGCGCCCGATGTGAATCATCTTCGTGCCGGTATCGGCCTGCTGATAGTTGTTCACGGTGGCGACGGAGTAGAACTCGCCGATGGAGTTCTCACCCCGCAGCACGCAGCTGGGGTACTTCCAGGTGATCGCCGAGCCGGTCTCGACCTGCGTCCAGGAGATGTGGGAGTTGCGGCCGCGGCAGTCGCCGCGCTTGGTCACGAAGTTGTAGATGCCGCCGACGCCGTTGGCATCCCCGGGGTACCAGTTCTGCACCGTGGAGTACTTGATCTTCGCATCATCCAGGGCGACCAGCTCGACGACGGCCGCGTGCAGCTGGTTCTCGTCCCGCATCGGTGCCGTGCAACCCTCCAGATAGCTCACGTGGCTTCCGGCATCCGCAATGATGAGAGTGCGCTCGAACTGGCCGGTTTTGGCGGCATTGATTCGGAAGTAGGTGGACAGCTCCATCGGGCAACGCACGCCCTTCGGCACATAGACGAACGAGCCATCCGAGAACACCGCGGAGTTCAGCGCGGCGAAGAAGTTATCGGAATAGGGGACGACACTGCCCAGGTACTGCTCGATCAGCTCCGGATGGCTGCGTACGGCTTCGGAGAACGGGCAGAACACGACGCCTGCTGCGGCGAGGCGCTCCTTGAACGTCGTTGCGACCGAGACGCTGTCGAATACCGCATCCACGGCGACGCCCGCCAGGCGCGCACGCTCATGCAGCGGCACTCCGAGCTTGGCATACGTCTCCAGCAACTTCGGATCGACCTCCTCCAGGCTCTTCGGGCCGTCGGTCTTCGCCTTCGGGGCGGAGTAGTACGAGATGGCCTGATAGTCGATGGGGGAGACGCGCACGTGCGCCCAGTGCGGCTCGGGCATCTGCAGCCAGTGCCGCAGGGCCTTCAGGCGCCACTCGGTGAGGAACGCAGGCTCCGCCTTCTTCCGCGAGATGAGCCGGACGACACTCTCGTCCAGTCCCGGCGGCACGGTGTCGGCCTCGATATCCGTGACAAAACCATGCTTGTAGCCGCGGGCGATGAGGCTTTCGATCTGATTGACGGTCTCGCTCATGGAGCTCGGTTCCTTACCTGACGGGCGCGCGCGAAGCCGCGAGCTTCATCTCGCGCTCCAGCGGCGGCAGCCGCACCTGGGTCGCGTCGATACCTGCCAACTGCGCGAGGCTGATCTCATAAAGTGAGCGCCGCACGGCCAGATTCAACCGCTGCCAGACGCGGCCGACGCGGCAGCTCTCCTCGATCTCGCAGTTGCCGTGTCCGACGGCGCAGTCGGTGAGCGCGATCGGCCCTTCCAGGGCATCCAGAATGGCTGCAGCGCTGATCTGCGCCGCCGGCCGCGATAGCTGGTAGCCACCGTGCAGCCCGCGAGTGGAGACCACGAGCCCCGCCCGCTGCAGTTGCTTGAGCAGCTTGCTCACTGTCGGGGCGGCAATGTGGGTCTGCTCGGCCAGCGCCGTGGCCGTTTGCACGCACTCCGGCCGCTGGGCAAGCGAAGCCAGAATAACGGTCGCATAGTCGGTCAACCTGCTGATGCGCAGCATTGCAAGAGCCTCGGGCGCGCCGCGCCCCTAAAGTGGGACTATTTTAGTACTATTTTGGTTCCGGAACCAGCCGAACTGCGCCGGCTCCGGTACGGCACGACGCTTGCGTTCAACCAGCGGCTACGTCCGATTTGGTATTCTTGGCCCCTCGACAGTGAGGAGAACCGAAAGATGAATCGCAGCGAGCTCGCGCGCATTGCCAACGCCATGGTGGCCAAGAACAAGGGTATTCTCGCGGCCGACGAGAGCACCGGCACCATCAAGAAGCGCTTCGACTCGATCAAGCTCGACTCGACCGAGGAGCATCGCCGCACCTATCGCGAGATGCTGTTCACGGCGCCCGCGGCTGCGGAATCCATCAGCGGCGTCATCCTGTACGACGAGACGATCCGGCAGAAGACGCGCGACGGCAAGCCGTTCCCCGAGTACCTGGCCGGACTGGGGATCATCCCGGGCATCAAGGTGGACAGCGGCGCGAAGCCCCTTGCCGCCTTCCCCAACGAGACCATCACGGAGGGGCTGGATGGGCTGCGGGAGCGCTTGATGGAGTATCACAAGCTCGGTGCGCGCTTCGCCAAGTGGCGCGCGGTGATCGACATCGCCGATGGCATCCCGACATCGTTTGCCGTGGAGGCCAACGCGCATGCACTGGCACGTTACGCCGCTCTCTGTCAGGAGCAGGAGATCGTGCCGATCGTCGAGCCCGAGGTGCTCATGGACGGCGCTCACAGCATCGAGCGTTGCGAGGAAGTGACCAATAACGTGCTGCGAGCGGTGTTCGACCACCTCGCTCTGCACCGCATCTATCTCGAGGGCATGGTGCTCAAGCCCAACATGGTGATCTCCGGCAAGAAGGCGGCCAACCGTGCCCCGCCGGAAGCGGTCGCCGAAGCAACCGTGCGCTGTCTGAAGCGTCACGTGCCTCCGGCAGTCCCGGGCATCGCGTTCCTCTCCGGAGGCCAATCCTCCACCGAGGCGACGCTGCACCTGTCACTGATGAACAAGCTCGGACCGCTTCCGTGGACGCTCACCTTCAGCTACGGGCGTGCTTTGCAGGACGATGCCCTCAAGGCGTGGGGCGGATCGGCGTCCAACTTCGCAGCCGGACAGAACGCGTTCGCCAAGCGTGCGAAGCTCAACGGCCTCGCGGCAACGGGCCGCTATTCCGCAGATATGGAGAGCAAGGCCGCCTAGGGGCCTGTGAGGTCCGAAGCCGTCCAAGCGCACGCGTGACAAACATCGAATTGTCCGACAAGGCGTCACCGCCGGATGACGACATCGTCGTGGACGTGCGTGACGTCCAGTACGGCGTCGATTCCCGGCTCATTTTCCAGGGCCTGAGCCTCAAAGTCCGCCGCGGGCAGATCACGGCCATCATGGGCCCCAGCGGCACGGGGAAGACCACGCTGCTGCGCCTGATCACGGCTCAGTCGTATCCCTCCAGCGGGCAAGTGGTGGTATTGGGCCAGGACATCGAGGATCTGGGCGGCTCGGGCATCTATGCCATGCGCAAGCGCATGGGCATGCTCTTCCAGAACGGCGCGCTGCTCACCGACATGGACGTCTTCGAGAACGTCGCGTTCCCGGTCCGTGAGCACACGGATCTGCCGGAGCCGTTGATTCGCCGCCTGGTACTGACGAAGCTGCAAGCCGTCGGTCTGCGCGGCGCGGCAGATCTGATGCCGGCGGAGCTCTCCGGTGGCATGGCCCGGCGTGTGGCCCTGGCGCGCGCCATCGTGATGGATCCGGAGATCCTCATCTACGACGAGCCGTTCGTCGGCCTCGATCCGATCTCCCTGGGAATGATCCTCAGGCTGATCCAGAAGATGAACGAGGCGCTGGGCATCACGAGCATCGTCGTCTCGCACGATGTCCAGCAGCTCGCCACGATCGCCCACGAGAGCTACCTGCTCTCGGGTGGCAAGGTGGTGGCGGCGGGCTCGCCGCAGGAGCTGGCGCAAAGCCGCGAGGAAGTCGTTCATCAGTTCATGACGGGCGCCGCCGAAGGACCCGTGCCGTTTCACTATCCCGCTCCCGACTACGCGACGCAGCTGATGGCGGAAGCGCCGTGAGCAACGCTCGCAACGGCTATATCACGGAAGGCATTCGCCGCTTCGGCGCGGTGGCGATTTTCTTCCTGCGACTGCTGATTCAGTGCGTGCCCGCCCTGGCTCGACCGCGGCTGATCGTGCTGCAGGTCTACAATGCCGGGGCTCGTTCGCTGATCATCATCATGCTGTCGGGCTTTCTGGTCGGCGCGGTGCTTGCCCTCGAGGGCTACACGCTGCTGCAGCGTTTCGGTTCGGCGGAGGCCCTGGGCACGGCGGCGGCGCTCGGGCTGCTGCGTGAGCTCGGGCCCGTGGTCACGGCGTTGCTGTTCGCCGGCCGCGCAGGCACCGCATTGACCTCAGAGATCGGTCTGATGCGTGCCACGGATCAGCTCACGGCGATGGAGATCATGGCGGTCAATCCGCTGCGTTATGTCGCTGCACCGCGCTTTCTCGGCGGGCTGATTGCGATGCCGCTGCTGTCTGCGGTGTTCAATCTCATCGGCCTGTTCGGCGCCCAGCTGATCGGGGTGTGGCAGATGGGGATCGACAAGGGCTCGTTCTGGTCGCAGATGCAGGATGCGGTCGACTTCCACGACGTCTGGGAAGGGATCGCCAAGAGCCTGGTCTTCGGGCTGGTCTGCAGCTTGATCGCCGTGCACGAGGGTTACAACACCGAGCCGACGGCCGCAGGCGTCGGCCTGGCGACGACACGGACGGTGGTGGCCTCGTCCGTGCTGATCTTGCTGCTCGATTACATCTTGACGGCCGCATTCCAGACCTGACTCGAGGCCGTGAGGGCCTCGTGGGATGACTCATGCGCTCAAATCGCACACTCGAGATCGGAACCGGACTGTTCGTGCTGCTGGGCTTTGCCGCGCTGGTGTTCCTGACGACCCAGCTCCCGGCGAGCGGGCTGAGGCTTGGCGGCGCCAAGGCCGGTTACCACGTGACCGCCGAGTTCGACAACATCGGGGACCTCAAGACCGGCTCGCCCGTTTCCATGGCAGGCGTGAAGGTCGGTGAGGTGGAGGGTATCCGCTTCGATCCGCAGACCTACAAGGCGGTGGTGAGCCTGCGGATCGAACCGCAGTACAACCAGATACCCGAGGACAGCTTCGCGGCCATCCAGACACAGGGACTGCTGGGCGGGAAGTACATCGGCCTGAGTCCCGGCGGCCTGGACACCTATCTGAAGAACGGCTCGCGGATCGACAACACCCAATCGGCCATCGTGCTCGAGAGCCTGATCAACAAGTTCCTGGCCAACCTCTCGAGCTCCTCCGGCTCGAGCTCCGGCCAAGGCTCCGGCCAGAAATCCGACAACAGCGCTGACTCCAGCAAGGAACCGAAGAAATGAAACTCCCGACTCTCCTGCTCAGCGGCGTGTTGCTTGCCTGCGGCGCGCAGGTGTTCGCCCAAGGCGCGAACCCGGGCGCCAGCCCTGCAGCAGCGACGGCCAACGCCAACCAGAGCCCGAGCGATATCGTGGCGGCCGCCGCCAATAGCATGCTCAAGGACCTGGACACCGACCGCGCCGGGTACAAGAAGGATCCCTCCAAGGTCGGGGAGCTGGTGAACAAGTATCTGCTGCCGCACTTCGACACGGAGTACGCGGCACGCCTGGTGCTGGGCAGGTTCTGGCGAACCGCGACGCCCGATCAGCGCAAGCGCTTCGTCGATGCGTTCTATCACTCGCTGCTGAACAACTACGGCACTGCGCTCACCGACTTCACCGCCGACCGGCTGAAGATCTTCCCGGCGAAGACCGATCCGAGCTCCGATCGCGCCACCGTGCGCACCGAAGTGAAGCGCGACAATGGCGATCGCATCGCCGTCAACTACTCCATGCACAAGACGCCGGAGGGCTGGAAAGCGTACGACGTGGCCATCGATGGGATCAGCTACGTCAACAGCTACCGCGAGGACTTCGGGCCGCAGATCGAAAAAGAGGGCCTGGATGCCATCATCGCGCGCCTGGAGAAGGGCGAGAAGCCCGGTGCGATCGGCAAGACCCAGGTCCAGGGCGGCAAGGGTTGAGCGCCCCGGTCGTTGCCGGAGCCTCCGGCGCGCGCGCCTCGGTCGAGGTGCTGGCCAGCTCCGGGGCGCGTCTGGAGGTCAAGGGCGCCCTGACGTTCGCGACCGCTCGCAAGGCTCGGCAGCAAGGTTTGCGCCTGCTCGATGAGTGCACCTCCCGCGAAATCGAGATCGATTGCGGTGGGGTCACGGCCTCCGACAGTGCCGGGCTGTCGGTGCTGCTGGACTGGCTCACCGCGGCCAAGAATGCCAACCGCTCCCTGCAGCTGAGCAATCTGCCGGCGCCGATTCGCGCCTTTGCTCAGATCAGCGACGTGGCGGAGATCCTGGAGGCCGGCGTTCGGGCCTGAGCCGGCGGCCCTACTTGGTCGGCGCGGGCGCTGGCGGCGGCGTGCTCGAGGAATCATCGCCCGTGTCGTCCTCGAGCTCCGGCTGCTCGGCTTCCCCGGTCACCAGGAAGTGGCGTCGCGCCAGATAAGCATTGCGCGTGAATGTGTAAGGATCGAAAGCCTGGTCGACGATCGCATCGGTGCCCAGCAAGCGCGTACGGGCATCGAGCACCTCGACGAACCACAAGCTCCATGAGGTCGCCGGATCCTGGATGTAGTGTGTGGGCGTCGTGTAGATGTCAGCGACTTTGCCAACGCCATCGCGCACGTCCGAGAAGCCCAGGAAGGGGATCACCAGATACGGCCCGGTGGGCATGCCCCAATGGCCGAGCGTCAGCCCGAAGTCCTCATCGTGCTTGTCGAGGCCGGCCGCGGTGGCAGGGTCCAGCAGGCCGCCCACTCCGACGGTCGTATTGAGCAGCAGACGGCCGGTATCCGAGCCCGCCTGCACGAACTTGGCCTGCAGCAGGCCGTTGATGATCGTGATGGGCGTGGTCAGGTTATCCATGAAATTCGACACACCGGTGCGCACGAATTGCGGCGTGATCCGCACGTATGTGCGTGCCACCGGGCGTGCGACCGCCTTGTCGAGCTTGTCGTTGAATTTGTAGGTCGTGCGGTTCATGCGCTCCCACGGGTCCCGTGGGTCGCGTTTGCCGGGTGCTGCCGCGCAGCCGATCAGCAGCAGGCACAGGAGGACTGGGGCGGACACTCGCAGGATGGTTCGCATGAAGAGCAGCTCTCCCTAGGGAGGGCGCATTGTAGCAGCCGCAGCGGAAGTTACTGCCCGTTGCCCTGGCTGTTGCTCGTGCGTCGCAGTCGCGCTACCGCAAGGTAATCACGCACCTCGTTCATGCGCGCGGTGATGCGTTCTCGTTGGACTTTCGTAAGACTGGGGCTAGCGAGCGCGAGCGCATATTGCTGCATGGCGAGCTGCAGCTCGCCCCCGGCGATCTGGTACTCGCCCATGTAGTAGTAGGCATCGCCCACATCGCCGGCGGCCGACGCCGCAAGGGCCGTGAGCCGGATCTGGTCCGGATCCGGCTCGACGTTATTGAACAGGTCGAGCAGCGTCAGGTGCGCCTCTTTGTTCTTGCCCACCGACATCAATCCCTCGGCGTAGCGCACCGTGACGGGCACGTTCCGCGGAAACAGGTTCTCGGCCTTCTGCAGCGTGGCGAGCCCTTCGTCCTTGTGTCCCGCCTTCATCTGCGCCTGACCGAGGGCGATGTAGGGCAGCACCAGGTCCTGGTGGTCCTTGGTCATCTTGGTGAGGATCTTGACGGCTTCCTCCGGCTTGCCGCGGGCGGTCAGCGCGAGTGCGTAGCCGTATTGGACCCCCATCGTGTCCTCGCCGTTATGCAGGCGCAGCACGAACTGCTTCGTGATGTCCGTGTCCGGATCCGCCGTGATGACGCGCACCCGCTCGCGGATGAGATCGTAACTCTGGGACTCCTTCACTTTCACCTGACCGCCCAGCTGAGCCGCGCGCGCCCGAGCTTCCGCGATGCGATCGGGAAACATCGGGTGGTTGATCAACATCGCCGGGATATAGCTCATCGAGAGCCCCTCCGAGCGGCTGGTGGTCTCGAAGAAGTCCGCCATGGCGCTCGGGTTGTAGCCGGCCGCGATGAGATATCCGATGCCGACACGGTCGGCCTCGGACTCGTTGTCGCGCGTGAAATTGATCTGCTGCTGGGCGGCGAGCCCCTGGCCGATCATCATGCCGCCTTCGATGGCCTGGCCGCCGCCGCCGCCGCCGAGGGCCCCGAGGATGATCGTCGCCAGCATCGCCGCAGCCGAGGTCAGGGCCTGTTGCGTCTGCGCATGCATCGCCCGGAGGATGTGGTGCTGGGCGATGTGCGCGATTTCGTGCGCCATCACCCCGGCCAGCTCCGATTCATTGCGCGTCGCCAGGATCAGTCCGTAGTTGACGAACACATAGCCGCCCATCAGCGCGAACGCGTTGATCTCCGGGTCCTTCACGGCAAAGAAATGGAAGCTGCGTGCGCCATCGGGCGTCTGGGCGGCGAGCTTCGCGCCGATGGCGTTCAGGTACTCCGAGACTTCCGCGTCCTCGATCAGGCCGCCCTGATCGCGCAGCTCCTTCGCAACCATCGCGTCGTATTCCAGCTGCTCCGTCTTGGTCACCCCTTCGAGGGCCGGACTGCCCAGGTCAGGCAGCTCGGAGCTGATCTGGGTGTCGGTCGGACGTGGCGTTTCCGCAACGGCGAGCGTCGAGACAGTCGCGGTTGCAGCGATCAGGGTGAGGAGAAGGGCGCGCATTGAGCGATTGGACTGGGCGAATCCGGCTAGAGTTTCCGTGGCTTACAACTGCTTGCAAGTACCTCGGGGACTGTACTCGCCCCCAGCCGGATTTGCTCGACCCGGGCGTTACAAAGTGTCGGAGGCGAAATCCGCGAGCCGGGAGCGCTCTCCCCGCACCAGGGTGATATGCCCTGAGTGGGGCCAACCCCGGAAGCGGTTCACGGAGTAGGTCAAGCCACTGGTCATCTCGGAGAGGTAGGGGGTATCGATCTGGGCGATGTTGCCCAGACAGGCGACCTTGGTGCCGGGGCCGGCCCGGGTGATGAGCGCCTTCATCTGCTTGGGCGTGAGGTTCTGGGCTTCATCCAGGATGATGTAGCGGTTCAGGAACGTACGCCCCCGCATGAAGTTCAGCGAGCGGATCTTGATCCGGTTGCGCAGCAGGTCATTGGTCGCCGCCCGGCCCCAGTGACCCCCTTCCTGGGTGCCCGTCAGCACCTCCAGGTTGTCCATCAGGGCCCCCATCCACGGCTCCATCTTTTCTTCCTCCGTGCCGGGCAGGAAGCCGATGTCCTCCCCCAGGGGGATGGTCACCCGGGTCATGATGATCTCCGCAAAGCGGTTGCTCTCGAGCGTCTGCGTGAGCCCGGCGGCAAGCGCCAGCAGCGTCTTGCCCGTACCCGCCGGTCCGAGCACCGTGACGAAGTCGATTTCCGGATCCATCAGCAGGTTGAGGGCGAAGTTCTGCTCGCGGTTGCGCGCGACGATGCCCCAGATATTGTGCCGCTCGTTGCGGTAGTCGCGCAGCAGCTCGATCTTGGCGGTGGTCCCCTCGATGCTGCGAACGATTCCCTCGATGCCCTCGGGAGTGTCCTCGTAGAGCCCTTCGTTGAGACCCCAGTGGCTCACTTCCGGCCCGGTGAGGGAATAGAACGTCCGCTCGCCTTCCTTCCAGGAGCGCATGTCCGTCCCGTGCTTCTCCCAGAAGTCCTGCGGCAGGGCAGTCATGCCGCTGTACAGGACGTCCGAATCCTCGAGTGTCTTGTCGCTGTAGTAGTCCTCTGCGTGGACTCCGACGACCGCCGCCTTGATGCGCAGGTTGATGTCCTTGGACACCAGGATGACGCGCGAGTCCGGCCGCTCGTTCTGCAGCGCCAGGGTCTGCGCCAGGATGGCGTTGTCGTTGCCCTGACCCGGCAGGCCCTCGGGCAAGGTGCTCGTGTGCTGCCGGGTCTGGAAATACAGCCGCCCGGTGGAGGGCTTCTTGCCGTGGTTGCCCGAATAGCCGCTGGGCAACTGCAGGCCGCGATCGATCTGCTCCTTGGTCGCATCGCGCATCATGTCGTCGAGGAAGCGGCTCACCTGGCGCACGTTGCGCGAGGCTTCCGAGAGCCCCTTCTTGTGAGCGTCCAGCTCCTCGAGCACGATCATCGGCAGATAGACGTCGTGCTCCTCGAATCGGAAGATCGACGTCGGGTCGTGCATCAGCACGTTGGTGTCCAGCACGAACAACCGCCGCCCCGTTCGCGGCCGCGCCTTCACCTCGGCGACTTCGCCCGAGGCGCCCGTGGAGGGTCCGGTATCAGAGAGACTTCGCCGCTTCAAGAACTTCCTCCGCATGGCCGGGCACCTTCACCTTGCGCCACTCCTGGCGCAGGACGCCCGCTGCATCCAACAGAAAGGTGCTGCGCTCGATGCCCAGATACTTCCTGCCATAAAGACTCTTCTCTTTGATGACATCGAAGGCCTTGCACACCTTCTCGTCCGCATCGCTGAGCAGCTCGAAAGGCAGATTCTCCTTCGTCTTGAACTTCTCGTGCGAGGCGACGCTATCGCGCGACACGCCGACGATCCTGACGCCCGCCTTGCGGAACCTGGCGTGCAGGTCGCGAAAATCCTGCGATTCACGGGTGCAGCCGGTGGTCATGTCCTTCGGGTAGAAGTAGATGACCAGCTTCTCGCGCGCGGCGTCCTTCAATCGCCAGGTGCCCCCGCCGGTCGCCGGCAGGGAGAAGTCGGCGGGCTTGCTCCCGATCTCGGGGGCGCCCATCAGGACTTCACCGGCTCGAGAATGGCGTCGAGATTCAGCGAGTCGCAGAACTCCATGAATTCCTCACGCAGGTGGGCAACGTGAATACGGCTTGGGACATTGACGATCATCTGCACCGAGAACATCGGAGCCCCGGTGTGCGCCGCCGGGTAGCTGCGCGTGGAGACCTCCGCAATGTCGATCCCGCGCGTGGCGAAGAACCCCGACAACCCCGACACGATGCCCGTCTGGTCGAGGCATACGACGTCTATCGAGTACGGGAGCATATCCGTGCGCGGCGCGCGCGGCTCGGTACGCTTCAGGTGGATGCTGAGGCTGCTGGTCTCGGCGAGGCGTTTCAGCTCGGTTTCCAGCTTCGCCAGGGCGTGCCAGTTACCGGACACGAGCAGCAGCATCGCGAACTCGGTGCCGAGGTTCGCCATGCGGCTTTCGCTGATATTGCCACCGCACTCGCTGATGACGCGCGTCAGCTCGTGGACCATCCCAGTGCGGTCGCTGCCGATCGCCGAAACGGCCAGGTGCTGCTTCATCGTGACGTGGGCGTTACAGTTTCTTTCGGAGCAGCGGTCAGTGTACCGGGAGCGGGGCCGGGTTGCGATCCCACCGCAGAAAGCTCCGCAGGCCGAAATGGGCCCACCGCTCTGGAGCCATGCGACAGAACCCAGCCGAGTCCGAGCATGGGCCTAAATCTGTTATTGTTGCGCGCTGCGTGCAAATCCTAGGCGGTCCGGAAGATTCCATGTTCTCAGGTAGTCTGGTTGCCATCGTCACGCCCATGCGGCCCGATGGCGCCGTCGATTTCGCCGCGTGGGAGCGGCTGCTCGATTTTCATCTTGCCAACGGCACCAATGGCGTCGTCGTTGCCGGCACGACAGGCGAGGGTGCCACGCTGCGGGACTCCGAGCTGCGGGAGCTGACCGAGCGAGCCTGTGCGCACGTCAAAGGCCGCGTACCCATCATCGTGGGTGCAGGCACGAGCAGCACTGCTACCACAGTGGAGCGAGTGCGCTGGTTGTCGGAGCTGCCGATCTCCGCTTTGCTCATCGTCACGCCCGCGTACAACCGCCCCACGCAAGAGGGGCTCTATCGCCACTTCGCGGCCGTCGCCGAGGCCACGCGCGTGCCGATTATTCTCTACAACATCCCATCGCGGACCGCCGTGGATCTGCTGCCTGCGACCGTCGCCCGTCTGGCGCAACTTTCCGGGATCGTCGGCGTCAAAGAGGGCGTTGCTCAGGCCAGCCGCGTGCGCGAGCTCGTTGCCGCTTGCCCCAAGGACTTTTTCGTGATCAGCGGGGATGACTCTACGACCTGCGAGAGCGTGCTCGCCGGTGCGAAGGGGGTCATTTCCGTGACCGCGAACGTTGCCCCGCGCGGCATGTCCGATATGGTCGCCGCGGCGCTCCAGGGTCAGGCAGAAGAAGCCCGGCGGCTGGACCGGCGGCTGGCGGCACTGCATCGGAACCTGTTCCTGGAGACCAACCCCATTCCGGTCAAATGGGCGCTGGCACGCATGGGGCTGATGGAGGATGGATTGCGGCTCCCCTTGACGGAGCTGTCCACGACGCATCATTCGCAGCTGCTCGCCGATCTGCGGGCAGCGGGGGTCATGAGATGAGATGGGGCTCGATTGCAAAGGTGGCGTCGTTTGCCGTGCTGCTGGCACTGTCCGGCTGCCACCCCTTCCGCTGGATGGCCAAGATCGGTGGCACCTGCCACGACAAGAAGCCCTACATGACCGCCCGGACCGTGGCGCCGCTGGTGATCCCCCCAGGCCTCGACCCGCCCGATACCGGAAGCGCCCTGAAAATCCCGCAGCTGAACACGCCAGCCCCGCCTGCGCGAAAAGAGGGGGATCCGTGCCTGGACGAGCCTCCGTCGTTCGTCACCGCCAAGCCCACACCCCAGGCGTAACCCATCCCGCACGAGCTTGGGGCGCTTCGAAGTAGAGCCCCTAAGTCATTGATGCAGATGGATAGTCTGCGTCCATGGCAATCTTGACCGCGCTGTAGTCGCCCGAGGCGACGCAGAGCCGGTCATCCGGAGATTCCGGAGATGCGTCGGCGCAGCAGCTGCACCTCCGTCAGGGGTCTCAGCTGGGGGGCCAGGGTATCCAGAAGATGCGTGGCTTCCTGCCGCAGCGCGGGCGAGTGAGTGCGATCGGACAACGACTGTGCGTAGAGTGCCAGCGCGAGCTCGTAGGCAAGCCAGCGGTCACTGCGATTTCGGGCTGCCAGCTCACGCTGGAATTTGACTACGGGAGCAATGATGCCCCGGGCCTCGGCATTTCGGCCTTGCCGGGCAACCGCCATCGCTAGCCATGTGGAGCTTTCGCCGAGGTCGCGCTGGTCGGGTGTTGCCTGCGTGCCCCAGATCTTGCGCGCCGCGAGCGCTTCGCGTTCGTCCTTCTCGGCGGCTGCGAATTGGCCGAGCCGGTAGGCAGCCTGGCCGGCCACATGGACAGCCATGTACAGGACCACCGAGTTCTCGGACGTCTCCAGATCACTGCTGGGCTTCTGCGTGCGAAGTTTCTGCGCGGCCTCCACAGCGATGCGTTCCGCCTCTGCCGCATCGCCGCGCTCCAGCGCCACCTTCGCAAGGGGGATCTCGTCGGTCGCCTCAATGAGCGTAGCCGCGAATGCATCCTTGGATCCACGCAGCTGCGCGAGGAACGGTGCGTCGGAGTCAACTTCGGCCCGCGCGCCGGAGAAGTCTCCGAATTGGGCCTGCCGCATCGCCCGCGAGAGCGAGGAGGCAGCGCGGATCACGATAAAACCCGCGGCGCCGCTTCCGGCCGAGCGACTGTAGTAGTCCATCGATACAGCGTGGGTCGCGATCGACTCGCGCGGGCGCCCCGCGGCCCAGAGTGAATCGGCAGCGAGCTGGTACGCAACGCCCGTGTTGTTGAGACTGGTTACGTTGTTGGGATCCATTCCCAGCATGATGCTCGAGACTTTCTCCATCCTCTGGATGTCGACCAGCGCCGCCGCCGGGTCCAGCATGTTGATCTCTGCGCCGACGACGTTGCTGGCCAGAACTTGCTCCGCATGCAGGGCAATACGGTTGCCCGGCCTGAGCTCGAGAACCTTCTCGGCCAATGCGATGTCCTCGTGCGCGCCGCGTCTGGCTTCCTCGTTGCGGCCCAGAGCCGTCAGTGAGCCGGACTGCCACGCGCCCGCTTCTGCGTAGTAGCTGGCCATGTCGGGGTTGGAAAGATCGCGTGCCCCCATGGAGGCGGCGAGCGTTTTGGCACGCTGCGTCGTCTGCAGCACGGCCTCATTGTGATTGGCATTCTGCTGTTCCCAGGACAGGCGCACCAGCAGCTCGACGTATGCCCGGTTCGCCGCCGGGGAAGGATGCGACTTTTCAGCCAGCGGACGCAGCAGCTCATCGGCGCGTTGACTGAAGGTCAGTCCCGCAGGATCCTGCTCGTTGTCCAGGATCTGGGCTTTGCTCAAGTACGCCTCCGCGAGCGCGATCAGCGTCGCTTCCGCACGGTCACCCTTGGCTGTCTGCGCCTCCAGCAACCCGATGGCTTCGGTCTCATCTGCCAGGGAGCGTCGTTGATTGCCGAGCAGGCGCAGCGCTCTGCCGTGGTGCACCAGCGCCAGGGCGCCGTTACGTACGGTCTCCGGATCGCGAAGACCGGCCGGCAGCCCGTGGAAGTAATCGATTTGCCGCTGCGTGAACTCGGCGACCACGTTCAGGCGCCCGAAGCTTTCCAGCTCGTTGCCGAAGTCATCGCTCAGATATCCCAGCAGGTGCTCCGCTTGCGAGCGCGCCTGCACGGCCGTGGCTTTCGTTTCCTGAGCTTCGCGCTCCGCGTGTTGCGCTCTCTGAAGGCTGAAATAGGCGAATCCTGCGGCGGCGACGGCGAGGATGGCCAACGCCGTACAGATGGCCGCGACCTGGCGTGCGCGGACTAGCGCCCGCCGCGCCGACAGCTCCCGCTCCCGCTGTTCCCCCAAGAGGCGTTCCGTTGCTTCCCGGGCCTCACGTTCCTGCCGCTGATCGCGGCTCGCCTTGACGACACCGCACAACACGTCGTGTGTCAGCTCGACCCGGCGAACGTCGAGTCGTTCTTCGATTCGCAGCAGGCGTCTGTTGACCAGCAGGGCTAGCGTCCCGGCCGCAGCGCCCACGGCGGCAAACCGGCTGAGGAGCCGCTCCTCTGCGACGTTCTCGCGGAAGCCCGAGGCCGTGAGCAGATCGTCCTCGATGACGCGCCGTACGGCGGCCGGCTGGTCGGTGAGTGAGCGCTCGTAGAAGTTACTCAGAATGCTCTCATGGGAGCCCGCCAGGAGATCGAGGGAGATCTCGCTGCGTCCGGCTGCCCTCCGGGCATCGTTGAGCTCGCGGCAGATGAGGCTGAGCAGCGAGGGTTCCACCTCTGCGTTGGCGAGCTCTGCGCCCCCTGCGACGAAGCGTACGATGGCCGCCGCTACTTCTTCGGAGACCAGCCGCTTGCCCGGCTGCAATACGGCCGCGAGTGCCTGAGTGCCCGTCATCGGCGCCAGACGCAGCCGGTTCTGGGCGATGCTCGGCATCGTCGCCTTCAGTCCCTCCAGCGGCGCCAGGTAGTCCTCTCGCAACGCGATCAGCACGCGATAGTCGCTGCGCGCGAAGTCGAAGCGCTCGGCCGCTGAATCGTCGGCGTCGAGGCGCGCTTCGAGGCTCTGCGGCGGGCGGTTCTCCACCAAGTCAGCGAGATGCTCCAGGAAGCGCGTCGCTCGAGCCCGTCCGTGCTCATCGGTCTGGGCCAGCGTGAAGATTTCCTCGAACTGATCGAATATCAAAAGCGGGATCAGCGGGGTCCCTGCTTCATCGCGCAGTATGTCGTCGCGGTGATGCAGGAACTCCCACAGCGACTCGCCTGCGACGGCCACGCCGACCTGCGACCACTCACCCGAGAGGTTCGCGGCTTGGCGAATCGCCTGCTTGATCTGCTCAGCGGGCTCCGGTGTGTCTTTGCCGTAGTCGATCCGCACATAGACGGGGCAGTAGCCGTGCCCGCGCAGTCTGGGTACCAGTCCCGCGCGGAGGATGGAAGTCTTGCCGAGTCCGGACTGGCCGAAGAGCACCGTCAGGAGCTTGCGCTGGACGCGTCGTGCCAGCTCCGCGACCTCCGCTTCGCGCCCGTAAAAGAAGTCCCGCGATTCTTCGGTGAAGGAGGCGAGCCCCAGCCAGGGATTGTTGGGGTCGACGCTGGCCGATATTGCCGGCGGCACCACCGATGCGGCGTTCATCACGAGCGCGCCTGCATGAAGTCTGCCAGCCGGCGTGCGAACTCCGGAGACACTTGCCCGGCAGGGAGGTGCGTGAAATGCAGCGCCTTGAATCGATCCGGCACCAGGGCCTCCCTTGCCGGGATGGAGTCGATGCTGACGGGCAGGATGAACAGCGCCCCATCGGCCATGTTGCGGGTCCGGTCGATGGCGTAGCTCCACTCGCGACGGAAGTAGCCCTCCAGACGTCGCTGCGTGGTGCCCGACACGATCGGAATGAAATACGAGCAGCGGGCAATATTGCGCTGAATCTTGCGATCGTAGTCGTCGCCGACCTCGAGGCGATCGATGTCGAACCAGGTCGTGACGCCCGCTGCCTCGAGACCGGCTTTCAGCTTCTGCACCGCCGCGAGATCCTCACGCGCATAGCTGATGAATACCGCGTTGTCGGGCATCTCTCGCGCGGGAGGCAGATAGCGAACGGGTGCGGCCGAAACGGCAGCCGGAGCTAGTTTGCGCCTGGCCGACCAGCGCGAGTGCAACTCGTCGACGAAGCGCTGTGCGCCGGCATAGAGCCGCGTACGCACGCTCACTTGCTGAAGGAACGCAACGAGCCGGGCATCTTCGCTGCTGTGATCGTCCGCCAGCACCTCGCCGACGTCACGCGGGTCCGAAAGGCGCTGGCGCTTCGCCATTCGCAGGAACAGCCGCGCCAGCCAGT
>Ga0207707_10000559_pt1 | contig 37705 bp, 33 predicted proteins | sample KBSC83BmetaG_FD_184336 | JGI IMG/M metagenome (GOLD analysis project Ga0207707, IMG submission 184336) | Corn rhizosphere microbial communities from Kellogg Biological Station, Michigan, USA - KBS C8-3B metaG (SPAdes) (version 2) | ecosystem: Host-associated > Plants > Roots > Rhizosphere ... | reverse complement strand
CCGTATCAGGGAAAGAAATCGCATCGTCGTGTCTCCTCGTGGATGGGCGGAGCAGCGGCCGGTGGATTCCGGCAGCGTCGCGCTCCTGACAGGGCGACGAACGAGCAATCATCGATTCGACAATCGTATAGCCCGGATGCAACCGCGCAGCGGTGGAATCCGGGGCAACGGGCTGAATCCCCGGATTTCGCTTGCTTCATCCGGGCTACGGTCGCTCAACTCACGTTTGCGAAATATTTCGCTGTCGTTCCGCAGTCCGCACAATCACGAAAGAACTCGTTGCCTTGCTTCCGAAGCTTCGGTGAGTGACCCGGCAGACAGGTGAACCGTATTGCGGTATTGCCGTTGCAAGCACCGCATTTGAAGTAGTAGCCGTACTTGCCATACAGGACGGCGCCCTTGTTGCCGCCGCATTTCTTGCAACTCGGGCCGCCAGCGGCAGACACTTGCGCCTCCGTCGCCATCTCCTTTGCAGCAAATCGCGCCGGTTCTTCGATACCTGAGGGCTGCGGCCGCAGCCATTCCGGTAGCGGCCATTTGACGGGCCGGTGCTGCGCGGCCAACTGCCTGGCCACGTTTTCCATGGTCTCAGATGAAACCATCTTGGCCATCGATGCCAAAGTGGTCAGCGTACTCTCCTTGTCGATGTCGTTCAGGATGCTGGTCTTGATCTGGTCGGCCTTGATGACCCGGCTGGTGTCGAACGTCTTCGGCCGATCGATGCGTGATTTCGGGGAAACCAGGACGAACGAATGGCAGGCCGGCGTGATGCGCACGCCCAGCCGCACTGGCAGGTCGAGTGTTTTCAAAACGTCTTTCAGCACAATGATGTGGCGTTCGTTTTGCTCCAGCGGCGATTCCATGCCCTCATACGTGTGCTTGAAATCATTCCAGCGCAGGAACTCGCCCTGCTCCGTGATCTTGATGCCAGCGTGGAAGTGCTTGGATTCCAGAACGTAGCAATCCAGCCAGCGGGTGATGATCAGATGATCGATCTGCGCAACCCGGCCATTGTGTTCGAGGCGCAGGTCATGAATCACCGCGCGATTCGGCGACTGACCGAAATAAAAGTCGATCTGATACGCCGAATCGGCTTCGCCTTGCACACCCGCCTTGCGTTGCCTCAGCTCCTTCTCGGCGCGCTTCGCGGCTTCGCCCTTCAACATGGCTACGGATCTTTCGAGCTGCTGCAGCTCCTCCGTGTGGTCATCGGCTTTCTTGATCAGCATGTCCTCTCCCCCTATCGCGAATTGTTTCTCACGTCGTCACCTTGGGCCGGCGGTGCCGCTTGGTCTTGTTCGCAGCGGGCAGCAACGAAGTCAGCGCCTGGTAGCGCTCGAACAGGAAAGCGAGACGCCGAACACTTCGAAGAACCCGTTCCAGAAGGATTGCGCCTCGGCGTCTTCGGACGCCTCGTCGGCCCACTCGCGCGAAAAGCGCAAGGCGCGGTCCTTGATTTCGTTCCAGCTCAGCGGCATCGACATCCCCCGGTGAACCGGGAGGATACGACATGCGGCGCCGAACGAAGCGATCACTGGCCTTTGGCGTGCCCTCATTCCGGCGCTACACAAGCGGCCTTCGGCCGCCTCTCCCGGAGGGAGAAGGGCTTTCCCTTCTCCCTCCGGGAGAGAAGATGCCCCGAACGGGCGGATGAGGGCCTGCTTTCCCGCGCAACGACAGGTTGAGGTACTACCAGAGAAGCACTCCACAATTCCGCGTGCTGGCTCGACTTTTTGTTCATGTATCGGTTCCCATCCGGCGCGATTGGGCGTACGCTCGACCTCCCCTGACCCAAATCGGAGCGCCGCCATGGCCCTGTGGAAAGAACCCGTCAAGTCCCCGTCATCCACGTTGCAGGATCCACCCGACCTGGCGCGGTTCGACATGCCCGAGCCAGTTGAACCGGCGGCACCGGCCAAACCGGTTTCCACGAACACGGCGCCTGCCCCGGCGCGCTCCGCCGCCGAGTCGCTCATCTCGCCCGACCTTGTCATCGAAGGCAAGATCGAAGGCGCCGGGCACGTTCGCATCGCCGGTCGCTTCAAGGGCGACATCAGCGTGCGCGGCGACCTGACCATCGAGAACGGTGCCAAGGTCAACGGCAGCGTGCGCGCGGAACGCGTGACGGTTGCCGGTGAACTGACCGGCAACATCGAGAACGCCCAACACGTCGAACTGCTGCAGACCGGCGCCTTGACCGGTGACGTCAAATCCAAAACCTTCAGCGTCGCCAAGGGATCGCGCATGCGCGGCAACGCCGAGTTCGGTTGGGAAGACGACAAGACCGGCGTCACCGACATCCACAAGAACAACGGCAACGGCCTGGCCAAATGACCCCGCTCGGTGCGGGCACGGCGGGCGCGACGCGCACGTGCCCGCATTGCCGCGAGACCATCCTGGAAAGCGCTGCGATATGTCCCGCCTGCAACCACAAGTTGCGCTACGGCGGGCCGGCCGGTGACCTGGCGGCGCCCGCTGCGCTGACGCCGCTGAAAGTGGAAGGCAGCTTCCGCAACCCCGCCGACAGCGGCGCGTGGGAATATTCGATGGTGCTGGTCATCCGCAACGAACGCGGCGAGGAGATCGCGCGGCGACTCGTCGGCGTTGGCGCGATGCAACCCGGCGAGCAGCGCTCGTTCTCGCTCAGCGTCGAAATGAATCCGGGCGGGAAACAACCGCGGACGCGGCATTGAGCTTCGAGCGCTAATCGGCGTAGACATTCACCCCTTCCACGGGAAAGGAAAGGCGCTCTCGCCCACCCCTCAAAGAATGGGGGTCGCATGTGAAGCAGCGGGGGATGCTGCCGATTCGGCGCCATCACAATCAAAAGCCATCCCCCTCAGTCCCCCTTCCTCTGGAAGGGGGAAGACAAACGCGGAACGCGCGTCCGCTTTTGCTCCACCTCCTTCCGCAGGAAGGGGGCCGGTGCGCAGCACCGGGGGCGATGCGTTCTTCGTTGCAGCGACCCAAAAGTCATCCCCTCATCGCGCTGAGTGCGCATTCGCTTCGCTCCGCCCTTCCTGCGGAAGCGGAAAGGTATCTCACCCCCTTCCAAAAGGAAGGGGGTCGGTGCGCAGCACCGGGGGGATGCGTTCTTCGTTGCAGCGACCCAAAAGTCATCCCCTCATCGCGCTGAGTGCGCGTTCGCTTCGCTACGCCCTTCCTGCGAGGGGCGAACGCAGTGCGCGCGGTTTGCAATCCGGAGGTGCCTGCAATACGGTTGTGGGTCAGCGTCGCCATGCCCGCGCCATTGCGCAGGCGACAGGGGTCTGCGGTCCAGCGCCATGCGCTGCCGCGTCTCGCCGCGACGCACCCCTCCCACGACACCAAGGAGCAGCATGCAAGCGCAGCGTTACCACATCCGTTTTCCTTCCGACAATCTCACCCGCGCCAGCCAGAGCGAGGCGTACTTCACGATCATGGAAGACGGCAAGGATCGCCGCATTGCCTTTCACGACTACGCCGACATCTACGACCACCCCGGCCTGTACGAGCAACTGTTCTATCAGCGCCTGAAGTGCACTTCGCCCGCCAAGCTCACCGACCTGCTGCGCGACGCGGCCAGCAAGGCCGGCGATGATCCCACCCAGATGCGCGTGCTGGATGTCGGCGCGGGCAACGGCATGGTCGGCGAATTGCTGGTGCAGCACGGCGCCGCGCGCGTGGTCGGCATCGACAACATCGACGAAGCCGAACGCGCCGCGCAGCGCGACCGCCCCGGCGCCTACGACGCCTATTACGTCGCCGACCTCACCGATCTTTCGCCCGCGCTGCTGGCCGACCTCAAGGGCTGGAACTTCGATGCCATGACCACCGTGGCCGCGCTCGGTTTCGGCGACATTCCGGTGGAGGCCTTCGCGGCCGCGTACAACCTCGTGAAATCCGATGGCTGGGTGGCTTTCAACATCAAGGAAACCTTCCTGGACAGCGGCGACACCAGCGGCTTCTCGCGACTGGTCAAGCGCATGGTGCATGACGATTACCTGAAACTGCATCGGCTGGAACGTTATCGCCACCGTTTGTCGATCGAGGGGCACATGCTGTATTACTACGCCGTGATCGGCCGCAAGCGGCGCGACATCGACGATGCCTGCCTCGAAGGACTCTGATTCCGCGTTCGCGCTGCAGGACGTCACCTGCGCATTCGATGACGTGCGCGCGCTGGACGACGTCAGCGTCGCGTTTCCGCGCGGCCATACCAGCGTCCTGATCGGCAGCAGCGGTTCGGGCAAGTCCACGTTGTTGCGGCTGCTGATCGGGCTGGAATGGCCCGTCGGCGGCAGCGTGCTTTGCGACGGCGAGCCGTTGCGGCACGACGCGTTGCTGGAAGTGCGCCGGCGGGTCGGCTACGTGATCCAGGAGGGCGGCCTGTTCCCGCACCTGACGGTGCTCGGCAATCTTGCGCTGCTGCCGCGGCACCTGGGGTGGAATGCTTCGCGCGTGCTGGATCGCGCGCGCGAGCTTGCCGCGCTTGCGCACCTGCACGAAGACTTGTTGTCGCGCTTCCCCGCTGAACTTTCCGGAGGCCAGCGCCAACGCGTCGCACTGACGCGTGCGCTGATGCTGGACCCGCCCACCCTGCTGCTGGACGAACCACTGGGCGCACTCGATCCGCTGGTACGCCACGGGCTGCAGGATGAATTGCGCGAAATCTTCGCACGTCTCGGCAAGACGGTGATCATGGTGACCCACGACATGGCCGAGGCCGCGTTCTTCAGCGATCGCCTGATCCTGATGCGGCGCGGCCGGATCATCCAGGACGGCAACCTCGGGGATTTCCAGCGCGCGCCCGCCGACGATTTCGTGCGCGGGTTCCTCGCGGCACACCGTAACCTTCCGGGTGGCAGCGCATGAGACGCTGGCTCACCCCGCTGTTCGCGTGCATGTTGTTCGTCTGCATGCTGTTCGCGTGCATGCCGCTGGCCGCGCTGGCACAGGCGGGCAACGCGCCGACCGTCCACGCAAACAACACGCAGGTCGTGGTCGGTTCCAAGAACTTCACCGAATCGGTGGTCTTGGGCGAGATCGCGCGGCTTGCCGCGCGCGAAAGCGGTGTCGACGTGCAACACCGGCAAGCGCTTGGCGGCACCCGCATCCTGTGGCGCGCGCTCGAGCATGGCGACATCGACGCCTATCCTGAATACACCGGCACGCTCACCCACGAACTGCTGCACGGCGTGCCACAGAACGCAGGCATCGATGTATTGCGCGCCCGCCTGAAGCCGCTCGGCATCGGCATCACCGATCCGCTCGGTTTCAACAACACCTACGCGGTCGGCATGCGCGCGAAGGAAGCCGCAAAACTGCACATCCTCAATATCTCCGACCTCGCGCGGCATCCGGATCTGAAACTCGCGTTCTCCAACGAGTTCATGAATCGCGCCGACGGCTGGCCGGGCCTGAAGGTGGCCTACCACCTGCCGATGAATGCGCGCGGCATGGATCACGACCTCGCGTACCGCGCGCTCGCCGCGGGCGCGGTGGACGCGATCGACCTGTACAGCACGGATGCGGAAATCGCCTACTACCACTTGCGGGTGCTCAAGGATGACAAGCATTACTTCCCGCGTTACGACGCGGTATATCTGTACCGGCTGGATCTCGACCAGCGTGCGCCACGGTTCGTCGCCGCGTTGAACAATCTCGCGGGCAGCATCGATGCCGGACAGATGCGCGCGATGAACAAGGCGGTGAAGCTGGACGGCAAGGACGCGAGCGTCGCGGCAGCGGCATTCCTCGGCGTCGACGCGGGCAACAGCACGACCGGCGACTTCTGGCCGCAGCTGGCGCGTTACACGCTCGAACACCTTGCACTGGTCGGCATCTCGCTGTCGCTCGCGATCCTGATCGCGGTGCCACTCGGCATCCTTGCCGCGAGACGACGCCGGCTCGGCCAACTTGTGTTGGGCCTGACCGGCATCCTGCAAACGGTGCCGTCGCTGGCGCTGTTCGTATTCATGATCCCGCTGTTCGGCATCGGCGCGGAGCCGGCGATCGCGGCGCTGTTCCTGTACAGCCTGTTGCCGATCGTGCGCAACACCCACGCGGGCCTGACCGGCATCGAACCGTCGTTGCTCGAATCGGCCGCGGCACTCGGGTTGCCACCACGCATCCGTCTGTGGCGCGTCGAATTGCCGCTGGCGCTGCGCCCGATCCTTGCGGGCGTCAAGATCGCCGCGGTGATCAACGTCGGTACCGCCACGCTCGGCGCGTTGATCGGCGCAGGCGGTTACGGACAACCGATCCTTACCGGCATTCGTCTCGACGACATCGGCCTGATCATGGAAGGTGCGGTGCCGGCGGCATTGCTCGCCCTCGCCATGCAGGGTGTGTTCGAGATCATCGAACGCGCCTTGACCCCGCGCGGACTGCGCCTGCGCGCGAAGGCGTGAGCTTTCAGGCCTGCAATTTGCGCAACGCGTCCGCAACCGCGAAAACGTGCGGGTCGTCGGCGCCGAGCTCATGCAACGCATCGGCCAGCCTGAGCACGTAGTCGCTGTTGCGTCCGCTGGGGCCTGACGACGCCGCGACGTGCCGCGCGATGTCCGCTTCGCTGGCGGCGCCCAACCACGCCGCGTTGCCTGCGTCGGCGATGTACACCAACCCTTCGGCGCGTTCATCGTTTCCGAAATCCAGCGTCACGGCGTGCCGCAGGTAGCCGTTCTTTTCGCGGAAGTCGATGTACTCGAACGTCGCGGGCGTGACCCGGTACGCCATGCCCGTGCACACGGCGCCCGCTTCCGCGACGAGCGTCGCCACGCGACCCGGATGTTCGGGCGTGCCGCGGTGGTCGTGCGAGCCTTGCCACAAACGCCGCGACCAACCGCGGATCGTCGCGGGCCGACGCTCGATGTACTGAAAGTCCGCCTTGTAGATCAGCGAGCCGTAGCCGAACAGCCACACGCTTTCCACGCCGGTGAAATCATGACGCGTGCGGTTGACACTGGTTGTATCGTGACTCGCGGACGTCGCATCGGCGGCGCGCGAAACGAAAGTGTGCATGCGAAAGCGTGCCCCGTTTTCTGGATGTTCGCATTATCGTGCGCACCTGGCATCGCATGCCACGCTGGGACGCATACGGAGGCTGCACATGACACGCTACACCGCCGAACACGCGAGTATCGGCCCGCAAGCCATCGTGGTGCTGACGGACGCCGCCGGGCGCCGCGCGCGGATTGCCTGCCACGGTGCCGCATTGCTGAGCCTGGAGACACCACGCAACGGCACGCTTTTCGATGTTGCATGGGGTTATCGCAATGCCGCTGAAATCATCGCTCGTTCCGGCTCGCACTTCGCCATCCTCGCGCCGTTCGGCGGCCGCGTCGGCGATGCGCGTTACCGTTTCGGCGGCCACAACTACGACCTCGAACCGGGCGTCGAGGGCGCGGCACGCGAGTTCCGCCACGGCTTCGTGCGCGATGCCGATTTCGGTGTCGAGGAATTGCTGGCCAATGACGCTTCCGCGCAGTGCACGCTCGCAACGTCCACGATCCGTCCTCGCCCCGGTTATCGGTTTTCCATCGATCTCGCCGTGGGCTTTACGCTGGATGCAAGTGGCCTGACGCTGCAAGCACGCATGCGCAACGTGGGTGATCGCGCCGCGCCATGCTTCTTCGGCTGGCACGCCTATTTTCGTGCGGGCGAAGGCTCGGCTGATGCATGGACGCTGCAGATTCCCGCGCGATTGGCGATCCAGACCGATGCAAATCTCATCCCGCTGCCTGGCGACGCCGCGTATGTTCCGCTGGGTCGAACACCGGCGCTGGACTTCCGCGCCGCGCGCCGCATCGGCAGCATGGTGCTCGACAACGGTTTTGCCGGGCTCGAGGACGGCGACGGCGGGCGTATCCGCACGCGGCTGGCCGATCCTTCCAGCGGTTTTGCCATCGACGTATGGCAGGAGCGCGGCGTGATGCATGCCTTCACCGGCGACACGCTGGGCGCGGGTGCGCGCAGCGCCGTTGCACTGGAACCGATGGAATGCATGGCAGACGCTTTCAATCGCCCGGAGTGCGCGGACAACATACGCTTGGAGCCGGGTGCCGAGCGCGTGTTCCGCTGCGGCGTGGAATTGCCGAGAACGTAGCTGTTCCGCTCAGTTGCGCACGGGCGGAACCAGCTTCAGCCTGGCGCTGCCGGGCTGGCGCTTGGGACGCAGCATGCGTTCCAGTGCGGCGGGCGGAAGCGGATACGAATAAAGGTATCCCTGTCCTTCCGCGCAACCGGCTTGCAGCAGGAACTGATGCTGCGGTTCGGTCTCGATGCCTTCGGCGATGGTGACCAGGCCGAGGCTGGCGGACATGGCCAGCATCGCGCTGGTGATCGCGGCATCGTTGACGCTGTCCGGCAACCCGGCAACGAACGAGCGGTCGATCTTGAGGTATGCCACCGCGGGCAGCTTCAGGTACGCCATCGATGCGTAACCCGTGCCGAAATCATCGATCGCGACGGCAATGCCGAGTGCCTGCAAGGCCCGCATCGTGCGCTCCGTCTCTTCCCCGAGCCGCAGCATCGCGCCCTCGGTAATTTCCAGCACGATGCGCTCGGGTGCGACCACGTTGGTCAGCAGCGCGTGATAGACGCTATCGACGAAACCCGGATGACCGAACCAGCGCGCCGACACGTTGATTGCCATCCGAATCTGCGGCATGTGTGCCTCGTCCCAGGCACGGATCTGCGCGCATGCCGCGTGCATCACCCACTCGTCGATGCGGTGGATCAGACCGATGCTCTCGGCGATCGGGATGAATTCACCCGGCATCACTTCGCCACGCTGGGGATGCTGCCAGCGCAGCAGTGCTTCGACCGCGACGATGCGGCCGGTGCGCAACTCGACGCTCGGCTGGTAGGCCAAATGGAACTCATCCTCCACCAGTGCCTGGCGCAACTCCGTCGCCAGCAGCATCCGCTGCCGTGCATCGGCTTGCATCATCGGCACGTAGAAGCGGGAGGCGTTGCGCTCCTCGGACTTGGCCGCGTACATGGCGGCGTCGGCGTTGGCGATCAGGGTCTTGGCATCGCTGCCATCCAGCGGATAGCCGGCGATGCCTATGCTGGCACTGACCACCAGTTCGTAGTCGTCGATATGGAACGGTTCGGACAGCACCGCGAGCAAGCGGGCGGCCAGCGCCGCGGCATCTTCGCGCAAATTGAGGTGCTGCACCAGCACCGTGAACTCGTCGCCGCCGATCCGTCCGGCGATATCGCCTTCGCGCAGCTGCCGGTGGATGCGCTCGCTGACCAGTTTCAACAGGCGATCGCCAACCGCATGGCTGTAGCTGTCGTTGACGAACTTGAAGGCATCGAGGTCGATGAACAGCACGGCCACGGCGCTGCGCTCCCTCGCCGCAAGCTCGATGGCTTGCTCGCAGTGGTGCTGGAACTGCGCGCGGTTGACCATGCCGGTCAGCACGTCGTGTGCAGCAAGGTGCTCCAGGCGGTAACGATCCGCCTTGGCGGCGGAGATGTCACTGAATACCGCGACGAAATGTTGCACGCGGTTTTCCGCATCCCGGATGGTGCTTATGTCGAGCTTCTCGGCATATACGCTGCCGTCCTGGCGCCGGCTCTGCACTTCGCCCGACCAGCGGTGCGTGGCGACCACTTCGTCCCAGATCGTCGCCGGCAGCGGACCGCCATCAGCGAGCGTGCGCGTGGCGTCCAGTTGCATCCCCGCCAGGCTTTCCCCCGTGAAGCCGGTGAGCTGCGTGGCAGCCGCGTTCCCCGAGAGGATTTTGCGTTCGGCATCCGCGATGATCACGCCCTCCGCAATACTGGCCAGCGCCTCCGAAGCCACCCGTCGCACGCGATCACTTTCCACGCGTTCGGAAATGTCGCGGATGATGGCCTGGCGCACGACCTGTTCGCCCCACACCGCCATGCTGGTCTGTGCCTCGACCGGCCGCGAACTGCCGCCGGCGCCACGCAATTCGCCGCGCGCTCCGGAATCGCCGCGCACGGGATCCTTCTTGAACAGGTCGAGATAGCGGTTGCCGGGCAACTCCTGTGGATTGCGCCCCGTCCATTTGCCCGCAGTGTGGTTGGCATCGAGGATCAAGCCGCTGTTCTCGTCCACCATCACGATGGCGTCGGGCGCGCTGTCGAACAGCAACCGGTAGCGTTCTTCGCTGCCCCGGATTCCCGCCAGCACGCGGCGCGCCATCCACAGCCACAGCAGGCCGGCCAGCAGTGCCGCGGCCAGCACGCTCATGAACAGGATGTGGCCGAACCATTCGGCGCCTTGCGCCACCGCCAGGGAAAATTTGGCGCTGCGCGGGGAAACCGTCGCGTTGATGTCGCGGATGCGCGCACGCATGCGGGCGATTTCATCCGCCGAAGGCGTGCCGGCCGCGTAAGCCGCGTGCAGTTCCGCCGCCACCTTGCCCAGGTCATCCAGCGGCGCGTCGGTGGAACGCCAATCCGAGAGCGCCTGTTCAATGAAGGGCGCCCAGGACAGGTGGCGGATCATCAGGATCATCCCGGTTTTCGCCGATGGCATCACGTCGCCGCGGCTGAAAGCCTGCGACACCTTCTGGCTGTCATAGGTCGGCCGCGTGACCGCATCCCGGCCCCAGCGATCGGACTCCAGCAAATCGAAATTGCGCTCGAAGTTCGCGTAGTTTTCGGGCCGTCCGTTGGAGGCATAGGCATCCAGTTCGATGACGGCTTGCTTCTGCGCCTTCGACCAGACGCTTTCGCCGTTGAGGAACCCGGCCAGGCTGATCTGTGCGTTCAACGCAAGCCAGGTCAGCGCAAGAATCAGACCGACAACAGCCCCCAGGGCCCAAGCCAAAGGCAAGAGCCGCCGCGTCAAGGCGTGTTGGAGGGCGAGCGGGGAACCGCGCATCACAATTTTCCTGATGCAACGGCTACTTGCGAAGCAACTATTATGCCAGTTTGCAGGCGGTTTGCGCTACACGACGCACGTTTTCGCGCCCGCGCCCTCCGGGAATCCGATGCGGAATCCGCCGGAGGGCACGGCCAACCGACCCGTCACCCTGCTCACGCAGCTACTGCAGATGACGCATATTCTTCCGCGCCCTGCTCGTCGGCCACCTTCAGGCAGCGGTCTCCAAACACGCGCATGCAGGTATACGTGCGCTTGACGCATTCCGCGATGTGCTCGACTTCGGCCACCATGGGCGACGTGCCGAGCAAGGTGCAGACGATTTCCAGCGCCTCCCACGGATGCTCGTCGTCATAGGCAGCATGCAGTTGCAGCCAACGCAGGCTCGACTTGCGCGATGCCGCGGGAAAGCTGTCGGCGTACAACGCGCTCTCGTACACGCGTTGCGCCCATTCACCGGTCGCGCCTTCCACCGCGTAATTGGTGGCAGCAATGCCGGCAGCCAGCGTGTCACGGCCACTGACGTCTTCGCACCAGCGCGCCAGGTCCTGGGTGCCCGCAGGCAATGGCCCGCGCAATACGTCTTCGCGCGCAACGCCCGCGCCATCGGCCCAATTCAGCCAGTACTCGGCGTGGTTCTGCTCGACGCGAATGTTGCGGACCAGCCAGCGGCGCGCAAGGTTGTCGCCGTCGCTGCGTCCATAGCGCGTCTTCAGGAGGCTTCGCGCCATGTAACCGGGAAAGCCTTCGATCACCGGCCACAGGCCGACCATGAAATTCCTGCATTCTTCCGGATCCACCCGGCACTCGCGCATCTTCAACCACATCTCGTGGTTCACGACTGCCTGCTTGGCGTCTTCACACTCACCGATCATGTCTTGCGCCCATCGCGGATAGCTGTTCACTTCGGTCAGGGGACCACTACGTTCAAAACGCACACTCATGACTTTCTCCTCGGGTCAGGTCGAGTTTTTGCCCGTCGACAGGATTCACGGATCGAAAACACGCACAAGCATCATGGGCCGGATCACAAAAAGAGATGCAGAACGACCGGTAACCCACTGACACTTATCGGCAAGTTTCCCCAAAATGATCCGGTAAGCCGAAGACGGGACGTGCTACTTTACGCTTTGTTTCCAAGAAATCCATCACAAATTTTCACAATCCAGCCTGTTTGGCTGCATCCAGTGCGATGTTCTTCATTCTGTACTGTAGATATTTATCATAAATAACTGTTATATATGATGCCGTGTGAAAACAGGGTATCAATTGCCAACGAAGGAGCAGCCTCCATTCGGACGCACACCCGCCGCGAAATCGCCTCGCGATTACGCGCTTGGGGAACGCCAAAGAAGACGGTGCTGCCTCTTACGCGTGCGCCAAGGCGTAATCGACGGCCGCGCATGCGGCCGCGGCTTGCGCGGCATTGCATTGCTCGGGCGTGGCGCGCGGGCTGTCCGGATACACCTCGGTCGTGGTGCGCCAGCGCGCGGCAGTGATGCCGGCGCACAGGCCCCACTTCACCACCGGGTATTCGATGACGCCCGGCGCGACCACCGGCGAACCGATGATGGTGCCATCGGGATCGGCCGGCGCGATGTGGGTCACTTCCGCCACCGCAGCGATGATCGCCTGCTGGAATTCGGGCTGCGGGTTCGCACTGTCACCGCACAGATAAAAGCCATCCGGGATCGTACCCGGCTCGAACGGCTTGCCATCGCGCGCTGCCAGCGCGGGGCGGAATTCGGATTCATCCGTATCGGTCGTTTCGTGCAGGTCGATGTGCATCACCACGCGCTCGCGAAATGGCGCAACGAAACGCATCAGCGCGGCTGATTCGGGCGCCGGACCATGGGCAATGAAATTGCGGTTGGGATCCAGCGCGTATGGATCCCAACGATGGATGCGTTCGTAACCCCAAGGGCTCACGCAAGGCACGATCACCATGTTGGCACGCCCGGCCCAGGCATCCGCATGACGCTCCGCGAATTGCAGTGCGCCATGCACACCACTGGTTTCGTAACCGTGCACCCCGCCCGTCACCAGCATGATCGGCAACCCGTCATCCCATCCGCGGCTTTTCATCGCGAACAGCGGGTAGCTGTCCGGCGGATAGTCCAGCTTGCCGTACTGCGTGACATCCAGGCGCGCGCGCAGGCGGTCGATCGCGCTCAACACCTCGTCGGCGTAACTGCGTTGCTTGCGCTGGCGCGCGAGCCATTCGGCTTTCTCTGCATCGCCCCAAGGCTGCCCGGGCGTACCGATCGGGTAACACGCAGTGATTGCCGCAGTGTCGTTCGCCATGCCTTCGCTCCAATACAAACTTCGCACTGTACACCGGCGCGGCGGATGCTTGCCGATCGCGCACGCCTTGTTGACACCGCAAGCATGATGGCCGCTTCTCGTTTTTCCGAACGATCAATGCAAGGCCCTGCCGGAAGGCATACCCACCTGTGGCACATGCGGCGCCATGGAGGAGACACGACGATGGACACACCCTGCGCGCAGCCCCGCATCCGTGTCGACGTCCAAACCTTCATTCGGAGCCACGCATGAAATTCCGATTCGCAGTTCCCGCATTGTTCGCACTGTTGGCCTGGTCCGGCATGGCCTGCGCGCAGGTCGATCTTGCAAAACTTCAGCAGGGCATGGCCGGCCCGCACACGCAAGTACTGGTGCTCGGCACCGCACATCTTTCCAATGCGCCAAAGGGATTCAAGCCGGAATCGCTGCAACCGCTGCTGGCCCGACTCGCGGCATTCAAGCCCGACATCATCGCGGTCGAATCCATCCCGGGCGAGGAGTGCGCGCGGATCAAGCAGTATCCGTCCATCTACGATCCGGAGAACATCGCGCCGTTCTGCATCGACACCGGCAAAGCCAAGGCCGCGACTGGACTGGATCAACCCCAGGCCGTGGTTGCCGTGCACGAGGCGATGAAGACCTGGCCGGCGCATCCGAGCGCCGCGCAGCGCCGACATCTCGTCGCCCTTTTCCTCGCAGCCGGCGAACCGTCCTCGGCGCTGGTGCAGTGGCTGCAATTGCCGGAGCCGGAACGTCGCGCGGGCGACGGGCTGGACGATGCGCTTGTGGCGCAGGTGAACAAGCGCCTTGCCTCCAACAACGAGGCCTACCGGATCGCCGCGCCGCTGGCCGTGATGCTGGGCGAGCAACGGGTGTATCCGATCGACGACCACACCGGCGACAACGTCACGATCCCGCATTCGCAGGACAAGGCCTTTGCAGCCGCCATTCGCAAGGCCTGGGACTCGAGTCGCCCAAGTGTCCAGCCAATGCGCGACCGCGAGCATGATCTGCTCGCGAACAACCAGATCATGGCCCTGTATCGCCTGCTCAATCAGCCTGCCTCGCAACAAGCGGCCATCGAAGCCGATATGGGCGCCGCGCTGGGCGACGGCGTGGCGCCGTACTACGGCCACATGTACGTCGTCGGCTGGGAGGCGCGCAACCTGCGCATGGCATCCAACATCATGGCGACCTTCCGCGAACGTCCCGGGGCGCGCGTGCTGGTGATTGTCGGCGCCACCCACAAGCCGTGGCTCGACAAGATCCTCGGCCAGATGCCGAACGTGCAGATCGTCGACGCCGAAAAGGTGCTGGGCGCCGGGAACTGATCGGTTGAATGCCCGTGCCGTTGACATGCGCTTGAACGCCTCCACATCGGTGCAAATCCACACCGGTTCGAGTGCCATGAACAAGCCTTCCCCGCTTCGCATTGATTTCGTTTCCGACGTCGCCTGCCCGTGGTGCGCAGTCGGGCTCGCCAGTCTGCAACAGGCGCTGTCGAAACTCGACGGCAGCCTCGCGGCCGAAATCCACCTGCAACCGTTCGAATTGAGTCCCGACATGCCGTTCGAGGGCGAGGACGCGGTCGATCACATCATGCACAAATACGGCATCAGCGAGGCGCAATCCGAAACCAACCGCAAGGCGCTCCGCGAGCGCGCCACAGCCGTGGGCTTCGCTTACAACATGCAGCGCGGCAGCCGCGTGTGGAACACGTTCGATGCGCATCGGCTGCTGCACTGGGCCGAACTGCAGGATCGCGAAAAAGTCGTCGCGCTGAAGCAGGCGCTGTTTCGTGCCTACTTCACTGACAATGAAAACGTCGCCGATCGCGAGGTGCTGGCCCGCATCGCGGACGATGCCGGTCTGGATGGCAAAGAAGCGCGTCGCATGCTGGAAAACGGCGAATACGCCAACGAGGTGCGGGCGCAGGAACGTCACTGGCAGCAAGCGGGCATCCATTCCGTGCCCGCCGCGATCGTCAATGGGCAGTACCTGATTTCCGGCGGGCAGCCACCGGAAGTTTTCGAAAACGCGCTGCGCGAGATTGCCGCCAAGGCAGCAGCCGGCTGACCCGCTTCGCGCGTCCGCCATCATCCTGGTCGCAGCGCGAACGGCGCACCACGCCCGATCGCCAGCAGCAACCGCAGCGCACGAGCGATCATCGACCGCATGGGGCAGTAGCGAACCCGAGGTCCACTGGAAAAAACGGGCGCCCCGCGGCGCCCGTTCGCATTGCAGGATGAATCCGCTTACTGCACGCTGATCGTTCCGTGCATCAGCGCGGAATGGCCCGGGAAGCTGCAGAAGAAAACGTACGGACCGCCGTTCTTGATCTTGCTGACCGGGAAACTCACCGACGCGGCTTCGCCGCCGCCGATCAACTTGGTGTGCGCGATGATGCGCGAATCACCGGCCTTGATGTAGCCGTTGTCGAGGCCAGCCGACGCGCTCTCCTGATCCACGGCCTGCATGTCGGATTGCCTGGTGATGATCACGTCGTGGCCCATCGATGCAACGGGCAACTTGCCGGTGTGCTTCAGGGTGATCTTGAAGTTGCTGCAGGACGAAGGAACGGTGATCGACCCGACGTTGTATTGCATCGCGTCGTTGGCCTCGATTTCCGTGCTGCAGTTGTTTACGGTTGCGGCAGGTTTGCCGTTTCCTGCCATGGCCCCGGGGACCGACGCGGTCGTCGCGGGCGCTGCGCCAGACATTGTGCCGGTTCCCGGCGCGGTGGCCGCGGGTGCGGCCGTCATCGGACCGGCCATTGGAGCGGTGGAAGCGGGCGCCGGCGCTGTCCCCGCCGGCGCAGGTTCATTCGGCGCCTGGGAATGGTTGCCGCAGGCCGAAAGCATCAGCGCGCAGGCGACGACGAGCGCAGGCATCTTCAGGTTCATCATCCGATCTCCTTGGCCAAATGCGGGATTGTCGGGATGCAACGCTCCACATGGCGTGAAGGTCGGCGCCGTCTGCCGTCACGAACCGATTACCCGTGGCGCGATTTCGTTGACACCAAATCAACCCGCGCAGGGCTAGCCTGTGAAAGCTTGCCGCATGGCGATCCGACGTCAACAGACCCCAGATGCGACGCGAAAATTCCAGTGATCCGGCGAACGATGCAATTCCGACGGGACTTCGCATCGGTGCCGCGTTCAGCTGGCGACTGCTGGCCATTGCCGCAGCGATCGGGGCCGTGCTCGCGCTCGCATGGGTACTGTCCGAAGTCGTCGTGCCGTTCCTGATCGGCGTGATCCTGGCGGCATTGCTGGTGCCACTGTCCGCGCTTCTGCAACGCCATCGCTGCCCGAAGTGGCTCGCGATCATCGTCGCCTGGATCATCCTGCTCGGCGTGATCGGCGGATTGGCGCTCCTGGTCACCGAGCGGGTTCTCAACGAGATCCCCACCCTGCAAAAGCAGATCGGTTCCGTCGGCGACCAGCTCCGGTCATTGTTGGCGACGCACCCGTTCGGGCTCACTTCCGAAAAAGTCAGTCACTACATTTCGGAGATGGGCCAGTGGCTGCAGAACAACGTGCCGCGCGTCGCACTGGGCGCCGCCAACGCAGGCAAGCGCATCGTGCACATGCTCGAAGGCATCTTCGTCATGATCTTCGTGATTCTGTTCGCGATGATCGACGGCGCGGAAATCTGGGCGTGGGTGACGCGGCTGTTCCCGAAGATCGCCCGCGCCCGCATCGATTTTGCCGGCCATGCCGGCTGGCGCACCTTGACTGCGTTTGCACGCGTGCAGATTTTCGTGGCCGCGATCGACGCGGTCGGCATCGGGGTCGGGGCATGGCTGCTCGGCGTACCGCTGGCGACGCCGATCGCGGTGATCGTGTTTTTCGGCGCGCTCGTGCCCATCATCGGTTCCATCGTCGCGGGCGCGGCCGCGGTGGTCATCGCGTTCCTGTTCAACGGGCTGAGCGATGCGCTGATCATGCTGGGCGTCGTGCTGCTGGTGAACCAGCTCGAAGGCAACGTGCTGCATCCGTTCCTGACCGGCGGGGTCGTCAAGGTCCATCCGCTCGGTGTGGTGCTCGGCGTGATCGCAGGCGCTTCCGTCGGCGGCGTCGCCGGCGCGTTCCTCGCGGTTCCCATCATCGCGACTGCGAACGCCATGATCAACGCGGCGACGAACTACCATCTGGAAACCATCGTCCCCGACCCACCCACTGGCGATGGCAAGGCAACTCAATGAGCGAAGCAATGCACGTCGTCTGTCCCCATTGCGAAGCGGTGAACCGCGTCGCAGCCGAACGTGTCGGGGCATCGCCGAATTGCGGCCGGTGCCATCGGCCGTTGTTCGAAGGCAAACCGTTGGAAGTGAACGAAGCCGCGTTCCAGAAACATTTGACCCGCAATGACATCCCGGTGCTGGTGGACTTCTGGGCGCCGTGGTGCGGGCCTTGCAAGGTGATGGTGCCCCATTACATGCAGGCGGCGGCGCAACTGGAGCCGTGCGTGCGGCTGCTCAAGGTCGATACCGAAGCCGAACAGAATCTGGGCGTCGGCTACGACATCCGCAGCATTCCCACGCTGGCGTTGTTCCGCGGCGGCCGTGAAGTCGCTCGCCAAGCCGGTGCCATGAACGCGTCGGGCATCGTGCAGTGGGCGCACTCGCACGGCACGTAATTGCCGTAGTCCGGATGCAGCCGCGCAGCGGCGCAATCCGGGAACGACTGGCGCCAACCAAACACGCGACGGGTCGATGAGCGCGCGACGCCATAGCTTGCTTCCCCTTCGCTAAAGTGGGATGCCTTTTGTGCCCGCGCTCGGTGACATGGCGGGTTCCGGTGGCGGTCCATCCGGCCGCCTGCGCATGAAGCGCGCGAAGCGTGGCAATCCGCTGGCCGTCAAACCGTTGAACCGATAGGTCACCCACGATCCGACCGGCGGCGGATCGGCGCGATCGCTGTCGGAGAATCCCGAACCGATCGAGAAACGGCGTCCATCCTGCATGCGCACTTCGATCGAACCCATCTTGCCTTCGAGCCGGCCCTGCCCGGGCTGGATCGCGATCACCTGAGCTTCGGCATCTTCGTAGGGTTTCAGCTTGAGCAGCCCCACCCCGCGACCCGCGCGATACGGCACGTCACCCCGATGCAGCACCAACCCTTCTCCGCCCTTGCCTACAACGCGCTCGAGTTCGGCATGGAGTTGCTTTTCGTTTGCGACGTGGAACTGCCGGATCGCGACCACCCACGGATCACCGATCGCGGCGACCGTGCTGCGAATGGCCGGCACGCGCGCATCGAAGTCGCCACCGTGCGCAGGCAGGTCGAACACGTGATAGGTCACTTCGTGCCACGCCGGGTCATTCGCACCGGCCGTGCGCACGATGGCGGAAGCGCGCGAGAACTGTCCGTAGCCGACCCACAACTCGCCATCCATGGGGGTCTTCGGCAAACCCTTCGTGAACCATGCGGGCACATGCACGACGGTGCCACCACGCGTCAACATCTGGTGTCCGTTCCAGTACCCGCGCACGCCATCGAATTTCTCGCTGACCCAGTAACGGGACAGGTCGACGCCGCCATGATAGACATCGACGAGTTCCACCGGCGGCGGCGTTGCGGTTCGTGCCGGACCCGCCAGGACCAGGATCCACGCAACGATGACCACCGTGATCCATCGCATCGGTCGCATGTTTGTCTTTCCGCATGTTGAAAACACTGAGTTTCGGGCTTCGCGTACCGACATGCTGCCAGCCGCGACCGCCGTGCCACGCATCCTTCCCCGAAAAACGTGTAGGCGATTCCTTACCGCACAGCACATACCCTGAGCAGCAATGCAACAATCACGACGATGATTCGAGAATCCGATGACCCGCAATCCAGATCCTCTTGAGAAAGGCTCGCCCATCGACGGCCAATCGCTGCTCGAAAACACGAGCCTGCCCGCGGCCGTGATCTTCGACAAGGCGCTGGCCCACAACATCGCATGGATGCAACGCTTCGCCGATGACCACGGCGCAAAGCTCGCGCCACACGGCAAGACCACGATGACGCCCGCGCTGTTCCGCCGCCAGCTCGATGCCGGCGCGTGGGGCATCACGCTGGCGACAGCCATCCAGTGCGCCGCCGCTTTCGAACACGGCGCGACGCGCCTGCTGATGGCCAACCAGTTGGTCGGCACGCCCAACATGGCGATCGTCGCCGGCCTGATCGAGCGCGGCGCGGATTACTTTTGCCTCGTCGACAGTGCGGCCAATGTCGAAGCGCTGGATGAATATTTCGGCCAGCGCCATCTCACCGTGCAGGTTCTGGTCGAACTGGGTGTGCCCGGCGGACGCTGCGGTGTGCGCAACAAATCAGAACTCGACAAGCTCGTTGCCGCGATCGCCACCGCGCCGGCCGTCACCCTCTGCGGCATCGAAGGTTACGAAGGCTTGATCAGCGGCGAACATGCCGTCGATGACATCCGCAGCTACGGCCAGCGGCTGGTTTCTACCGTTCGGAGCCTCATGGATTCGGGCGCATTCGCGGATCGCAAACCGATCATCACCGCGGCGGGCTCGCAGTGGTTCGACCTGATCGCCGAAGCCTTCGACCATGCCGATTTGCACGATCACTGCACACCGATCCTGCGGCCCGGTTGCTACGTCGTGCACGACCATCGCTCGTATCGCGACGCGATGGCCGAAGTAAAAGCACGCCACCCGGAACTCGAAGGCGAACTCGAACCGGCGCTGGCGGTATTCGCGCACGTGCAGTCATTGCCCGAACCGGGCTTGGCGGTGGTGGCGATGGGAAAGCGCGACATTTCCGTCGACCCCGACCTGCCGATCCCGCTTCAGTTGCACCGGCCCGGTGAGCCCGCGCGGCCTTTGACCGGCTGCAGCGTCCGCAAGGTCATGGACCAGCACACGATGATGGGGATCCCGGAACACACGGATCTCCGCATCGGCGACATCGTGTCGTTCGGCGCATCGCACCCCTGCCTGACGTTCGACAAATGGCGCCAGGTACTGCGGGTCGATGATGACCTGCGCGTGCTCGAAGTGATGCCGACATTTTTCTAGCCGCCGCCGGCCCGCACCATCGCCGCGACGCAAAAACTCCGCGCACGGCATCCCGGGTAACGGAATCGGTGGCACGTTTCGGAAAGCGGGCCACGGGCCCTTTTCCGGATCCACCGTTACGATGCCGCAAGCAGAGTCACAGTGAGTGTCTTGTCAGCATGGAACCCGAACAGATCCTGTTCCTGGCCATCCTCGCTTCGGCACTGATCCTGCTGGTCACCGAATGGGTTCGTATCGATCTGACCGGCGTGCTGATCGTGGTGGCGCTGGCCGCCACGGGTGTTCTCAAACCTGCCGAAGCGCTGTCGGGGTTCTCGAGCGATGCTGCGGTCCTGCTGGCATCGATGTTCGTGCTGTCGGCCGGACTGGCACAGACTGGCCTGACCGCGCGGCTTGGTGCATGGATTGGCCGCATGGCGGGCGAGAGCATATGGCGCGCGGTGCTGGTGATCATGCCCTGCGTGGCGTTGATGGCTGCGTTCAGCCACCACTTGATGGTGACGGCAATGATGCTGCCGGTGATCCTGGAGCTCGATCGCTCGCACAAGCTGCCGGCTTCGCGGCTGATGATGCCGATGGCTTTTGCCGCGTCGCTGGGAACCACCGTGACCGTCATTGCGGCGCCGGCCTTTCTGGTTGCGCGCAATTTGCTGGAACGCGACGGCGTGCACGACATCGGCATCTTTTCGATCGCCCCGATCGGCGTCGTGTTGAGTCTGATCGGCACCCTCTACGTGCTGCTGTTGGGACGTTGGTTGCTGCCGAGCCACCCGGGAAGTGACGGCGGCGCGGACCGATTCCGGCTCGAGCGCTATTACACGGAACTGGTGGTGCTCGAGGGCTCGCCGCATGCCGGCAAAACGATGCGGGAGTTCGGCGAAGAGCACGCCAAACGGTTCCAGGTCGTGGACTGGCTGCGCCAAGGCAATTCGCGCCGGAAGCCGTGGCGGCGCAAGCAGTTGGCTGCCGGCGACCTCCTGTTGGTGCGCGCCAGCCCGGACGAGCTGGCCGGACTGGAGGAACAGCAGGGTCTGGCGCTGAGCGCGGTGGTCCGTTACGGCGAAGAAATCGAGCATGACAAGCGCAAAGGCAGGGAGGATGACGAACGCCTGGTGCAGGCGATCGTCGCACCCGACTCGGAGCTGGTCGGGCGCAGCATCGGCAATGTCGACTTCCTGCGCCGCTATGGCGTGGTGGTGGTGGGCCTGTGGCGAAAGCGCGGCTTCATTCGCAAGGAGCTGTCCAAGATACAGCTCCAGGGTGGCGACCTGGTGGTGCTGTGGGGTGACAAGAGCGCGCTGGACCAGCTTTCACACGAACCGTCCTTCCTGCTGCTCGTCCCGTTCTCGGGGACCGCCCGACCCCGCGGGCGCGGATGGCTGGCCGCCTTGATCATGGGGCTCAGCGTGCTGGGCGGGGCTTCCGGCCTCGTGCCGGTGACCGTATCGTTCATGGCCGGCGCCGTGGCCATGGTGGTCAGTGGCTGCCTGACGTTGAAACAGGCCTACGAGTCGGTGGACATACGCATCTTCGTGTTCATCGCCGGCGCCATTCCACTCGGCCTCGCCATGGAACAGACTGGCACCGCTGGCGTGTTCGCCGGCTGGCTGTCGGAATTCCTGTCCGGCTGGTCGCCAATGTGGATACTGTTGGCGTTGTTCCTGATCGCCGCGCTGTTCACGCAGATTCTGTCCGATACCGCGACCACCATCCTGCTCGGGCCGATTGCATTGGGCATGGCCGCGTTGCTCCACATTTCCGCGCCCGCCATGGTGTTCAGCGTAGCGATGGGCGCCGTTGCCGCGTTCCTGACCCCGATCGGGCACCATGGCAACCTGTTGGTGTACGAGCCGGGCAATTACCGCTTCGTCGACTTCGTGCGCGTGGGCACGCCATTGACTATTCTCCTCGGCGTGGCGGTGGCTTGGTTGGCGCCCCATGTTTGGCCCGCGAGCTGATGCCCGGTACGCTGCGGTGATACGGCCGGTAGACTGGAAGCGACTGGAGTGGGTCGCGCTCCGCGCCGCCTTTCGCTTACTCTCCCGACAACGACATCAACGTGGACGCCATGACCAAGCACCTGCGAACCCTTGCTTGCCTGCTCGCCGCCTTGCCCTGCATCGCACTGGCGGCGCCGCAGTCGAGGCAGGACAAGAATTCGTCGGCGCGGGTCGAGCACGTGCTCGCCGAAACGCCGGTGATCGACGGCCACAACGACCTGCCGTGGGAAATCCGCACCAAGTTCGGTAACGTCGGCAACCTCGATCTCGCTGCCGACACATCGAATCTTCACGGCAAGGACGGCAGCGACGTGCACCTGATGACCGACATTCCGCGCCTGCGCAAGGGTCACGTCGGCGCGCAGTTCTGGTCGGTATGGATTCCCGCCTCAGTCACCGGCCCCGAAGCCGTGCAGATGACACTGGAGCAGATCGACATCGTGCGCAACATGGTGGCGAAGTACCCGAAAGATTTCGAAATGGCGTCCACGGCCGACGACATCCAGCGCATCGAAAAAGCCGGGCGCATCGCCAGCCTGATCGGCGTAGAGGGTGGCCACCAGATCGACAATTCACTGGCGGTGCTGCGCGAGTACTACGCGCTCGGCGCGCGCTACATGACGCTGACCCACTTCAAGAACACCGACTGGGCGGACTCCGCCACCGACAAGCCCGAGCATCATGGACTCACCGCCTTCGGCCGCGCCGTGGTACACGAAATGAATCGGCTGGGCATGCTGGTGGATCTCTCGCACGTATCGCCCGACACGATGAAGGCCGCACTCGAAACCACGCAGGCGCCGGTGATGTTCTCGCACTCCAGCGCGCGTGCGCTGGACGACCACCCGCGCGACGTGCCCGACGACGTGCTGCGCATGGTCAAGCAGAATCACGGCATCGTGATGGCGAACTTCTACCCGGCCTTCGTTTCGCAAGCCGTCGCAAGTTGGGACGCCGACCGCGCGGGCGCATCGGCGAAATTCGATGCGCTGTACGTGGGCCAGCCTGATCGCGCCAAGGCCGCAATGGACAAGTGGAGGAAGGAACATCCGCAGCCCCAGGCGACGATCGCACAAGTCGCCGACCACATCGATCACATCCGCAAGATCGCCGGCGTCGAAAGCGTCGGCATCGGCAGCGACTTCGACGGCATCGAGGTCACGCCCGTGGGCCTGGACGGCGTGGACAAATACCCCGCACTGTTCGAGGAACTCGCGCGCCGCGGCTGGACCGACGACGAACTGGCCGATCTTGCCGGCCGCAACCTGCTGCGCGTGATGCGCGAGGCCGAACAGGCCGCCGCCAAACTGCAGGCGCAGGAAGCGCCATCAAACGCGACGATCAAGATGGATGCTAACGGCAGTGACGCTGCAAAGGGAGCCGTCGGCATCTAGCCGACAGACTCTGGCGGGCGACGTTCTCGATCGAACGCGCGGCGCGGCGCTTCCCTCAAGCAGCGTCGCGCGCGGTCGACAACCTCTGGTACAGCATGCCACCCACGTAGAACGTCAGCCCAAGCACCACCAGGCTGATGATCCTTGCCAACGGCGGCGCGCCGCTCAGGTCGTACAGCAGCACCTTCGCCGCAGTCGCACCAAACACCAGCAGCGACGATTGGCCGAGCATCCGGTTATTCCGCCACATCGAGACGCCGAGGCACGCGAGCGCGAGCAGGCCCCACGCCGTGGACTGCACGATCGGCACGTGCAACAGGTGCACGGCCGCGGCCATCATGCTGACATGGCCCGCGTAGACCAGCAGCAGCTTGATTTCGCGAAAGCGATCCTGCTTGGCAAGCAGGTAATAACCACCGTACAGCAGTGCCGCGTACGCGATCGGCAGGATCGTGTGGCCCGGTACATCGTCCATCCTGAAACCGATCAGCACGCGCACGAAATTGAGCAGGAACACCACCGCCGCCACCACCCACAGCGCATACGGCGCGGGCGAACCGTCACTGCGTTTCCCACCCAGCCACAGCGCAAGCGGCACGAGGATGAACGCTGCCCACGGGTGCCATGCCTGCGGCAGCGCTTCGAGATAGCCGGCGTGGAACAGCACCAGCGCGAGATAGCACCACAGAAGGAACGCACCACCCGGCAACGGCCGCTGCAACAGTTCGCGTGCGCCCCAATACAGCAAGCCCACGGCGGCAAGACTGGCGAACGATATCCACGGCGCCATTGCCCGCAGATGCCGGTCCAGCACGTAATACTGCAGCGCGTAGAACAGCAGCAGCGCGGGCAAGTGCATCGCGGCGGTGACCGTATCCATCGCTTCGCCGCGTCGTACCGAAAACCAGACCGTGGCGATGCCGAAAATAACGAACTGCACGGTCTGGAACGCCAACGCCGCCAGCCACTGGTCGGACGCGTCCTGGTGCCAGATCACGTCGAACCCGATCAACGCCAGGTACGCCGCGAGCAGATAGATCAAGCGGCGTCCGCACCAGACCGCGTAAACGCTGAACACCACGCTCCATGCGGAGTAATAAATCACGAGGTCGGTGATGGAGCCGCTCGCGCTGGCCAGCAGGAACGGTGCCGAATACGATCCCGCCACCGCAAACAGCGCGTAAAGATCGCTGTCGAATGCGCGGCACAACCACAACGAGAGCGCGCACACGCCGACGACGAACAGCCCGGCCGTCTTTACACCGATGAGTTCGTAGTACAAATGCGCGCCGTAGATCGCCATGAACAGGATCACCACACCGCACGCCGGCAGGTAACCTGCGTAGCGCGGCCACGACCCGCGCAATCCGAAGCCGGCGCCGATCAGCACGATCCCTCCCGCCATCGCCGTCGCGACCTGCACCACCGGCGTCAACCAGCCGCTGTCGATGCCGAGGCGAATGACGTAGGCCGCCGCCAACACGAACGCCAGCGCGCCGCCCCAACCGAGGATGCTGGTCACCGCCGAACCGCCATCGCGAGCCGTTGCGGGCGCAGCCTGCCGGCCTGCGGGTTGACGGGCCATGCCAACGGCGACTTTTTCTTGTGCAGCAACCTTCTCCGCAACAACCGCGGGTTGCGCCGGCGTGCGCACGTCCTGCAACCACATCTCGCCCGATTGCGCGCGTGGCGCTTGCGACTCCGGTGGCACCCGCGGCACGAACCGTGCACCAAGGCGATTCTCGATCGCCGTGAGTCGTTGCTCTATCGCAGCCAGCCGATCCTCGATGCTCTCCCCTGACATGTCACGTCGCTCCCGTGGTTGTGGAGACGTTCAAAACCAGTGCCATCGACCCGCCGTGTTTATAGCAGCGCGATCCGCACTGCGCCACGCGCGTTTGCAAACATCGAGCTGCCAACGGGTGCGACGCTTCATCCGGACGACTGCTCTGCATCCCATCGATACAGCGCCGCATAATCCGCGCCGGTACGCCGACACGCCCGCCACGCCAGGCCGCCCTCGGCCATCGCGTCGCGCACGCTGGGCGCGATCAACTGCAACGCGCGCGCGGCACCGCGGTCACGCCAACGCTGCAGGCTTGACCGCTCCATCAAATCGAGCGCCCACGACGGCAGCAGCGCTGTCGCGGAACCGAGGAACAAGTCGCGGCTGAAGCCCGCGAACGGAATCGGCAGCCGAATGGAACCCAGAACGCGCAGTGTTTCGCGGGTGCGCGCATCGAACACGAGCTCCGGCCGCACGCGCGCGAAGAATGCGTCGAGTTCCGCCATCGATCGTGGCACGTCGTGCGCGCCAAGTGCTTCCGCGATCTGCGTCATTTCGGCGAGATAACGATCCTGCATCGCGGGCGGGATCGGCGCATGGCAGTAACGCTCGTAGGCACGCAGGAAACACCAGCACCCGGCGCAATGCACCCACGTGAGCAGATGCGGATCGTCCGCGCTGTACGCGCGCCCGTCCGCCGCCGTGCCGCGCACGCCGTGGTGAATCACGCGCACATGTTCGATGGCCGCCTCGGCCGGCGCGCGCGGCGCATAGGTGGTGCGTCCGACGAACGCGGTGGTGTTGCGCAGGCGACCGAGCGTGTCGGTGCGAAATGCGGAGTGATCCCACACGCCCGCCAGCGCGAGTGGATGCAGTGCCTGCAACATCAAGGATGCCAAACCGCCCGCCATCATGCTCGGAAAATCCGCGTGGATTTTCCACGTCGCGCTATCCGGCCCGAACAAACCGGGATCGCCCAACGGCGCGTCGTAATCCGGCGCCGGCGCATCCCGGCTCAAGACCGCAAGCACCTGTCGCCGCAGACGCTTGCGTGCAGGCGACGGCAGCAGTTTCACACCGGGCAAGTGCAATCGTGCGGTGTTGCCGTCGCGATGGCGCCCTCGCCCGTCCAGCGTCATGTCATCAGGATCGTGCATGCTGCAACTGTACGCCGCCAGCACTTGCCGGGGAACGACATGCTTGGCCCAAGCTCAGCCGGCGCGCCAGACCGGCGAAGTCCATCAGCCCTGGAAGCACGAGACCGGTACAGAAAGGGCACTTCGACCGGTTTCACGAAGCCGCGAATGCAGCCTCGATCGTCATCGGCGCTTTAGGCCGCGCGTACATTTTCTCCACGTAGGCGCGGAGCACGGGCGCGTCTTCCAGCATGCCGGCTTCCCTGGCCCAGTCGAGGGTGTAGGCGGCGTTGAGATCCGCCACGCTCAGCCGGTCGCCGACAAGGTACTTGCGTCCGTGCATGTGCTTTTCCAGAACCGCCAGCATCGCCTTGCACTCGCCGGTCGCCATTTCGATGTCGGCCGGCATCCGCTTGTCTGCCGGATAGATCACCGTGTTTCGCGCGATCCGCCACAGCGGCTGCTCGATTTCCGTGACCAGGAAAAATATCCAGCGATACATCTGCGCGCGCTCCGCGATGTCTTGCGGAATCAGGCCGGTCTTTGGAAACTTCTCGGCCAGGTAGAGCTGGATCGCCGAGGATTCCGTCAGCACCGTGTTCCCGTCGACCAACACCGGCACCTTTCCCGTGGGGTTGAGGGCCAGGAATTCCGGCGACCGGGCTTCTTCGCTGAACGGGGCCGTCGGTATCAATTCATAGTCGAGCCCGAGCTCATTCAGGAGCCAGAGCGCGCGCAATACGCGCGTCGGCGGCACACCATAGACCTTGAGCTTCGCCATCTTTGCACCTCCTAGTCGGGACAGCTCAAAAAAACCGTCACATCAACCCGACGAACGACACGCACACGAATCGACACGCCTGGTTTCGACCTTGTTGGGGTTCGCCCGGCGGAACGCAGGCTCACCCCTTCTGCAGCTCTGCACGCCTTCGCGCCATCTGCCATTTTCAATCCACTTTTGGGGGTGAGCGCATGGACGGACAGCAAGCACGTGACGCCATTCGCCGGCCGAGCCGCACGCCGCTTGCGTGGATTGCTCGCAATAAAAAGGAACGGGGTAACTGACGGTCAGTTTTTCGGGTTGATCGCCGCCCGTCACCTCGCGCGAGCGCGTACCCTCACCCGCCCTGCGGGCACCCTCTCCCGGAGGGAGATGGAAAACAGTGCTTCACCTATTTCAGCACGCGATCGAACAGCGCGAACATTTCGGACCAGCCGCGTTCCGCCGCCGCCTCGTCGTAAACGGGAAAATCGGTTTTCATCCAGCCGTGTGAAGCGCCGTGGTACAGCTCGCAGCGATAACGCACGCCCGCATCGTCCAGCGCCTGCGTGAAGCGCTCGACCATGTCCGGCGGGCAACTGCGATCGTTGTCGGCGACCGCGATGTACAACTCGGCACGAATCTTCGGCGCCAGTAAATGCGGGCTGGCGGGATCGTCGGTGGCGAGGCGGCCACCGTGGAAGCTGACCGTCGCCGCAACGCGTTCCGGATAAGTCCCCGCCGCAGTGATCGCCATCCCGCCACCCATGCAGAAGCCGACGGTGCCGACCTTGTCACCGGCCACGTCGCCGCGCGTATCGAAATACGCAAGGAACGCTTCGGTGTCCTGCGCCGCCTTGGCATTGTTGGTGGTCGCCGTCAGCGGCCCGACCATGGCACGGAAATCGCCGGCGAACGCTTCCTTCGGATCCAGCGGACCGTACGCGCCGTAGCGATAGAACAGATCCGGAACCAGCACCACGTAACCGCCGGAAGCGGCGTGCTCTCCGACCTGCATCAAAGCGGGGCGGATGCCGAACGCATCCATGTACACGATCACCGCCGGCCACGGGCCCGCGCCATCGGGCATGAAAACGTGCGCCGGACATTCCCCGTCGCGGGTGCGGATGCTGACTTCTTCATGCTTCATCGTGCAGCTTCCTCTTGCAACGGAAAACACGCGGCGACATCCGTTCGGATCACCGCCGCGAAGACAATCCGATGATGATAGCGCCGGCGTCGCGGCATCGAACCGCAGCCCGGATGAAGCCGCGCAGCGGCGCAATCCGGGGAAATCCCGCAAACGCAGTCGCTTCGCGACATCCGGGCTACTTGCTGCCGGATGATCGAGCCCGCCAATGGCGCGAAGGCGTCGCTCGCAATTACTGCAAGGCCGGCACCGCGAGGCTGCGATCAGGATCGCCGGTGGCGCCGCTTTGCAGATTTGGCGGAATATGGCCGACGTCGCCCACCGCAATCACCTTCATGCGGCCGTCGGGCTGCACGCGGATCACGGTGATGCTGGCATTGCCCACCGACATTTCCAGCCACGCCTTGGTGTCCACCCGCAGCGCGCGCGTCACGAGATAACGGATCACGTCGCCATGGCACACCAGCAAGTCGCGTTGCGGGCGGCCGGCTGCGGACTTGAAGAAGCGCGCGAAGACACGATCGAGCTGGGCCTTGCAGTCCGCCTGTTCCGCGCGCGAATAATCCTTCACGACATCGGTGCGCCACGTGGGCGGCACGCATTCGGCCAGATCATTCACCACCTCGAAATGGCGGCCGGGGAAGCTCTCGCCGATGACCGCCGCGGTATCGCGTGCACGCTGCATTGGGCTCACGTACATCCCGTCGAAACGACCTGGCATGCCGGCCAGCCGCGCGCCGACGAGATGCGCTTGCGCCGAGCCCAACGGCGCCAAGTGCGGGCCAATCTTCTCGTCGATCTTCGGATCGGACACGTAACTGCCGTGGCGAACCAGCACGATGGTGCGCTCGGCCGGCGCCTGCGCATCGGCCGCCAGCGCGGATCTGCCGACGGACACAAGCAAGGCGAGACCGCACAGCGCGATCAGGAGTTTGTTCATGGCGGCTCGCGTGGTCAAAGGAATGGAGGCAACCATTCTGCCCTGATTGGCTTCGTCATTTTTCCTGTCCCCACTTTTCCTTTTTTTCCGGCGATTCGTTCGTTGTCGATCCTGCGTCCCGCCGATCGTCGCAATGACAGGCGGACACACCGATCCGTACAGGAGCACCGACATGCGCAAGCTCATCGTTCCCGCGTTCATCAGTCTCGACGGCGTCATGCAGGCGCCCGGCGGCCCGCAAGAAGACATCAGCGGTGGTTTCGCCCACGGCGGCTGGGTCTGGCCCTACGCCGACGAGTCCGATGAAGTGATGGGCGGCGTGTTCGAGCGTCCGTTCGAACTGCTGCTCGGACGCCGCACCTACGACATCTTCGCCGCGTATTGGCCGCACGTCGCGGAAGACGCGCCGCACCGCGGCATCGCCGACCTGTTCAACGGCACCGCCAAGCACGTCGCCACCCACCACCCCGACACGCTCGAATGGCGGGACAGCCACGCGCTGGGATCGGACATCATCGCCACGGTGCGCGAACTCAAACGCGCCGACGGCCCCGACCTCGTCACGCAAGGCAGCAGCGATCTCGTGCACCAGTTGCTGGCGGCCCATCTCGTCGACGAACTGCGCCTGCTGGTCTATCCGATCCTGCTCGGCCGCGGCAAGCGCTTGTTCGACGACCACTCGCAGGCGGCCGCGTTCCGGCTGGAACAATCGAAAGCCACGTCCAAAGGCGTACTGGTCAACCGCTACGTCCGCGCGGGCGAGGTGCGGACGGGATCGTTCGAATGACCGAAGTTTTTGCGGATAAGTTGTCGATTTTCGGTCCCGCCGTTCGTCGGCAAAGCGAAGGGGGACAGCGGGCCAGTCTGGAACCCCTCAGGAGACGAACATGCCGCACTATCTGATTGCCGGATACCTCCCCGACAACTTCGACCCATCCGCGCAGGACGACGCGATGGTGGAGGAGATCCACGCGCTCAATCGCGAAATGATCGCGGCGGGTGTACGGAGGTTCGCCGGGGGCCTCGGCGCAGCCCACACGCTGCGGGCCCAGCCCGATGGCGACGTGCGCATCACGGACGGGCCGTACCTGGAAACCAAGGAACTGGTGGGCGGAATCACGATCATCGAGACCGCAACGCCGGACGAGGCGCTGGCATGGGCACGCAAGGGCGTCAAGGCGTGCCGCATGCCGATCGAAGTGCGGGAGATTTTCTTCGTGCCGGCCCCCGAAGAGAGCTGAGCGTTTCGGTCACGAGCGTCTTTGCGCGCCGCGCCCCAGCCGCGAAATCGCAGCCCGTCGCGCTATATTCAAGCCACGCGGCGCGGGGGCGCCGATTGCCCGGGGTGACATCGTGACGACACAATCCAAAGGACCGTTGGCCGGCTTCGGCTGGCTGCAACGCGGCATCAGCGTGGGTTACCGCCATCCAAAACCGATTTTCGGAGGCGCGGCCATCCTGCTGTTGATCGCACTGGTGCCGGCGCTGATCACGCTGCCGTTCCAATTCCATTCCCTGGGGGCGGGCACGACGCAGAGTCCCGCCATCTTCATCTCGATCATGGCGGTCTCGATGCTGATCGGTTTGCTGCTCGTGCCGCTGTACGCGGGCTACCTGCAGGTGATCGATGCGGCCGAACGGGGACTGCCGGCGCGCGCAAGCGCCATCTTCAGCCCCTATCGCCAAGGCGACGCGTTGCGCCTGATCGGCTACGGGCTCGCACTCGTCGTCATCTATCTCGCATTGGTGGGAATCATCATCCTCGCCGCAGGACGCGGCATCGTCAGTTGGTACATGCAAGTGCTGACGGCACAGGCCAACCACCTGCAGCCGCCGGGGTTGCCACAAGGCTTCGGCACCGCCATGGCGCTGTTCACGGTGATGGGCCTTTTCATGATGGGCTTCTATTCGGTCAGCCTTGGCCAGGTCGCGCTGCGCCGCCGCGGCGTGTTCAATGCCATCGGCGATGGCTTCCTCGGCGCACTGAAGAACCTGCTTCCGTTGCTCGTGCTTGCTGCAAGCCTCGTCATCGCGTGGATCATCGTGACGATCGCGATCACGGTCGTGATCCTTGTTCTCGCCTTGCTCGGCAGGCTCGTCGGAGCGTGGCTGATGTTCGCGCTGACCATCCCGATATACATCGCCCTCGCGCTGGTTATCTTCGCGGTCATGTTCGGCGTGATGTATTACCTGTGGCGCGATGTATGCGGAGGCGACACCAGACTCGGTGCCGCCGAAACCAGCGCCGCATGACAACAAAAAAGGGGGGGAGGTAATTAACAAGCATTAATTACCTCCATCCCCTTTTTGAAACGCCTTCTTGACACGCATGCTGCGCCTCACCAACCTCAAATTGCCGCTGGACCACGCCGCCGACGCGTTGCCCGCCGCCATCTGCGCGCGGCTTGGCATCGCACGCGACGCCTTGCGCAATTTCACGGTGTTCCGCCGCGGCTACGACGCGCGCAAGCGTGGCGCCATCACGCTGATCTACACGCTGGAACTGGAAGTCGCGGACGAAGCCGCGCTGCTCGCGCGGCATGCGGACAGCCGCGACCTGCAGATCGCGCCCGACACGCGCTATCACCCCATCGCGCCTGCAACCCATCGACCCGAGCACCGCCCGATCGTCATCGGCTTCGGACCGTGCGGCATTTTCGCGGCCCTCATCCTTGCCGAGGCGGGCCTTGCGCCGATCGTGCTGGAGCGCGGCAAGGCGGTGCGCGAGCGCACGCAGGACACCTGGGACCTGTGGCGCCAACGTCACCTGCACGAGGAGTCCAACGTGCAGTTCGGCGAAGGCGGCGCCGGCACGTTTTCCGACGGCAAGCTGCATAGCAACATCCACGATGCGAAGCACTACGACCGCAAGGTGCTGCAGGCATTCGTGGACGCCGGCGCACCGGAAGAAATCCTCTACGTCAGCAAGCCGCACATCGGCACGTTCCGGCTGGTCGGCGTGGTGGAAAATTTGCGCGCGCGCATCACGGCGCTGGGCGGAGAAATCCGCTTCGGCCAGCGCGTGGATGATTTGGTGGTCGGAACCGACACGCGCGACACACGCCATCTGCGCGGCCTGCGACTCGCCAGCGGCGAAACCCTGCGCAGCGACCATGTCATCCTGGCGCTCGGTCACAGCGCCCGCGACACATTTGCAATGCTGCATGCGCGCGGCGTGTACCTGGAACCCAAGCCGTTTTCGATCGGATTCCGCATCGAGCACCCGCAATCACTCATCGATCGTGCGCGCTTCGGCCCGCAGGCCGGTCACCCGATCCTCGGCGCGGCCGACTACCACCTCGTGCACCACGGCAACGACGGCCGCTCGGTCTACAGCTTCTGCATGTGCCCCGGCGGCACCGTGGTGGCCGCGACCAGCGAAGCCGGCCGCGTGGTGACCAACGGCATGAGCCAATATTCCCGCAACGAGCGCAACGCCAACGCGGCACTGGTGTGCGACATCACGCCCGCCGATTTCGCGGCTTATGGCGAAGGCCCGTTGGCCGGCGTCGCGCTGCAGCGGTATTGGGAAACGCACGCGTTCGAACTTGGCGGCGGCGATTACACCGCACCGGCACAACGCGTCGAAGATTTCCTGGCAGGTCGCGCCACCACCGCACTCGGCGATGTCACGCCTTCCTACAAGCCCGGCGTGCGCCTGACCGACCTTTCCGCCGCCCTGCCCGATTACGCCATCGCCGCCATCCGCGCCGCCATCCCGATCTTCGCGCGACAGATTCGCGGCTACGCGCTGTCCGACGCCATCCTCACCGGCGTCGAAACCCGCACCTCGTCACCCGTCCGCATCCGCCGCGACGCCGAGCATTTGCAAAGCCTCAACACCCGCGGCTTGTATCCTGCCGGCGAAGGCGCCAGCTACGCCGGGGGGATCCTTTCCGCGGCGGTCGACGGAATTCGGGTGGCGGAAGCGGTTGCCATTGACGTGGCGTCCACAATACAAACCGTCGCGCCGGCCACGTGATCCACGAAGTCGTGGCGGACCTGATGTAACGTCCCCCCGAAACCCATCCATCGCCAGTCCGGTTCCCGCGCAGGCTTCACCGGCGCGGGAACCGGAACCCATCTGCCATTACCCCCAATCGACGGCCGGATTCCGAATCTCGCCCGCACCCCGGGCTCGTTCGTAATGACAAACCAAATGCCTCCGACCTCTTATTTTCCACGCTCGTTTTCCTGACAACTTTTCGTATCTTTTTCGCAGTTCGCCGGGTGTATAGTGCGCTCGGCAGCAGGCCATCGAATGGCCGCCAAGCGGATACAGGGCCCGCTGCGGAGGCGAAGGTGAAAGCCTTCATGTGGCTGCTGCGGGTCGGCGCAATCCTGTTCATGGCGTCGTTGGCGGGTTGTGCGAACGTGCCCACCGCGAGAATCAGCGATGTCACGCCGCTGTTCCACGACGCACTGTTCAAGCCACCGGCCAAGCCGATCGACAGGCGGGCGATTTTTGCCGTCGATGCTTCGATGCGGCGCTTCCTCGCCGAGGAAATCGTCCCGCAAGCCCGTCACATGGATCCGCGACAAGCCCTCCTCAACGCGTTGGGCGCCAAACTCCGGATCGATTACGACTCCCAGATGACCCGTACCGCGTCGCAAACGTTCGCGGCGCACGAAGGAAACTGCCTGTCGCTGGTGATCATGGCGGCTACCTTCGCCAAGCAACTCGACATCGGAGTGACTTATCAGCAGGTGTATGACTTCGACACCTGGTCGCGCGATGCCGGCTTTGCCGTCCTCAGCGAGCACGTGAACCTGCTGCTTGGCCCGCGCAGCCAGACCGTCAAGGTCCACCAAGGCGGAACACCCATGATCGTGGACTTCCTGCCGTCACGACAGGTGGCAGACGCCGTATCCCGGCCGATCCCGGAGCGAACCGTCATCGCGATGTACATGAACAACCGCGCGGCCGAAGTGATGGTCGGTGGCGACGTCGATCGCGCCTACTGGTTCGCGCGCGCGGCGCTCGAGGCCGACCCCGGATTCGCGAATGCCGCCAATACGCTCGGCGTCATCTATCTCAAGCGGAAGCATCTGGCGCCGGCCGAGCGCGCCATGCGTTACGCGCTGCAACGCGAGCCCGGAAATATCTCGGCGATGTCCAACCTGTCGGGGATACTCGCGGCGGAGGGCCGCACCGCAGAAGCACAGGCATGGGTGAAAAGGCTGGCCCGGATCCAGCGCCGTTCGCCGTTCTATTTCTACGATCGCGGAGTGAAGGCGATGCAGGCCGGCCACTTCGAGGAAGCAGCGCGGCTGTTCGAGAAATCGCTCGCGCAGCGGCCCTACGATGTTCAATCGCACTTCGAGTTGGCGATAGCCGCATCGCACCTTGGCGACATGCGGCGTGCACGCGAGCAACTGGGATTGGCGCTGAAGGACAGCACGTCCCCCGCATTGCGCGCCATTTACGCGGCCAAGCTGCGGCACCTGGAATTGTTGAACTGAAACCGGGTGGGCCAACGCATATGCAGCCAAACGGATGCAGGCTTGATTGCCTCCGTCCCCTTATGCATCGGCTCAGGCCCTCGCCTGAGTACCACCGTTCCCTCACGACAGCGCAGCGTTGCCCTCCTCCTCCAAAGCCTTGCGGCGCGCACGCCAGGTTTCCTCGGTCTGCGGTTTGACGAACAGCGCAACGATCGAGGAATCGGCTTCACGCGCGCCGCGTTCCATCCGGTTGACGCACGCCTCGACTTCCGGGGTCGTCAACGCATCCTCGAATTCCGCGCTCAGCATCGCGACCACCTGGTGTGGTCCCATCTGCATCGTGAGCACGCCGTTGGCACTGCGGACGCCGGAATCCTTCCTCGCGATGGCGAGGATCGTCTCGCCCACCCGCGGATGCGCCGGTTCGCCCAGCAACAGGCCCTTGCTTTCGCGGGCCAGCAACAGCGCCGCGGTGGCCAGCACCAGTGCGATGCCGACCGACGCCGCGCCATCCATCCACGGCGCGTGCAGCACGCTGCCGCCATAGATGCCGATGAACGCGATCAGCAAACCCAGCAACGCGGCGCTGTCTTCCAGCAGCACGGTGAAAGTGGTCGGGTCCTTGCTTTCCCGGAACGCCTGGAAATAGCCAAGCTTGCCCTTGCGCGCGCGAAATTCGCGCAGCGCGATCACCCATGACGTTCCCTCGAACACCGTCGCGACCGCGAGGATGATGTAGTTCAGCCACAAGTCCGTATGCGGTGTCGGGTGGCGCAGCTCCAGGATGCCTTCGATGCAGGACACGCCCGCACCCAGCGCCAGCACCAGCACTGCCACCACGAAGCTCCAGAAATACAGCTCGCGACCGTGGCCGAACGGATGCGCACGATCCGGCGGCGTGGTGGCGCGATTCATGCCATGCAGCAACAGCACTTCGTTGATGGTATCGACCGTAGAGTGCACGCCCTCGCTCCACATCGCCGAACTTCCGGACAGCGCAGCCGCGATGAACTTGCTCAGGGCGATCAGCAGATTGCCGGTGAGCGCGACGTACACGACCAAACGCGATTTCGAATGGCGGGCCATCGCGCGTCATCGGCCCCAAGTCGCGAACATCACGACCGCCGCCGCTGCCATCACCAGGGTTGCGATCCAGCCCAGCACCTGCAGCCATGGTGGCAACACGAACTTGCCCATGTCGCGCAGGCTCACGCTGAAAATCATGATCGCTACCATGATCGGCACCGCGGCGACGCCGTTGATCACCGCACTCCAATACAGCGCCTTGACCGGATCGATCGGCAACATGTTCAATGCCAGGCCCAACGCTCCCGCGAGGATCAGCACGGCGTAGAAAAGTTTGGCGCGCGGCACCTTGCGTTCGAGCCCGCTGGGTTCCTTGAAAGCCTCGGCGACGCCAAAGGCGGCCGACCCTGCGAGCACCGGCACCGCCAGCAGGCCCGTGCCGATGATGCCCGCCGCAAACAGCGCCGAGGCAAACCGTCCCGCCAGCGGACGCAATGCGGCCGCGGCTTCCGCCGAGCTGGTGATGTCGGTCTTGCCGTGCGCGTGCAACACCACGGCCGCGGTGAGGATGATGAAGAACGCCACGATTTCCGACACCAGCATTCCCGTGACCGTATCCAGCCCGATCCGCTGGAGCGCATCCGGACCCTGCGCCGGCGCCTGCTTGAGCGGCTTGCGGCGATTGTCGGTATCACGCACCTCTTCCACTTCCTGTGCGGCTTGCCAGAAGAACAGGTACGGACTGATGGTGGTGCCCATCACGGCAACGATCGCCATCGCATATTTGTCATTGATGGTGATGTGCGGCAGGAACACGCCACGCAACACGTCGTGCCACGGCACCTTGATCACGAACGCGGTGGCAACGTACGCGAACAGGCTGAGCGTCAGCACCTTGAGAAAGGGCGAGTAGTACTTGAACGGCACGAACACCTGCAAGCCGATCGACAGCAGCACGAACGCCGCCGTGTAGGCAAACGCGGGGCCGCCGACCAGCAGCTTGAGCGCGGCGCCCATCGCACCGATGTCTGCGCCGAGATTGATGACATTGGCGACCAGCAACGCAGCCACCACGGCGTACGCCAGCCAGCGCCCGTAGCGCTTGCGCAGCCCGGTGGCGACGCCGGCCCCCGTGACGCGGCCGATGCGCGCGCTGATCATCTGGATCCCGATCATCAGCGGCAGCGCCAGCAGCACGCTCCACATCGTGTTGTAGCCGTACGCCGCGCCGACCTGCGAGTAGGTCGCGATGCCGCTGGGATCATCATCGGCGGCCCCGGTCACGAGCCCCGCGCTGAGCCTGCGCCAGATCGGTGTGCTCTGGGGCTTGTCCGCATCCTTGCGAGGTTTTTTCATCGGGATTCAACCAAAGCCGCATCCGCGGCGTACGCCCTCAAGCCTAAACCAGAGTGTCCATCCGCGATTGACGGGGCGCCCGATGCGTTGGGTTGTGTTCACGCAAAGGTGACCATTCGCTGCGTAGCTACGATGCGGCACGTCCGGGCGACATCGTGTTCTCGGATGCCCACGGCCGCATTGGCGCAATCGGACGCGTCACGGAAGCGGCCACTGCATGCCCCAAACCCGATGAATTTGGCGACGTAGGTGGCTACTGGTCGAATGAGGGCTGGATGGTCGAGGTTGATTTTCGAGACGCTTCGCGACCGCTTCAACCAGCGCGGGCGCTCGACCTCATCCGCCCCTTGCTGCCCACACGCTATTCACCCATCCAGCAAAACGGACACGGCAATCAGGGCTGCTATCTCGCCGCCATTTCAAGTGAACCCGGCCCCGTTGGCGACAGTTTGCCCGGCGGCCATGTTTCCCTAGACTGCACCCTCCAGCCCATATGGATTGCTCATGGCCAAGCCCAACTATTCTTTTGAAA
>Ga0207707_10000557_pt1 | contig 37762 bp, 44 predicted proteins | sample KBSC83BmetaG_FD_184336 | JGI IMG/M metagenome (GOLD analysis project Ga0207707, IMG submission 184336) | Corn rhizosphere microbial communities from Kellogg Biological Station, Michigan, USA - KBS C8-3B metaG (SPAdes) (version 2) | ecosystem: Host-associated > Plants > Roots > Rhizosphere ... | reverse complement strand
CATCACCTTCTCGATGGTCTGCTTGAGCACGCGGCGGAACGGCATGCGCTTCTCGAGGCCTTCAGCGACCATGTACGCCACGATTGCGGCGTCGGTCTCCGGCTGGCGGATCTCCATGATGTCGATCTTGAGGGTGCGACCGTGCTTAGAATCTGCAGCGCGGACAACGTCCGTCACTTCCTTACGGAGCTTGGTAGCGTTCTCACCGGAGCGGCCGATCACGAGACCCGGGCGCGCGGTGTGGATGATGACACGCAGCTCAGTCGCGGTGCGCTCGATTTCTACGCCGCTTGCGTACATGCCGCGGAGGCGCTTCTTGAGGAATGCGCGAATAGCCTCGTCCACGCGGAGGTTGGTACGGAAGCTCTTCTTGTCGCCAGCGAACCAGCGGCTCTCTTCCAATCGCGGATGATGCAGGCGGTGAGCGTAGGGATGTACGGTGTGTGTCATACGAAAATTATGCGAGCGTAATTGCTACGCGAGACTTGCGGCGGCGGATAGGGGTCGCACGGCCCTGGGCGCGCGGCATGTAGCGCACCGTCATGCTGTCGGAATCGACGATGATGTTCTTGATCTTGAGCTTGGCTGCGTCCTCAGCAGTGAGCCCCTCCTTCGCCTTCGCGTTCGCGACGGCAGACTCGATGAGCTTTTTGACCGGGAGAGATGCGCGCTTCGGGAGGAAGCTCAGCGCCAAGAGCGCCTGCGCGACCGACTTACCCTTCACAAGCTCCGTCACGAGGCGGACCTTGCGCGGGGACTGGTTGTAGCTACGGAGTTCAGCTTTCATACCTTATTTCTTCGCGGCTGCGGCCGGAGCCTTCGCTGCCTTTGCGGCTGCGACCTGGCTCTCGACCTGCTTCACCTCGAGCTCCTTCTGCATCTTACCGCCGTGACGCTTGAACGACTTGGTCGGCGAGAATTCGCCGAGGCGGTGCCCTACCATCTCTTCCGAGACGAGGACTTCCACGTGAACCTTGCCGTTGTGCACACCGAAGGTGAAACCGACCATTTCCGGAGCGATTTGGCTGCCGCGTGCCCACGTCTTGACCACGCCCGAAGACGACGGCTTCTTGCCGTCTATCTTTTTGAGCAGTTTCTGGTCCACGTAGGGACCTTTCTTGAGTGATCGAGACATGTAAAAGCCCGCGCAGCGGGATACGAGTAAGATACAGGACCTAGGTAAAACCGTCAAATTATAGCTCCAAACCCTTGACGGAATCATGGTATAATATATACTCCTATAGAACATTTGAGAGGAGAGTACCTTGGTTGAACTGAAGCAATACGGGAGCGCCATAGGGGATACTGCCCGGGCGGCTATCCTGGAGCGGACGACGGCGATGATGGGCGAGTTCGGGGAGCGGAATCCGCCGAGCAAGTGGTACCGTCAGGCAGAGCTCGAGATGCAGGGCAAAATCGCCGAGGAGTTCGGGCACCCCGTGATCATCACGGTGACTGCGGCCTGCGCTGACTACTGCACCGGACTGGTCCGCTTCAATGGCCAGGCCGGAAGGATTGGCGGGGACCGCGAATTGATCCGCATCCAATTCCGTGATGGAACATGGTCAGCAGACGAACGTCTCAACTTCTCGTACTCTGACGTCGCGAGAAGTATCGAATAACCGTGAGTTCAATGGGGTCCGGCGGCGCACTGCGTTGCCGGCCCTTTTCATATTCCTCGGGTCTTCATGTGCGCGAGTGCTAGACTGCACGTATGACCTTCTCTCGAGACGCTATTATCGGCCTTGTTGTCATTATCATTATTGTTCTCGGCTCATTTTGGTACGTATTCTTCCAGCCCATGAGTGTGACCGCGCCGAGCACCGCTACCACCACTCCCCCAACGGCAACCGCGACCGGTCCCCTCCACATCACAGAGAGTGCCGAATTCTACACGGTGGACACCCAGTACCCGAGCCAGACCGTGCTCGCTGGCCTTCCTGACAGCGCAGACGTGAATGCGGTCGCGCTCATGAAGCAGTGGGAGCTCGACACCATCGCCGACTACAAGACTAACTGGACCGACCTCGGCGCAGACTTTGAGGCTCATCTGCGCGATGAGCATCTCAAGGGCAGCCTCGCCATCACGTACACGACGCACCAGTCGGCGCACACGGTGTCGTACGTCTACACCATGTTCTCCGACACGCTCGGCGCGCACCCCAACACCACGTACAAGACATTCACATTCGACACCACAAACGGACAGAATCTCTCGCTCGCAATGCTGTTCAACTCCGGCACCGACTACCTCGGGTGGCTGAGCAACTACTCCCGCGCGCAGCTACCTGCCATGATTGAGGCTCGCGAGAATGTGACCACGCTCGACAGTAATTCGACGGACATGCTGAATGCGGGCACCACGGCCGACGCTGCTAATTTCCAGGATTTCTACCTCGACGGCGCGAACTTGGTCATCCTCTTCCCTCCCTACGCTGTCGGTCCGTATGTCCTCGGCTCTACCGAACTCGACATCCCAGCCTCCCAAATCCCAGGCCTCAAGTCCCAGTACCCGTAGTTGCGCATTCCTTGTGCGAGGGTAGGATGCTCTTCGGCGGCACACAAGAGAGGACAGCATGGCCAAGACAGCATTCGTAAACGACGTTCTTGAAGATCCAACCAAGTTCTACCGCAGCCCAATCGACGTACTGCGCGACCGACGACTCACGCCAGACCAGCGCGTGACGATTCTCGAAGCGTGGGTCGCGAAGGATGGTGAGAGCCCCTCGATCGGCGAAGCACTCAAAGAAGCGCGGGACCGGATGGCAAACGAGGACTGAAATGCGAGAGGCCGGACGATTTCTCGTCCGGCCTCTTCGATTTTGAAACGTGGGGGATTATCCCTTCTTGCGCTTGCCCACCTTGCGGCGGGAGACGATGAAGACGTTGGAGTACTTCTTCGGCGTACGGGTCTTCTGACCCTTGCCGGTCGGCTTGCCCCAGAGCGACTTCGCGCGGCGCAGACCGCGGCCCTGCTTACCTTCACCACCTCCGTGCGGATGGTCTACCGGGTTCATCACCGAACCGCGCACGGTCGGGCGGATACCGAGCCAACGGCTGCGACCTGCTTTACCGATGTTCACGAGGTTGTACTCCTCGTTACCCACGGCGCCGATAGATGCCCAGCAGAGGTCGGAGATGCGGCGGATTTCCGTCGACGGCATCTTCACCTGCGCGTAGCCTGCGTCGTGCGCGACGACTTCTGCGTAGTTACCCGCGGAGCGCGCGATGACGGCACCCGCGCCCGGCTTGAGCTCGATACCGTAGACGAAGGTTCCGACCGGGATCTTGCCGAGCGGCATGCGGTTACCGGATTTCACCGGTGCGTCCTCGCCGACCGTGAACGAATCGCCGACCTTCATGCCCTTCGGCGCTACCACGTAGCGGCGCTCGCCGTCTGCGTAGAGCGAGAGCGCGATGAATGCCGAGCGGAACGGATCGTACTCGATCGATTCAACCTTGGCCGGGATGTTCTTCTTGTTGTACTGGAAGTCGATGGTGCGCAGGCGCTGCTTGTGACCGCCACCCTGGTGACGCGTCGTGATGCGACCGAAGCCGTTGCGGCCCGCCTGGTTCTTCTTGCCCTTCATGAGCGCCTTGTGCGGACGATGCCCCGAGAGAAGGTCTCGGTACGGCAGCGTCGTCATGTGGCGGCGGCTCTTGGTGGTTGGCTTGTAGGTTTTCATAAATAGTTTGTTAGCAGACTAGGCAAACTGTATGGTGTCGCCTTTCTTGAGGTACACGTATGCCTTGCGGCGACCCGACTTGGTGCCGAACCCGCGGCGCGTGCGCAAGCTAACGCGCTTAGCCGGGAGGTTCACCATGCGCACTTGGCGCGGGGTGACCTGGTAGGTACGCTCCACCGCGAGCATCACATCGTGCTTGGTCGCTTCCGTCGAAACGTGGAATGCGTAGACGCCCTTCTCGGTGGCGATGAGCGCCTTCTCCGAGAGCCACGGCGCGAGCAGCATCGTGGAGAGCTTGCCGCGCACGTCCTTCACGTTCTGCGCTGCACCCGCTGTGGTTTTATTCTGCGTTTTCTTGGTTCCAAAGATAGCCATAAATGTTTATTTAGTGCGGCCAGAAAGGAGCTCGAATGCCTTCTCCGGGTTCTCGATGACGAGGTAGCGGTTGGTCATGAGGTCCACCGGGTTCAGGTTGCGGACTTCCTCGATCGAGATGTTGCCGATGTTGCGGAAGCTCTTCTTCACTGCCTCGTTCGGTTCTGCGAATGCGAACATCGCTGCGTTCTTCGACTTGGCTACGAGCGCGTTTGCGCCTGCTGCCTTCGCCACCGCCGAGAGCATGGACTTCGCCATCGCGGTCTTCGGTGCGCTCATGTTGATCTTCTCGACGAAGATCACCTCGCCGTCCTTCGCTTTACGCGAGAGCACGGTGAGGAATGCGACGCGGCGCATCTTGCGGTTGATCTTCACTTCGAACACGCGGGAGTTGCGCGGACCGTGGGTCACGCCGCCGCCCTTCCAAATAGGGGAGCGAGACGAACCGTGGCGTGCGCGACCGGTACCCTTCTGCTTCCACGGCTTCTTGCCGCCTCCGCGTACTTCGCCGCGGTGCTTGGTGTGGGCGATGACATTGCGAGCGTTCGCCTGCATGCCGGTCACCACCTGGTGCACGAGGTCAGCATTCCACTTCAGATTGAAGAGGTTCTCCGGGAGCTTGATGGTGCCCTTCTGGGACCCGTCCATAGCGAAGATTGACATCTCGCCTTCTGCGAGCGGCTTTGCGGCGACCTTCTCGGCCTTAGGCTTCGCGACCTTCGCAGTAGTGCGCTTGGTCGGAGAGGTCTTCTTGGTGATCTTTTTTGCGGTAGCCATAATAGTAAAAATTATTTGGAGACGATTTCGAGTATCGTGCCGCGTGCGCCCGGGACGGCGCCCGAGACGATGATCTCATTGGTCGTCGCGTCTACCGCGAGCACCTTGAGGTTCTTCACCGTCACGCGGTCGCCGCCCATACGTCCGGCCATGCGGAGTCCCTTGGCCACGCGACCACCGGCACGACCGCCGGAACCGCCAATAGAACCCGGCTCGCGCTCGGAATGCTTCTGACCGTGGGTGCGGCTGCCTCCGTGGAAGCCGTGACGCTTCACACCGCCCTGGAAGCCCTTACCCTTGGTCACGCCCGACACCTGCACGGTGTCGCCGGCAGCGAATACGTCTACCTTGATCTCGCTGCCCACTTCTGCGGCGTCATCGGTGCCCCCTTCCGAGGACAAGCGGAATTCCTGCACGTGCGCGTAGCCCTTGCCCTTAAAATGGCCCTGCTCGGCCTTACTGGTGTTCGCAGCTTTCCTGGTGCCCGTGCCGACCTGGATGGCAGCGTAGCCGTCCTTGCCGTCCACGGACTTCACCTGGGTGACCGTCATCGGCGTGGCGATGAGTACGGTACCGGCAAACGCCTTCCCCTCTTCGGTGAAGATCTGCGTCATGCGCTCCTTACGGGCGAGTATGAATTTCATAATTGAGGTGATTTATGCAAATCGCGCCACAGCATATCGCGTGGCGCGATTTGCTGGAGGTACCTCTGAGTCCGTCATCAAGACGGGAGGTACATAGCGACCTAGGGACTATACCGAATTGGTCCCAAATATGCAAGAAGAAGGGCGCCTCGTTGCCAAGGCGCCCTTCGATCCAAAAGACAGATCAGATGGCTGGAGGAGTCCGTAGCCATTCGACGCCGAGCCGCGGAACATAGGGGTTGCCGCGCAGGCGTTCCATCAGGCTGTCCGGGGAAAGCTGCATACGAGCCAGAAGCACTTTGGCTGATACGACTTCATCGAGCCGCCCCGGAAGTCCCGAGAATGAATCGATTTCGTCGGAGCCGCGAACAGCGCCTGGGAATTGATTCAGGTCGTCGTCGGCGCTTTCCAGGCTCAGGTTGTGTTCTGGATGCCCGGCGAGGCGAAGAGCCTTCTCCTGGCAAAACGCGAAGTACTTGTCGAGCTTCTCTGGATTCGGAGTGCCGATGCTCGAGATGAGCAGCGGAAAGCCATCCAGACCACGGGCGCTGCAATAGTAGCCGCCAATCCTGCCTGCAGCCACCAGCTCTTGTCGAACAGGTGAGCGGTCGGCTAACAGCGATTTTAGCGTTACATCTGCAGCTCTTATTCTCATATCGAGACTGAACATCTATGGAGCCCTCCTTTGTGTGCTCCTGTCGTGACAGTATAGTGTTTCTCCGAAATGTAAAGTGCAAAGCCCCTCCGGAGAGAGGCCTTGCATACGCCGGGCGTTCCGATCCAGCCACAAGGGGCGAGGTAAAGGACGCGCGGCGATAGCAATACTCTACTAAAACGCGCCTGAATAGAATATGAAATCGAAAGGGCCGCACCGTGCGTGGTGCAGCCCTTTGAAATAACATGGCCGCTAGGTCTATTCTGCTTCGAGCTTTTTGAGTTCGCGCTCAAGCCGATCTGCCATAAGGTCATTCCCGTAGAGGCGATGTAGACCTGCCTGCCGGCGAAGTCCCGCCTTTTCGTTTCTCTTCGGATCGCGAAGGTGTCGTGCGACTGCGTTCAGGCGATTCACGATGAAACCCGCGACAGCAAAGGCACAAAAAACTTCACCGACGATTTGAGCACCCGGACCGTTGTACATCGTTACCTCCTTCCCGGTATTAGCTCACGGCAGTACCATACCACAAACGAATTCGGGATTCCCCTTTCAAGGAATCCCGATTGCGCAAACAGTCAGACTGAAATCAGACGAATCCAAACCGGATGATCACCGGAATCGCTTCCTTGTCCCACCACTGGCGCGTAATGAGTCCGCCACGCCTGTCCGCAAAGTAGTTCAGGTGTTCGAACAGATCGAAGTCGCTCGCGTGTTCTTCCCCGAGCAGGCGTACTGGGCGGTTCGGCACGCTGAAGTGCTCCGCAGTACCGCACTCGTAGTAACCGCGGGGATGGATGAGGCGAGGGTCGTCCGGCGGGATCTGCGTGACGGTGACCCCGTGCTTGTACACCATCTGGGAAAAGGATTCTGCCAAATGACTTGGGAATTCATCGCCCAGGATAAGTGCGACACGAGCTGTTGACGTTTCGCGCTTGGGACGGCCGGGCTTCAAATCGTTCGCACGCAAGGAACTCTGGCAAAGCATTTCATGTCCTCCTCTTGTTTGCCGTAGCCGCGAGTATTGCAAGATAAAATCGTTCTGTCAAAAGCAAAACCGCCCGTGAGGGCGGTTTTGCTGAAGTAGTGTGAGAACGCTTAGACCATCTTCACGTCGATGGTGACACCAGACGGGAGGGTGAGGTTCGTGAGCGCCTCGATCACCTTCGGATTAGGCGAGAGGATGTCGATCATGCGCTTATGGATACGCATCTCGAACTGCTCGCGTGCGTCCTTGTGGACGAAGGTCGAGCGATTGACCGTCCAGCGCTTCACCTCGGTCGGGAGCGGAATCGGGCCCACGACCTTCGCGTCGAAACGCGCTGCCGTGTCCATGATCTGCTTCACCGACATATCGAGGATCTTGTGCTCGTAGGCGCGCACGCGGATGCGGAGCTTCGCTTCGCCAGCCGGCGCAGCCGAGGCCGCCACCTTCTTCGTCGCACGCTTCTTCGGTTCCGCTGAGGTTGCCATACGAATCAATCAGTCTTACGCAGTGATCTTGGTCACCACGCCTGCGCCCACCGTCTTGCCACCCTCGCGGATAGCGAAGCGCATGTTCTCTTCCATGGCCACCGGTGCCACGAGCTTCACCTTGAAGGTGACCGTGTCGCCCGGCATGACCATTTCCTTGCCCTCCGGAAGGGTCACCTCGCCGGTGACGTCCGTGGTGCGCACGTAGAACTGCGGCTTGTAGCCAGTGAAGAACGGCGTGTGGCGGCCTCCCTCGTCCTTGCCGAGAATGTAGACCTCAGCCTCGAAGTCGGTGTGCGGCTTCACGGAACCCGTCTTCGCGAGCACCTGACCGCGGTGCACGTCTTCCTTCTTGGTACCGCGCAGGAGGATTCCGGCGTTGTCGCCCGCCTGACCCTGCTGGAGCTGCTTGTTGAACATCTCGATACCGGTGATGGTCGTCTTGGCCGTCGGCTTGATACCCACGATCTCGACTTCCTCGCCCACCTTCACCACACCGCGCTCGATGCGGCCCGTAACCACGGTGCCGCGACCTTCGATCGAGAAGATGTCTTCGATCGGCATGAGGAACGGCTTGTCCATGTCGCGCTCCGGCATGTCGAAGTAGGTGTCCATCGTGTCCACCAGCTCCTTCACCTTGAGTGCGTACTCGTCAGAAGCATCCTTCGCTTCGAGCGCCTTGAGGCCCGAACCGCGGATAATCGGCGTCGCTGCGCCGTCGTAGCCCTGCTTCGTGAGAAGCTCGCGGATCTCCTCTTCCACGAGGTCGATGAGGTCTGCTTCAGCAACCATGTCTACCTTGTTGAGGAAGACGATGAGCTTCTTGAGACCCACCTGCTTCGCGAGGAGGATGTGCTCACGCGTCTGGGGCATCACGCCGTCAGTCGCTGCGACCACGAGTACTGCTCCGTCCATCTGGGCGGCTCCCGTGATCATGTTCTTGATGTAGTCTGCGTGGCCCGGAGCGTCGATGTGCGCGTAGTGGCGGTTCGGGGTCTCGTACTCCGAGTGGTGGAGCGCGATGGTTATACCACGAGCCTTCTCTTCCGGTGCGTTGTCGATGTTGTCGACGTTCTCAACGCGTGCCTTATAACCCGCTGCCGAGTTAAGGTTCAAAACATTGAGGATACCCGCCGTGAGGGTCGTCTTGCCGTGGTCAACGTGGCCGATGGTGCCTACGTTCATGTGCGGCTTGCTGCGATCGAAATCTGCCATAGTAATTACAAAGTAATATCCGATGGTCCGCTAATGTGGGACCGGACGGAAAGGTTTATAAGCTGACGCCCGCAACCGCAGCGACGACAAAGAACACGCGCGGTACTGCGTTACAGCCCACTATATAGCTGGCTCTGGGAATACGCAAGGGATTACTCGTATCCGCCGGTTAGGGGAGAACCGGGGTCTTGGAGGTGACACTCGCCTTGGAGAAGTCGGTGTCCATATCCCCGCCCGTCGTCTCGTCGTCGCTGAAGAAAGAGGTCACGCCTGGGGCGGAGACGTCCTTGTCCGGTCCGCCGCCTGGGCCACAGGTGATGGTGACGTCATATTCATTGCTCATAGACCAGTTGTCGAAGATGTGGATCGGATGGATCTTATATCCTTTAGCGGTATTGCACTTGAGCGCGTGGCCCTTGCGGCTCTCACCCCAGGGCACGTCGAAGGTAAGCGTCGTCCCATCGGACGAGGGCGTGACATAGCCATTCACCGCGCCGCCGTCGAACATCACGATCACTTGCCCCTGCGGATCATGCGCCACGAAGTTCGTACCGGAGATGGTGAGCGTCGTCGTCGCGCCGAGCTCGAACGTGGAAGGGCTTATGGAATCGATGTGCGGAGCGGGCGCGCCCGTAAGGCCGAAGAGCGGGGCCGTCATATTCCCCTGCTTGGCCGCATCTATGAAGGCTGTCGGGTAGTCTCCTCCGGTATTCTGGGGCGCAGAGAATGTCGTCCACTCGCCGCATTCGAACATCGCCCACAGGTGCGTAGCATCGTCCGGCGTCGGGGTGGGTTCGAAGTACATGGTGCAGTCGCTGCCCTGCACACCATTATTGCTGAATGCATAAGGGGTACCGTCCGGTGCCGTGCCGGAACATACGAGGCCCTGCTGCGCGGCGAATGCCGGCGTCGCCATATTGCAGGCCAGTTTCAGGAAGGGCTCTGCATAATCCCACGCGGTCTGGTCGGTCTGCCAATCCCCTTTACCGTCGAGATTCTGGAAGCCCTCATAGCGGATGCGGCCCACCTCGCGCGTCTGGTAGTAGCGTTCTTGGTGCGCTCCGTCGGGAACGCCTGTCGTGATGAGGCTCAAGAGCGGCGCCGTGTGTGAGCCATCCGGAAGCTGGTACGGGTAGCTGGCGAGTTTCCAGCCGTTGGTGTCTTTCTTCGGTCTCGGGCAGGCGCCGGTATCATAGAACTTTCCCCAGTCGGTGACGTGTTGCCCGGAAGTCGCTCCGCGCACGATGCTCGAATCGACGCGCACGGCAGTGTCCAAGAAAGCGCCGACGAGGTTCTGTGGGTCGAACACGTTGCCGGTGCAGGTGGAGTTGATGTGATACGTAGGCCCGTTCAGATCGATAGTGAGGTATGCCGAGATGGTCGTAGACGATTGCACGTAGACGTTGCTGAGTCCATCGGCGAGGTCCAGCACGTTCTCCTCGTGGCCTGCATTGCCATAGGTGTCCTTCACCTTGAGGGGGACGATCCCGAGCGACGGGGTCTGGATCGGAAGCTCGTCGGTGATCGTCCGCTGTGCCCATCCCTTGGAATTCTCCTTATGGTACGGCAGCAGCTCCCCGGGTTTGAGGTCCCGATGCGACACGCAGGCAGGATTGCCATCTATCGGCGATACACCCATGAGCACATTCCCATCCGCGTCGAGACAGACATCCTGGATGAAGTAGTCGAGTACCCCTGCCCAGGTAATGAGTGGTTTGCTGACGATAGTAGGCCCAGAGCTTACCGATGGCACGGCGACGGGCACTGCACTATGAGCACTAGCTATGGCTGAGGCCATTTGGGTACCGCTCGCGAGTGCGCTCGGCACAAACTGGCCGAACGCGAGACCTACAGAGAATGTGATAACGAGGAATCCAACGAGGATGGAGCGGTTTGGGAGCAATGTTTTTTTATCCATGGAAAGGCGAGTGATTAATCGCGGCGTATAGCCCAACTCGCAACAAGCCGCCCGTGGGGCGGCTTGTGTGCGTAGTGAGCTGCAGATTACTACTGAGCGGCCATTTTGTCGACCGTGACGGTCGTGCTGCAGTTGAGTACGCCGTCTGGGGTGTACATCTGGGCAGCGAAGGTCGTGGTCTGGCTGATAGGGCCGCTGTTCACGAGGACCTCGTTCCCTCCCGAAGGCGGGAATATCGTCGCGCCCACACCGCTGATGGTGGTGGTTCCAGGAGCATAGCGATTAGCCTTCCAGTTGATACCGACCGACTTGCCGGCAGCGACCGCTTCAGAGGTAGCCGAGATATCGCAGGTAAGCGAGCTTACGCCCATGGTCTTCGCGGTCACGGTGTCTGATATCGCCGATTGATTCCCGACGGAGTCGGAAGCCCCAACGTCGAACGTATAGGTAGTGCCCGGATTGAGACCGGTAATCGTGGCCGAGTTCTTAGTGGCAGAGAGAATGCCAGTTGCCACCTTTCCTGCGTACACCTTGTAGATCTCATATCCGGCGAGATTGTTGTCTCCGTCCGTGGATGCATCCCACTTGAGCGTGATGCTTGTTTGGGTCGTCGAGGACACGACCACATTCATCGGCTGGGTAGGGATATTGCCAATCGCCGTGGTCGAAGCCACCACCGCTTGGGTAGGGGCCGAATAGCGGCCGATAGTATCCATCGCGCGCACCGTGTAGCTGTGCGCCTTGAGCGACGCAAGCTGGTCGTAGCGGTCGGGGCCGGCATCCTCGACGAAGTCCGTGCCGTCGGTGAACCCGAGGACCTTGCCGTCACGGAGCATTTCATAGGTGACACCGTCTGAGGTGGGGCTCCACTCGAACGTGATGCTGTGGTTGTCCACGGCTACGGTCTTGAAGTTGGTCGGTGCCGGGACCGTACCAGTGCTGAGAGCTGGCTTGCACGCAGGAGCCTGGTCGGCGGTTGTTCCACCGAAGAGTGAGTGCACGATGCTTGAAATTCCGCCGCCCCCACCTCCCGAAGATCCACCTCCTCCGGATGAGCTGCCGCCACTTGAACTGCCGATGGAAGCTGCTGCTGCGCCGCTCGTTCCTCCTGAGAGGTACGAGACTTGCACTGCACCGATGATAAGTACGCCTACAATTGCAATCACGCTCAGAGTACGGTCGGGTGTCATGTTCATGACCGAAGTATGACACTCACCAGTCAAGAGCCCGCTCCGCCTGTGGGGATAAGGGAGCTTAGGAAGGATAGTTCCCCACCTTTATGCCTCCCCGGTAGGTACTCGATGCGTCATGGGCATCGAAGTTAGCGCCAGCAGACAACACGAAGCTCGTCGAATGAGCGTCCGGAATGGCTTTCATGTCGTAGGGTGCCCAGGTGTACGTGCCCGTAGCGTGCGGCGTCGCATCAGTAGGAACCTGGAGCGCGTATACCTGATTCTTATCTTTCGCATACTCCGTACTCATGACCTTGAAGGTAGACACGTCGGCATTCTGCACGACTTCGATGCCGGTCTCAACCTGCGCACCGTTGGTGAACACGCTCAGAACATAGATACTGTTCTTGTCCTTGTAGTACGCTACCGAGCCGTTACCAAGAGCGGTTACCGTCGAGCCGTCTTTCTCAGTCGGCTTCTCCACGTCGGCGAGCTGGGTAAGCGCGGTGAACGTCGCTGGGTCTGCGCCCGCGATCACGCTGTATTCCTTATTGCCCCCGGCATCGGTGTCGGTGTAGACATAGACGTTCTGACTATCTTTACGGATATACGTGCTCACGGTGCTCGACTGAGCGATGCTCGTCGCTGAGACCTTCTGCCCTGCCCCAGCGGAGACGCCGCCCGTCGCAGTGCCGCCCGAGGTCGAGGTGGTCGCGGTAGTCGAAGTAGCCACCGTGCCGCTTCCCGAGCCGTTGAGCGACCAGAGCACTGCGATAAAGATGATGAGCAGGATGATAATGCCGCCGATAATGTAGTTCCGGTTGGTGTCGTTATTCATGCGTTCAATAGAACACGCGCTTCATGAAGTCAGCCTGAACGCGCTTGGAGCGTCTTTAATCGCTTACCTTCGAGGTCTTCCCTGTAGCGCGGTCGAGGGCATACGTGCCGCAGTCAGCGCAGGTCTCTCCGTTCATCGCAGCGCCTTCGCTTTCAAAGACGTTATAGAGCACCTTCGACCCATCGGGAGAAAGCGCGACGCTAGCCTCCCAGCCGTAGGGATAGTACTCAGCGCTAGCAGTTTTCTTGTCGATAATACAAACCGCGCTCGAACCGTCGTACCCAATTACCGAATAGTCATCTGAGTAGAGTTCCGGAAGCTGGGATGGCGTGATCGTCGGTCTGCCACCCGTATCCGTTTTCATACAAACCTCTGGCAGCGCGCGAGCATACGTGTCGCTGATGAGGCTTACCGGAGCGAGGCGACCGTCGGAGGCGCCGTATACCCAGTTCTTATCGGCGGGAAGGGCCATCCCGTACCCCGTGAGACTGATCATCTTGAAAGACGCGGGGTCTGCCCCAACAAGAAGGGTGCCGAGATGGAACACATGGGAAGCATCGGTGCCGTATGCATCTATCCAGGGTCCATCGGGCTCCGAGCCCGGCACTATCGCGAAGGTCGCTGGGTCCGCGGCAGGAATTGCGGCGCCGGAATAGAAGATGTGGCTCGCATCGCGCGCGTATGCTTTGTCGATCATATCGAAAGAAGCGGAGTCTGCGTCTTTCACGATATCGGTACAGCGGTACACATGATCCTTGTCCTTCGCATACTCGCCGTACGAAGAAAACTCGAACGACGCATAGTCTGCGGTAACGACATCATTCATGCAGTAGATCTTCCCGCCGCTCGCCCAGTACCAGGTGTCGTTCGGCGTGATGAATCGAGTGGACAGCTGTGCTGCGGGGAGCCAGCGAGCGGTGGAGCTCGCGACCGTCATCGCCGGAGCGCCGGCAGTCCAGTGCAAGCTCGCTGCGACACTATCGAGCTCTGCGAAGTTTTTCGGGTCTCCGTAGATAGACATCACGAGATACTCCCCACCGGAGGATGGGATCGGGATCATGTAGGAATTTATCTGGTTTGCCGTATCGCTCACGTACATCGCTGTCTCACCTCCTATCTGTTTCTCCTCGACGGACCCACGCCAGTTTGGATCATCGGAGTTGTATTCATCAAGATCGGTAATGATGGCCATCTCTATCTTATTCTCTCCCGGCGGGAAAACGTCTTTCCCCGCTGAAGCGGCCTCATCGTAATTAAATATCTGGAACGTTCCGTACCCGAGTTCGTTATCGCCTACATTCCACCCAGAAGGATAGTCGAGCGTGAACCCGTAGTGTGCATTCGTGTACGAGTCGAATCCGGGCGAGCTCGATGCGATCACGCCGGGATACGCGATTTCAGGAGCAGTGCCCCTCGCCTGCATATGCGCGTGCGCGGACCAATACCAATACCCAGCGGCACCGATGAATACGACACCGATAATAGTAAGCGCAACGACGGTCCTGTGAGAAAGCGAGGGGTTCATGTCCGGACAGTAGCACGAAGCCGCCTCGTGTCGAGGCGGCTTCGTGGAGAACCGATTCAATCGTTACTGTCCTGCTCCCGGCGTCATGCCGAGGCGGCTCTTCACGTCGTCGAGATTGCTCTTATCAAGAGCGGCGCTAAGCTGCGCAGCGGCTTGCTCTATCTTCTCGGACTGTTCGGCGACGAACTTCATCGAGTCGTCGAGGTCATCCGCGACCGCTTTCATCTGCGCTTCCCCATCCGCGAGTATCGCCTTTTCTTCAGGATCATTGGCCATCTCGGCATCAAACCCTGGCGCGACAAGGGCGATGTCTGCATCGATGTCTGCCTGGATTACGGACCTGATTTCCGCAAGCGATTCTTCGGACACATCCGGTGCGGCGAGGAGGGCGAGGATCCGCTCCTTGGCTGCCGGTGCGAGCTCGCTCGCGTTCACCTGGTTCGTGAGGTCTGCGCGCTGCTGTTCAGAAATAGTCATACGATATGGTTAGGCAGCTGCGCCGGCGAAGCTAAATTCGAACTGTCTCTTAAGGTTGAGCTTCTCCGAAATGCGCTTGTGCTCGGCACTATCCTTTCCTATCCGTGCTTCGAGCTTCCGGAGGCGGTTTGCGGCCGCGCGTCGGTCCATGTCGTCCGCGATGCTGGCCATCTGCATGCGGGCGAACTGCATCGACTCGGAGCCGAATCGCTTAACGCCTCGGTACGACTCTCCGATGGCTGCCATGCCATTGCCTATCGCGTCTACCGAGCCATCGACTGCAGCCCTACCCACCGCCGACGCCATCTCGACCCCCTGGGCACCGAGGTTCTTGACCTGTTCGCCCTTACGGGCCGCCCATTCAGCGGTGCTGCGCGCTGGCGCGTTGATGTATTTCTCCTGCACATTTTCCTTGAACTGCCACGCCCGCTCCTGTGCGTCATCCAGCTTCTCGCCTAGCATCTCCGTGCTCGCTGCGAATATTTCAGGGAACGCTGCTGCCCCGGCTGCCACGTTCTTTCCCCAGGTCTTCGCTTTATTCAGGAAATTCGAGAATCCGGTGCTGGCTTTCTTGAAGAGACTCGCTCCCGTAGCTCCGGCACTGTCGAGTCTTGATTGCCCGATCGCTCGGGCTGCCGCTATCTTCTCCGCAAAGCTTTGCGGCTGCGGCGCGGTTTCCATCTGCTCGGCGGCTACTACTGGCACTCCTTCGGTATCAGTTGAATCTGCACCCATTTTCCGCCAGTTTTCGATCGGCATATAGTCTAAGAATTGATAGGAGGTAACAGCCCAAGCGTAGCACAGCAGCCGCCCGGGAGGGCGGCTGCTGTTGATAGCACTTTTGACTGGGATTATTTGCGGGAAGCGATGATGTCCTGCGCCACGTTGCCCGGCACCACGTCGTAGCGGTCGAATTCCATGGTCATGGAACCGCGACCTTCCGTCATGGAGCGGAGCGTAGTGGTGTAGCCGAACATCTCGGAGAGCGGCACCTTGGCCTTGATGGCCTTGTTCATGCCGCGATCCTCCATGCCCTCGATGCTGCCGCGCTTACCCGAGAGGTTACCGGTGATGTCACCCATGAACTGCTCTGGCACGACGACCTCGATGCGCATAATAGGCTCGAGGATGACCGGCTTTGCCTTCTGCGCTGCCTCCTGGAACGCCATCGATGCGGCGATCTTGAAGGCGATTTCCGAGGAGTCCACGTCGTGGTACGAACCGTCGTAGAGGTCGATCGAGATATCCACCATCGGGAATCCTGCGAGGAATCCGCGGCTCATCGCCTCGCGCACGCCCTTCTCTACCGGTGCGATGAACTCTGCCGGGACCACGCCTCCTTTGATGTTGTTGATGAACTCGAAGTGGTCTTCGCGGGTGACGTTCTTCGGGATCTTCGCGCCCTCTTCGATAGGCTCGAGGTGCTTCATCTTGATCTTCACGTGGCCGTACTGACCCTTACCGCCGGTCTGCTTGATGTACTTGCCCTCGGCCTCAGAGCTGCCCTGGATGGTCTCGCGGTACGCCACCTGCGGCTTGCCCACGTTCGCTTCCACGCTGAACTCGCGCTTCATGCGGTCCACAAGGATCTCGAGGTGGAGCTCGCCCATGCCGCTGATGATGGTCTCTGCGGTCTCTTCGTCAGACGTGACGCGGAACGTCGGGTCTTCGTCAGAAAGCTTCTTGAGCGCCATGCCCATCTTCTCCTGGTCGGCCTTGGTCTTCGGCTCGATGCGGAGCGAAACCACCGGCTCCGGGAATTTGATCTCTTCGAGAATAATCGGGTTGGCCTCGTCGCAGAGCGTGTGCGAAGTCTTGGTGTCCTTGAGTCCCACGGCTGCAGCGATCTCTCCGGCGAACACCTTCTTCACTTCCTCGCGCTTGTCGGCCTGGAGGCGGACGATGCGTCCCACGCGTTCCTTGGTACCGGTGCTTGAGTTGTAGAGATACGATCCTGCTTCGAGCGTACCTGCGTACACGCGGAAGAACGTAAGTGCGCCCACGAATGGGTCGGTCTGCAATTTAAACGCGAGCGCGGTGAACGGCTCGTCGTCGGAAGCATGGCGCTCGATAGCCTCGCCGGTCTTCGGGTTGATGCCGGTGACAGGCTTAAGGTCGAGGGGGCTCGGAAGGTAGTCCACCACGGCGTCGAGCACGAGCTGCACGCCCTTGTTCTTGAGCGCGGAACCCGTAAACACCGGGAAGACCTCGTTGTTGATCACAGCCTTGCGCAGGAGCTTCTTGAGTTCCTCTACTGGCGGCTCCTTGCCCTCGAGGTATGCGGCCATCGCGGTGTCGTCGCCCTCCACGATGCGCTCCACGAGCTGTGCGCGGTACTTCTTTGCTTCCTCGACGTATTCAGCCGGGACTTCACCCTCCACGACTTCCTCGCCCATGTTGCCGATAAACGTGTACGACTTCATCTTGAGGAGGTCGATCACGCCTTCGTGCTGGGACTCTTCTCCCATCGGGATCTGCATGCGGATAGCTTTCTTCGAAAGACGGTCGAGGATCGATGCGTACGAGCGCTCGAACGATGCGCCGGTGCGGTCGAGCTTGTTGATGAAGCAGAGGCGCGGCACGTTAGCCTCGTCTGCGTAGCGCCAGTTCGTCTCCGACTGCGGCTCCACGCCGGCGACGCCGTCGAACACGACGACTGCACCGTCCAAGACGCGCATCGAGCGCTTCACCTCCACGGTGAAGTCGATGTGGCCCGGGGTGTCGATGACGTTGAAACGCGTCTTCTTGGAAACATCCTTCTTATCCGGCTCGGTCGACTGCGTCCAGAAACAGGTGATGGCAGCAGCGGTGATGGTGATACCGCGCTCGCGCTCCTGCTCCATCCAGTCGGTCGTGGTCTCGCCTTCGTGCACCTCGCCGATCTTGTGCTGGGAACCCGTGTAGAAAAGCACACGTTCAGACGTGGTCGTCTTGCCCGCGTCGATGTGGGCGATGATGCCGAAGTTGCGCACGCGGTCGAGTGGATAATCTCTGTTCATATGGTGGTAAAAATAAAAGCCTCTGGGGCGTTGCCCAAACTATAGCGAAAACCGCCCCAAATGTAAAACTCGGCCGCTTTGGGGGCGGCCGGGCTTTCTAGTGACGGAATCGGTCTTCCCAGCCATGCCGGTGGACGGCGTATCCAAGGGCGAAGGGGACGATAGCCCAGAGCGCGATTTCCACTGCCAAAGTGATGGCGCCTGGTTCTTTGTATTTAGCACCTGCGAAGGCTGCAGCAAGAATCAACATGAATAATGCGGCAACCCACAACAGCGCAAACGCAGTTTGTCGTGTCATGCGTTCCTCCCGAGAACTAAAGAGCGAGCTTATGCATCACGATACGCCGGTTGCAGCAAAATAGTTCTGTAATCCACAGCCCCTCCACCCAAACTATCGATACAGGAGTACCATGCGCGCAGAGGAGGAAGAACCATGCTCGTAATAGAACGAACGGAAAGCATCCAAGCGTTCGCGCTTCGCGAACTACTGTTCACCAGAATCGAAGGGCAGCTGCACTTTCACGACGGGCCGCTCAAGCCGTGTTACGTCTACCATTTTCCCAACCAAGAAGTGACGTATACCGCCGACAGCTGCGGAGATTGCTGGATGGGAGAAGGTCACGTCGACCTTTCCTACCTATACGCGAGCAATACACCCGCCACACAAGCGATAGCCGCCGAATGATCCTAGATACGAAGGAGCGCCCCTGTTGGAGCGCTCTTTTCGATTTCTAGCACTAGGAGATTACCAAGCGACGCTCTACCCGGGTTACCAGGCAAAATGCGCGAAGGCCTTGTTTGCGTCTGCCATGCGGTGCATCTCGTCCTTCTTCTTGATAGCGTCGCCTTCGTTCTTGGCTGCGGCGAGGATCTGGACGGCGAGCTTATCTGCCATCGGCTTACCCTTCTGAGCACGAGCGGCATTGATGATCCAGCGGAACGCGAGCGCGAGGCGGCGCTGCTGCGGGACTTCGCGCGGGACCTGGTAGTTCGCACCACCCACGCGGCGACTGCGGACTTCCATGAGCGGCGAGACATTGCGGATAGCAGTATCAAAGGTCTCGATAGGATCGGCACCCTCTGCCTTGATCTTCTCGAGCGCGTCGTAGACGATAGCGCGCGCAGTGTCTTTCTTACCGTCCCACATGACGGCATTCACGAAACGGGTAAGGGTCTCCGAACCGTACTTGAGGTCGGGGCGCCAGGAACGCTGCTTCTTAAGGGGACGACGCATAGCAAGTAAAATTAAATAGAATTATTAGGCCTTAGGCTTCTTAGCTCCGTAGCGGCTGCGGCCCTTGCGGCGCTTGTCGAGACCCGCGGTGTCGAGCTTGCCGCGCACGATGGTGTACTGGACGCCGATGTCCTTCACGCGACCGCCGCGCAGGAGGACCACCGAGTGCTCCTGGAGGTTGTGGCCTTCGCCCGGGATGTAGGCCGTGACTTCCATGCCGTTGGTGAGGCGCACGCGGGCGATCTTGCGGATAGCCGAGTTCGGCTTACGCGGGGTCTTGGTGGTGACCTTCGTGCACACGCCGCGCTTGAAGGGCGCGGAGTAGTAGGTAGGGCGGTTCTCAAGGCTGTTGAACCCACGGGAAAGGGCCAAGACCTTCGTCTTGCGTGCCTTGTCCTTCCTACGGGACTTGCTCAACTGATTGATGGTAGCCATGAGGTAAATGAAATCCCGCCCTGCGGGATGTACGCACTATATAAAAAGTTACCCCGGAATGCAACACGGGGAGGCTTTTGGCCTCCCCGCATACTCACAGCGTCCACTTGGCCACTTCCAGCGGACGAGCCTTCGACCCGTCCATTCGGTGATTCCGCTTGCGGAAATCGAGCGAGATGCCCGTATACACCGCCTCCTTCGATTCGCGATATACCTGGGCCTGGTGCCGGCCCGAGAGGATTTCGGCCCGTTCCTCGGAGATATTGGACTCGATGACTTCGAGCTTCTTCCCTTCTTTCTCACGCTCCTGCAGCCACTTCTTGAACCGACGGCGATCGCCTCCTCGATATATCCAGAAACGGTTCGTCTCAGGCTGAACTAGTGCGGCGACGTATTTCTTCTTCATGCTACCCTCGCTGCTGCCTATCCTGCGGCATTATGCACGTCGTCGTGAGAGATTCAAATATGAATAGAAAAAGGGCGGTAAGGCAGGTCGGCGAATCATGAAGACTCAGCTGACCACACTCCTTACCGCCCAATTTGCCAAGAGCGCCGCGCGTTAGAGAACGCTGCTGCTACTTGGCGGTGTAGATGGACCGTGAGCCCGAGAGGTGCCGGGGGGCTTTCACTCTCGAACTCACGGCCATCCTAGACATTCGGACGTTGGGTTTCGGAACCGGGGGGGGGTTGGCCCTAGACCCTTCGTGCGTCTGTCCAGAACTGCTACCGTGAATATAGCATACCCCCTAGAAAACGCAAGCCCCTCGCCTACCGGGCGCCGATGGTGAATTTGCGCGGGTTGTCGCAGAGGTCGGTGAATGCGTGCGCGGCTTCCTTCAGTTTGCCCGAGGAAGACTTGCCGAACGACACCACTTCCACCTGCACGCCGTGCATATCGAGGTATTCGATGAGGGGCACGAAGTCGCCGTCGCCCGAGGCGATGATGACCGTGTCCAGTTTGGGCGCGAGCTTTATCGCGTCTACCGCGAGCCCCACGTCCCAGTCGGCTTTCTTCGCGCCGTCGGAGAACACCTGGAGGTCTTTCACCTTGGTCTCGATGCCAATCTTGGTAAGCGCCTCGAAGAAGCTCGTCTCGTCGCCCGCTTCGGTCGATATGACGTAGGCGATAGCGCGCACGAGCGTGCGGTCGCCCACCGCCTCTGCGAGTACGTTCGCGAAGTTAACGCGCGCCTTATAAAGGTGCTTGGCGCTGTGGTACAGATTCTGCGTGTCTATAAATACGCCCACACGCTGGGCTGGATGTTTGATAACTGCCATAAGTAAAAATGCTTATGAAAAAGAATTACTAAAAAGCGCACATACATCATGATAGCACCACGAACGGAGCGCGGCCCCGTAAGGGGCCGCTGCTGACTTACCTCTTGAGACCGAGTTTCTTCACGACCGCGTTGTAGCGGCGCTTGTCGTTGGTCTCGAGGTAACGAAGGTGGGAGCGGCGATCGGCAACCATCTGGAGAAGTCCGCGACGCGAGTGCACGTCCTTGTTGTTCTTCTTCAGGTGCTTGGTGAGATCCTCGATGCGGCGCGTCAAAACAGAGACCTGGACCTCCGGGGAGCCAGTATCCTTCTCATGACGAGCGGCGTCTTTGATGACCCCGGCCTTTTTCTTCGTAGTAAGCATGATTCCCCTACCCTACCACATCTTGCCATTTTCCGCAAGGGTGGCGGAATGTGGGTCGGCTGCCCGTGCTCAGTACTGGTAGAGCGCTACCGTGTCGTCAGAATAGACCAGCTTGAACCGCGAGTCGGACTCAACCCACACATTAAACGTCTGTATGCCGAGGTAGTGATCATCCTTCTCTATAAGCACGTAGCGGGGATTGAAATCCCGCTTGATGACGTCGTACGGGTTCGTTTCCTGGCCGAGGACCATGTGCTCCCAATCGTCGTAGCGCTTCGGGTCATACGAGTAGACGAGCGACGGATCGACACCGATGGAGTAGCTGTTGCGGGTGTCGTAGAACACGAGCTGGGCGTATACCGCTGTGTCGAGTGCAAATATCGCATCGCCTTCGTTCGAATGCGCGTGTAGATAGCCCGCGACCCCGGCGAAGCCGGAAACGCTGGGAGCTGTTTTGGCATACGCCATGAAAAATACCGCGTAGAAAATGAGAATCGCTGCAAGAAGCGGGGTACCGACTTCCCTAAATACCTGGTGGAAATGTGGTTTGTACCCCACCCACCAGCGGGCATCTTTGAAACGCACAAGGAACAGTGCCATGAGGAGTACTGCGCACGGAACGACGTACTCTATAGTGCGTGATACGAACAAAAAGAGCCCGAAGTAAAGCCCGGTAAGCAGGAAGAGGCATAATTCTGCGGGGCTCACCGCGCGCCATGCCTTCCCTCTCACCATGCGCGCGGCGTAATAGAGTAGTACGAGCGCGGTCGGGATGAACCAGAGTTCGCGCACCGGGTTCACGCTGTAGGGCGTGAGTTCGTCGGAACCGACGAATCCTCTGAACGACGTATTGATGATGTTTTGCGCCGTGGGGATGTAGTAGTCGTAGATGTAGTTGAGTGCGTCCGGGCGCAGAAGGACGCCTGCCGCAAGCCCGCCGAACACGATACAGAACGGCTTCCAATTCTTGTACGCGACTCCGTACGCGAACGGATAGATGAGCACGAACGCGGTTATGGAATACGTGAATGGAAACAGCACGCTCGCGATTAAGAGCCCTGTGTACTTCTTGCTATACACCAGATAGAAGATGACGAGCGAGAACAGGATGGCCACGATATTGGGCCGGTCGAAAAAGAGCCGGTAAGAAAAGAATATCGACACCGTGAATAAGCCGGCAGTCGCTATGAAAGCGTACAGACCGGAGTTCAGAATTTCGTACGCGAGCAGGAAGAAGACGCAGAAAATCGCGGCGAAGATCAGGCTGTGGTAGAACTTTGAGCCGTCGATGAGCGCTTGGTAATTATCTCCGCTGAAGAACGCCGTGAACGGCGCCATCGTGAGGTGGTAGAGCAGGTAGGCGTCGCTCGGGTGGCTGTACCACGGGGTAAAGATTGGTACTGGGAAATGTGCGCCGGTCCAGTATGTATTCGCTTGGCGCGCATTCAGGTACGTGTCGATCGAATTGAAGAACGGTGCCGCTGAGAAGCTGACGACGAGCGAGATGGCGAAAAATATGCCCGCGACGAGTAGGAGGTAGCGGCTCTTTTGGGCCATATTCGCTGATAGTACAATAGATATATGGATGCCGAGTCAGCCAAGCGCCAGTTTCTCGAATACATAGAGATAGAGCGCGGGCGCGCGGTGAAGACCGTCGAGAACTACGACCACTACCTCACCCGCTACTTCGCGCAGATGGGTATCAAGAATACGAGCGACATCACGGAGGAGAACGTGCGCGAGTTCCGCCTGTGGCTCAACCGCCAACCGGGCACGAAGAAGGACTCTATGAAGCGCCGCACGCAGAACTACTACCTCATCGCACTGCGCGCGTTTCTTAAATTTCTCCGCAAGAGGAATATCGAGAGCATGTCGCCGGAGCGCATCGAGCTCGCGAAGGTTCCAGAGCGTCACCTCGACCTCGTGAGCACCGCAGAACTGAACCGCCTCCTCAGTGCGCCGTCAGAAGCACTCAAGAAAGCGAAGAAACCGGAGGACCGCCTACGCTACCTGCGCGACCGCGCCATTCTCGAGCTCTTTTTCTCTACGGGGCTGCGCATTTCCGAGCTCTGTTCTTTGGATAGCGACCTCGACCTCACGCGCGACGAGTTCTCAATACGCGGCAAGGGCGAGAAAGTGCGTGTCGTCTTTCTCTCTGAAGCGGCGAAGTCGGCGATTCGCGATTATTTAAAGGAGCGCAAGGATATGGAAGAAGCGCTGTTCGTAGACGGTCGCGCGAAGAAGCTCCACCGCATCACGCCACGTGACATCCAGCGGCACTTGAAGACATACGTCGCGCAGGCGGGCATCACCAACACCGTGACGCCGCACACGCTCCGCCACGCGTTCGCCACCGACCTCCTTTCTAACGGCGCGGATATCAGGAGCGTACAGCAACTCCTCGGCCACGCCTCTATCAATACGACGCAGATCTATACCCACATCACCGACGCGCACCTGCGCGAAGTGCACAAGAAGTTCCACTCGAAGAGTCGATAGCACTTGCGCTCCCAGAGCGCGTTGCTACGCTAAGCGGCAGAGAGAAACTGTCTGGCAGAAAGGGGTTAACCGATGCAGATAGATACTCACCCGAGCCCAGGAGCAGCTAAACCACTGCGCTGGGGATACATAACATGGTTTGCATACCTACATCTCGCCGCACTCGCCGCTCTTTGCTACCTCATCTTCATACGGGTTCTGTGGGCTGACCTCGTGCTCGCAGCTGTCCTGTTCTTCTTGATGCATCTCTCGATAACCGTCGGTCTGCACCGGCTCTACTCGCACAATGCGTTTAAAGCGTCGCCGGCAGTGGAGCTCGCGCTGCTCCTCTTGTCCGCCGGAGTCATGCAGAGTTCTGCGCTCTGGTGGGCAGGACGACATCGCGCGCACCACCGCTATTCGGATAAAGACCAAGATCCGTACAGCGTGGTACACGGGTTCTGGTGGGCGCATATCGGGTGGCTGCTCCATGAGCACGATTCGATCGAGCCCGCGCTCGTGAAGGACCTCTACAAGAACCGGCTCGTTAAGTGGCAGCGAGACAACTATTGGTGGCTCGCGCCAGCAATGGGGCTCGGACTTCCGACGGCGATCGCTTCTTTGTGGGGCGACCCGCTTGGCGGACTCTTTGTCGCCGGGTTCTTGCGACTCTGTCTGCAGTACCACGCGACATGGGTCATCAACTCGGTCGCGCACTCGTTCGGCTCGTACCGGTACCCCAATCGGGATACCGCGCGGACCAACGGCGGCATCCTCGCCATCCTCACGGTCGGCGAGAGCTACCACGAACGTCACCACCTGGCCCCGAACGACTACCGCCTCGGGAATCGGTGGTACGACATCGACCCTGGTAAATGGGTGATCTGGCTACTTGCAAAAGCAGGCCTCGCACGAGACTTGCAGACGCGAGAAGAGAGCGCGCTCGTCGGCTGAGCGGCACAGAAGATGAGGGCGGCGCTCGCAGAGAAATCTGCGGGCGCCTTTCTTATCAGGAAACGATGCGGATTCTGATTCTCTCAGTGAGACCTCGAAGTATTCAAGGGCTTAGGTGAGGGGGGAACGTAGTTCCCCGTGAGACGACAATTGGTTCAGGATGTCGCGTTCCCCCGAAGTCCCGTTTCTGTTGCCAAGCCGGACTTACTTGCTCCGCCAGCACTAGGAGTGCCTCGACAACACCTCAAGGAGGGTGCCGACTATGACCACGATTGGCTCAGCCAATCGGGCATAGAGCAGGATGGCGCGCAGCACGCTCATCGCTTTCACTTTTATCACTCGAACTCCTTAGGTTGTTCGAGTACTTAGAGTACTCAGGTACTTACACTTACTCACAAGATACCGAGCTAGGTGCTGCACTAAGCCTAGGAAAGGGTCGTTGGACGCGTCCCCAGGTCTAGAAGGTATATACTCCACTACTTGACGGCTGTCAAGTCTTGTATCTGAGTGCGCTATGCGCCGACCAGGAGCGTGAAAAGGTAGGAGACAAGCAGCGAGAACGGACCGGCGAAGAATACGGAGAACACGATGAGGATCAAGATGAGGCTCGCGATACCACCACCGCGTATGCGGTTCTCGAAATCGCGCAGCGCCATGCCCGCCGAGTACGGCAGGATGCCGCGCAGCGTGGTGTATCCGTCGAGCGGTGGGAGCGGGATGAGGTTGAAGAGACCGAGGAAGAGGTTCACGAATGACGCCACCGTCGCGATGAGGATGAACGCATCGGGCAATTGACCCACGCCGAACCGCGCGATGAGCCCGAAGATAATCGCGATGAGGAGGTTCGTACCAGGACCTGCAAACGCGACGATAGCCTCACCCCAGCGTTTATTACGCAGGTTGTACGGGTTATACGGCACCGGTTTCGCCCACCCGAACAGGATGCCCGCGTTCGTAATGACGAGAAAGGCTGGGACGAGGATAGAGCCGACGAGGTCGATGTGCTTGAGCGGGTTCAGAGTGAGCCTCCCCGAGAGGCGCGCGGTCGGGTCGCCGAGCATATTGGCCGCGTAGCCGTGGGCGACCTCGTGGATGACGATGGAAAAGATGAGGATCGCGAGCTCAAATGCGATCGTAAGTGGGTCGCTTGGCATGCTGGTGGGGCCATGGTACCATGCGGCGACTATGGCACGTAGCTGCGAAATCACGGGAAAGAGCACGCAAGTCGGCGGGCGTTATTCGAACCGCACGCGTGCGACCCAGTTCAACCCTACCGGCAAGGTCCGCCGCAGCGCAAACCTCCAGAAGCGCCGCATTTTCGTCCCGGAACTCAATAAGGTAGTTATCGTGGACGTCTCGGTGAAAGGACTCCGCCACATCAAGAAGAACGGCGCCTTCGCCACTCTCAAGAAAGCCAACCTCATCAAGTAACGCCCCGCAGAAGCCCCGAAAGGGGCTTTTTGCTTTACTGCTGCTCTACGATGGTCGCCCCATCGCTCACGAAGTGAATCGTGCCCTTCCCGAGCGTGGAGTAGATTGTCGCGCCTTCATTCTTGATACGCGCGATCGTTTCCGGAGTCGGGTGACCGTACGGATTATTGAGCCCCGCAGAAATGGCGACCATGCTCGGGTGGAGCGCTGCGAGCCACGCGTCGTCCGTGGAATATTTTGACCCGTGGTGCCCCGCTTTTAACATATCCGTTGGTAGTTCTCCGTCACCCGCGTCCAATTGCGTGAGCCAATCTTCGACAGGTGACGGCAGGTCGCCCGTGAGCATGAACGACGTGCTTCCGTACACCACATGCATAGTGATGGAACCATTATTAGTATCCATCTTCGACGGATCGCGGTCCGGATAAAGCACGTCCGCGTATGCGCCGCCGCCGAGGTCGATGCGCATACCGCGGCGCGCGATGATGTGGTCCACGCCCGGTTCCGCACCAGCCGCTGCCGCAAGCGCCGCCGATGCATTGGTGCTGTCTGGAATCCCGGGCTCCATGAATGCGCCCACGCTATACCTATCAAATATCGCAGGTAGTCCGCCGATGTGGTCGGCATCCGGGTGCGTCTCGACGACGAGATTGATACGCCGGTCAAAGAGTCCGAGCTCGTGTCCTACTTGGGCCAAGTCTGCTTGCCCAGACGGGCCGCCATCCACAAGCATGGTGATACCGGTCGGTCCCTCGACGAGTATCGAGTCACCTTGGCCGATGTCGAGCACCGATACGCGCAGCGTGTGCTGCGCACCAGCGAGTAGCGCGAAGAGTACGTAGCCGTTGAGTAGCAAAAGGCCAAGAAGCAGTGCGAGCGGCTTCATACACCCATTCTACATGGAGCCCGTGGTACTTTTAGGGTATATGAAATACGAAGCACGGAAATTCGATCTCCCGGAACTGAAGGGTCTCTCCAAGAAACAGATAGAGGTGCACCTCTCGCTCTACGAGGGGTACGTGAAGCATGTGAACCTCATCATGGAAAAGATGGCGGCCATGAGGAGTGCTGACCCCGAGGGCAATGCCTACGCAATGACCGAAGTGCGGCGCCGGCTTGGATTCGAGTTCGACGGCATGCGCCTCCACGAATACTACTTCGAGCAGTTCGAGGGCGGCGGCAACCACCAGGACGAAGGCAGCGGGCTCTTCAAGGCTGCAGTAGACCGCTATGGACAAGGCGGCGGACTCGTCGCGCATATCAAGGAAGTCGCGGGCACGCGCGGTATCGGCTGGGCCCTCGTGTACTGGGACCCGATCGGCAAGATGCTCCACACGGCATTCGTGAACGACCACGAGACCGGGCAGCTCACCGGACTCCCCATCATCATCGCGCTCGACCTCTGGGAGCACGCCTACATGGTGGACTACCTCCCGTCGGAGAAGAAGAACTACATCGACGCATTCTTCGACAACTTCAATTGGACCGTCGCGGAAGCGCGATTCCAGAAAGCGGTCGCGTAGTACATGCAACAAGGCCGCGTCACGAGGGACACGGCCTTTTTGTATTCCTGCTGCTCTACTTACCTTGGAGCAGGGTGCAAATGTGTGATGCAGGTTCAGCGCAGCCGATGTGTATGGCGAGACCACCGAACAGCAGCACGAAAAGTGCGACGACTGCGATGACGGCAAGTGCAGTCGCTCGAGATGACGTCCTGTCATCGAACTCAAAGGGTTGTTCCATGATTCATGGTTCCTTTCTCCCCTATTAACGAAACTACGTTAAACGGCTCGGGGATGCAACTTCCTATACGCCCACCACAGGCTGAGGTAGAGAATAACGACCGCGATGAACGGGAACGCCGGGAGCACTACCTGCGCGAATGGTATGAGCGCAGCGTAATGAGCTACGGCGATTATATAAGAGAGCAGTATGAATGCCGGTAGGCCGAGCGCAGGCGCGACGGGCGGCACGACTATGCCCGCGAGCCCTGCGATGAATGACAGCGCCATCGTAAGCGGCACGATGGGCATCACCGCGATATTGGCCGGTATCGAGACTATCGAGAGGTTCCCGGTCTGATAGAGCAGGATCGGGAGCACCGCAATCTGCGCAGCAGTAGTGGTGGCTATGGCTTCGCGCAGCTGAGGACTCTTTACCCGTACCAGGTACGGCTCGATAAGCGGCGTGCCGATGATGAGCCCAAGGGTGGCGAGCGCCGAGAGCTCGAACCCTGGATCGAACACTAAGTAATACGGGTTCCAGAGCAGCATGAGAAACAGCGCGGCGAGGAGTGCGCGCAGCGCGCTGTAGGTGCGGCCGCCAGCGCGAGCATAGAGTGCGAGGCACGCCATGATGCCAGCGCGCACCGCGGACGATCCCGACCCTGCCGCCACGATGAACGCGATGATGCTTGCGGCTGCGAGCGCGTACGCAAATTTGCGCGGGATGAACCGAAGCGATTTGAGCACTCCCTCGGCGACGATGGTCACGTTGTACCCTGAGAGCACGACTATCTGCAGGAGTCCTGCGACGGTGAACGCTGCGATGAGTGCATCGCCGAGCCCTTGCTTCCCTCCTGCAAGGAGTCCCTCGGCGAGCGAAGCAGTTGGTTCCGGTAGCGCCGCATCGAGTCCGCCCACGAATGCGTGCTTTGCGCCGTAGAGCGCGTCCAACACACGCGCTTCTGGTCCCGAGGGTGGCGCGATTTCCTCGATATGCGCACGCGTGATTACCGAAAAGATGCCGTCCTTTGCGAGGTAGCTGTCGTACGCGAACGTACGTCCGCCGTCGGTCGCGAACGGCTCCGGCGATTCGAGCGTGCCCGACACCGACACTTTTTCTCCGTAGGCGAACGACGGGTAGAGCGGCGCGTACGCGAGTATCTTAGTCGAAGCAGACGACGTCGCTATGAGAATCGTCACATGCTGATTCGTATCGCGTACATCCGGGTCTGCGACGACGGTACCCGTGAGCGACACATTGGTATTGAGGAGCGGCGCAAACGGTGTTGGAATTGCGTGCGGCGCAAGCTCCATGCGCGCTGCACCGAGCCCCGCGCAGATGAGCACCAGCGCGACAACGGCGAACAACTTCTCGCGGCGTACCAACCAGGCGAGAAAGAAAACGCACGCGAGTAAAAGCGCGAAGCCGACACTCGGCCAGCCGAAAGCGACAAGCGATCGCGCGGCGACGCCGAGCGCGAACGCACCTATAGAAATATAAAAGTAATCCATTGCGAGCGGATTACCTTTTAGTATAAACCGCCTACACTGCCTGGAGTTTGATATTCAACCTTCTTGAGCCTTTGTCTGCGTCGACGGGATAGTGATGCTGCTCAGCCAGAGTCGGCGGCGTTTCCGGTTCGCTCACTTCGACAAGTGCAAAGCCGGCTCCAGTAAATACATCGATGTAGTTTTGCTTTGACCGATAGATCGGATGTATTTTGATTCCCGTGGTGCCCACTTCGTCGTCGTACGGCGCGATGCTGTCGGGCGCGAGGTGGAATTTCTCTGCGATCCTCGGAGGGTTCGGCACGGAGAAAACTACGGAACCGTCCTTGTTTAAAACCTTCCTGAAATTTGCCGCGAGCGTATCAAGGTCCGGAATGAACTGGATGACGAGCTTCGAGAAGATGACGTCATACCTGCCGATGCCGCTTGGCGGCGCGGCGCCTCCGTCCCACTCGATGAATGAAAGTTCCGGGTGGGCGCCGTGCGCTATCGAGAGTATCGGCTCGATATCGGCACCGACCACGGTGGTGAATTTTTGAGCTAGCTTCTGCGTAAAGTCACCCACCCCGCAGCCGTAATCGAGTACGGACTTCGCTCCATCCGGAATGAGCCGCAGGAGATCAGGAAAGTTGACGAGGTATTCGTACCAACCCGTGACAGGGTTCGAGGTCTTGTCTGCATATTCCTTAACCACCGCTTCCGAACGCCACTCGCTCATACTAGTGGCCGCGGTCCATCGCGTCGTTCGCGAGGCGGTCGGCGTACCCATTTTTCTCGCGCGGGATGTGGGTGAAGCGCACTTGTTTGAATTGCGTTGCGAGTTCAGAAGCACGACGGTGGAGCGGCTTCATGTTGGGGTGCTTCACTTTCCATGCGCCCTTCATCTGCTCGATGACGAGTTTGCTGTCCATTTCCACATATACCTCTGCATCCTTTGCCTTTGCGCCGTACTCGGCATCGATAAGCTCGAACGCGCCGATAAGCGCAGTGTACTCCGCGACGTTATTAGTAGTGTGACCCAAGAAAAGCGCGACCTCTCCCACTACTTCTTTCTTCTCGTCCCACACGACAGCACCCGAACCGGCTGGCCCTGGATTCCCGCGCGAGCCGCCGTCTGCCTGGATGAGAAACTTCATATATCCAAAGTACCAGAGCTACGCCAAGGAGACTATCCGCAGGCGTGGCACACGCTTCTTCGAGAACTGGTCGCGTTCAAGGGATGCCAAGAGCGTGACACGTTTTGCCGTCTCCAGATGTTCTACCCGCTTCCCCAACTCACGTTTCGCGAAGAAGGCGATCGCATCGAGCGGGTCGCCGAACTCGGTCGCCACCGAGAGCTTCAGGTGCTCTCCCGACTTCCCAAACCAAGAAACGTTAGAAATGTAAATGTCCCGGAACAAAAACACCGGCTTCGGATTACCCTCCCCGAAGGGGGCGAGGCGACCCAGTTTGCGTAGGAGATCGAATGTCGCCTCGTCGGGCGTGAGTATGGCGTCTCCGTGTTTTGTCTCTGTGACACTTACACTTTTGTTCGTCGCGCGGGCCTTCACGAGCTCCTCTTCGAGGAAGAACACGCGGTCGTCTTTCACCGTGAAGCCGCCCGAGTACGCATGCCCGCCGAACTGCGTGAACACATCCTGCGCTGCGGTCATGAGCTCGACCAGGTGGACGTTCCCGTACGAACGGCACGATCCTTTAAGGGTCTGGTTCCCTTCCCGGCCCCAGAGGAACACGGGGCGCTCGTATTCTTCCGCGATGCTGTTCGCGACGAGTCCCAAGAGCGCGGGCTTCCAGTCGGGGTCGCCGAGCGCGATGACCGACGGCACCTCGCCCGTGCGCGCCGACATCTTCTCGTGCACGCCGCGCGTGATAGCTGCAGCAGCAGAACGACGACCGCGATTGGCAGCCTCCAGTTTCTTCGCGAGTGATTCTGCGAGCACTTCGTCGTCTGTGGTGAAAAGCGTGAACGCATCGCGCGGATCCCCCATGCGGCTTGCCGCATTCACGCGGGGTGCGAGCATGAACGCCACGTCGTCTTCGCTTATGAACCGCTGGTTCACGCGCATGACTTTGCACAATTTCTGGAGACCGATGCGTGGAGACTTACGCATCACGATGAGTCCGTAGTGCGCGATGACTCTGTTCTCACCCGTGAGCGAGACCATGTCGGCGATGGTCGCGAGTCCGGCCATATCGAGGAGCCACTTCTCCCAGCCCGTCGGCACTTTCTCACGCAGTTCGGGTGCGACCGCGAGCGTAGCACAGACCAGTTTCCACGCCACCCCCGCGCCGCACAAATCTTTGAAAGGATATGTTTCTCCGTCCTGCTTGTGGTCGACGATTATCGCATCTGGGAGTTTCCCTTCTTGCGGCAGGTGGTGATCGGTCACGATCACGTCCATACCGAGCGAGCGCGCATGCGCGACTGCAGCGACATCCGTGATGCCGGAGTCGACGGTGATGAAAAGCTTCGTTGCGCTCTTTGCGAGCTTATCGATTCCGTTTTCATTCACGCCGTACCCTTCTTCGTGTCGGTGTGGGATGTAGTTCTCAAAGTCTGCCCCGACTTTCTTCAGGAAGTCATGGAGCACGACGCCGCCCGGGATACCGTCGCAATCGTAATCGCTCCACACCGCGATGTGTTCGCCGTTCTTGATTGCAGCACGCAATCGCTCTGCCGCATCCCTCATATTCTTGAGCAGGAGCGGGTCGTGGATGTGCGCGTCGTAACTCGGCGCGAGGAATGCCTGCGCTTCTTCTTTCGTGGTCACACCGCGGCGGTGTAAGAGCGCAGCAGTGAGGTCATCGTATTCCTTCAGCTCTTCGCGCACTTTCTCGTCGATGACCTCATGAAGCTCAGGCATTTGTACGATTGTACCAAAAAGGCTAGTATCCGACCTGGCCAATGGAGTATCCTTACCACATGGAAAACTGCATCTTCTGCAAAATCGTCGCCGGTACCGCCCCATCTCACCAGATTTGGGAGGACCAAGACCACATCGCGTTCCTTTCCATTTTTCCCAACACCGAGGGCGTCGCGGTCGTGATTCCGAAGAAGCACTACCCGAGCTACGCCTTTGCGCTACCGGACGAAGTGCTTTCCGCGCTCGCCCTCGCAACGAAGAAAGTGGCCCAGAAGCTCGATACAGCGCTTCCCGACGTGGGCCGCACCGCAATGGTGTTCGAAGGCTTCGGCGTCGACCACGTCCACGCGAAACTCTTCCCGATGCACGGTACCGCTGATATGTCCGAGTGGAAGCGCGTCGAGTCGAATGTGCCGAAGTTCTTCGAGCAATACGAAGGCTATATCTCGTCGCACGACTTCGAGCGTGCGGACGACGCGCGACTCAGCGAGCTCGCAGAAAAAATCCGAAACGCGTAGTTACCTGAATGGAGCCTACACGCGTGACAAACTGAAAGCCTCCGACGTCATGCGCCGGGGGCTTTTGCTATCACGTTCACTTAAGCGCTTCGACACCAGGCAGCGTGCCCTTGGCGAGGAAGTCGAGCATGGCGCCGCCGCCCGTGGAGAGGAATGAGAACCTGTCGTTCAGATTGAGCTTCTCTATCGCTGCGACCGTGTCGCCGCCGCCGATGACCGAGTGCGCATGTGACCCGGCGATTACGCGCGCGAGCGCTTCGGTGCCCTCCACAAATCCATTCTCATAATTCCCGAGTGGGCCATTCCAGAGCACGGCCTTCGCCGTCGCGACGATGCCGGAGAGCATCTCGATAGTCTGCGGACCGTTATCGAGTATGGCTTCATCGTCTTTTACATCGTCTATCCCGGCCAGTCGGCCGTCCGCACGTGTCTTCCCTTTCTCTGCGACCACGTAATCCTTCGGCAAAAGCAATTTGGGATTCTTAAGGAGCGGTTCGATCTGTCCGCGATCAGCGTCAGACACGAGCGACGCGCCCACCGGGTGCCCCGATGCCTGCATGAAATCGTTCGCGAGCGCGCCCGAGACGAACACGTAGTCGTAGTTCTGCATGAGTTTCGTGAGCACCGGCTCTTTCGTAGAAAATTTTGCGCCGCCGATGATGGCGAGTGCTGGGTGCCCGGGCGTAAGTGCTTTGCTAAGCTCAGTAACCTCTTCTTCCACCAAGAGTCCCGCGTAGCTTGGTAAAAGTTTGGGTACACCGATGATAGATGCGTGTTCGCGGTGACAAGTATCAAAACAATCCTCGACGAACACATCACCAAGCTCCGCGAGCTTGGTCGCGAACGCACGGTCATTGTGCACTTCCCCGGGGTCGCGCCGCAGGTTCTCAAGCATCACAACGTGTCCGGGAGAAAGACCGCGCACAGCTGCGCGCGCTTCGGGTCCCGTAGTGACTTTGCAGAACGAGAGATTCGGTATGAGGTTCTTCAGTGCTTCATACACTGGCTCAAGGGTCTCAGTGCCCTTCTCGCCGATGTGCCCGATGAGCACCACGCGTGCGTGTCGCTCTTGAAGATATTTCACCGTCGGCACGAAGCGCTCCAGTCTGAATGCCGTCGCGACCTTGCCGTCGACGATAGTCATATTGAGCGGTGCCCGCACCAAGACCGGGATATTCTCGAGCATCGGGATGTCACGAACCGATTTCATCTGTTTTATGAAAGTGCTTTGACGAGCGCAGAGAACGTATCAGTCTCGACCGATGCGTGACCCACAAGGAGACCATCTATGCCGGTACCGGCGGCGAGGTCGCGCGCGTTCGCAGGCTCGACGGCAGCGCCGTAGAGTATTTTGGTCTTCGCTGGCGCTTTCCCAGGCATGAAGTCGCCGAGCACCTTGCGGATGTAGAGCACCATTTCCATCACTTCGTGCGGCGGGAGCGCGTCAGCTGCGGACTTCCCTATCGCCCACACCGGTTCATACGCGATGACCGTCGTGAGACGCTCTTTGGGAGTAAGCGGCGCGAACACTGCGGTGATCTGCGCGCGGACGAGCGACAAATACTCCGCTCCCGCATCCCGCTCGCGTTCTCCCACGCAGAGGATAGGTGCGATGCCGTGCGCGAGCGCGTGCCGGGCCTTCTCTGCGACGACCGCGTCGGTCTCTCCCATAGCGCGGCGTTCGGAATGCCCCACGAGCGCGTAGGTGGCATCGATACCCTCGAGCATCTGCGCAGAAATCTCTCCTGTGTGCGCTCCGCCCGTCGTGAGCGATACGTCCTGCGCTGCGTACTTCACCTTCGACTTGTTCCCATTCGCGAGCATACCCAGGTGCACGTAGGAGGGCGCGAGCACAATCTCGTGCTTGCGGTACTTTCCAGAAAGGCGCTTCGCGAGCGCGGCGAGCTTCTTCGCGCGGTCTGCGTCCTCTACGTACGCCTTCCAGTTCGAGACGATAAGCATGCAAACATTCTAGCATTCGCCGCTTCCTTATTTTTTGCCTAGTTCTCGTGCCAGTCCATGAGCTCGTAATCGGTGGAGACCGCAGGGGTGAAGGGCGGCGGGCCCGATGCCATCGTGCGGTCGTAGGAGTCGGTACGGTTCTGATACCCCGCGTCGCCGTAGAATCCGCAGCCATTGATCCACTTCGTACCTGTGCGCTTATTGGAGACCGTAGTGCCGAGGATAGTGAGCGAATTAAGGCGGGTCCCACCGTTACCACCTTCGTACGTGCCCGGACAGTCGTAGAGGTTCCTGCCGAACGCACCGTTCTGCGCGATAAGCACGCCGTTGATGGTCATGGTGGAGGGCGAAGTGGGGCCGATGAGCACGTCGTTCTGAGCGATTACCGTGAGTCCCACGCTGCCGTCATACGCACTGTACGTGATGTTGTTCGGGATGATGGCGTCCACCGCCCCGTTCGCATCGGTCACGTCTGCGACCACCACCGTGACTTTGCTCGTGATGGTGCCCTCTATCCACGCGCGGTTCTCCACGAAGACGAGCCCGCAGTTAGCGGGAAGCGTGTACGTGCCGAGTGTTGTCTCGGTCTTGATTATCGAGTAGTCGGTCGAGGCATTGGTGGTGCCGTCGACGAACGCATCAACGTTCGGCGCGGTGACCGCGGTGACCTTCTTCACGGTGACCGTACCGCCGGCATTGAAAATGAGATGGATGCCGTTCTGTGGGCTCGACTTGGTGCCGTACGTGAAATATTTACCGGAAGAATTCGCCGTGGTCTTGAGGCCGGAGAAGTCTGCGGCGATAGCGCTGAAGTCGACTTGCGGCGTGGGGTAGCTCCACAAGTTCTGCGGCGTGCCGGCGCCGAACACGCCCGGCTCGGTGGTGTTGTGTGCGCAACCGAACGACGAAGTGCAGGTCCAGGTCGACACGGAACTCGTCACCGGAGAGTTGGCGCTGCCGTCCATACGCACGCCGCCGTTAGAGTGGTACGGCCCCAGGATGACGCGGTCGGACCCTGCCCATACGCTGTCGTTCAATATATAGGAGTACGTCGCGACCGAAGGCTCGGCGTAGGTCGCGGTGACAGTCTTCGACACATTCGGGTTGTCGGTCGGCGTACCGGTCGAGGAGATCTTTATCGAAGTAGTCTGCCCGCAGGACGTGGTGCCGTTTACGGAAAGCGAGACGGTTCCTGCGGTCCCGTTCTCGGGGTCGTAGTACGTACTCACGTACGGCCCCGCGTGCCCCGTGCCATCGGTGGTGTTGCCTGGGAAGTGCGCGAGGAACCATTTGTACTGCTCGATGCCGGCCTCTGCGATGGTGAACGCTTCTTCCCCGGAAGCATTGGTGCGCTGCAATTTATTCTCGACGAGCACGTACCCCGAGAGCGAGCCGATGAGCCCCAAGAATATCGCACCGAACACGAGCGCGAGGAGCATCATGAATCCTGCGGTGCGGGGACGATGGAGTGTGGGTTTCATACTTTTATTGTGCCTTCAGGTTACGGATGGTGGCGCTGCCGATGAGCGTGAACGTCACCGGCGCGCGGCGGACGTCGACGTCGACCCCGATCACGACCGACACCGACTCCACCTTCGACACGTCGGCGGGCGTCGAAAGCAGCGTGCCCGTATCATCATAGTAGTTGAATATCGGCGTCGAAGTGCTGTTCTGCACGTAGTTCGCCACGATGGTCGATGCTTCCGTCTGACCGGAGTAGGATGGCGGCGATCCGGCCGGGTTGGTCACGCCGCGATAGAGCGTGCCGTTACTCAAGTAGTAGCGGATCTTCTCCACGGTTCCGTCGTTATCGACGTCTGCGTAGAACGTGACGGTCGAGGTGGCCGCGCTCGCGATGGGATAGGAGCCGTCGGCGCCGTAGGAAGCCTCGCGGAGATTCTCGAGCGCGTACTCGATACCGCGCCGCGCGTTGTCGGTCGCCGCCGACTGCTGGAAGAGGAACGTATTGGTCTTATAGATGTAGGCGATCATCCCCGATATCGCGACACCCACGACCGCGAGTATGGAAATCACGACGATCGTCTCGATGAGCGTAAATCCTCTCACGGGGACGGGTGCTCTCTTCATATCATTGGAGCATCGCTGCATAGGTAGAGTAACCAGAGATTGGCACATTCAAGTACGATGCGTTGAGCGCGCCCGAGGTCGCAGACAAGGAGTAGTCGCTGTGTGCCCCCACGCCGCCGAAGTACGCGGTGCCGCAGGAGGATGACGTAACCGTCTGCGAGAATCCGGTGCGCGAGAGCGTGACCGAGGCACCCGAGATGGCGTTGCCCGAAGAATCGTTTGTAGACACGAGGAGCGCATTAGCGGTCGAGCTGCCTATAGTGAGGCGGTTATCCGTCGTGGTGTTGGGGAGCACGTTATATGGGAACATGGGGCACGCGTCGATCACGTCATAGCCCGAGAACGAAAGCGTGTAGGAATCCCACTCGAGCGTGAGCGGCACCTGCGCGCTCGCACCGGTCGTCGTGGAGACCGTGGTCTTGTAGATAGGTGACCCGCCGCCGGTGGAACCGATGGTCTTCGCTCCCGTAAGCGTGAACGCCACATTCGGGAACGGCGTAGGGCCCGTGGTATACCCGAGCGACCAGCCAGTGAGCTGCGGCGTCACGCCCGCGCCAGCGGTCATGTCGGTACGGAGCGCGAGCGACGGATACGTGGTGGTGGAAAGCCCCGAGAGGCTCACCGGGAACGAGGTGAAGCCGGTGCTGTTGCCGGCAAGCGCGCTGTCGGGCACGAGCGTTCCGCTCGCATCCACCACATGCACCACAGCAGTCGCGCCGGCAGGCACACTAAGGGTGACCGATACGTTTCCCCATGTCGCAAGATAGCTCGGCGTCACCGTGCTCGAGACAGCGCTGCCCGGCGAGAGATACCCGCCCGCGCCGTCACTCGTGAGCGCGAGCACGCCGCCGCCCGCGGTGACATTGCTCTCGCTCGCAAGCTTGCTCGAGTCTGCGAACGCGTCGCTAAACGTGCTCGATGCGACCGGCAGGTACGTGGAGAGCGAGAACGAAGAGAGGATATCGATAGCGAACGTACTGGAAGTCGTCTGGTTCGCAGCCACGGTGAGGTGTCCCGGGCTCGGGTTCTGGTTATTGGTGTCGCGGTCGTAGGTCTTCGCGGTCGAGTAGCCCGACTTGGTCACGGTGACCTGGTAATTGGTCGAGGTCGCTGCACCACCAAGCAGCACCGTACCCGCGGAATCAGTAAAGGTACTGAGGTTCACTGCCGGT
>Ga0207707_10000556_pt1 | contig 37797 bp, 32 predicted proteins | sample KBSC83BmetaG_FD_184336 | JGI IMG/M metagenome (GOLD analysis project Ga0207707, IMG submission 184336) | Corn rhizosphere microbial communities from Kellogg Biological Station, Michigan, USA - KBS C8-3B metaG (SPAdes) (version 2) | ecosystem: Host-associated > Plants > Roots > Rhizosphere ... | reverse complement strand
CCGCCTCGCTCAAGGAGATGCTCGACCTCGAGGCGTGGCACCACACGCGGACCGGGATGACCGAGGACCACCGCGAAGCCGCGCGCGCCTTCGTGGACAAGCGCGAGCCCCACTTCAAGGGACGCTAATGAGTCTCGCTGAATAAGTTAGGGTATTTCAGGGGTACGATCTCATGCTGAGCTATGCCAACCTCCAGCCGCGGATCCCGCCGGGATTTTGCTGCGTTGGAAGCCCGCCGGTTGCAGGCGGCGGAGATGTTCGCGCGTGGCGACACGCAAGGCGCGGTGGCCCGCGCGCTGAACGTGACGTCGGCCGCGACCAATCACTGGTATCAGGCGTGGCAGGCGAAGGGCCGGCGCGGGCTGAAGGCCGCGGGCCGCGCGGGCCGCAGACCGCGCCTCGGGCCGACCGACTTGGCGAAGCTCGAGCAGGCATTGCGGGCCGGGCCAGCGGCGCAGGGCTTTCCGACCGCGGTGTGGACCTTGCCCCGCGTCGCCACGGTGATCGAGCGGCTGACGGGCGTGGTCCATCATCCGGGGCATGTCTGGCGCGTGCTGCGCGGGTTGGGGTGGTCGCTGCAACGGCCCGGCCGCCGCGCGCGCGAGCGCGACGAGGCCGCGATCGCCGAGTGGAAGACCACGCGCTGGCCGCGGCTAAAAAAAACGCCGCGCGCCACCGCGCCTGGCTCGTCTTCGAGGACGAAAGCGGGGTCTCGCAACATCCGGTAGTCCGTCGCACCTGGGCCCCGCGCGGCGCCACGCCGATGCTGGTGCACACCGGCAGCAACTGGAAGCGGCTGTCGGTGGCGGGAGCCTTGGCGTATCGGTGGGATGGTCGGCGCAGCCGCTTCTTCTTCCACACCTGCCCCGGCACGTATACCGACCGCGCCTTGGTGCCGTTCATCCGCGCGCTCAAGCGGCACTTCCGCGGCGGCCGGGTCGTGGTGATCTGGGACGGCCTGGGCGGCCACACGAGCCGCTACATGACCGCGTATCTTCGTCGCCAGCGTGCCTGGCTCACGGTGGAGCGGTTGCCCGCCTACGCGCCCGAGCTGAATCCCCTGGAGCAGGTGTGGGGCAACGTGAAGACGGTCGAGCTGGCCAACATATGTGCCCCGGATCTCGCCAGTTTGCGTCGCCCGTTGCGCTGCGGCTTTGCCCGCATCCGCCAGCGGCCCACCCTGGCCCGTGCCTTCTTGCGCCACGCGGGCCTCAGCTTCTGACATGACCTCTAACGTATTCCGCGAGACTCATTAGCGCCGATTTAGATTTGACCCACCCCCCGGCCTACCGGCTCTTCTGGGGTATCTCACCCTGGGAGGTGCCGCCGAGTGCTCGGAGGGGCGACCGTGAAGCAGCTCGTGGAGCTGTCTGGGCAGCACCTGTCGATTCGGGGCATCGCCAAGAGGTTGGACATCTCGCGGAACACCGTCCGGAAGTACCTGCGGACACCAGGGCTGCCGGTGGCCAAGCCACGGCCTCGGCGGCTGTCCAAGGTAGATCCGTTCCGCGACCACGTCCGCCGGCGCCTGGCGGCGGGCGTGGAAAACTGTGTGGTCTTGCTGCGTGAGCTCCGCGCGCAGGGCTACGATGGCAGTTACTCGATTTTGAAGGACTACGTGCGGCCGCTGCGGCTGGGTCGTGCCGTCAAGGCGACCATGCGCTTCGAGACGAAGCCGGGCGAGCAAGCGCAGGTCGACTTCGGGCACTTTCCGTTTCTCACTCCGGACGGTCAGCGGCACTGGTACTGGGGCTTCGTGATGGTGCTGGCCTGGTCGCGGCTGCTCTATGTTGAGTTCATCCGTCGGGCCGACGTTGCCAGCTTCATCCGCTGCCACCTGAATGCCTTCGAGCGCTTCGGCGGTCTGCCGCGCACCTGCCTTTACGACAATACGAAGGTCGTGGTCCTGGGCCGCGATGCCGCTGGAGTCCCGCACTGGAACGCGACGTTTCTGGACTTCGCGCTCCGGGTCGGCTTCGAGGCGCGGCTGTGTCGCCCGTATCGGGCCCAGACCAAGGGGCGCGTCGAGAGCGGCATCAAGTACGTGAAGCACAATTTCTGGCCGGCGGTCGAGTTTCGCGACGGCGTCGACCTCAACCGGCAGGCGCACGCGTGGATGGAGCGCGTGGCCAATGTCCGCGTGCACGGCACCACCGACGAGCGGCCGGTCGACCGCTTTGCCCGCGAGGCGCCGCAGTTGCTCCCGGTGCCGCGCGCCGAGCGCGTCGAGCCCTTCCTGCGCGAGGAGCGTCGGGTCGGGCGCGACGGCTTCGTGACCTGGGAGCGCGGGTGGTACGGCGTGCCGTGGACCTGGGCGGGGCAGCGCGTGCACGTCGCCGGCACCGAGAGCACCGTCGAAATCTGGGGCGGCGGCGCCCGGCTCGCGGTGCACCCGCGCGCGACGCGCCCCGGGCAGCGTCTGGTCCTGCCCGGGCAGTGGGCCGGCCTGCCTCGCTCCGATGCGCGGCGTGCGGCCGAACCCCTCGGCCACCAGCGCGTGGCCCTCGACGTCGAGACGCGCCCGCTGGCCGTCTATGACGAGCTCGTCGGAGCGGGCCGATGATCGCCGCGGCCCAGGCCCGCCAGTCGCTCGAGCACCTCGGGCTCGCCGAGGCGGCCGCGGTGCTGGACGGACGGCTCGAAGCGGCGGCCCAGAAGCAGCTCCCGTATGCCGACTTCTTGGCCGACCTGCTCAGCACCGAAACCGCTGCCCGCCGGGAACGCTACCTGCGCACGCGCACCCGGCTCGCCCACCTGCCGTTTCAGCGTACGCTCGACCAGTTTGATTTCCACTTCCAGCCGTCGATCGACAAGCGTCAGGTCCGCGACCTGGCCACGCTGACCTTCCTCAGCGAGGCGGCGAATGTCCTCTTCCTCGGCCCCCCGGGCGTCGGCAAGACGCATCTGGCCATTGCCCTCGGGCTGCGCGCGATCGAGCAGGGCTCGGGCGTCTACTTCGTCCGGGCGCACGAGCTGCTCGAGGATCTCCGGCGCGCCCAGGCCGAGCACCGGCTGGAACGCCGGCTGCGGATCTACCTGGCGCCCAAGCTGCTCATCATCGACGAGTTCGGCGTCTGGCCCTACGATCGGATGGCCGCCACCGCCTTCTTCACCCTGGTCTCAGCCCGCTACGAGCGTGGCAGCATCATCCTGACGTCGAACAAGGGCTTCGGGGAGTGGGGTGAGGTCCTCGGCGACGCCGTGATCGCCACGGCGATCCTCGATCGCCTGCTCCATCACAGCCATGTGCTGAACATCCGCGGCGAGAGTTACCGCCTTCGGGAAAAGAAGCAGGCTGGGCTCATCGGCGTCGGCGCGGCTGCCCTCACCGGCCCCCGGGACGACGCCACCACCGACAACCCGCCGGGGGTGGGTCAATTCCCAATCGGCGAAGGTGGGTCAAAAGTACGTCGGCGTTGACACTGACTACCTGCGCACCGAAATGGTCAAGACGGAGACGCGGCGAGCGCAAGGCGAGCAGAACGTGCCCGGAGCGGTGCCCACGGAGTCGGCCACCGCATGATCGTGGTAGACTTCACGCGGGGTTGCCGGGGTAGCTCAGTGGCAGAGCAACTGATTCGTAATCAGTAGGTCGCGGGTTCAACTCCCGCCCCCGGCTCCAGTCTTTTTCGGTACTTTCTTCGCCTTCCTCGATTCGGTTCTGCTCGTTGGTTGCTGGGGGGTTGTAGCTGGGTGCGGCGGCCAGCCGATCCATGGCGCTTCGGTTCGCCCCCGGGGCCGGGTTGACCGTAGAGGTCCAGCGTGACCTTGATCGACGGGTGTCACAGCTGATCCTCGACGTACATCGGTGACTCGTTGGCCGCTAGGAGGAGCGAAGCGTAGATGTGCCTCAGGTCGTGAAAGCGACGACGCGGAAGCCGGGCCTTCTCGAGCAGTGGGCACCATAGTCGGTGCAGCAGGTTCACGCCTCGAGGGGAGCCCAGCTTGGCTGGGAGAACACCCACGGGGTGCGATCGCGTCCCTGAAGGGCGGCCTCGGCCTCCTGAAGGGATTTGCGAGCCATCAGCCAACCGGAGCGGAGATCGGGCAGGTCTACGCGCCGTGCCCGGCCACTCTTCGGGCTGCCGGTACGGAGCGCCCCATTGCCGTAACCGACCGTTCGACGCACCTCAATGAGCCGTCCAGCGAAATCGATGTCCCCCACTGGAGACCGAGAATCTCCCCTTGACGGGGGCCACTCCAGGCCGCCGTGGCGATCAATTCAAGCCAATCCGGATGCCATCGCCGACAGGCGTCGCACGGCCCCAAGAACGGGGAACAGATGGCGACGGCAGAGGAAGGTGTAGACGTCGAGCGTGCGCGGCTTGAAGTGGACCGCCACGTAGACCTGAAACCACCGCTCGGCGTAGGCCTCGAGGGTTGGTCTTGTCGCTCTGGCTCGAGGACGGAGAGGTCCCCGAGCCGCAGACGCGCACGGAGTTTCGAGGCGACTATGTCAGAGCCCTTGACGCGTCGGCTCGCGTCACCGCGGTTGACTACGTTCAGTAGGCCGCGGGTTCAACTCTCGCCCCCAGCTCCAGTCTTCCGCGTTTCCCTGGACCGCGCAATGTCCTCCCGGTGGAGGATTGACAGGCTCGGGCGAACGAAGCGCCGATCTGATAGAGTGACGCGTATCGCGCGGATGCCGAGGGGTGAACATGTCGGCTCTTCCCACAGGCACGGTCACCTTCCTTTTCACGGATATCGAGGGCAGTACGCGGCTCTGGCAGCAGCATCCCGAGCCGATGAAGCAGGCCCTCCTTCGACACCATGCCTTGCTCCAGCAGTCGATCGAGTCATCCAACGGTTACGTTTTCCAGATTGTCGGCGACGCGTTCTGCGCCGCGTTCCACACCGCAGCAGGGGGTGTGGCGGCCGCGCTCGCCGCACAGCGCGCGCTCGCTGCTGAGCCGTGGGGCGAGACGGGCCCGATCCGGGTGAGGATGGCCTTGCATACGGGAACAGCCGACCTCCATGCGGGGGAGCACAAGGCCGGCGAGTACATGTCCGGGCTCACGCTGAGCCACACGGCTCGCCTGCTGTCGGTCGCGCACGGCGGGCAAATTCTCGTGTCGAACGCCACGCAGGAGCTCGTCCGTAACGATCTGCCATCCCTGGTGGAGCTGCGCAATCTCGGCCTTCATCGCCTGCGCGATCTCACGCGCGCGGAGCATGTCTACCAGGTAGTCGCGCAACGTTTGCCGGACAGGTTTCCCGCGCTCCGTTCGCTAGAGGTGGTGCCGAATAACTTGCCGCGACAGCTCACAACCTTCATCGGGCGCGAACGCGAGATCGCGGAGGCGAAGCGCTTGCTGGCTGAGACGCATCTGCTCACGATCACGGGACCCGGCGGTAGCGGTAAAACGCGCCTCTCCCTGGAGATCGGGGCCCGCCTGCTCAGCGAGTATCCCGACGGCGTATGGCTGGTCGAGTTTGCGCACCTCGCCGACCCTGCGCGCGTGCCCCAAGTGCTGGCCACGGCGCTCAGCGTGCGCGAGGAGGCGGACCGCCCGCTGCTCGTGACGCTGGTCGACCATCTCCGTCCCAAGCGGGTGCTGCTGCTCCTCGACAACTGCGAGCATCTGATTGACGCGTGCGCCGGTCTCGCGGACACGCTGTTGCGCGGCTGCCCGGAGGTCAAGATTCTGCCGAGTAGCCGCGAGGCGCTTGGTCTGACCGGCGAGGTCGTCTTCCGCGTGCCCCCGCTGTCGCTGCCCGACTCACGGCTCGTGCCAGCGCTCGAGCGCCTCGCGGAGTACGAGGCCGTCCGCCTCTTCGTGGACCGCGCGATAGCGGTGAAGCCCGACTTCACGCTCACGGACGACACGGCGGCCGCGGTGGTGCAGATCTGTCGACGGCTCGACGGCATCCCGCTCGCGATCGAACTCGCAGCGGCGCGCGTCCGGACGCTATCCGTCCAGCAGATCACCGCGCATCTGGACGAACGGTTCCGTCTGTTAACTGGCGGCAGCCGCACCGCGTTGCCGCGGCATCAGACCCTGCGCGGGCTAATCGACTGGAGCTACGGTCTGCTCTCTGAAGCGGAGCGCGAGCTGTTCCGGCGTGTGTCGGTATTCGTCGGCGGCTGGACGCTGGAGGCGTCGGTGGCGGTGTGCGCGGGCGTCGACGTAGACCGCTACGACATCGTCGAGCTGCTCGGCCGATTGGTGGACAAGTCGCTTTGCTTGATAGACGGCGAGGGGAGCGACCCACGCTATCGATTACTCGAAACCATCCGGCAATACGGCTTCGAGAAGCTCGCGGAGACATCGGAAGGCCAGGTCGTGCGCGCTCGCCATCGCGACTTCTATCTCGGGTTCGCAGAGGATGCGGAGCCTCGGTTGCAGGGTCCCGAGCAGGTCGCTTGGCTACAGAGGCTCGAGGCGGACCACGACAACCTGCGGGCGGCGCTGCGGTGGTCCCTCGATTGCGATGAGACCGAGGCGGCGCTCCGGCTCGGGAGCGCGCTCTCGCTGTTCTGGGACACCCACGGGTACGTCCGTGAGGGACGCGAATGGCTCGATGAGCTACTGGCGCACGCCCGCGAGCGGCCGACGTCCACCGTCACGACGCGACGCGCGCTCGGAAAGGTACTCGATGCCGCGTCACGCACACGGGCGCGGTGGAGCGAGTTCCCCCAGGCTACGGAGTTCTTGACCCAGGGGCTCGCGGTGTGGCGTGAGCTTGGTGACAAGCGCGGGATCGCGGAGGCGCTCAATAACCTCGCCGTCGGTGCGACGCAGTCCGGGGACCGCGTGCGAGCTAGGGTGCTCGTGGCGGAGAGTCTCGCTCTGTTCCGGGAACTCTCCGACAAGCGTGGCACCGCGCACGCGTTGAACAATCTGGCCGAGATCCTGCGCGGTGACGGCGATCTACCCGGCGCGAGGGCATTGTTCGAGGAGAGCGTCCCCCTCTTTGAGGCGATTGAGGAGAGGCGGGGTTTGTCGCACGCACTCGACAATCTGGGCGGCATTCTCACCGCGCAGGGCGACTACGGCCCCGCGGAGGCTCTGTATAGCAGGAGCCGCCGGCTGGCCGAGGAGCTCGGCGACAACCACGCTGTCGCGACAGCGCTCCGGAGTCTCGGCGGCGTCGCGCACCACAGGGGGGATCATGAGCGGGCGCGGAGCTTTTACGAGGATAGCGTCGCCCGCTTTCGCGAGATGGGCGATGGGTTCTGTCTGGCGAAGTCGCTGATCGGCTACGCTCTGACCTCGCACGAGATGGGCGACCACGAGCAGGCGCGGGTGCTCGGCGACCAGGGTCTGGCCTTGTTGCGCGAGGCGGGTGCCAAGGGTGAGCTCGCGCCGCGCCTAGGTCAGCTCGGCGCGGCGGCGCTGGCGCACGGTGATGTGGCACGAGCCGCGCGATTCTTCGAGCAGAGTTTGGCGCTGTACTCGGAAACCCACGATGAGCAGGGTATCGCTACGAGCCGGGAGGGCCTGGCCAGGGTTGCGCGTCAATGACCGGTCTGGCGAGGACTTACGAAATGGAAGGTGCTTCGCGGCGAGCACTCGCATCTGAGCATCGGGGGCCAACCGAGCCTGGGTCGTGACAGGACCGGTTTGACGGCCTGTCAGCGGCCGCCCGCCGCCTCATACCACGTTCCGAGCGGACCCTGCGCGCTCCAGAGGGCGAGCAGGGGGCAGGTGATGCGCCGGCCTCGCGCCTGGTCGGCCTCGTCGTGCGCGCGGTCGAGCGTCGCGGCGGCCCGGTATTCCTCGCAGATCGCGTGCAGACGGTCGGGGTCCCGCAGCGCCGCCACGTAGGCGGCACGCACGCCGTCGTTGAAGACCCCGGCGGGAGAGCCCCAGCCGCCGAGCGCGTCGTCGATCACCGCGTCCGGCACCGCGGCCAGCAGGCGCTCGGGCAGCGGTGCAGGCTGGGCCAGCCCAGGGCCAGAAGGCGAGGGCGAAGCGCGCGTCGGCCCGCGTCCACGCTTTTGCGGTCGGGAGCACGTCGAGCACCGCGATGCGGTCGACGCGCCGCGGATGGTCGAGCGCGAGCCGGTAGGCGACGCGGCCGCCACGGTCGTGGCCGGCCACCGCGAACCGGTCGAAGCGGAGCCGCGCCATCGCCGCGACCATGTCGGCCGCCATGGCGCGCTTGGCGTAGGGCGCGTGGTCCGGCGTCGAGGCGGGGCAGCCGCTCTGGCCGTAGCCTCTGAGGTCCGCGCACACCACCGTGTATCGGGATGCCAGTCGTGGCGCGACGTCGCGCCACATGAGGTGGGTCTGCGGGAAGCCGTGCAGCAGCAGGAGGGGCGGTCCGCTGCCCGCGCGGCGCACGAAGATGTCGGTCTCGCCGGTCGGGATCAGTGCGGCCGCGAAGTCGTCGAGGGCGACGGCGGTCACGCTGGCGAAGCGTAGCGCGGCTGGCATCTCGCGGCAATCCGCCGATCGCCGCCGCGTCGCCGACGGGGCCTTGACCGCCGGATAGACTGGAGACAGGGGAAAAGGAGTCTTCTGGATGCTCTATCGATTGCTGGCGCTCTGGGATCGCCACCGGGCCCTGGCGACCTGGATGGTGATCGCGGGCGTGGTGGGGCTAGGCGCGTACGTGCTGGAGCATCTGGCGAGACGCTGAGGTGCGGCTAGCGCCGCAGGAGGGGCAGGACGCCCTTGAGGCGGCGCCAGGTGTCGGCGCACGGGGCGTGGAATCGCAGGGTGCGGCCGTCGGGCAGCATGAGCTCGCGCTGTCGCTCGCTCGGCAGGACCGGCCGGTCGCATCCGTCGCAGACGAGCCCGAGCCCGAAGCCCTCCCACGTCGACGTGGGCTCGATGCCGGGCAGGAGCCGGGCCGCGAGTTTCTCCGCGACACGCTGCGAGGCCGGGTCCATGGTCCGCGTCTCCATCACGCCGGGGTCAGCACGCGCTCGATCGCGGCCTTGAGGTCGTCGAGCGAGAAGGGCTTGAAGAGGAGGGGCACGTCGCGCACCGCCTGCAGCGCGGGCTCGTGGTAGTCGGTCTCGCCGAATCCGGAGACGAAGAGCACGCGGGCGTGACGCTCCGGCCAGCGCTCCTGCACCTCGCGATAGAGGGTCGGCCCGTCGATCTCGGACATCTTCACGTCCACCACCAGCAGGTCGAACGTCTCGTCCTCGAGCCAGCGTAGCGCCTCGAACCCGTCGCCGGTGGCCCGCACGCGATAGCCCAGGTCCTCGAGGCTCATGGTGGTCACGTCGCGGACGAACTCGTCGTCGTCGATGACGAGGACGCGACTGGCCGGGCTCATCGAGGCTCCTCCGAAGGCGGTGAGATAGCTGATCTCCGGGCAGAGTGTGCAACCCGGGTGCCTGCCCGACCGGGGAGCCCCCGCGCTGGCCAAGCCCCTGAAAACAAGAGGCCCGGTAGATTCTTCCAATGGCCCGCCTTGACGGGTTTCGTCCAGCCGGTGCCCGCCCTTCGCCGCGCACATGCTGCAGCGGGCCGATCCAGTGTAGGCTGGCCGTCACTCCAAATGCCGGCGCCGTCGCGGCCGGGAGGAGCCATGATCGACGACGCGCCCGTCCGCTTCACCAGCCACGACCTCCCGCGCGAGACCCTGCGCGCGTTGATGGCCCGCACTGACGGATCCGCGCTGCGGCGCGCCGCAGGCCACCTGGGCGCTCTCGCGCTCACGGGCACGCTCCTCTGGCGGCTCCGCGCCACCGCGTGGGCGGTGCCCCTTCTGATCGCGCACGGCTACGTGCTGGCCTTCGTCTTCTGCATCTTCCACGAGACCGCTCACCGCACCGCGTTCCGCACGCGCTGGCTCAACACCGCGCTGGGCACCCTGGCCGGGCTGTTGATCGTCTGGCCGTACCGGAACTATCGCGTCTATCACTGGGAGCACCACCGCTTCACCCAGGATGAGGCGCGCGATCCGGAGCTCTACTTTCCCAAGCCCGCGTCGCTCGCGGCGTACCTCCTGGTGCTGACGGGCGTGCCGAACCTGGTCCGCCGCCTGAGCGATCTGCTGCGGCTCGCGCGCGGCCGCGCCGACCGGCCGTGGATGAGCGCGGCGGAGGGTCCCGCGCTCGTCGTCGAGGCGCGCGCCTACCTCGCGGTCTACGCCGCGGTGGCGCTGGCCTCTGTCGTGGCCCGGTCGCCGGTCGCGGTGGTGGTGTGGATCGTGCCGCTGCTGGCCGGACAGGTATTTCTGCGGCCGTACCTGCTGGCCGAGCACACCGCGTGCGCGTCGACCCGCGACTGCCTCGAGAACACGCGCACCACCCGCACCTGGCGGCTGGTGCATTTCTTCGCCTGGAACATGCCGTATCACGCCGAGCACCACGCGTACCCGGCCGTGCCCTTCCACGCGCTCCCGCGCCTGCACGGGCACGTGAAGACGCGCCTCGCCAACGTCGCGCCCGGCTACATCGCGGCCACCCGCACCGTGAACCGTCACCTCTTCAGCCGCGGCCCCGCACGCTGACCCGGCCCGGCTGGCATTCTGTGGCACCCCGCCTGACAATCCGATGCGGCGCCGTGACGCCGAGTGTCGGGCAAGCTACTGATTCGGTGGTCTTCTCGGTGTGGCGCGGCCCTTGCTGTTTCCCGGGTCGAGGGGACACAACGATGATGACGCCGAGCGTGGTCACGCTGCAGGAGGTACTGAGACACCATCGGACGCTGTCACGCCGCGGGCGGGAGTTCTACGAGAACCTCCTGCACCTGGGCGACGTGCTCGCCGTTCGCGTCGACTACCTCCCGGGCTCGATGCTCTGGCTGGTGACGACGCCGAAGCAGGCGCAGCTGATGCGCAAGGCCCGCGAGGGTCGTTCCACCTCCGACGTGTGCGTGATGAGCTTGGGCGAGGCGCAGGACCTCTTCGGCGCGGTGGGCGATCCCACGCCGGCCACGCTGTACGAGGTCGCCGGCTGGCTCCTGGCTCCGGCCCCGGACGAGATCGCCGCGGTCGCGGAAGAGGTCGAGGACGACGAGCAGGCCGAAGATCAGGACGCGCTGTAAGCTCTCCGCTCCATCCCATCTGACCCGCCCGCTTGACTCCCGGTCCCGGCGTCTCCATGATGCCGGCCACCACCCTTCCGGGACGCCCCACGTGCCCAGAGTGATCGCGGTCGCCGCCGTCGTCCTGCTGTTGGTGTCTCCGTGGTCTGCGCCGGCGGCGGGCTAGACGACGCCCGGCTCGAGGAGGGTGAGGGTTCCCGCGTCGGCGTCGAGCTCCGCCTGGCAGCCGACCGGCAGCGTGGCCTGATCCGGGATGTGTCCCACCATGACGCCGCTGATCGCGGGGATGCGCAGCTCGCGGAAACGCTCCGCCAGGATGTCCTGGAGCGGGCGGTTCTGCAGGAAGAACGGCGAGGGATCGCAGTCGGTGAACTTGCCGAAGGCCACGCCCGCGACGCCGTCGAGGGCGCCGGCGAGCCAGAGCTGGGTCAGCATGCGATCGACGCGGTAGTACGCCTCCTCCACGTCCTCCAGGAAGAGGACGCTGCCGCGAAGGTCCGGCAGGTAGGGCGTGCCGACCAGGTGCGACATGAGGCACAGGTTGCCGCCCAGGAGCCGGCCCCGGGCCTTGCCCGGCACCAGCGTCACCACGCGGTTGTCCCAGTCCACCTGGCCCTCGCGCCGCGCGAAGAACGGCGGCTCGGCGAGCCGCGCCGGCGTATCCGATCGCCAGAGCACCCGGCGCAAGGCGTCGAGGGTGTAGGGGGTGAAGGCTCGCCACGCCACCGGCCCGTGGAAGGTCACCAGACCCACGTGACGCTGGATCGCCATGTGGAGCGCGGTGATGTCGCTGTAGCCGATCAGGGCCTTCGGCTTGCGCCGGATCAGGTCGTAGTCCAGCGCGGGCAGCAGGCGCGAGGCCCCGTAGCCGCCGCGCACGCACCAGATCGCATCGATCGAGTCGTCGGCGAACATCGCATTGAGATCGTCGGCCCGGGCCGAGTCGGCGCCCGCCAGGTACCCCTCGCGCTCGTGCACGTGCTTGCCGGTCCGCACCCGGAAGCCGAGGGATTCGATGGTCTCCGCCGCGAAGCGGATGCGGTCCGGCTCGTTGGGGGCCGCGGAGGGCGCGACCAGCCCGACGGTCTGGCCCGGCGCGAGCCGACGGGGCCGGATGAGCGGCATGTCCCGATCTTACCCCGGGCGCGCCTTGACTCGCTCCTGGAGCGCGGCTAGTCTCGGCTCGCCCATGACCTCCACCGGGCGGACCGCGATCCGGGCCGGCTACGTCCTCGCCTTCGACGGGCGCGGGCACCGGCTGCTGCGCGACGGCGTCGTGGTGATCGAGGGCGACCACGTCCTCGCGGTGGGGCCGCGCTTCGACGGGCACGTCGACGAGACGGTCGACGCGCGCGACCGGGTGGTCACCCCCGGGCTCATCTCCACCCACGCCCACATCGGCGGCTCGCCCCTTGACCGCTCGTTCATCGAGGACCGCGGCAATCCCCAGTTCTGGTACTCGGGCCTCTTCGAGATGCTGCCGGTGCGGAGCGAGGCCCAGGACGACGAGGGTGGGCGGGCGTGCGTGGACTTCTCGATGCCCGAGCTGCTCCGCGGCGGCGTGACCACCGTGATGGAGATCGGCGGGCACGGCGAGTACGTGGTGGACCGCGCCGCGCACTACGGCCTGCGGGTCTACGTGGGCCAGGCCTTCCGCTCCGGGCGCTGGCTCACCCGCGACGGCAAGCGCACGGAGTGGGAGTGGAACGAGGCCGAGGGCCGCGCGGGACTTCGGCGCGCGGTGGAGTTCCACGCCCGCCACGACGGGGCCCACGGCGGCCTCGTCCGCTGCTTCTTCGCGCCGGCCCAGATCGACACCTGCACCCCGGACCTGCTCCGGGAGGCCAAGCGCCTGGCCGACGACGCGCGGGTGCCGTACCAGGTGCACACCGCGCAGTCGGTGGTGGAGTTCAACGAGATGGTGGCCCGCCACGGCAAGACGCCGGTGGCGTGGATGCAGGAGCTGGGCGTGCTCGGCCCCAGCACCATCCTGGGCCACGCCATCATCGTGGGCGGCTCCTCCTGGACGAACTACCCGGCGGGGGACGTGGCCATCATGGCGGACTCGGGCTGCTCGGTGGCCCACGCGGTGTGGGTCTTCGCCCGGCGCGGCGTGCTGATGGAGTCCTTCGCGCGCTACCGGGCCGCCGGGATCAACATGTCGCTCGGCACCGACACGAACCCGCAGAGCGTGATCGAGGCCATGCGCTGGGCCGCGGTCTGCTCCAAGGTGGTGGAGCGCAACACCGAGGCCACCACCGCCGCGCACGCCTTCGACGCGGCCACCCTCGGCGGGGCGCGCGCGCTCGGCCGCGACGACCTGGGCCGCCTCGCCCCCGGCGCCAAGGCCGACCTCGTGCTGTGGAAGGCGACCTCGTGGCGGATGACCCCGCTGCGCGACCCCATCAAGAACATCGTCTACAACGCGGCCGACGAGGACGTGGACCGCGTCTACGTCAACGGGCGCCTCGTGGTCGACGGTGGCAAGGTCCTGGCCGCGGACGACGGCGCGATCCTGGGCGCCCTGCAGGCGGCGGGCGAGCGCATGTGGCCGCGCATGGCCAAGTCGGACTGGGCCGGCCGGGGCGCCGACCAGCTCTCCCCGCAGACCTACCCCGACTGGGACGCCTAGCCGCGCCCGCTCAGCGGGCGAGCTTCAGGAACGCGGGCGCCGCGAGGGCCGCGAACACCTGGGCGAGCGGCGCGTCGGCCTCGTCGTACCAGCGCGCCTCGTGCAGCAGGTTCAGCACGCCGAGCGTCCGGCCGTCGTGCACGACCGGCACGTTCAGGACCGACGCGCAGCCGAGGGAGGCGATCAGCGCGTGGTCGAAGAACACCTCGCGGATGTCGTCCGCGGTGTAGCCGATGTAGGGCTCGCGCTCCACGAAGAGGCGCCGCGCCCACGCGCTGTCCGGCACCGGCTTCCGCCCGCCCACCGGGTACGCGGCGGGCTGGTTCGTGTAGCGGCGCTCCGACTCCCGGGCGGCCGGGTGGTGGAGCAGGCACGTGAAGAGCTTGTGCCCGATGGTCGCGCCCATCGCGGCGTCGAGGGCGGTCAGCGCGGCCTCGGGGCTCGCGGGACTGCGCATCGCGCGCGCCACCGCGAGCAGGTGGGGCAGGGGATCGGTCTCCGGGCGCGGGCTCATGCCGCACCCTAGCACGGGCGGGCGCCGGCCCGACTAGCGGCGGCTCTTCAGGAGCCAGTCCACCGCGGCCGCGCCGTCGGTTCCGTCGCCGTCCGCGGGGCGCGGCGTCTCGGAGGCGCGGGTCGGGGGCGGCACCGGTGACTGCGAGCGGGCGGGCTCCGCGCTGCGGGCGCCGTTCTCGGCCGACGGACGGCTGGCGGGCGTCGTGCTTCGGGGCCCGCTGGGCTCGGCGGCCTGCGCGTGAGGACGCTCCACCCGGGCGGGGGCGCGAGTCTCCGTCGGTGCGGCCGCGGGCGGCGTGACCGCGGGCGGCTTGGACACCGCCTCGATCGGCTTCGGCTCCGCGTTCGGCGGACCGCTGGTGACCGCGGTCCGGGCCGGGACCCGATCGGCTCCCGCCGCGCCCGAGGCGCTCTTCACGCGCGTTTCCGGCCGGATCGGCCGCTTCGGCCCTTCCTCCACCAGCAGCTCCACGGTGCGGGCGATCCGGTTACCGTTGACGGTCTGGTACAGGACCTTGACCTGACCGCCGGGGCGGATGTCCTCGAACCATCCCTCCTTCGAGCCGATCGTGACTCTCGTGCTCCGGGTCACCTGCAGCGGCACGATCCCGCCGCCGAAGGGACCCGAGTTGACGTGGATGGTGTTGGACTCGACCTTCGAGACCCAGCCCACCGCCTCCCCGTCGACACCCGCGGTGTCCGACGGGTTGGCAGGCCAGAGCATGAAGATGATCGTGGCCAGGAGCCCGAGGCTCCCGACCATGGCCACCAGCGAGAGAAGACGGGAGTGGCCCGCCCCGAGACCGTTACTCGTCAAGGAGCCCCTTGATGGCGTTGAACACCGGATTCTCGCTCTGGGTCGTCTTGGCGGGCGCGGCGGCCCCCGGGGCGGCCGCGGTCCCGACGTACTTCCGTACGCAGTCGTACTGCTCCCAGCCCTTCAGCGGATAGTTCAGGTCGACTACCTTCCACTTCGAGTGCCCGTTCTGCAGGAGCCACGTCATCTGGCGCGACAAGGTCTGGGCGAACCGCCCCACGTTGTCACAGTCCTTCCGCCGGAAGTCGAACGAGACCAGCACCGCCTTGACCGCCACCGTGTTGACCGGGGTCCGCTGCCACTCGTAGATGTTGGCCGGGATCTCGGCGCGAGGGTAGAACTCGGTGATGCTCTTGTTGCTGATCGGGATCAGCGCGAGGCCATCACTCTCGGTCACGTCGTCCTTCAAGAGCTTCACGGGGTAGCCCGCCACGTAGAACATCGCGTCGATGCGGCCCGCCTTAAGCTCGCCCAGCGCCTCGCCGGTGTCGATGGGCACCATCTCGCTCGGGGCGACCTCGGAGAGCTTGAAGAGCAGGCGCGCGGTCAGGTAGGTGCCGCTGCCGTCGCGCCCGATGGCCACCCGCTTGCCCGCGAGGTCGTCGAAGTCCCGGATCCCGCTCCGGCCGAGCACGTGCACCTCCTCGTTGTAGAGGGGGAACACCATGCGCGTCTTCTTGGCGATGCGCTGGAGCGTCGCGTCCGATTGCACGCGGGCCACGAACGCGAGCACGTCGGACTGCACGATTCCGAGCTGGACACCGGGCCGCTGGTAGACCGCGAAGATGTTCTCGATCGAGCCCTTCGAGGTGTGGACGGTGAGGTTCACGCCGGTGGGCTTGACCAGCTTCTGCAGGTCCAGGCCGAACTGGTAGTAGGTGCCCTTGTCGCTACCGGTGATGATGCCCATGTCCTCTGCCGCCGGGCACAGGCTGGCGCCCAGCAGGATCAGGAGCAAGGCGACGGAACAATGAATGATGAACTTCGTCACGGGCTGTTCTCCTTGCGGCGAGAGTTTTCCCACGCTCGGAGGGGGGCAAGCGTCGTACCACGACGACGAAGTCGAACGAAACCGAGAGCTTACCGCCAATCGCGATGTCCTTGCATGACTCGGGACGGTGCACTACTGGATAATTCACTACCCAACGTTGTCCTCGTGGGCCACTCGTCGCGCCCGGCCCCTCGGGGCGGGCGACGCTCCCGGCTCCCATCCGGGAAGCGGGGGTCGCAAATGTGCCACAGGGAAGCGAGCGAGTCAACCGCCATAACGCGTCGCGGCATACTTGCGTGAACGGCAGCGGCTGGCGTAGAGTCCGGCACTCGGAGGACCCACACGATGCCCGAGCGGCCGCTGCCCACCGAGAAGGAAGTCCGAGCGCTGATCCACGATCGTCGCAACTGGGGGCGCTGGGGCAAGGACGACCAGCTCGGCGCGATCAACCTGATCACGCCGGCCAAGCGGGCCGCGGCGGCCCGGCTGGTGCAGCGCGGTCGTAGCGTCTCGATGAGCCGTCCCTTCCCGAAGGAGCCCGGCCTCAACAACGCGCTGCCCGCACACCACTACATGCGCACGCTCCCGCGCGGGAAGGGCGGCTTCGCGGCCGACTACTACGGGATCTTCTACCACGGGGTGGCGTCGACCCACCTCGACGCGCTCTGCCACACCTGGGACGAGCAGGCGATGTGGAACGGGCGCGACCCGAAGAAGGAGATCACGTTCGACGGGGCCACGTTCGGCTCGGTGGAGCACTGGGCCGAGGGCATCATCACCCGCGCGGTGATGCTGGACGTGCCGCGCCACCGCGGCACGCCGTCGGTGACCGACGATCGGCCGGTGCACGGCTGGGAGCTCGAGGACATCGCGCGGGCGCGCAACCTGCGCCTCGAGCCGGGAGATGCGGTCTGCGTGTACTCGGGTCGCGAGGCGTGGCAGGCCGCGAATCCGGAGCGGCCGTACGGGCGCCCGTTCGGCATGGGGCCCAACGAGCGGCCCGGCCTGCACGTCTCCTGCCTCGAGTTCCTGCGCGACCACGACGTCAGCGTGCTGGTGTGGGACATGCTGGACCACTTGCCGGTGGGCTATGACATCCCGTGGGCGGTGCACGCCGCGCTCTTCGCCTACGGCGTGGCCCTCGTGGACAACGCGCTGCTCGAGCCCCTGGCCCGCGCGTGCGTCGAGGAGCAGCGCGACGAGTTCATGCTGATCGTGGCGCCGCTGGTGGTGGTGGGCGGGACCGGATCGCCCGCCAATCCCCTCGCGGTCTTCTGACCGTCAGGCCTGGCGGTACTTCTTCTCCGCCCCCGGCGCCAGGGTCATGCCGTGCCCCGGGCGGTCGGGGATCAGGAAGTCGCCTCCCTCCATCACCGGCATCTGCTCGAAGAGGTCGTCCGGTACCCAGTCGATCCACTCGACCAGGAATCCGTTCGACAGCGCGCCCGCGACCTGGAGCGACAGCTCGTGGACCACGTGAGGGGACACCGCGACCTGGTGCGCGGCGGCGAGCCGGCCGATCTTGAGCGTCTCGCTGAACCCGTTCGCCCGGCAGATGTCGGGCATCAGGTACCGGGCCGCGCGGCGCTCGATCAGGTCGCGGAACTCGAAGCGCGTGTAGTTGTTCTCGCCGGTCGCCACCGGGATCTCGATGCGCGCCGCCACCTCCGCGCACGCGGCGAGGTCGTCGGCGAGCACCGGCTCCTCGTACCAGACCAGGTCGAGATCCGCGAGCAGGCGCGCCTGGCGGATGTTGCCCATCACGTCGAGCTTCTGGTTCACGTCGACCATGATGCGCACGTCGTCCCCGACCGCCTTCTTCACCGTCTCCACGCGCGAGCGGTTCACGCGCGGGTCGGGGTGGTGGATCTTCATCTTGTAGTAGCGGCAGCCGCGCGCCGCGTAGGCCTGCGCCTCGGCGATCAGGTCCTCCGGCGAGTAGTTGGGCCAGCCGCCGCTCCCGTAGGCGGGCACGCGATCGGTGACCGCGCCCCACAGCTTGTAGAGCGGCAGGCGCGCCGCCTTGCCGACGATGTCCCACAGCGCGATGTCGAGCGCGCTCAGCGCGTAGGCGGCCACGCCCTGGCGCTTGATCCCTCGATCCGCGCGGTACATCCGCTCCCACAGTCGCTCCACCATCAACGGGTCCTGACCGATCAGCAGCGGACCGAGCCGCGTGACCAGGTATGACTGGATCGACTCGACACCCCCGCCACCGAACGCGAGGGTGTAGCCGAGGCCGGTCACGCCTTCGTCGGTTCGCACGTGCGCGACCACCAGGCTGTGAATGGGGAAGTCGAGCGAGATCGGCTTGCGGGTCGGGATGCGGAGGATGGCGGTGTCGACGGCGGTGATTTTCATGGCCGCATCCTAGGTCGCGGGGCCCGGGTCCGCAACGGGCGCGGTAGGTAGCGCGTTGCCCTGAGTGAGGTCGCTGCGCTCTCAGTGCGCTGTGCGCGTTTCCGTGCAAGGACTGCTGGGATGCCCGATCGCGCTACAAGTGCCCGTCGTGACTGCTGAATCTGACCTCCTCGCAGTGGCATGGGCTTCGCTATTGCGGCGATGGTATGAGCCCCATCGCGCGCCCGGAGTCCGTCGGCTCCCGGCGCGGCCGACGCATCGCGATCCTCCTGGTCGTGCTGCTCCTGATCGGCCTGCCGCTCTACCTCTGGCCGCTGCACGGCGGCATCGAGGGCCTGCCCGGCGCCACCGCGCTCTCCGGGGCTCCGCCGGACCCCCGCAGCGCCAAGGCGGTGGCGCAGCTGCCCGCCGACGTCTGGGCCGAGCTCATGGGTCACGGCCGACCACCGGCGCCTTCATCCGGCGGCCCCAAGGTGCATGACAACCTGACGCGGATCACGCCGCACGAGGCAGGCGACGGCAACGGGTCGCTCGGCTCCGGAGGCGGGCCCGCCGTGTTTCCGCGCCTCGATGCGGGATCGACGCCGCCGCTGATCGCGCTGCTCGCGGACGGCGGCGCCGGCTCGGGCGGCGATTCGTCCGGCGGCGCGTCGAGCGACTCCACGTCATCTTCTAGCGGCGCTTCACCTTCGGGTGGCGGCGCGGGCGGCCAGGGCGGCAGCGGATGGTCCTCTCCTTTTCCGGGCGGCGTCGGGCCGTTCGGTGGTGGTGGCGGCCCTGGAGGCGACGACGGATCTGCGCCGCCGACCTTCATCGCTGATCCTGGCCCCGACGATCCGCCGATGCCCACGCCGGAGCCGGGCACGTTACTGCTCGTCGGCTCCAACCTCGCGCTGATCGGCGCGATCGCCTGGCGATGTCTGCGTCGCAGGGAGGAGCGCGAGCCTAGCGGGTGACAAAAATGGCACCGGCCTCAACCAGCTTTTGGCTTCATCCCCGCCGTAGTTAGCCATAAGTGCACGCCATCATTGCAGTCCTCGCGTGGCATATCCGTTGCCTCATACCCGGATTGGAGCGCAATTCCTTCGAGGAGTGCAAAACCGTGAATGTCCTGGTTCTTGACGAAACGATGGAGCTCGCGGTGCCGATTCGCGGGCTTGCTGGTATTTCGGGCTGGGAGCCGCACTTCGTGGGCTCGCTGCACGAGCTGGAGGTGGCGGTGGCGGCGCAGGGGCGGCCGGCGCTGACGGTGGTGAACCTGCAGCCGCCGCTGACGGCGTGGGAGCTGGGGCAGCGGCTGCGGGGGCTGGGGCTGGAGAGCCCGGTGGTGGTACTGGGGAGCGGGGGGAGCGAGAGCGGGGCGCCGGCGCTGGCGGGGGTGCAGTGGCTGGAGCGGCCGAGCGGGGAGGGGGAGCTGGCGGCGGCGCTGGAGCGGGTGGTGAGCCGGCTGGGGCTGGGGGGGCGGAGCGGGGGGCCGAGCCGGAATCCAGCAGGCCACGGCCTGGTAGGCCAGTCGCCGCAGCTGGGGGAGGTGCTGGCGAAGATCGAGAAGGTGGCGGCGGGGGATGCGAACGTGTGCATCTCGGGGGAGTCGGGGACGGGCAAGGAGCTGATCGCGCGGGCGATCCACGCGCAGAGCGCGCGGTGGGACCGGCCGCTGGTGACGCTGGACTGCACGGCGATTCCGGAGGGGCTGATGGAGAGCCATCTCTTTGGGCACGTGCGGGGGAGCTTCACGGGGGCGGTGGAGCATCGGACGGGGTTCTTCGCGCTGGCGCACACGGGGACGCTGTTCATCGACGAGATCAGCGAGCTGTCGATGCCGCTGCAGGCGAAGCTGCTGCGGGTGATCCAGACGCGGGAGTTCGTGAAGGTGGGGGGGAGCAAGCCGACGCGGACGGACATTCGGCTGATCACGGCGTCGAACAAGGATCTGCGGCGGGCGGTGCGGGAGGGGAGCTTTCGGGAGGACCTGTACTACCGGATCGCGGTGGTGATGATCGAGGTGCCGCCGCTGCGGGCGCGGCGGGGGGACATCGGGCTGCTGGTGGAGCATTTTCTGCGGAAGTTTTCGGCGGCGCACCACAAGCGGGTGCCGCGGCTGACGCCGCGGGCGCTGGAGCTGCTGCTGGGGGCGGAGTGGCCGGGCAACGTCCGGCAGCTGGAGAACTGCATCGAGCAGGCGGTCGTATTAAGTGAGCATGATACGATTGACGTCGATGTGCTGCCGCTGGGTGAACCGGCGGGCAGGCGCGCAGGTGAGGCCGCGAAGCCGGGACTGCCGGCGGGGCTGACCCTGCGGGAGCTGGAGCAGCAGTACATTCTCCAGACGCTGGAGGGCGTGGGGGGCAACCGCACGCAGGCGGCGCGGCTGCTCGGCATCAGCCTTCGCTGCCTCCAGTACAAGCTGAAGGCATATCGGCAGGGCGGCCCCGAGCCGCTCGTCCAATTCAACCGCGTGCCCGAGAGCCAGCATCCGCTAGGAGTGTGACGATGATGAGACGAGCCTTTTCCCTCTTGCTGCTGCTGCTCGTGGCGGGGGCGCTCACGCCCTTCCCCACGGCGGCTCAGGCGCCCGCTCCGCTTCCGGCCGAGAAGGACTACATCATCGGCCCGGAGGACCTTCTCGAGATCCAGGTGTGGGGCAACAAGGACCTCAACCAGCAGGTCTTCGTGAGACCGGACGGGCGGACTTCTCTGCCGCTGGTCGGCGAGATCGCGGTCGCGGGCAAGTCGGTCCAGCAGCTGCAGGACCATCTGACCAACGTCTACGAGAAGACGGTCAAGGGCGCGGTCGTGACCGTGATCGTCAAGGAGATCAGGAGCCGCCCGGTCTATTTCATCGGTGGCTTCGGTAAGCCCGGCGTCATGCAGCTCACCCGTGACCTGACGCTGCTCCAGGCCATTTCCATCAACGGCGGCGTGCTGCCGAACGCGGACGGCGAGAAGGGATTCCTGCTCCGCGGTGACAAGCGCATCCCGATCGACTTCAATCGCCTGGTCCAGCGGGGGGACATGAGCCAGAACCCCAAGCTCGAGCCGGGGGATTCGATCGTTGTCCCCCTGGCTGATGCCGTCTACGTGAACGGCGAAGTGAAGGCTCCCGGAGCAGTTAAATATACGGGAGATTTGACGATTCTGAAGGCCCTCACCCTGGTCGGGGGGCTCACTCCCCTGGCCGCTCCCGGCCGGGTGGACATCGTGCGGGGAAGCTCAGAAAAGAAGGAACGGATTCGGGTCGATGTTGATAAGATGATGCGGTCGCCGGATGAATATCCTGATGCCCGGTTGCAGCCGAACGACATCATCTTTGTCCCACAGCGACTCTTCTAGTCAGGAAGGTAGGAAGGCGGAGGGCACGCGGTCGCGTGCCCTCGTCGCGTTCGCTCTCGCCACCGCGCTCTCGGTCGGAGGCGGGTTCGCGTCCGCGGCCAACGCGCAAACCCCGCCTCCTCCGCCCTCGACGGATCCATCGACTCCGGTCTCGCCCTCCGAGAAGCCCCAGGGCACCGAGAGCCAGACCCGACCGCAGCCGGAAACGGTCCAGCCCGGAACCGAGCCCACTGCCCCGCTTCAGCAGTATCTGATCCAGCAGCCGGGCCGGCCCCTCGTCACCCCGACGAGCCCTCCGTCGACGACCCTGCCCCCCTGGACGCCCCCGGCTCCTCCGGCTCCTTCGCAGACGAACCTGCCGGCGCCGCTGTATGTGCCGGGAGCGGCGGGTGGAGTTCCGGCCGGTGGGATTCCGGGCCTGACGATCCCGGGGGCCTTCTCGGCGACGACGACCACGTTCCGCGGCGCCACGTTCGAGTTCCACCCGACCCTGCGACTCTCGGAGGAGTACTCCGACAACTTCTTCCAGGCGACGAGCCATTCGCAGAGCAACTTCCGATCCACCCTCGGTCCCGGGTTCCAGCTGCTGATGAACGGAGCTCGCACCTTCGGGACCGCCGGGCTGACCGTCGACCTCGTGCACGACACCGCGCCGAACAGCGGGGACGAGGTCAAGGTGTTCCCGAGCTTGAACTTGGCGGTCCGGTACGCTCTGACGCCGCGGCTGGCGCTGACCTTTACCGAGACCTTCATCCGTAACGACAGCCCGTCTACCGCCGACCAGTTCGGCCTCCGTCGCGGCCGGCAGACCTTCGACACCAATACCGCTGGGGTGAGCGCGGACTGGCTGCTGGGCCAGATCGCCACCCAGGCGTACTACCGGAACGTTCTCTTCTTCAACGAAGGGGCGTCCAGTAGCAACACGAACAGCACGAACCAGAACGGTATCAGCGAGGCGACCCAGAACGACTCGATCACCAACATCTTCGGGCTGAACGCCAGCAGCCGCATCTTCACCGACTACGTGGTGCGGGCCGGCTACGAGTTCTCGAAGACGGATACCGTGAACAGCAGCAACAATTCCTCGGTCGGCGGTGACACGACGAGCCACACGGGGTTCGCGTCGGCCTCCCGGCTCTTCGGGCTCTACACCACCGCCGGCGTCTCGACCTCGTATTCCTATCAGACCCAGGACAACACCAAGATCTTCAACGCCTCCCTCTTCGGCGCTTACGGCGTACCGAGCGGCCTCTCCTTGTCCGCCTCGGTCGGCTACAGCATCCTGAACAGCGACACTCAGGACAACGAGGGGACGGTGTCGGTGAACGCGGTCGCCAGCTACCGGTTCACTCGCGCGGTGATCTCGGTTGGCGTCCTCCAGGACTTCCAGCAGACGGCCCAGCAGGGTCAGAACTTCGGAACCGTAGAGAGCCGGTCGTACTTCGGCAACTTCCTCTATCAGCTCACCCCCTTCATCAACACGACGCTGGAAGCGCGCTACAGCGAGGCCACGCCGACCGGAACCGGCAACATCCAGACGAACCAGACTCAGACCACGCTGACGTACGGGGCGGCCGTGAACTGGCTCATCCTGCGCTGGCTGACGGCCAGTATCCGCTACGACTTCACCAAGCAGACCGGGACCAATGCCTTCAATCAGGGATCCTTCAACAACGGCGGAAACTTCAAAGAGAATCGCGCAACACTTAACCTGTTCGCCACGTTCTAGCAGCCCTTCCGCGCAAGCGTTGCATTCCAGTAGTTGCGGTTAAGTCAGCAAAAATACGAGCGATTTAGCCTCCCCGCTGCGCCCCGCCCTGGACTGCGCAGAATTCCGGTTGAACGGAAGGCGTTTTCCCAATCAGTGGACTGAAGTTCTACGCGGTAGTTTCTGGTTTAGCATTTTGATTCGCTAGGTTACAAGGCACGCTCCAGCAACACCCTGGCACTGCCCTTGCTCTTTATCCGGGCAGAGCCAATGTTCCGCATATTTCGCCACTACGTATCCGGTTTGGCCTTCGTCCTCCTACTCGGGGACCTGGCCGTCATCCTGACCGGACTCTATCTGACCGAGCTGTCGGCCCCGTGGGCCGGCCGTGCGTCGTTCACGGCGCGGTTCCTCGAGGTCAGCGGGATCCTGGTCTTCATCCTCTATCTGGGCGACCTGTATCAGCCCAGGCAAGCCTCCACTCAGCGGGAGACGGTGGCCCGGCTGCTCATCTGTGGCGGCGTCGCGGGGGTCATCATCGCCGCCGTCGGGTTCGCCTTCCCGATGCTCCGCCTGGGCCGGACCGCCTTCCTCCAGATGTTCGTCTTTGCCATCCCCGGCCTCGCGGTCTGGCGCGGCGCGATCCTTGGAGCCTGGTCGCAGCAGCAGATGACCCTCCGGGTCCTGGTGCTCGGCACCGGCCAGGTGGGCCGTCTGATCACCGACCTGCAGCCGACGAGCGCCCGGCCGTTCCGCGTCATCGGATTCCTCGACGACACGCCGGAGGCCGCCGACATGGTCCCCGAGGGGCACGTCCTCCTCGGCAAGACCCAGGATCTCGACGTCCTAGTCGAGGAGACCCGACCCAACATCGTCGTGATCGCCCAGATCGACCGACGCGGGCACTTCCCGACGAAAGCCCTCCTGGAGTGTCGGCTCCGGGGCATCCGGGTCGAGGACTGGCCGAGCTTCTACGAGAAGGCCACCGGCAAGATCCTCGTGACCGCGGTGCGCCCGAGCTGGCTGATCTTCTCGGACGGATTCGTCAAGACCCCGCGCACCGAGATCATCAAGCGGCTCTTCGACATCACGGTGTCCCTCGCCGGGCTCCTGCTTTCACTGCCCTTGATGATCGTGGCCGCGGCCGCGGTCAAGCTCGAGTCCCGGGGGCCTATCCTTTACCGCCAGCCACGCCTCGGCCAGAACGGCTGTGTGTTCATCCTGAACAAGTTCCGCTCCATGCGGCAGGACGCCGAGAAGGAGACGGGACCGGTGTGGACGACCCAGAAGGACACCCGGATCACGCGCGTCGGCGCGCTGCTCCGCCGGACCCGCCTCGACGAGCTGCCGCAGCTCTTCAACGTCCTGGTTGGCCACATGAGCTTCATCGGGCCGCGGCCGGAACGGCCGGAGTTCGTCAGCGAGCTGCAGAAGCAGATTCCCTACTACATGGAGCGACTCGCGGTGAAGCCGGGCATCACCGGCTGGGCCCAGGTGCGGTACCGGTATGGGTCCACGGTCGAGGATGCGGTGGAGAAGCTCCAGTACGACCTCTACTACATCAAGAATCTCTCGCTGTTTCTTGATCTCTTGATCGTTCTGAACACGGTCCAAGTCGTCCTCTTCGCTCGAGGACGTTGAACGCGCTCTGCGTGGACCTAAAACCAAAGGAGACGGGCGCCTGATGGACACTAGGACGGTCATCGTACAGGTCGTGCGCTCGCTGTTCGCGCGCCGGAAGAAGTGGATGGTGCTGACGACTATCACGGCTCTGGTGATGTTGATGCCGGCCGTGTATGTCCTGTCGAAGGAGCCGCCGCGGTATCGCACCACCGCGACGATCCTGATCGAGAACAAGGCCGATCGGGCTCCGGTGTTCCAGGAGTTCAGCCCGTATCGTCCCCTGCCCGTACAGCTGGCGATCCTGGAGAGCCGTCTCCTGGCCGCGTCGGTGATCGAGGCGCTGCCCAAGACCTCGGTCGACGATCTGGTCCAGAATCCGTATGGACGCGACTACGTGGGGGATTTCACCGACTGGGTCGCGCGGATCCGTGGCAAGGAGATTACCACCCCGTCGCCCCGCCGGCAGGCGATCGCCGAGCTGCGCCGCGATCGCGTCAAGTTCATCACCCAGCCGGGAAACTCGGGAATCGTCGAGATCCAGGCCGAGGCCTCGCAGCCGCAGATCGCGCTAGACATCGCCAATACCTATATCGAGGTGCTCCTGTCCCGGACGCGGTCGTTCAACGTGGACGACGCCAAGAGCACTCGGGAGTACCTGTCGCAGCAGACCGCTCAGGTGTCCGATACGCTGGCCCGCAGCGAGACCGCGTTGCGGTCCTTCACCATGTCCCGGGGCGGCGTCCAGATCCCGGCGAAGAGTGCCGAGGCGGCCCAGCGCCTGTCCCAGCTCGAGACCACTCTCGCCGAGGTTCAGGCGAACCGGAACATCAGTCAGACGCGCCTCACCTCCCTGAAGGCGAAGCTGGAGTCGATGCCGGCTCCTGCCCCCAGGCCGGCGGCGGCTGCCCCCACGCCGGCGTCGAGCACCCTGTCGGCGGCGAGCGCCTCGCGCCTGCGGGCCAAGCTGTCGAGCCTGGAGGCCCAGCTGGTCGAGGCCAAGACGAGGTATGCCGACGATCACCCGCGCGTGCGGTCGCTGATGCAGCAGATCGGCGACGTGCAGCGGGAGCTGGGCGACGCGGTGAGGGATTCGACCGCGTCGAGCAGCGGAGCGGGTGCTCTGCCCGCCGATGACCGTAATGCCTTCGCCGAGATGGTGGCGGCCCTGGAGACCTCGGTGGTGTCCCTGAATGCGCAGGAGGGAGCCCTGAAGGACCAGATCAGCAACCTCCGACGCGATCTGTCCGGACTGTCCAAGGACGAGCTCGAGTACCGCCGGTTGGCGTCCGAGGTGGAGACCAACCGCAAGCTGAGCACTCTCCTCTCCGACAAGCTGGGCGCGGCCCGGATCCGGGAGCAGGGTGAGATGAACGTGGTGAAGGTGATCGATCCGCCCGGCTTCCCCACCACCGCCCCCAACCAGCGGCGCGCCCAGATGATGGGGTTGGCCCTGGCCCTGGCGCTGGTGGTCGGGCTCGGGGCGCCGGCCACCGCGGAGTACTTCAATCGGCCGATCATGGGTGAGGCGGATATCCATCACCTCACCGGTCTGCCGATCCTGACCGCGGTACCGCAGGTGCAGTCGCAGAAGCTGATGTTCGGATCGGGGGAGAAGGAGCAGGCCAAGCCCGAGGAGTATCACCTGTTCGTCGACGCGTTCCGGCGACTGCGGGTCGAGCTTCAGATGATCGCGGAGGAGAATCCACTCCGACGGGTGCTGGTGGCGAGCGCCCTGCCCTTCGAGGGCAAGTCCACCGTGGTCTTCAATCTGGGCCTGGCGTTCGGCGAGGTGGGCAAGCGGGTCATCGTGGCCGACGCGGACTTCCACCGGCCTACCCTTCACCGGATCGCGAACACCGATCAGCGGAAGGGATTCACGGACCTGCTGGCCGGAAACACCAAGCTGGCCGACACCATCACCCCGATCACCGACAACGTGCAGCTGGCTCCGCGGGGTAGCGGCCTGTCGGCGTCCGCGCGGACCGGACTGGGGACGGACCGACTCGAGAAGATCCTCGGCAACATGTCGGACGAAGCCGACTACGTGCTGCTGGATTCGTCGCCGATCCTGCTGATCCCCGACAACCTGTACATGGCGGCGGCGGCCGACGGCATCGTCCTCGTGGTGGCGGTCGGCCAGACCCGCCCGCGTGACGTGCTCCGGACCAAGGCGATTCTGGAGAGGGCCGGCACCCCGATCCTGGGGGTGGTGCTGAACCGGACCCCGGTGAAGCAGCTGAACTCCTACTACAAGCAGTACAGCGCCTACTACGGCGCGTGATCCTCACCTTTAACCCTCACAATGACAGGGAGCACTCAAGCCGTGTGGACTGAGATCTTGCGCGAAAAGCTCGAGGCGCGTACTGCGCGCGTGAGCGTGGTCGGACTCGGATACGTCGGCCTTAGCCTCGCGGTCGAGCTGGCGAAGGCGGGAATCGTGGTGCGCGGAGTCGACCTGGATCTGGAGCGCGTCAGCCTCCTGAACCGGGGGGAGACGTACCTGGTCGACGTGCCGGCCGAGACGCTGGCCCCGCTGGTGGCAAGCGGCCGCCTGTCCGGGTCGACCTCCTTCGAGGAGACGAGCGGCTCCGACGCGGTGATCATCTGCGTGCCGACCCCGCTTCGCAAGAGCAAGGAGCCGGACATCTCCTACATCCTGTCCGCGGTGGAGAGCCTCCTGCCGTATCTGCATCCTGGCCAGCTGATGGTGCTGGAGAGCACGACCTATCCCGGGACCACCGAGGAGGTCGTCCTGCCGCGGCTGCAGCAGAACGGTCTGGTGATCGGGAGCGACTTCTTCCTCGCCTTCTCCCCCGAGCGTGTGGATCCGGGCAACAAGAAGCACACCACCGCGACGATCCCCAAGGTGGTGGGGGGAGTCACGCCGGCCTGTACCGCCCTGGCCGCGGCCCTCTACCGCCAGGTCACGAAGACGGTGTTCGAGGCGTCCAGCCCCCGGGTGGCCGAGACCGCGAAGCTCCTCGAGAACACCTTCCGCAGCGTGAACATCGCGCTGGCCAACGAGCTGGCCTTCGCCTGCCGCAAGATCGGCGTGGACCCATGGGAGGTCATCGAGGCGGCGGCCACCAAGCCGTTCGGCTTCATGCCTTTCTATCCGGGGCCGGGCATCGGTGGGCATTGCATCCCGGTCGACCCGCTGTATCTGTCCTGGAAGGTGCGGTTGACCGGCTACGAGGCGCAGTTCATCGCGCTGGCCGATCAGATCAACCGGGCGATGCCGGAGCACGTCGTCAACCTGGTCGGAGAGGCGCTGAACGACCACGGCCGGGCGATCAAGAACTCGTCGGTCCTGGTCATGGGCGTGACCTACAAGCCGGACGTCAATGACATCCGCGAGTCGCCGGCGCTCGAGATCATCGAGATGCTGGAGCGAAAGGGAGCGCAGGTCAGCTACGCGGACCCGTACGCCCCCCAGCTGCTGATCGAAGGCACCAAGCTCACCGCGGTGGAAGCGTCCGCGGGGAGCGTCGGAGCAGCCGATTGTGTGCTGATCCTCACCAACCACACCAGCTTCGACTACTCGATGATTGCGAGCCGGGCGAAGCTGGTGGTGGACACGCGGAACGCTCTTCGGGCGTATCGGCAGGCTCACGCTCAGATCGTGACGCTGTAAGGATACGACCATGCGCAGCGTTCTCGTTACGGGCGGTGCCGGATTCATCGGCTCTCACCTCGTCGACCAACTCCTCGAAGCCGGAGCCGCGGTGCGGGTGCTCGACAACCTGTCCACCGGCTTCGCGGCAAACCTGCAGGCGGCGGCGGAGCGGCATTCTCGCACCTCCGGGATGCTGAACGGGAGTCGGCTGGAAGTCATCGTCGGGGACATCCGGGACCGGGAACTGCTGCGCAAGGCGCTGCGAGGCGTGAACTATGTGTGTCATCTGGCGGCCCTCCCCGCCACCGAGACCTCGCTCATGGACCCGGGCGAGATCTACTCGGTGAACGTGGAGGGCACGCTGAACCTGCTTCACGGAGCGCTCACCGAGGGCGTGTGGCGGGTGGTGATCGCGTCGTGCGCCTCGGTGTACGGGACTCCGGACGTGGTCGATGTGCCCGAGGACGCACCACTGCGGCCGAGCACCCTGTTCGGCGCTTCGAAGGTGGCGGCAGAGACCTACGCGCTGGCGTTCCACATGCGGCACAAGCTGGACACGGTCATCCTCCGGTACTTCAGCGTCTACGGGCCCCGTCAGAAGGCAGTGCCCGGCGGGCCTCTGGTGCCGAACTTGATCGAGGCATTGCGACAGGGTCGGCCGTTCCTGGAGCAGGACGAGTGGAACGGCGAGGACTTCATGTTCGTGGAGGACGCAGTGGCCGCGACCCTGGCCGCGATCCGGGCACCCCGGGCCTCGGGTCGAGTGATCAACGTGGGTAGCGGGCAGATGGTCAGCGTGGCCGACGTCCGGAGCATCCTGGCGGATCTTCTGCGCGTGGCGCCGGTGCCAGGGACTCGGGGGGAGGGCGACGCGCGACCGCACGGGATCTGCACGCGGTCGACCGTGGCGGGGGAGCTCCTCGATTTCACTCCGCGGGTGTCGCTGATCCGCGGACTCGCCCGGGTGGTGGCGGCGGTGTCTCATTCGGAGTCCAGCGAGTATCCGAAGCTGGCTCCCGTCGCCCTCGATGAATAACGCGCTGTCCTTCGACATCGAGGAGTACTTCCACGCCGAGGTCTTCTCGGGGGTGGTGCGCCGGGAGGAGTGGAGCGCGCTGGAGAGCCGGGTAGCCCGGACGACCGAGCTCCTGCTCGAGCTTCTCGACGAGGCCGCCACCGCGGCGACGTTCTTCGTCCTGGGCTGGGTGGCGGAGCGCCAGCGGGGCCTGATCCGGCGGATCGCGGAGGGGGGCCACGAGCTCGCGTGCCACGGATACGGTCACCAGATGATCACCCGCTTGAGCCGCTCGGAATTTGCCTCGGACGTGGAGCGGGCCAAGGGCCTGATCGAGGAGACGGCCGGGGTCGGAGTCGTCGGTTACCGGGCGCCGACGTTCTCGGTGGTACGGGAGACCCTCTGGAGCCTCGACGTGCTGGCGGATCAGGGCTTCCAGTACGACTCGAGCATTTTCCCGATCGTGCACGACCGATACGGGATTCCGGATGCGCCGCGATTTCCGCATCGCCGGACGACGCCGTCGGGAGCCGAGATGGCCGAGTTCCCCATGTCCACGGTGGCCCGCGGGCGCTGGCGGATTCCGGTGGCCGGGGGCGGGTACTTCCGCCTGTTTCCGTACGCGGTGACTCGGCGGGCCCTCCAGGACATCAATACGAGGGAGGGCCAGCCCGCGATGGTGTACCTCCACCCCTGGGAGCTCGACGCCGGTCAGCCGCGCTTGCCGATGGGACGTCTGAGCCGGTTCCGGCACTCGGTCAACACCCGCAAGACGGAGTCGCGGCTGCGACGGCTGCTGCGGGATTTCCAGTTCAGGCCAGTCCGGACCGTTCTGGGCAAGGTCGGATTGCCCCTGGTAGGTGGGGTGGCATGAAGATCCTCGGCGTGGTCGGAGCGCGGCCGAACTTCGTGAAGATCGCCCCGATCCTCGCGGAGCTCGGTGAGTACCCGTACGTATCCACCACCCTGGTTCACACCGGCCAGCACTACGACGCGAAGATGTCGGACTCGTTCTTCGCCAACCTGGAGATCCCGAGGCCGGACGTGAATCTCAAGGTTCAGTCGCCGGGCGCGGTGACTCAGATCGCGGAGATCATGACCCGCCTCGAGCCAGTCCTGGAGTCGGTGCGGCCCGATGTCGTGGTCGTGGTCGGAGACGTGAACTCGACGGTGGCGGCCGCGGTCACCGCGGTCAAGCTGGGCTTTCCGGTCGCACACGTGGAGGCCGGGCTCCGGAGCTTCGACCGGGCCATGCCGGAGGAGGTGAACCGTCTCCTCACTGACTCGATCTCGGATGTCCTCTTCACGACGGAGCCCGCCGCCAACGAGAACCTGGAGCGGGAGGGCGTCGCGCACGACAAGGTCCACTTCGTGGGCAATGTGATGATCGACACCCTGTTCCGGTACCGGGAGCGGGCCGCGCAATCCGACGTCCTGGACCGGCTCGGGCTCGAGCCGGGAGGGTACGCGGCATTGACCTTGCATCGTCCGAGTAACGTGGACGACGCGGGGACGCTCGGGATGCTCCTGGACGGCATCGCGCACGTGCAGGCCGAGATTCCGGTCGTCTTCCCGGTTCATCCTCGAACCCGCCGGCACCTCGAAGCGCTGTCCGCGGTGCTGCCGCCGATGCCGGCGCTTCGGCTGGCGGATCCGATGCCCTACCTGGATTTCGTGAACCTGATGGCCAACGCCCGGTGCGTCATGACCGACTCCGGAGGGATCCAGGAGGAGACGACCGCACTCCGGATCCCATGCCTGACCCTCCGGCACAACACGGAGCGGCCGATCACGGTCACGCGGGGAACCAATCGCATCGTCGGAACGGCGCCGGACGCCATCTATGCCTGCTGGCGTGAGGTCGCCGAGGGCAAGTGGCCCAAGGGTGACCTCCCCGAGCTCTGGGACGGCAAGGCGGCCGCCCGGATCGTGCGGGTTCTCCTGAGCCGGTCCAAGTAAGGGTCCATGGACGTTCGAGTCCTCTCGACCGAGACCGTTGACTGGGACGCCTTCGTGCGCTCGACGCCGGGCGGCAGCCCGTTTCACCTGCTCGCCTGGAAGCGCGCGGTGGAAAAGACGTTCGGCCATCGCCCTCACTACCTCCTGGCCACTCGGGGCGGCGGGGTGGAGGGCGTCCTCCCCATCTTCGAGGTTCGAGGGCTGCTCGGGGGACGTGGCCTCGTGTCTGTCCCCTACGGCGTGTACGGGGGCATCTGCGCCGCCTCCTTTGACGCCCGGACCGCCCTCGTAGAGGCGGCGAGCCAGCTCGCGGGTCGGGTTGGAGCCGGCTACGTGGAGCTCCGGCATCGATCGGGTCAGGAGCTCGATCTACCCACGAAGAACCTCTACGTCACGTTCTCCCGGCTGATCTCCACCGACGAGCAGGAGAACCTGAACGCGATTCCGAGAAAGCAGCGGCGGATGACCCGACAGGGCCTCAAGCACGGGCTCCGGGCCGAGTTCGGACTGCAGCATCTGGACCGTTTTTGGCACATCTACGCCCACAGCGTCCATGCCCTCGGCTCGCCGGTCTTTCCCCGGCAGCTCTTCCGGTCGATCGCGCAGGAGTTCGGGAAGGACTGCGAGCTCTTGACGATCTGGAAGGACGAGAAGCCGGTTGCTGGCGTCCTCAGCCTGTTCTTCGAGGATCAGGTCCTGCCCTATTACGGCGGGGCGGACCGCGCGGCTCTGGCCTACTCCGTCAACGACTTCATGTACTGGGAGCTGCTCTGCCACGTGGCCAAGCTGGGATACCGGGTGTTCGACTTCGGTCGGAGCCGGGAAGGCACGGGGGCCTACAACTTCAAGCGGCACTGGGGATTCGAGCCGGTTCCGCTCCCCTACCAGTACGTGCTGCGGGATGGGGCCCAGATGCCGAACTTGAGCCCGTCCAACCCGAAGCTCGCCTTCGCGGTGCGGGCCTGGAAGCGCACTCCTCTGTCCCTCACCAAGCTGGTCGGGCCCCGGCTCACGAAATATCTCCCATGAACATTCTGATGCTCGGTCGCTGGCTTCCCCCTGCCCGCCGGCCGGTCCGGGATACGCGCGAGTACCAGTTCGGCCGCTACCTGGCCCGCGACCACCAGCTGACCGTCGCCTTCGTCACGGACAACCCGGACACGAGCGGCGCGCTCTCGGCGCTTCGGAAGGAGTTCACCGACATCGAGTTCGCGGTCATGCCGCGGACGTGGAAGTCCTTGGAAGCGGCGGTGCGGGCGGCGACCGGCGAGTCCTGCACGCTGTCCTACGCGCGGTCGGGAGCCCTCCGGACGCGTCTCGAGGACCGCATCCGCCGATCCGCCTACGATCTGGTCTTCGTGCTGTCGTCGAGCATGATCCAGTACGTCCTCGACCTGAACGCCTCGATTCCGGTGGTCATGGACTTCGCGGGAGTGGACTCGGAGTGGTGGCTGGCACAGGCCGCGCGGAGCCCCTACCCGGCCACGCGGTTCTTCAACGCGGAGGCGAGCCGGCTGCGCCTGGCCGAGGCGGCGATGGCGCGGCGGGCCGCCTGGTGCGTGACGGATTCGTCTCCGGCTGACGCCATCGTCCGCTCGCTCGCCCCCGGTGGCAAGACCGCGATCATTCCTAGCGGGGTGGACCTCGAGCTCTTCACCGGGCCGGCCCGGGAGAGCAAGACTCGCACCGTCGTGCTGAGGGCGTCGTCGCTCGGCTCCGAGCCGGACCTCCACGAGGCGGAGCAGTTCTGTCGCAACGTCGTGCCGCGGATTCGAGCCCGGATCCCCGAGACGCGGGTCGTGCTGGCAAGTAGCGATTCGATTCCGGGTGGTCGGGCGGGGCGTCTGCTCGGTGCCGAGGTGATCGCGCCGGTCACGGATCCGCGCCAGTTCTTCCACAGCCAGGCGGTGGCGATCGGGCTCGTCGGTAGCGGGGGCGATCTGCGCCGACGCATCCTCGAGCCGATGGCCGCCGGTATTCCGGTCATCGCCGGCACGAAGGCCATCGAGCGGCTCGGAATCGAGGACAAGCAGGCCATCTGCCGGGCAGATGGACCAGACGACGTCGCCCAGGCGCTGATCCAGCTGCTCGAGGATCCGATTCGCCGGATCGAGTTCGGGCAGCGTGGCAAGGCGTACGTGACGACCAACGCGTCGTGGACCGTCATGGCGGAGAAGATGGCCGGGATCATCGAGCGCGCCGCGCAGGGTTCGCCGGCGGCGATCCGACCTTCGGTGAACAAGACGAACGGCCGGCCGTGGAGCGTGACCCCGCCGTCCGCCGTCGAGGGAGGCCGCTGATGCGCGGCGTCGCCGGGCGCGTCTTCGTCGAGCGCGGTCAGACGCTCGATGATCGTTTGATGGGCGCAGTAGGCGGTCACCGAAGCGGCCAGGTTCAGCCCACGGCCGTCGTGGGGCCCGGCGCGACACTCCTCCCGATCGGCGACGGCTCGTGGGCCGAGAGGGTCGGCGACGCAGTCGTCGTTGGGGACCTCGACATCAGCAACCGCGAGGAGCTCACCGCCGGCGGCACGTCGTCCGTCGCGGCCGGCCTGGTCGACCGCTACCGGCGGGAAGGCAACGCCTTTGCGCGTGGTCTCCGCGGAGCCTTCGCGCTGGCGCTGTGGTTCCCGGAGCGTCGCCGGCTGGTCGTGGCGGTGGACCGGTTTGGCTTCCGGCGTATCTACTATGCCGCGACCGCGGACGGCCTCGCGTTTGGCCCCCGGCTCGAGACCGCGGTGACCCTGGGGGCCGTCCGCCGCCAGATCGACCCGTCGTCGGTCTATGCCTACCTCAACTTCGGGACCGTACCAGCCCCGCAGTCGATGTACCGCGGGGTCCAGCGGCTCGCGCCTAGCCAGCTCCTGGTCTGGGAGGACGGCAGGCTGTCTCTCGAGAGCTACTGGGACCTCACCTATACCGAGGAGCGCCGTCCCGAGGCGATGGCGCGGGCCGCCATCGTATCGCAGACGCAGGAGGCGGTCCGGCAGGCTCTTCTCGGCACGGAGCCCAAGACGAGCGGGGCGTTCCTGAGCGGAGGCACCGATAGCAGCACGGTAGTCGGTCTGATGACCCTCCTTACCGGTGAGCGGGTCAATGCGTTCTCCATCGGTTTCGAGGAGAAGCGGTACAACGAGCTGGAGTACGCCGAGCTGGCGGCGCGGCACTTCTCCGCCTCTCACTACACGCACCTCGTCACTCCCGACGAGGCCTTTGCCTCCGTTCCGCACCTGGTCGCGGGCTTCGACGAGCCCTTCGGGAACAACTCGGCGATTCCCACGTATCTCTGTGCCCGGCTGGCCCGGGAGGCCGGGATCGACGTGCTGCTCGCCGGTGACGGTGGCGACGAGATCTTCGGGGGCAACGAGCGCTATCGGCGGGAGCAGGTTCTCGCCCGCTACGGCCTCATTCCGCGGCCCCTGCGTCGTGGCGTGCTGGAGCCGCTGCTGCGGGTCCTGCCCGACGGAGGGTCCACGCCACTCGGCAAGGCCCAGCGCTACGTCGCGCGCGCCTCACGGCCGAATCCGGAGCGCTTCTACTCGAGCGAGTTCTTCGTGGCCCAGGAGCGGGAGCGCCTGCTCCACCCGGATTTCCTCCGGGCGATCGACCCGGTCGCGCCGGTCGAGGTGGCGGGACGCCACTACCACGCGGCCCGAGCCTCCGCGGAGCTGAACCGGCTGCTCCACGTCGACCTCAAGATCACCCTGGGCGACAACGATCTCCTGAAGGTGACACGGGCGGCGGAGCTCGCGGGTCTGACCGTGCGCTTCCCGATGCTCGACCATCCTCTCGTGGAGCTCATGGCCACGATGCCGGTTCGCGACAAGGTCCGCGGGACCGAGAAGCGATACCTCTTCAAGCGCACCTTCGCCTCACTCCTGCCGCGCGAGGTGTTGACGAAGACCAAGCACGGATTCGGGCTGCCGATCAGCGACTGGCTGCGCGGCCATCGCGCCTTCGTGACCCTGGCCCATGACACCCTGGAGACGCGGCAGGCAAGCGAACGAGGCTACCTCGCGCCGGGGACGGTCGAGTGGCTGTTCCGGCAGCACGCCGCCGATGCGACGCCCTTCTACGGCGACGTGCTCTGGAACCTGCTGATGCTCGAGCTCTGGCACGTTCGGCAGGGAGCGGCGGCATGAACCCGCGGGCCCGGGCGGTGCGCGCGCTGGCCACGGTCGTCTACCGGAGCGGGCTGCTCCGGCCGATGGCCTCGGTAGCCGCGCGTCTGCGCCGGACCGTGAGCCTGCCCATTCTCACGTTCCACCGGGTCAACGACGATCAGGATCCGTTCTTCGCCGCGCTGGCCACCAGCGTGTTCGCGGCACGCATGGAGCACATCGCCCGTCACTACACGGTGCTCCCGGTGGAGGAGCTCTCGGAGCGCCTGCGCGAGGGTCGGGCTCCGGCCAACGCGTTGGCGTTGACCTTCGACGACGGGTACCGGGACTCTCTGACCCACGCCGCGCCGATCCTGGCGCGGCACGGCCTGCCCGCGACGATCTTCCTCACGACCGGCTACGTGGGCACGTCGGAGACCCCGTGGTACGACCTCCTCGCGCTGGGAGTCAAGACGACTCGCCGTGACACCGTATCCCTTGCGCCGGGGCAGAGGCTGCCGCTCGGATCGACGGCGGAGCGGCTGCGGGCGCTCGAGGCGGCGCTGCGTCACATGAAGCGCCTGCCCGACCTCGAGCGTCGGCGGCTGGTCGAGCGCCTGATCCACGAGCTGGAGCCGGTGACGCCGGAGGGTCAGAAGCGCCTCATGCTCTCGTGGGACGAGGTCGACGCCCTGCGGGGGCTGGGCTTCTCGATCGGGGCCCACACCATCAACCACCCGATCCTCGCGAGGGTGGAACCCGAGGCGGCCTGGGGCGAGATCCACGGCTCCAAGATCGCCATCGAGAAGAAGCTGGGGATGCCGGTGCGGAGTTTCGCCTATCCCAACGGCGGGGTCGACGACTACAGCCCGGAAACGGTCGGGCTCGTCGAGCGAGCGGGCTTCCGCTGTGCGGTCACCACTCGCCGAGGGCTCAACACCGAGCGCACGCCGATGTTCGAGCTGCGGCGCGGCGGACCGTGGGAGCAGCACCTGCCAACGTTTGCCATGAAACTTGCCTACTACCAAGTGGCTGGAATCTAGGAAGGAGATCTCGTCATGTGCGGCATCGTGGGGTATGTGGGTAAGCGGGACGCGGTCGGGATTCTGCTCGACGGCCTGGGACGGCTCGAGTATCGCGGATACGACTCGGCCGGGCTGGTGGTACAGACCGACTCGACCCTCGTGGTGCGGCGGAGCGTCGGCAAGATCGCGCGGCTGCGGCAGGTGATCGAGGGGGCGACGGTGGCGGGCAAAACCGCGCTCGGCCATACCCGCTGGGCCACGCACGGGCGCCCCTCCGACGCCAATGCCCATCCCCACGTCGACTGCAGCGGGCGCGTGGCGGTCGTGCACAACGGGATCCTGGAGAACTATCTCGAGCTGAAGATGAAGCTGGAGGCGGAGGGTCACAACTTTCGCTCCGAGACCGATACCGAGGTCATGGCGCACCTGGTGGAGCGGGAGCTCCCCCGGTCCGGAGACCTCGCCTCCGCGGTGAAGGCGGCGCTCCGGCAGGTCCGGGGCGCGTATGCCTTCTGCGTGTTGTCTGCCGACGCGCCGGGTCTGATCGTCGCGGCCAAGCGCGGGGGCGGTGCGGTCGTGGTGGGACTGGGGGAGGGCGAGGTGTTCATTGCGTCCGATATTCCGGCGGTCATCCCCCATACCCGCCAGGTGGTGATCCTCGAGGACGACGAGGTGGCGGAGATCGGGTGCGAAGGGCTCGCGATCTCGACCCTCGAGGGCGTGGCGGTGAAGCGCACGCCGACCGTGATCGCGTGGGACGCCGCGATGGCCCAGAAGGGCGGCTACGACCACTTCATGCTGAAGGAGATCCACGAGCAGCCCGAGGCGGTGGCGGCCACGTTCCGGGGCCGGGTGAACGCCGAGACGGGGGAGGTTCGGATCCCGGAGGCCAACCTGACTCCGGATCTGGTGGCGCGGCTCCGGCGGGTGATCCTGGTGTCCTGTGGGACGTCGTATCACGCGGGCCTCGTGGCTCGGCTCATGATCGAACGGCTCACCGGCCTGAGCGCCGAGGTGGACCTCGCATCGGAGTTCCGGTACCGGGACCCGGTGGTGGGGCCCGACACGCTGGTAGTGGCCATCTCGCAGTCCGGTGAGACCGCGGACACGCTGGGCGCGGCGAAGACTGCCCGCCTCAAGGGCGCGTCCG
>Ga0207707_10000555_pt1 | contig 37837 bp, 35 predicted proteins | sample KBSC83BmetaG_FD_184336 | JGI IMG/M metagenome (GOLD analysis project Ga0207707, IMG submission 184336) | Corn rhizosphere microbial communities from Kellogg Biological Station, Michigan, USA - KBS C8-3B metaG (SPAdes) (version 2) | ecosystem: Host-associated > Plants > Roots > Rhizosphere ... | reverse complement strand
CCGCGACGCCTGGTTCATCGGCTATACCGCCAATCTCGTCACCGGCGTCTGGCTCGGCAATGACGACAATTCGCCGACCAGGAAGGCAACCGGCGGCGGATTGCCGGTGGAGGTCTGGACCCGCTTTATGCGCGCGGCCCATCAGGGCGTGCCGGTCGCGGCGTTGCCGGGCTCGCAGCAAGGCGGCTTGTTCTCGAACCTGGTCCAGGCCGCTTCGCAAGCAAGCACGCCGGTCAATGCGCCCTCGCCCGCAAGCGCTGCCGGCAGGCCGGCGCCGACGCGAACGTCGATACGCCCAGAAGCCGCGAGCGGCCTCGACGGCTGGCTGATGGACCGGCTGTTCGGACGATAGAGAATTGGCGTGCCAGGGATGCTGCGCGGTGCGCCGCGCTTCAGCATTGTCGGCCGTCATATTCCGCGAAAGCGGAATATCCGGTACGCCGCACCGTTTCGACTCAGCCACTGCCGCACTGGAATACTGGGTCGCCCGCCTTCGCGGGCGATGACTGCTGTGGATGTTTCAATCCTCAACGCCGTAGCGATGCAGGTCGTTGCCGCTTGTATCGAGCCATGCTTTGGCGCGCTCGACATGGCCGCAGATCCTTCCGACCACCCGCCAGAACCGCGCCGAATGGTTCATCTCGACCAGATGCGCCACCTCATGGGCGGCGAGATAGTCCAGCACGAAAGGCGGCGCCAGGATCAGCCGCCAAGAGAACGACAAGGAGCCGGCGGAGGTGCATGAACCCCAGCGGCTCGACTGATCGCGGATCGACAGCCGTTTCACCTTCACGCCCAGCGCCTGGGCGTAAGCCTGCGCCGCCTTCTGCAGATCCTTGCGCACTTCGCGCTTCAGGTAGTCGTGGATCCGCCGCTCGATATGTTCACCGGCCCCGGCCACGCAGAGAATCCGCTCACCGCTGTCGCGCACTTCCGTCCACACCGTGCCGCGCTGACCGGCGCGATGCACGATTCTGTGCGCGAGCCCGCGCAACGGCACCACGGTGCCCGGAAGAAACGGCGCGGCCTTCGGCAAGCGGCCGAGGCGGGCGGCAATCCAGCCGCCGTGACGCTGCGCGAAATCCTTGGCATCGGCGATGGTGCCGCGCGGCGGCATGGTCAGGATCGCTTCGCGGTCGCTCGGATGAATGCGCAACGTATAGCGCCGCGCACGCCGATGCCGGCGCAGCCGGATCGAATAGATTTGCGAGCCGTGTTTGACCAAAAGAGTCGCGGGTTCGGCAGGCCGCCGATAAAGGAGGGCGCGGGTGGCCATGTCTGACAGTCCGGGGAGCAGGAGTTCGCCCGGATTCTGCCATATCCGCCGCCAGTGAAATCGCTCGGCGCAAAAACAAATCATTTGCCCAATATACAGGGGCTGGCCGGACATCGGCCCCTACAGGCAGGGGCTGGAACAAAAAAATTCGGCTGAAAACCCGCCCTTCGAGGCCTCTTAAGAATTGAGTTAAAACTCATTCCTTCGAGAATCTCTGAATCCAGGTTTCTTTGGGTCGGTTCAGTGGGTTACCGGTCCGATCGAACCAACCCCACATCCCAATCGGAAACCGCCGATTCCCACATAGAAGCGCCAGATCGCGCTTATTCCGCCGCCGCGACCAGCGCAGGCTTCTTGCTTGCCGACGACATGATGAAATCGGAGATGCGCGGCACGATTTCCGATTTGAAGCGCGAGCCGTTGAAGACGCCGTAGTGCCCGACGCCTTTTTGCACATAATGCACCCGGCGATGGCTCGGGATCGAGCTGCACAGCGCATGCGTCGCTTCGGTCTGCCCAAGGCCGGAAATATCGTCGTGCTCGCCTTCCACCGTCATCAACGCAACGCGCGTGATTTTCGAGGGGTCAACCAGCTTGCCGCGATGGGTCATCTCGCCCTTGGGCAGCGCGTGCTTGACGAACACGGTGTCGACCGTCTGCAAATAATACTCCGCCGTCAGATCCATGACGGCGAGATATTCGTCGTAGAAGTCGCGGTGCTTGTCGACCAGATCGCCATCGCCCTTCACCAGATCCTTGAACAGGTTCTTGTGAGCGTCCATGTGGCGGTCGAGATTCATGCTGATAAAGCCATTGAGCTGCAGGAAGCCCGGATAGACGTCGCGCATGACGCCTGGATGCGGAAACGGCACCTTGGTGATGACGTGACTGCGAAACCAGCCGATGCCGCGTTCGGCGGCGAGATTGTTCACTGCGGTCGGATTGCGGCGGGTATCGATCGGACCGCCCATCAGCGTCATCGAGAGCGGAACGAACGGATCGCGTTCGGCTTCCATGATGGAAACCGCGGCCACCACCGGCACCGACGGCTGGCACACGGCGATCACATGCATGTTGCCGCCGAGCACATGCAGCATCTCGATAACGTAATCGACATAGTCGTCGAGATCGAAGCGGCCTTCCGTCACCGGGACCATCCGGGCATCGGACCAATCGGTGATGTAGACTTCGTGGGTCGGCAGAAAGGCTTCGACCGTGCCGCGCAATAGCGTCGCGTAGTGACCCGACATCGGCGCCACGATCAGCACCCGTGGCTGCGGCGCGCGTAGCGCCCGCGTCAGCTTGCGATCGAAATACAACAGGCGGCAGAACGGCTTTTCCCATATCGAGCGGATTTCGACCGGCGTGCGCACGCCATTGACTTCGGTGTCGTTGATACCCCATTCGGGTTTGCCGTAACGGCGTGTCGTGCGCTCGAACAATTCGCAGCCGGCGGCGATGGATTTGCCGAACTCCGTGTGCGACCACGGATTGAGCGGATTCTGAAACAGAATTTTGGTCGCGTCGGTCACGGCCCGCGCCGGATTGAGCGAGGCGTGAGCCATTTCGTACATCCAGTACATCGGCGTCGTAAGCGCCGGACTGCCTTCGGCCACCAGAGGCGGTGCGCCGCCAAATTCACCTATCGGCATTTATTCCTCAGTCCTTTTTGCATCGCAGCATAGTGCCGAATGCGTAATAATGCGTCAATGCACAGATCGGTATATCTACGCGGCGGACAAGCCTAAACCATCAAATCCGTGGGATAAGTGGCTTATTCGCCACTCTGGATCAGCGAGCCATGGCGGCGGGCGCTGCGCAGAAGCGCAAGAAATATCGCAAATGACGCAATAAGGAGCACGATATTGATCGCCAGCGCGTCGATCATCAGGTCGAGGCGAAACACATGGTCCATTAACAGCGCCCGCATTCCCTCGAACACGTAGGTCGGTGGCAACGCCCAGGCGACGTATTGCAGCCAATGCGGCAGCACCGTCACCGGGTAATAGATGCAGGCCAGCGGCATCACGCCGAACATCAGTGTCCAGACGATGCTTTCCGCACCCAGGCCATTGCGCAGCACCAGCCCCGACACAAAGATGCCCAGCGACCAGCTGGTGAAGATCAGGTTGCAGAAGAAGGCGATCAGCGGCAGCCCGATGCCGTAAAAATTGAAATCGAACAGGATCATCGCCAAGAGCGTCATCGGAATGACGCCGATCGCGAGCCGGATCAGGCTCATGATCATCAGCGCGATCAGGAACTCGATCGGCTTTAACGGGCTCATCATCAGGTTGCCGAGATTGCGCGCCCACATCTCCTCGAGAAACGAGATCGAAAAGCCGAGCTGCCCGCGAAACAGGATGTCCCACAGGATCACGGCGCCGATCAGGGTACCGCCGGCGCGCGCGAAAAACCCGGCATTCTGCGCGATGTAGTTCTGCAGAAAGCCCCAGGTGATGATCTGCAACGCCGGCCAATAGATCAATTCCAATAGCCGCGGCCACGACGAGAGCAGGAGATACCAGTAGCGCAGGATCATCGCGCCGATGCGATGAGGCGCGATTCCCCAATGCATGACGAGGTTGCTCACAATGTGCTCTCCTGAACGCGGCCGCGGGCGACGTCGAGAAACACTTCCTCCAACGTCGCCCGGTTGTAGCGGGTCATGATGCCGTCCGGAGTGTCGTCGTCCTCGATGAGGCCGCGTTTCATGATGATGACGCGGTCGCACAATCGCTCCACTTCAAGCATGTTGTGCGACGCCAACAGGATGGTCGCGCCGTGCGTCTTGCGATAGGTCTCGAGATGCCGCCTGATCCAGTCGGCGGTATCCGGATCGAGGGAAGCCGTCGGCTCATCCAGCAACAACAGTTCAGGCTGGTTGATCAGCGCCTTCGCCAATGCCACCCGGGTCTTCTGCCCGGCGGAGAGTTTGCCATTGGCGCGGTCAAGAAAGTCGCCGAGATCGAGGTCGGCGGCGAGTTTCTCGATCCGCTCGCGTAGATTCGCCACCGCATAGAGGCGGCCGAAGATGGTGAGGTTCTGGCGCACCGTGAGCCGCATCGGCATATCGACATAGGGACTTTCGAAATTCATCCGGCCCAGCACCTCGTCGCTTTGGTCGGGCATCGAACATCCCAGCACCTGGATGCGGCCGGAGGTCGGCAGCACTAGCCCCATGATCATGGCGATGGTGGTGGTCTTGCCGGCGCCGTTGCCGCCCAGCAGCCCCGTGATGCTGCCGCGCGTAATGCGAAACGACACGCCGTCGACGGCGCGGGTGGTCTTGTAGAGCTTGACGAGGTGCGCGACCTCGATCGCCGCGGATCCTGCCGGATCGGCCGCGGGCAAGCCGGACGTGACTGCGTCGTGAACCATCATGCCGGCCGTTCATTGGGCCATGATGGTGGCGAGCGCAAGACTTTGAAGCGTCCCCGCGGAAGCCCTGGATCCGCGAATTTGTGGTCGGAGCCTTGCGCGGCTAAACTTGACGGCATGACCGACGTTGCTGCCTCCGATTTTCGCCATCCGCGCCGCCATGTCCGTCTGGATACGATCCTGCGGCTGCGCTGGCTCGCGGTGCTCGGGCAGCTTGCCGCCATTTTCATCGTGGCGCAGGGGCTCGAATTCGACGTCCCGGTCGTGCCCTGCGTGACCATCATCTCCCTGTCGGCCCTGCTCAACCTGGTGCTGCAGATCGCCTTCAATCCGATGCAGCGGCTGGAGCCGGTCTATGCGGCGGCGCTGTTGGCATTGAACATCGTCGAGCTGGCCGGGCTTTTGTTTTTAACCGGCGGTCTGCAGAATCCATTTTCATTTCTGTTTCTGGCCCCGGTCCTGATTTCGGCGACGGCGCTGCCGACACGGCTGACGATCGCGCTCGGGATTCTCGCGGTTGCATGTGCCTCCGTGCTGGTTTTCTTCTATCTGCCGCTACCATGGGAAAGCGATGAACCGCTGGTGCTGCCGCCGATCTACCTGTTCGGCGTCTGGCTCTCGATCGTGCTCGCCATCGGCGTCACCAGCCTCTATGCGTTCCAGGTGACCGAGGAAGCCCGCAAGCTATCGGACGCGCTGGCGGCTACCGAACTGGTGTTGACCCGCGAGCAGCATCTCACCCAGCTTGACGGGCTTGCCGCCGCCGCCGCCCATGAACTCGGCACGCCACTGTCGACGATTTTTCTGATTTCGCGTGAGCTGGAGCGGACCTTGCCAGATAGCAGCCCGCTCGCTGGCGACGTCAAAACCTTGCGCGAACAGGCGCAACGCTGCCGCGATATTCTGGCCAAGATCACGCAGCTGTCCGCGACCGGCGCGCCGTTCGACCGCATGCCATTGTCGACGCTGATCGAGGAAACGGTGGCGCCGCATCGCTATTTTGGCGTCGCGATCAAGGTGCGGATCGCGGTCGCCGGCACCCCCGAGCCGGTCGGCACCCGCAATCCGGCGATCCTTTATGGTGTCGGCAACATCCTGGAAAATGCCGTCGATTTCGCGCGCGCGACGGTGGAGGTGAATGCGTGGTGGAACACCGAGACCCTCGAGATCGCCATTTCCGACGATGGACCGGGTTTCGCACCCGACATCCTGAAGCGGATCGGCGAACCCTATCTGTCGCGGCGGCGCGCGGACGACGCCCAAAGCGAGGACCGAGGCCTCGGGCTCGGGGTGTTTATCGCCCGCACGCTGCTTGAGCGCACCGGCGCCAAGGTCTCCTTCAGCAACCGAATCTTTCCGGATCACGGCGCGGTGGTCCAGATCGCCTGGCCGCGCAACCGCTTCGAGGCGGGCGAAATATCAGCCGAACCAGCATCTTGAGCGTCGTTCCGGCGAACGCCGGGACCCCTACCGCGTGACCTCACAATTTTGCGCTGGGTTAGACGCCTCTTACCAATGAAACCCGCTGGTTATGGGCCCCGGCTCAAGGCCGGGGCGACAGGGGGATCGACTTTATGCGGCCTTGGCAGCGCCGCGTTGCCACGCCATATGTTGGAGTGCCCCAACCAAGGACGCCCAGACCTTGACCGCCACCGCCGAATTGACTGACCACGCCGATCGCTCGCTCCTGATTGTGGAGGACGACAAGCCGTTTCTGGAGCGCCTCTCGCGCGCCATGGAAACCCGCGGCTTCACGGTGACATCCTGCGACAGCGTCTCCGATGGCCTGGCACAGATCGGCCGCGCCGCGCCGGCCTTCGCGGTGGTCGATTTGCGGCTCGGCGACGGCAATGGCCTTGACGTGGTGTCGGCGCTGAAAAGCAAGCGCCCCGACGCGCGCGCGATCGTGCTGACGGGCTATGGCAACATCGCCACCGCCGTGACCGCGGTGAAGATGGGCGCGGTGGATTATCTTTCAAAACCCGCTGACGCCGACGATGTCGTCGCCGCACTGCTCGCCAGCGGCAACGAGAAGTCCGAGCTGCCGCACAATCCGATGTCGGCGGATCGGGTGCGCTGGGAGCACATCCAGCGCATCTACGAGATGTGCAACCGTAACGTCTCCGAGACGGCGCGGCGGCTGAACATGCATCGCCGCACCCTGCAGCGCATTCTGGCCAAGCGCGCGCCGCGGTAACTATTGCGTTCCGTATGGCTTCGTCGCTTCCGCCTTCGCTCGTTGAGCCACGGCGGACAGGTTGCTCCTCGCAATGTCGCGCATGCGGGGTATCCAGTACGCTGCGGCTCCTCGGTTCCATCACCGATGTCTCTGGAATTACTGGGTCGTCCGCCGGAGCCTGTCATCAGGCGGCGCGGCGCGCCGATCCGTCGAGCCATGTCTGCTGTTCGAGCCAAGGCTGAGGTCACTTTGAGGTGTCAAGACTTCGGCCAATGGCCCAACTCGGACATCCGGCCGCTTGGACTTGTGCCGAAAATTGCGTACGCTCTGGTTGGAGCATCAGGGGCAGGACAAGCAATGAAGCGGCGCGAGTTCATCACGCTTGTCGGCGGTGCGGCGGTGCGGCGGCGTGGCCGCTTGCGGCGCGAGCGCAGCAACCTGGCATTCCGGTAGTTGGCTTTCTCGACAGCGGATCGCCGACAGGCATGACGGAGACGTTGGCTGCGTTCCATCGCGGTCTGGCCGAAACCGGTTACACCGAGGGACAAAACGTTGCAGTCGAATATCGCTGCGCGCTTGGCGCCTACGATCAATTGCCAACCCTCGCCGCCGATCTCGTGCGTCGTCCGGTCACCGTGATTGCGGCGACCCGTGGTTCCGGCCCGGCCCGCGCAGCCAAGGCAGCGACCTCGACGATTCCCATCGTGTTCCAGAGCGGCAGCGACCCGGTCCGGGACGATCTGGTCGCGAGCCTCAATCAGCCGGGCGGCAATGTCACTGGCGCCAGCCGGTTGTCCAACGACCTGATCCCGAAGCGACTGAGGCTGATCGCTGAACTGATACCCAATACCAAGGCAATCGCCTTGCTGGCGAACCCGGCTGGCCCGCAGTTCGAGAGTCAGGTCGGAGAAATGCAGGGGCCGACGCAGGCGCTCGGGCTGAAACTCAATGTCGTGAAAGCCAGCAACGAGAGCGAACTCGATGCGGTGTTTGCAGCTATCGCGCCGAGCGGCGCAAGTGCGCTCATGATCGCCAACGATCAGCTGTTCATAGGACGACGCGAGCGGATCGTTGCGCTTGCGTTGCGCTATGGCGTTCCCACGAGCTTCGCCGAGCGCGAGTCGGTGGTGGCCGGCGGCTTGATGAGCTACGCCGCCAGTTTTTCGGACTCGTTCCGTCAGGTAGGAACATTGGTCGGTCGTATCCTCAAGGGCGCCAATCCCAAAGACTTGCCGGTGCAGCAGCCGATTAAGTTCGAGTTGGTCATCAACCTCAAGACCGCCAAAGCGCTCGGTATCACCGTGCCCATGACGTTGCAGGCCAGCGCCGACGAGGTGGTCGAGTAATTCTGCCGAAAGCGGAAGGTGCAGGAGTCTGCCCATGGCACTTTTCGGAAATCGACTAGCCGCGGGGGCCCCGGCGGCCCCAGCACAACTCGATCGGATGACCGATCGCAGCGCTGTTGCGCGAGTGGACGTGATATCTTCTCGCCCTCTTTCAAGGTTCCTTCGAATCCATAAGTACGAACAGGATACGGCAAGATTGCGCGCCGTGATTGACCCATCCGTGATTTGTTGCTTGCTGCACGATCACATCCCCTTGCTTTAGATGGACCGAAGTATCGTCCAGCATCATGTCAATCTCCCCGGAGAGTATGACGGCGTAATCCAGCGTCCGTGTGCGATGCATCATCGGATGTTTGACCGGAATACCCTTTTCCGGAGGGTGGTTGACGCCTTTCATGATCATCTCAGGCGGCAATTTGGCCTCGGTCGCCGAATCGAGCGGCGCAAATTCCACGAGCCGAAATTTCGTCCCGTTGTCCGGCGGCGACACGCCGATGGGTCGATTGGCTGAATCCTGTTTGGACAAGCTCGGCGGTGTGCTGTCGGTGATCCAAAAGTTCGTCGATGAAATCACCGAGCTATCTTGTTTCAGGGAGATGTGGCTGTCGAACAGGACCACCGCATGATTCCGTTCGTCCAGTCCGGTCACAACCCGGCGAATATCGGATGCAGCCGCAGACGACCCGACAATAAAGATGGTTGCTATTGACCAAAATACCCTGCGAATCATTGTTTAGCTCCCTTGGTAGCGGGCGAAATATTCTTGGGCAAAAGAAGATGACAGCGCAGGCGATCGACGGTCAATGCTCTAACTGTCCGTCGGGACTCCAACATTTCCAGGGATATTAGTTCTGAATCGCGATCGTCCCTGTGGGGAGCCGCTGCTCACGACCGTCGGCACCAGCAACGCGCGGCGCCTTTGCCCTCTGGACACGAACCTGCTGCAATGTCCAAACTGGCCTGGCACAGAGGAGCTGCCCCGATGACTATTATCGATTCCCAGGTCCATGCCTATGAGGCGAACACTCCGAAGCGGCCATGGCACAGCGTGCCGAACTGGCCCGACCACGTCACCGGTGACGAGATGGTGGCGGCGATGGACAAAGTCGGCGTCGACGGCGCGATCTTCATCTCCGCCTTTTCCATGTACCGCTACGACGCCAGCTATGCCGTGGAAGTGCAACGGGCCCATCCCGGCCGGCTCGCCATCGTCAAGCCAGTCGACCCGGACGATCCGGCGGTGGCCGATGTCGTCGCCGACTGGAAGAATACGCCGGGCACGGTCGGAATCCGTATCATGCTGACGAAGGAGTCCAAGCGCGAGCCGAACGACCCGGGCCTCGACAGGATCCTGCGCGCGGCCGTTCGCCACGACTTTCCGGTCAACATCCTGTGCTGGGGCAACTTGGACGCGGGCACTGCGCTCGTCGATCGCCATCCCGACACACGATTCATCATCGACCATTTGGGCATCATGCAGCCGCGCGTGCCGCCCGCGCCGCCGCAGCCCTGGACCGACCTGCCGAAGGTGCTCGAACTGGCCAAGCGCCCGAACGCGGTGATCAAGGTCAGCGGCGCCTGCACGCTGTCGCGGCAGCCGTATCCTTTCCCGGACATTTGGGATCCGCTTGCCCGCCTGTTTGATACGTGGGGTTTCGATCGCTGCTTGTGGGGCACCGACTGGACGCGCGCGTTCGCAGTCGTCAGCTACGAGCAGGCCGTCGAGCCCTTCCTTAAGACTGCCCGCCTGAGCGACACCGAGCGGGCAATGCTGATGGGCGGTGCCTGCGCCAAGGCTTACGGCTGGTCCCCGAAGAAAGGTTAGCACCGGCTCATAGAGGTCGCCTTCGCCATGATCCGGCGAGCCGCTACGACCCGGCGTCTCCTAAAACTCCCCGTGGCCTTGCGGATCGACCAGACGATTGATCCGCTGCGCCGCCGTTATCGCAAACCGCACCGTCATCAGCTTGCGGGTCGGCGCCGGCAGACGGTGCTCCGGCGCCTCGCAATGCAGATGCGCGCCATAGGCGTCGGCCACGATCAGCCCGGTGTCGGCGGGAAAGATCTCGCAGGGCAGATCCTGGGTGAAGGCGAAGAACAGCCGGTCGCAATGCGCCCGGTAGTCCTGCCACTTCTGGTCGGCGCGCAAATCCTCGATCGATGATTTGATCTCGACGATCCAGATCTCGCCGCGCTCGTTCAGCGCCACCAGATCGGCGCGCCGCCCCGAGGGCAACGGCAATTCGCTGATGCAGGAAAATCCCAGCGACCGTAACAGCCGCGCGGTGCCGCGCGCGATCGCCAGCGCCGTCTCCGACTGACGGCGGTCCGGCGCTGGCACGAGATTGATCTGGCGGGCGGGTGATTCCATGGCCGCAAAGCATAGAACGCCGCCGGCAAAAGTGGAAACGGGTTTTGGCGTCCGGACAGGCAACAAGCGGGAACCCCAGTGAACCCTTACCGCTTATTAGGTTGCCGCTACCGAGGGAGGCGGACCGAACAGGGCTGCCTGCGCATGATCGACGACCTTTGGTACAAGAACGGCGTCCTCTATTGTCTTTCCGTCGGCACCTATATGGATGCCAATGCCGATGGCATCGGCGACTTCAAAGGCTTGTTGCGCCGGCTGGATTATCTGCACGGCCTCGGCATCACCGCGATCTGGCTGATGCCGTTCCAGCCGTCACCTGGCAAGGACGACGGCTACGATATCTCGGACTATTATGGCGTCGATCCGCGATACGGCACGCTCGGCGACTTTGTCGAGTTCACCCATGGCTGCCGGCAGCGCGGCATCCGCGTCATCATCGACCTCGTCGTCAATCACACCTCGGACGCGCACAAATGGTTTCGCGAGGCGCGAAGCTCGAAGGACTCGCGCTACCGCGACTGGTATGTCTGGGCCGACAAGAAGCCCGCCAATGCCGGCAAGGGCATGGTGTTTCCCGGCGTGCAAAAATCCACCTGGAGCTACGACAAGGAAGCCAGGGCCTGGTACTTCCATCGCTTCTATGACTTCCAGCCCGACCTCAATACGTCGAACCCGTACGTCCAGGCCGAGATCCTCAAGATCATGGGTTTCTGGATTCAGCTCGGCGTGTCGGGCTTCCGGATGGACGCGGTGCCGTTCGTGATCGCCACCAAGGGTGCCAAGGTCCGAACCCCGGTCGAACAATACGACATGCTGCGGTCATTCCGGGAATTTCTGCAATGGCGGCAGGGCAACGCCATCATCCTCGCGGAAGCCAACGTGCTGCCCGAAACCGACCTGGAATATTTCGGCAAGGACGGCGACCGCATGCACATGATGTTCAACTTTCATGTCAACCAGCATCTGTTCTATGCGCTGGCCTCCGCCGATTCCCGCCCGCTGGCCAGGTCGCTGGCGGCGACGAAGCCGCGGCCCGCCACCGCGCAATGGGGCCTTTTCCTGCGCAACCACGACGAACTCGACCTCGGCCGACTGACCAACGCGCAGCGCACCGTGGTGTTCGAAAAATTCGGCCCCGACAAGAGCATGCAGCTCTACAACAGGGGAATCCGGCGCCGGCTCGCCCCGATGCTGGGCGGCGACCGGCGGCGCCTCGAACTTGCCTACAGCCTGCTGTGCACGCTGCCGGGAACGCCCGTGATCCGTTATGGCGACGAAATCGGCATGGGCGACAATCTCGATCTGCCCGAGCGCAATTGCGCTCGCACGCCGATGCAGTGGTCGACCGAGCCGCATGCCGGATTCACCGAAGGCGACAGGCCGTGCTTGCCGGTGATCGACAAAGGGCCCTACGGATACGAGCACGTCAACGCCGCCAAGCAGCGCCGTGATCCCAACTCGATGCTGAACTGGACCGAGCGCATCATCCGGATGCGCAAGGAAGTCCCGGAGGTCGGCTGGGGCGACTTCAAGGTGGTCGCGACGCGCGACCCCGCCGTGCTGGTCATCCGTTACGACTGGCGCAATAATTCGGTGTTGTTCGTGCACAATCTCGACGAGAAGCCGCGGGAAGTCTCGTTCGCGGTCGGGCTTCCCGGAGAAGCGGCAAAACTTCTGATCAACCTGCTGACGGAAGATCACAGCCGGGCCAATGCGCGCGGCAAGCATACGCTTTTGCTCGAAGCCTACGGATACCGCTGGTATCGCGCCGGAGGCCTCGACTATCTGCTGAAGCGCAGCGATATCGACACCGAGGCCACCGGCAAGACCAGTCATCCGGCGTGAGTTAACGCAAAACCGCGGGGACGACGCTGATCTTATCCGCCGATAATCACGCCTTCATTGCCGCGCAAATCCAGCGAGCCCTGTATTTTTTCACCCTGTCTGTCCAGGAACGTTGAAAGCAGAATTTCGCCGCCGGGGTGAAGCGCATCCGACGTGATCGAAACCGGCTCCGCTCCGAGGTTCAGCGCCACCACGACCGCTCTGCCGTCGCTCTCCCTGCGGTAAAGTAAAAGGTCGCCCGCCGCCGCAATCGGCACATAAGCGCCGGACACCAGTTGCGGCAGTTTCTTTCTTAACCTGATCAGCGCCTTGTAGAGGCTGAGAATCGATCGGGAGTCCGCTTCGAGATTGACCACGTTTTCGTGGACAAAATCGTCCGCTACCGGCAGCCACGGCGTCGATGTCGAGAAGCCCGCGTAGGGCGTCGCGTTCCATTGCATCGGCGTCCGGCAGCCATCACGGCCGATGCCGATTCCCGGAACGTTCTTCTCAAAGGGATCGCGCACCTGGTCGGGCGCAATCGCGACCTGATGCATGCCGATCTCGTCGCCGTAATAGAGCGTCGGCGTTCCCCGTAAGGTCAATAGCAGCATCGCGGCGACGCGCGCCTGGTCCTGCCCTACCCGGCTCGCCACCCGCGGGCGATCGTGATTGCCCAGCACCCAGTTCGGCCACGCGCCCGCGGGCAGCACTTGCTCGTACTCAAAGATGATTTTCTCGATTCCTCGCGCGTTCCACGGCGCCGACAGCAGCGCAAAGTTGAACGGCAGATGCGCGCCCGAAAGATCCCTGCCGTAATAGGCAACGAGACGCTCGAGCGGAAGATAGATTTCGCCGATCAGCACACGCGAGCCGAATTCGTCGATCACGCGCCGCATCTGCGCGATCACGCCATGGATTTCCGGCTGATCGGTGGAATGCAGCGGCAGAATCCTCTGATGCGGCGGCCGGCCCTCGCGAAAATTCGGATTGGGCGGATTGTCGCGGAACTCTTGGTCCTTGATCAGGTGCCAGATCACGTCGACCCGAAAACCGTCGACGCCTTTGCGAAGCCAGAAGCGCATCACGTCGTAGATGGCGTGGCGCACCGCAGGATTGCGCCAGTTCAAATCCGGCTGCTGCGCCAGGAAGGCGTGATAGTAATATTGCCGGCTCGCGGCGTCGTATTGCCAGGCGCTGCCGCCGAACTCCGACAGCCAGTTGTTCGGCGGCCCGCCGTCCGCGGCCGGTTCGCGCCAGATGTACCAGTCGCGCTTTGGATCATCGCGCGAACGCCGGCTTTCGATGAACCAGGGATGCCGGTCCGACGTATGATTGGGCACGAGGTCGAGAATGATTTTGAGGCCGGCGGCGTGCGCGGTGTTCACCAGCACGTCGAAAGCTTCCATGGTGCCGAACAAGGGATCGACGCCGCAGTAGTCGGCGATGTCGTAACCGAAATCGGCCATCGGGGAGGGAAAGATCGGCGACAGCCAGATCGCGTCGACGCCGAGCGCTTGCAGATAGGGCAGCCGCTCGATGATCCCGACCAGATCGCCAACCCCGTCGGCATTGGAATCCTGAAACGAGCGCGGATAGATCTGATAGAAAATGCCGTGCCGCCACCAGAATTCGTCGCTCTTGTTCATCCCGGAGATCATTCCCTGACATCGCGTTCAGGGGTAACGCTGCACCCGCCGGCAGGTTCAGGCCAGCGAATCCCCCGGAGCGTACCCGGCACAACAATGACGACGGCGGTATGACAGGCAAACGGGCGCGCGAAAAAGCTCCGAACATGGTCCGCCGAGACCTAGCCGCGGCCCACGACCGATCCTATCTCGATGGAAACGCTTCAATCTTGCCCTTCAATCTTGCCCTTCAATCTTTCCTTTGGCGGGGCGCAAAAAATCGGCATTGTGCTGACATGACCCAGGAAGCCGAAACCAAGGCAAAGGCCGGCGCTATCATCGTCCCGGTGACGCTGTTCGAGCAGAACTGCACGGTGATCTGGTGCGAAGCCACCAAAAAGGCTGTCGTGATCGACCCCGGCGGGGACGTCCCGAAAATTCAAGCCGCGATCAAACAGGCCAACGTCCGCGTCGAAAAAATCTGGCTGACCCACGGCCATATCGACCATGTCGGCGGCGCCGCCGAGCTGCGCGACGCGCTGAAAGTGCCGATCGAGGGCCCGCAAATGTCAGACAAATTCCTGCTCGACAATGTGGTGACCAGCGGCGCGCGGTTCGGCATGACAGGCGTGCGCGATTTCGCGCCGGACCGCTGGCTCGATGAGGGCGACCAGGTCTCCATCGGCGAGTTGACCTTCGACATCCTGCATTGCCCCGGCCATTCGCCGGGCAGCGTGGTGTTTTTCAGCAGGGAAATGCGCTTTGCCCATGTCGGCGACGTGCTTTTCAACGGCTCAGTCGGGCGCAGCGACATTCCCGGCGGCAATCACGCCACGCTGATCAAGTCGATTACCGCGAAATTGCTGCCGCTTGGCGACGATGTCGGGTTCATCTGCGGCCACGGTCCCGGCTCCAGCATCGGCCAGGAGCGGATGACCAATCCGTTTCTCACCGGCGCGATGTGAGGCTTGACCCCTGCGGCGATACTTTTATTCGGCGACCCCGGTCATTCGGCAGCGATCATTTCAACCGTGCTTGCCTGCGCGAGGTGGCGCGCGCCCCAGTCGCGAATGGTGGCGATGACGGGAACAAAACTCTTGCCCTTGCGGGTCAGGCGATATTCGACCTTGGGCGGGACGACACCGTAATCCCTGCGGTCGATCAGTCCGGTCTCGGTGAGCGCCTTCAATTCGCGGCTGAGCACGCGGGGCGCGATTTCCGAAGTGCCGCTTGAGCCCCGCAGCAGGCCGGTTCTGATCTCGCCATAGCGCTTGGGACCATCCTTCAGATCCCAGACGATCCGCAGCTTGTACTTGCCGCTGATCATTTTTTGGAACGCCGCGACCGGGCACCCGCAAGCTGGCGCTGATTTCGCCTTTGCCATGTCATCATCTCCAACGCCGCGTTTCTGGTGGCGCGCTTCAGAATACACGCAAGCGCAACAAAGCCTATAGTATCGTTTTTGTCCTTACTTGCATTATCGCTCCTGCCAGCGCCAGATTGCGGTGCAGCCCGGTCCATGATGCGCCGGCCAAGGAGCAAGCGATGAAACATTTCATGATCAAATATCAGTTTGCCAACGGCACCACGGAGGAATGGCACCGGGAAATCGGCCGGTTCATTGCCGCGCTCGACAACGATCCCGAGCTGAAGGGAAAGATCATCTACCGCTGCATGAAGAACCGCGACGATTCCAGTTACTATCACCTCGCCGCGGCTGCCGACGAGCAGGCGATCAAGACGCTGCAGCAGCGGGATTTTTTCAAGCATTATACGGAAAGGACGCGGCAGGTCGCCGGCGGCGAGGTCGTGGTCACGCCGATTGAACTGATCGCGGAAACCGCGCACGCGCCTTGAGCAAGCGCGCTAACCCGAAATCATCGCGCGAACCCGCCGCGACAGATGGTCGAGGTCGAACGGCTTGGTGATCATTTCCATGCCCGGCTGCAGAAAGGCCTCGGATATCGCGACGCTCTCGGCGTAGCCCGTGACGAAAAGAATCTTCAGGCGGGGCCTGGTTTCCCGCGCCTGATCGGCGAGCTGGCGGCCGTTCATGCCGGGCAGGCCGACGTCGGTGATCAGCAGATCAACCCGCCCGTTGGTCCGCAGGATTCGCAGGCCCGACGGCCCATCGACGGCTTCGAGTGTCCGATAACCCTCCTCGTGCAGCATCTCGAGGATGACGCCGCGCACCACCGGCTCGTCCTCGACCACCAGCACGGTCTCGCCGGTGGCGGCATGTTCTGCCGCCCTGGCGGCTGAGGCATGCGACGCTGCGATGTCGCCATGATGACGCGGCAAATAAAGCTTGATCGATGTCCCCCGCCCCAATCTGCTGTCGATGGTCACGTGGCCGTTCGACTGCCGCGCAAATCCATAGATCATCGACAGCCCAAGGCCGGTGCCTTGTCCGATCGGCTTGGTGGTAAAGAACGGATCGAAGGCGCGCGCCGCCACCTCCGCGCTCATGCCCACGCCGGTGTCGGTGACTTCGATGCAAATATAATCGCCGGGCAAAAGCGCGGGCGTCTCGGCGGTCAGGCCGGCGATGCGCGCGTTCGCGGTGGCGATCGTGAGCTTGCCGCCATCCGGCATGGCGTCGCGCGCGTTGATGGCGAGATTGAGCAGCGCGCTTTCCAATTGATTGGGGTCGCACAGCGTGCACCACAGATCGTCCGGTGCCGCGATTTCAAGGTCGATGGTCTCCCCGATGGTCCGGCGCAACAGATCCTCCAGCGACACCACGAGCTGATTGGCATCGACGCTTTTCGGAATCAGCGGCTGCCGCCGCGCAAAGGCCAGCAAGCGATGGGTGAGCGCCGCGGCGCGGTTTGCCGATGTCATCGCCGCGTTGATGTAGCGCGCGACATTCTCGGTTCGTCCCTGATTGAGACGGGTCTGCAACAGGTCCAGCGATCCCACAATTCCGGTCAGCAGATTGTTGAAGTCGTGCGCGATACCGCCGGTCAATTGCCCCACCGCTTCCATCTTCTGGGATTGCAGCAGTGCCTCCTCGGTGGCTTTCAGCCGATCGGCCGCAGCCTTCTCCGCGGTGACGTCGCGGGCAACCGCATAAATGTGATCCTGGTCCGGCACGCCGGTCCACGACAGCCAGCGGTACGATCCGTCCTTGTGGCGAAAACGGCCTTCGAACTTGACGGTCAGGTTGCCCTGGATCAACCGGTTCACCTCGGTCCGGGTCAGTCCGCCATCGTCGGGGTGCTCCAGCCACTCCGATGTCCGGTTCAATAATTCGGCCTCGTTCCAGCCAAGTGTTTTGGTCCAGGCCGGGTTGACCGTTCGCCAGACGCCGTCGCGATCGGCGACCACCAAAAGGTCCTGCGACACGTTCCAGATCCGGTCGCGCTCCCGGGTCTTTTCCTCGACACGCTGCGCCAGCGTCGCATTCAGATCGGCAAGCTGGTCCGCAAGCTTGCGGAATTGCTCTTCGCTTTGCCGCAGAGCCAGATCCGCCACGACCTGCTCGGTGACGTCGGTGTGCGCGCCGACCAGGCGGATCGCTTTGCCGTTCTCGTCGCGCTCGATCGTGGATTTGACCGATATCCAGCGCGTCTCGCCATCGGAGGGCCTGACAATCCGGTATTGCACGCTGTAGTCACGCACGTCGCCGGCGACGGCGTCGCGGAAGATTTTCTCGGTGGCCTCGCGATCGTCGGGATGGATGCGCTGGACCCAGTCCTCGTGCGATTCGTCGGCCGCAGCCGGCGGCAGCCCGTGAATCAGCAAATACTCCGGCGAGCGGCGATTGCCGAACCCGGTTCTCAGATCGACCTCGAGGCCGCCAATCCGGCCCAGTTGTTGCACGCGCGCGAGTTCGGCCTCGCGCTCCCGCAACGCGTTGGCGGCCAGATACTCCTTGGTGACGTCGCGGCAAACGACGAGCACGCCGCCGATGCCGTCGTCTTCGTCGATCGGGCTAAAGCCATAGGTCCAGTAGACCTGCTCCAGCCTGCCGTGGCGCGTGACCGGAACGAGTTGGTTCTCATGCCAGGTCGCGCCCCCGCCACTCATCACCTGCTCGATCTGGGGACCGATAATGTCCCAGATCTCGGCCCAGCATTCCCGTCCGCCCTGTCCAAGCGCGCCGGGATGACGCTCGGGTCCCATGGTCTGGCGATAGGCGTCGTTGTAGAATTGAATGAGCTTTGGACCCCACCAGATGAACATCGGGTGGTTGGTATTCAGCAAGATGCGCACCGCGGTCCGCAAGCTTTGCGGCCAGGCTTGCGGCGTCCCCAGCGGATTTGCCGACCAGTCGTAGGCACGCATCAACGCACCCATTTCCCCGCCGCCGGCGAGGAAATCCGAAGAAGTCGGTCTGTTAATCTTCAACATCAGGGATGATCGGTGGCCAGTTCAGCCCATATTAGCAGCCGGAACTTAACCGCCTGTCACATGCCGATCAAACTCGCGACCCCGTCCCTTGGTTCCAAAATCTTTTTCGCGGAGCGGAACGAAATGGCGGGTGCCTGCGCGGCAGCCGCCATTAACCGCTCCGCGGTTGCGGTTTGCGTTCTGGCGCCGCCGGCACGGCTATTTCATGAGGCCCGCGGCCGTGAGCGCGCGCGTGATCACGGCCCCGACGTCGATCCCGCCACGCCGCGGTTGATGCGGCGGCTCGGCACGGCGATTGAGAGTCGTCCGCGGCCAGAGCACCGCAGCGAGATCCGGCACTGACGCAGGCGGCGCAAGCACTGGAATCATCTTCGCGATTTCCTTCGACGCTTTGCTTGCAGCCGCCGCCTTGGGCGGACGAACCCATTCCGTCAGACCGAAAAAATTTGCAATGTGATGCGATGACGAGATTCCCGCCTCGATCAGGAACGCGCCTTGCGCGCCGTATCGCTCATCGTTGTCGGCCGTGCCCAGTGGGGTGCCGTGGGCCATATCGGTGATGGTGTAGGATTCGATGATGGTTTCGCCCTCCTCGTTCCACCAGACCTGGCGCGGATAGCCGTCGACCGTCGCCTCCGACATCGGTACCGAAGGCAAATCATGTACATCGAGCCACTGCTTGACGATCTCGTTGGCATTGGCGGGGTTGACCGTGCGATCGGCGCTGCCATGCCACACCGAGAGTTTCGGCCACGGGCCCTTATGGTTTGACGCGTTGCGCACCAGATCGCCCAATTCGCCGGCCGGGCGGGAGGGCGACTGGAACATGCCGCTCAACGCTTCCCGCACATTGGTTGCAACGCCGAACGGTAAGCCGGCGATAACGGCGCCGCCCGCGAACACTTCGGGATAGGTCGCAAGCATCACTGACGTCATGGCGCCGCCGGCGGAAAGCCCGGTGACGAAGATGCGATGCGGATCGATGCCGATATCGCCCACCATGTGCGCGATCATCTGCCTGATCGAACAGGCTTCGCCGCGCTGGCGCGCGGTATCTTCCGGATTGAACCAGTTGAAGCACCCGTTGACATTGTTGCACGGTTGCTGCTGGGGCATCAGCAACGCAAAACCATAGCATTTGGCGAGCGTCGACCAGCCGGCGCCCAAATCGTAGCTGGCGGCGGTCTGGCCGCATCCATGCAGAACGACGACCAACGCCGGCGCCTTCTGGCGTTGATCCGGGACGAACGAGAACATCCGGAGATCGCCGGGATTGGAGCCGAATCCGGCGCTCTCGACGAGCGGGCTGCTTAGGTTTGGCCTCAGGTTTCGCCCAACATCCCCAAAGGTGCTGGTACCGTTCAGCTTTGGTAGATGTCGCAGGAATTCGATATTTTTGGCGAGGGACACCGGCAGCTCCTTCGGCGAGAGGGTTTTCCAACTCCACCCAGAACAAATAGTTGCTGCACTGCAAAATAAAAAGTCCGCATGCTGCCAGTCCCCAGCATTGTGCGGTCAATCTTAATTGACCTTACAAAGGCGCGACGTATCGACGACAAAAATGCGGCACAGACGGGCAATTGAGCGCGCAAACAGCAACGAATGATGCAAATAGCGCCAGTCGCGCCGAAAAAAGTCAGCTTCGATGGCACGGTGCCAGCCTCACGATCTGTGCCTTCGCGATGTCGGTTGCGATTTGCTCCGCAAGCTACCTGCTCATCGAGGGGCCGCCGTGAGCGGAAGGAAGTCAGCAAGGACTTGCTGACGGCGGTCAACGTCTAAGACCGGCAAATCCTTTGCCTGGAACGGCTTCCGATCCGGCTGTCCCTAAATCTGCAGAAATTCCCGCATTAACGTAATGCCTCTTGCGCGCGACCAAACACTATTGCCTCCCGCGAAGGATCACCCATGACTATCAGGTTGAAGCTAGTCCTCGTATTCGCCGCGGCGGCGTTTGCTGACTCTGCCGCCAGCGCCGCCTCGGCGGAACGAGCTGCGGCCAATTCGCCAGGCCAAAAACCGCCGGCCGCGATGCCGGCCCAGATCATGCCGGCCGGGATTAATCCGCTGACGCCGGAGCGCGAGCCGGCCTTGAAGCCGAAAGACAGTTTCAAGGAATGCGACGCCTGCCCGGAGATGGTGGTGGTGCCGAAGGGTTCGTTCATCATGGGCACCCCGATCACCGAAGTGGATCGCTTCAAGGGCGAGGACCCGCTGCACCGCGTCACCTTGGCGCGGCCGTTCGCGGTCGGGCGTTTCACGGTCTCGTTCGACGAGTGGGACGCCTGTCTCGCCGATGGCGGCTGCGACGGCAACAAGGGCGACGATCACGGGTTTGGACGCGGCCGCATGCCGGTGCAGGGCATCAGCTTCGATGCGGCGAAATCCTATCTCGCCTGGCTGTCGCGCAAGGTCGGCCGCACCTATCGTTTGCCCAGCGAATCCGAGCGCGAATATTTCGCCCGCGCCGGCACCACGTCGCCGTTCTGGTTCGGCAAGATCATCTCGTCGCAAAATGCCAATTATTCGGCCGGAACGCCCTATGCCAACGGCCCGCGCGGCGTCGACAGCAAGGGCCCGGTGGTGGTGGATTCCTACGCCCCGAACCCGTTCGGACTGTATCAGGTGCACGGCAACGTCTGGGAATGGACTGAAGACTGTTTCAACAAGCGCTACACGGAAGACACGCCGACCGATGGCGCGCCGTGGCTGGAGGGCGACTGCACCAAACGTATGGTGCGCGGCGGCATCTGGAACTGGTCCGCGGATAAATCGCGCTCGGGCTATCGCGACGACAACTACTTCGGCAGCGGCAACAGTTTTCGCGTGGTCAGGACGCTGAACGTGCCGGTGCAATGAGGTGTTTCAACCGCGCCGTCGCGGCGCGGCGGACGCCACACGTGAGTGGCCCACCGGCTGCGCGCATGGCACCATGCGCATAGGCCGCAATGCCCGTTGGACGATTGCCTTGCAGCTTTCCAGCACGTAGCCTGCGCAACAGCCCAATCAACAACAATAGCCGTCCGGAGAAAAACCCATGGCACGCCTCAAATTCGGAGCCTTCCTCGCCCCGCATCATCCGATCGGCGAGCATCCGATGCTGCAATTCCGCCGCGACCTCGATTTCGTCGAGCAGATCGATGCGCTCGGCTTCGATGAGTTCTGGTGCGGCGAGCACCATTCCTCGGGCTGGGAAATGATCGCCTCACCGGAGATGTTTCTGGCAGCGGCCGGCGAGCGCACCAAACGCATCAAGCTCGGCACCGGCGTGGTCTCGCTGCCCTATCACCACCCCTTCAACGTCGCCCAGCGCATGGTGCAGCTCGACCACATGACCGGAGGCCGCGCCATCTTCGGCTCTGGACCCGGGGCGCTTGCTTCCGACGCGCATACGCTCGGCATCGACCCGATGACACAGCGCGACCGCCAGGACGAGGCGATCGCGATCATTCGCCGGCTGTTCAAGGGCGAGCGCGTCACCGCCAAGAGCGACTGGTTCACCATGAACGACGCCGCGCTGCAGCTCCTCCCTTTGCAGGAAGAGATGCCGTTCGTGGTGGCCTCGCAGATCTCGCCGTCGGGCATGACGCTCGCCGGCAAATACGGCATCGGCATCATTTCGCTCGGCTCGATGTCGACGCAAGGGTTGATGGCGCTGCCGACGCAATGGGGTTTTGCCGAGGACGCCGCCAGGAAGCACGGCACCACCGTGAGCCGCTCCGACTGGCGCGTGCTGCTCTCCTGGCACATCGCCGAAACCCGCGAACAGGCGCGGCGCGAGGCCGGCGCCGGCCTGATGCGCTGGCACAACGAATATAATGTCGGCACGCTGCAGCGGCCGGGCCTGCAGGCGTTCACCTCGCCCGAGGACGCCGTGGAGAAGACCGCCGGCGGCGAGGGTGCGGCCTCCACCATCGGCACCCCCGACGATCTGGTCAAAACCATCAAGAGCCTGATGGAGGTCTCCGGCGGGGTCGGCACCATCGTCGGCTTCGTGCATGACTGGGCCAATCCGGAAAACACCCGCCGCAGCTGGGACATGGTGGCGCGCTACGTGGTGCCGGAAATCAACGGCTATATCGAAACCTTACGCAAATCGCAGAAATTCGTGATCGAGAACCGCGCGGTGTTCGAGCGCGCAGGCCAGGCCGTGATGGCCAAGATCATGGAAAACGACAAGGCCGCCGCAGCCTTGCCGCTCACCGGCCCCGGACGCGTCGCGATCCCGACCATCAACGCGCCGGATTTGCAGAAGGAAGCCGCGAAACGGAAGGCGTGACGCGACGCGCGGCTTGCTGTTAGCCGCGCCGCTTCATTCGATCACCTCGTCGATATCGGTTCGGCACCGACGTCAAAGGCTATTGATAGTATTCCTGCACCGTCTCCCATGCCACGGTCTGCAGCAACCGCGCCGTCGGCTCATCGATGCCAGCGAGATAGCTGTTGCCGACCGGCGAGCGGCCGGTCAGCGCGGCAAACACCGTGCAGGCGGCGAGATAGGTTCCGGCCAAACTCGGATGGCGCTTGTCCGCCGCATAGAGATTGAGCTCCGGCTGCTTGCGAAGCGCGCGTGCGAAGGCCAGCCCCGCCGGAATCACCAGCGCGTTGTTTTCATTGCCGGCGATCGTGTAGGCCTCGGCCAGTTGCGCCGTCATCTCCGGCTTGTCGGCATAGGCCCAGGACATGAAGAACACCGGCCTCACGCCGTGGGCGCGCACGATGTCGCTGTCCTTCTTCGCAAATTCCGTAAATACCGTCTTCAGCCTGGGATGGATCGGGCATTGGCTGCAATCCATCATGACCGCGACATCGAACAACTTGTCGCGCCTGGTGAACACGACGTTGTTCTGCTCGTCGAACGCATACGAGCCGATGGCGTTGGGCCGGAAGTAGCTCTCGACGTCATGCCAGTCGAAGCCGGAGCCGCCGATCGTCACCATCGTCGCGCGATAGTCCTGCTTGTGATCGGGATCCGCAGCCCTTTCCAGCAGCGTCACATGGCCGGGCATGCCGTTGTTGTAATAGAAGAAGCTGTTGCCGATGAAAATTTCGGTCTTCGGGAAATCGGGGCCAAGGCTTGTTACAGCCGGTTTGGTCTGCGCCAGCGCCACGGTCGGCCCGGCCGCCATCCAGCCGGCCGCCGCCAGCACAACGAAAAATCCCGGGATTCTTCGCGACATATCTGTTCTCCCTGCCCTGGCTTCATTTTGCGGCAACCTATCACGGCATGGAGTTTTGTCGCGCTATTTGGGCCGGCCGCGACCCGCTCCCCGCGGAATCAGCCTTTGCACAGGAGGGACAAGGGGTTATTTACTGGCCTGGGCTATGCCGATGACCGTCCGCGCGTCCGAACCACCACGCCAGCGACCAACCGGAGCACCTGCCATGTCGATGCAAAGTGTGGCCTCTCCCGCTGTTAGCTTCACGCCGCCCAGGCGCAATTCGCTGACGCATATTCCCGGCGACGAGGGCTGGCCGCTGATCGGCAAGACACTGGACGTGCTCGCCGATCCCAAAGGACAGGTCGAGCGGCAATCCGCCAAATACGGGCTGGTCTACCGCAGCCATTTATTTGGTGAGACCAGCCTGGTGCTGCTTGGGCCCGAGGCCAACGAGCTCGTGCTGCTCGACCAGGCCAAGCTGTTCTCCTCGACGCTCGGCTGGGGCCGGATTCTCGGTCTGTTGTTCCCGCGCGGGCTGATGCTGCTCGATTTCGACGAGCATCGCCTGCACCGGCGCGCACTGTCGGTCGCCTTCAAATCCGGGCCGATGAAGTCCTATCTTGCGGAGCTCGATACCGGCATCGCGGCGCGGGTCGCGCAATGGAAGGCGCAGCCGGGGCCGATGCTGTTTTATCCCGCGATGAAGCAGCTCACCCTTGATCTCGCCGCGACCTCTTTTCTCGGCGCCGGCATCGGTCCCGAGGTCGATGAAATCACGCGCGCCTTCATCGACATGGTGGCCGCCTCGGTCGCGGTGATCCGCAAGCCCTTGCCCGGCACCAAGATGGCGCGCGGCGTGCGGGGACGCAAACGCATCGTGGCCTACTTCTCGGAACAGATTCCGATCCGCCGCGCCAACGGCGGCCAGGACCTGTTCTCGCAGCTGTGCCGCGCCACCCATGAAGACGGCGCGTTGCTGACCACACAGGATATTGTCGACCACATGAGTTTCCTGATGATGGCCGCGCACGACACGCTGACCTCATCGCTGACGTCGTTCGTGGGCGCGCTCGCCGCCAATCCGCAATGGCAGGACAGGCTGCGCGACGAGGTGACGGCGCTGGGCGTCGCCGCCGGCGAACCCACCACATTCGACAACCTCGAAGCCATGCCGTTGTCGGAGATGGCGTTCAAGGAAGCCCTGCGGATGAAGCCGCCGGTGCCCTCGATGCCGCGGCGTGCGGTCCGGGATTTCACCTTCAAGGGTTATGCGATCCCCGCCGGCGCCATGGTCGGCATCAATCCGCTGTTCTCCCACCACATGCCGGATATCTGGCCGGATCCCGAAAAATTCGATCCGATGCGCTTTACCGACGAGGCGCAACGCACGCGTCATCGCTTCGCCTGGGTGCCGTTCGGCGGCGGCGCGCATATGTGCCTCGGGCTGCACTTCGCCTATATGCAGGCGAAATGCTTCGCGCGGCATTTCCTGCAGAATCTCAGCGTCTCGCTCGAGCCCGGCTACACGCCGGACTGGCAGATGTGGCCGATCCCGAAGCCGCGCGACGGATTGCGCGTGACACTCAAGCCGGCAGGCTAGGCGCCAAGTTCACCCGGCGCCCTGTTCGAGCGCCTTGCGCACGGCGACCAGGCCCTGCTGCTGCTGGGTCCAGTTGCGGCCGCCGGTAACGGCGCCGTCGACCACCAGATCATGCCCGTTGATGAAGCTGGATTCGTCGCTGGCAAGAAACACCGCGGCCTGAGCGATATCTTCCGGCAGCCCGGCGCGCTGAATCGGCTGCGCGGTTTTGTAGATCTCGCGCATCACATCGGGCGTTTTCTCCGCCGCCTCGACCGACAAGCCCAGCGCCTTGCCGAAAATGCCGGTGGCGATCGCGCCCGGCGAGATCGAGTTGACGCGGATGCCGGATTCACCGAGCTCCATCGCCACGCATTTAGTCAGATGGATGACGGCGGCCTTGGCCGCGCCATAGACCACCGAGGACGAAAAGCCGGCGAGCCGGCCGGCGATGCTGCCATTGTTGATGATGCTGCCGGAGCCCTGCCGGCGCATATGGGGCGCGGCGTGCTTCATGCCGAGCATCACGCTGCGCACCAGGGTTGCCATCGCCGCATCGAAGCGCGCAACATCGAGGCCTTCGATGCCGCCGGTCTGCGCCGGGCCGCCGGCATTGTTGAACAGGCAATCGATGCGGCCGAACTTCTCGACCGCCTGGCCGATCAGCGCGCGCATCTGTTCCTCGACCGTGACGTCGGTCTGGCGGAAGATGCAGGCGGAGCCGAGCTTCCTGGCAAGCGCCTCGCCCTCCGGCGCGCGGCGTCCGGCGATGACGATCTTCGCTCCCTCGGCAACGAAAACTTCCGCGGTGCGCAAGCCTATGCCGCTTGTCGCACCGGTGATAACCGCGACCTTGCCGTCCAGCCGTGCCATATCGTTCTCCCCGTTTTTGAGCGATGTTGGCATTAAGTATATCTTCGGTCTGCTGAGGCAACGCAAGCAGTGCTTGCCTTCCACCACGGAAGTCCCAAATCCGAACATCGCTTTTGCGGCTTCAGGCCGCGTAATTTCCGCTATGCTAGGCCTTATTTTGGATTCGCTGATCGGTTGATGTGCCCCCCATGGTGAAATTGATCGACGAGTTTCGGCGGGGCTGGCAGGGAATATCTCAACCGTCGCCGCTTTTTAGCGCCGGATTTGCAGCATCCTGCGTCGCCCTGGCGACCGCGGCGCGGTGGGGTCTGTCGCTGATCCGGCCGGACATATTCTTCACCCCGTATTTTCCAGCCGTGTTTTTTGCCACTGCGTTCGGCGGCTACCGCGCCGGGATCGCGACGGCGATCGCCGGCGGCACGCTCGGCGTGACCGTCAATTTCAGCGACGCGCGAGCCGATTCCGCAAGGCTGGCGCTGTTGGCAATCTATCTGGTCGTGTGCGGCCTCACGATATGGGGCGTCGAGCACTATCGATCGATCGCCTTGCATCAACGGGAAATTTCAAGGCGCCTGATCCAGGAGGAAGGGTATCGGAAGCTCATCGTCGAAGAGTTTCAACATCGGCTGAAAAATAAATTGTCGACGATCCACGCGGTGCTGCATCAAGTGCTGCAGGATCAACCGAAGGTCTGGGCCAGCATCGATCATCGGTTGCGGGCGCTGTCGGCGACCGACGATCTGATCGCCCGGGTCGACGGCAGGGGCTGCGATATCAAGGATATCTTGCTCTCCGAACTCGGACCTTACGGGCATGTTCGATTTACCCTGAACGGAAATTCGCTGTTTCTTCCCGACAAATTTGCGGTGAGCCTTGCCTTGATATTTCATGAGCTTGCCACCAATGCCGGAAAATACGGCGCGTTTTCTTCCGCGCACGGGCTGTTGCAGGTGTCGTGGTCCGTGTCGGACGATCGCCTCAGCATCACCTGGGACGAGACCGAAGGCCCTCCGATCGGAGCGATCGGGGAACCCGGCTTTGGGACCAAGCTCTTGAAGTCGGCGCTCAGGCCTTTCGATGGCAAGACCGAGATCACCTTTTTGAAGACCGGGCTTCATTGCACGATGCAGTGCCGTATACCCCGGAGTTGAGCCATGCTGGCGTGATCAAGCGCGCGTCCTCGCATAACGGGGATAATCTGAGGCGCCGTTGACACTCTGTTAATGACGACTCGCGCGCTTCGATCCCATTTGCCTGCCCGGCCCCCGCGTCAGCGAGTTTGGCGATTCCACTTAACCAAAACTACAACAGACTTTGACAACCTTGGCGGTCATGCAAAGCCGCACCAACCACGACCTGCAGACCGCCGCGACGCATAACGATATAGGACTCGCCGGGGATTCCGAGCTGAGCATTCTGCGGGATGTCTTCAGATTGCTTCCGAACGGCGTGACAGTCCAGGACGAGCATGGCCGTTTCCTGCTGGTCAACGACGCCGCAGCCGTGCAGCTTGGAATTGCCGTTGGCGGGCCGGCGGTCGCGCCTTCGGCGCACTTGAGCCACCGCCGCGACACCGGCCCTGAATTGCTTCGCTCCGGACAGCCCGCGGTTAGAGAAGAATGCGTCACCAGCGGCCCGGTCAAACAGGTCTTTCTCACGGCCCATCGGCCGGTTCGCATCGCAGGCCGCAATCTGTTGCTGTCGAGCTCGACCGACGTCAGCGAACAAAAGGCCGTCGAGGATCATCTGTTCCGCTCCGCTTACTATGACGATCTGACCGATCTGCCGTCGCGACGCGTGATCGAACATCGCGCCAACAGCCTGATGCAGCGCGAAGCGCCCGGCAGGTTCGCGCTCGCCTTTCTCGACATCGACAATTTCAAGCATATCAACGACTATTACGGCCATGCGATCGGGGATGCGCTATTGGTGGAAGTCGCAAAGCGGCTTGGGTTGGATTTGCGCGAATCCGACATGCTGGCGCGGGTCAGTGGCGACGAATTCCTGCTGCTGCTCAATCCGATCCAAAGCGAGCGCGAGGTGGCGGAATACATCCGGTCCACGCTGGAACGGCTGAAGGCGCCGTTTTTCATCGATGGATCGGAGATATTTGCTTCTACATCGATCGGGGTGAGCCTTTATCCCGAGCATGGCCGCAGCTACGACGTGCTGTGCCAGAACGCCGATATTGCGATGTATCGCGTCAAGAACGACGGCAAGGGCGCCGCGGCCTTCTTCGACGCCGGCATGGAGCGCGAGGCGCTGGCACGAATGAAAGTCGAGCATTCGCTGCGGCTCGCCATTCTCGAAAAACGCTTTTGCTGCGCCTTTCAGGCCAAGGTCGACATCAGGACCGAGGATATCAAGGGCATCGAGGCGCTGGTGCGTCTGCGCGACGACGAGGGCGTCATTCAGGCCCCCGGCACCTTCATCAATCTCGCCGTGGAATTGGGGCTGATCGACGAGCTTACCCACCTGGTGCTGGCGGAGATCGTCAAGTCGATCGATCTCATCAATGAAACCTTCGGCGCCGACACCACCATCAGCATCAACGTCGCGGCCAAGCAGGCCGGCAATCCGGAGTTCATGCGCTCGTTTGCCGGAGCGCTTGAGGCGACCGGTTATCCCAGGCGCTTCGTGATCGAGGTCACGGAAGACGCCTTCGTCGCCAAAACCCATTTCCAGACCGAAATCCTGCCGATCTTCCGCAGGCTCGGAGTCGGGATATCCATCGACGATTTCGGTATCGGCTATTCGTCATTGTCGGCGCTGGCCGACATCACCGCCGACGAAATCAAGATCGACCGGTCGTTCATTACCGACATTCACAAGCGTCCGCGCAGCCAGGGCATTTTGAAGGCGATCGAGTCGCTGAGCGAAGCACTGGGCATGACGGTCATCGCGGAGGGCATCGAATCATTCGAGGAGCTCGCTTATCTGCAGGCTGCCACCAAAATCCGCTATGCGCAGGGCTTTTACTTTTCCAGGCCTATTTTCCTCGAAGAGCTCAAGCCGGCCGTCCGGATCTTGAACGACGCGCGCGTCAGTTCGGCAAGCCGCCCGCTGCCCGAAAACCGCCCGGTATATGCGCGCGGCGTGCGCCATCGCCGCTGATCTGCGATGCGCGGAATCATGGCCCGAGCCGTCGCCGGCACCGTAGCTCAGCCGGATAATTGCCTTCCGCGAACTGGGAGCTCTCAGGGTTACGCGCATTCGCTTTGATGCATGCGGTTTCGCCCTCGCGGCAAATTGACGCCCGGCCAAATAAGCCTCCCCCACCGTCTATCGGCAACAATGCTGCCTTGACCCGAGCCGAGCCCTGACACTATCAGTGGGGTGCAGATCGGAAACCCAGGGAGAGTAGCTGTGCGAACGTCCTTAATCGTTCAAGGAATTGCCGTCGTTTTATTGGGAACAGCCGCGCAGGCGGATGATCTGAAGATCGCTTTGATCTATGGCAAAACCGGACCGCTGGAAGCCTATGCGAAGCAAACCGAAACCGGTCTGCGCATGGGGCTGGAATATGCCACCAAAGGCACCATGACGCTGGACGGCCGCAAGATCGTCGTCATTACCAAGGACGATCAGAGCAAGCCGGATCTGTCCAAGGCCGCGCTCGCAGAGGCCTATCAGGACGACAAGGTCGATATTGCCATCGGCACGTCATCGTCGGCCGCGGCGCTGGCGGACCTTCCGGTCGCCGAGGAAAACAAGAAAATCCTGATCGTCGAGCCCGCGGTCGCGGACCAGATTACCGGCGAAAAGTGGAATCGATACATCTTCCGCACCGGGCGCAATTCGTCGCAGGACGCGATCTCGAACGCGGTGGCGATCGGCAAGCCCGGCGTCACCATCGCGACGCTGGCACAGGACTATGCGTTCGGCCGCGACGGCGTTGCCGCCTTCAAGGAGGCACTGGCCAAGACCGGTGCAACGCTCGCCGCCGAAGAATACGCGCCGACCACCACCACCGATTTCACCGCGGCCGGCCAGCGCCTGTTCGACGCGCTGAAGGACAAGCCGGGACGCAAGATCATCTGGGTGATCTGGGCCGGCGGCGGCGATCCCCTGACCAAGCTGCAGGACATGGACCCGAAGCGTTACGGCATCGAGCTTTCGACCGGCGGCAACATCCTGCCGGCGCTGGCCGCCTATAAACGGCTGCCCGGCATGGAAGGCGCGACCTATTACTACTACGACATTCCCAAGAACCCGGTGAACGACTGGCTGGTCGCCGAACATCAGAAGCGCTTCAACGCGCCGCCTGATTTCTTCACCGCCGGCGGGTTTTCCGCGGCGATGGCCGCGGTGACCGCCGTCACCAAGGCAAAATCCACCGACACCGAGAAGCTGATCGCCGCGATGGAAGGCATGGAGTTCGACACGCCCAAGGGCAAGATGATCTTCCGCAAGGAGGACCATCAGGCGCTGCAGAGCATGTATCATTTCAAGGTCAAGGTCGATCCGAACCTGGCGTGGGCGGTCAATGAACCGGTCCGCGAGATCAAGATCGAGGATATGAACATTCCGATCCGCAACAAGCGGTAAGGCTCGCTTCTCCCTCGCCCCGCTCTTGCGTGCGGGGTCGAGACGAGCAAAGCTCGCTCTTAGAGGGTTGGGGTGAGGGGCTCTTTCCGTCCACGAATCCTGAAGGCGCGTTGAGCGCAGCAACCCCTCACCGGATCGCACCGGACGATGCTTCGCATCGCCGAGGCGATCCGACCGCTCCCCGCAAGCGGGGAGAGGTAAGAATAAGAGAGATTGTCGCGTCTCAGCACGAGTGACTTATGACCTTCACTCTCGAAACCCGCGATCTGACCATCCGCTTCGGCGGGCACGTCGCGGTCAACAGCGTCAGCTGCACATTCCGTCCCGGTGAGTTGACCGCCATTGTCGGTCCCAACGGCGCCGGCAAGACCACCTACTTCAATCTGATCTCCGGACAGCTGCGCCCGACCGTTGGCAGCATCCTGTTCGATGGCGCCGATATCACTCAGCTGTCCGCGCCGCTGCGCACCCGCGCCGGCCTCGGCCGCGCCTTCCAGCTCACCAATCTGTTCCCGAACCTCCGCGTCGAAGAGAATGTCCGCCTCGCCGTGCAATCCGCCAGCGGCGTGCATTACGACATGCTGCGGCCCTGGATGACGCGCAAAGACCTGATCGCCCGCGCCGACGCCATTCTCGACCAAGTGGCGCTAGGCAGCCGGCGGAACGTGGCGGCGACCGCGCTGTCCCACGGCGACCAGCGCAAGCTCGAGGTAGCCCTGATGATGGCGCTCGAACCGAAGGTCTTCATGTTCGACGAGCCGACCGCCGGCATGAGCATCGATGAAGTCCCTGTTGTCCTCAACCTGATCGCGCAGCTCAAAAAGGATGCCAGCAAGATCATCCTCCTGGTCGAGCACAAGATGGACGTGGTGCGTTCGCTGGCCGACCGCATCATCGTCCTGCACAACGGCCAGCTTGTCGCCGACGGCAAGCCGGCGGAAGTGATCGCCTCGCCGATCGTGCAGGAGGCCTATCTCGGCATCGCGCCCGGAAAGAGCGCGGCATGACCGAGCTTCTGACGCTTGCCGGCGTGCATACCCATATCGGGCGCTATCACATCCTGCAGGGCATCGATTTCAGCGTCGCCCAGGGCCAGACCACGATGCTGCTCGGCCGCAACGGCGCCGGCAAGACCTCGACGCTGCGAACCATCATGGGCCTGTGGCAGGCCTCCGCGGGCCAGATCTCGCTCGACGGCCAGCGCATCGAGAACAGCGCCACGCCGGATATCGCGCGGCTCGGCGTCGGTTATGTGCCGGAGAGCATGGCGGTGTTCTCGGATCTGACGGTGAAGGAAAACCTCGTGCTGGCGGCGCGGGACGGGCCGCTCGACGATACCAGGCTCGACTGGATTTTCGGCTTTTTCCCGGCGCTCAAGCGGTTCTGGCTGTCGCGCGCCGGGCTATTGTCCGGCGGGCAGAAGCAGATGCTGTCGATTGCGCGCGCCATCGTCGAGCCGCGCAAGCTGCTCTTGATCGACGAGCCGACCAAGGGTCTGGCGCCGGCGATCGTGGTGGCGCTGATCGAATGCCTGGCCGAGATCAAGCGCCGCGGCGCCACCATCCTGATGGTCGAACAGAATTTCCATGCCGCGCGCGAACTCGGCGACAAGGTTCTGGTGATGGACAACGGCAAGATCGTCCATCGCGGCGAGATGGCGGCGCTGGCTTCGGACACCGCACTGCAGGAGCGAATGCTGGGCTTAAGTCTGGAGACGCATCAGTGACCGACCTTGCTGCAACAGCCGCGCTGCCGAAACCGAAGCGGGACCTGCTGCCGGTGCTGCTGCCGGCGATCCTCGCGCTCGCCATGCTGCCGTTGATCGGATCGGGAAGTTCCTGGGCAACGCTGACGGTGGCGAGTCTTGCCATGGGCATGATGATCTTCATCATGGCTTCCGGGCTGACGCTGGTGTTCGGCCTGATGGACGTGCTCAATTTCGGCCACGGCGCCTTCATTGCGGTCGGCGCCTATGTCGCAACCCTGGTGCTGTTGCCGCTGGCGCCTTACGTGCAGGCCGACTCGCTGTTGACAAATCTGGCGGTGCTGGCGCCGGCCGCGCTTCTGTCGATGGCGGTCTCCGGCGCGCTCGGACTGGTCGTCGAGCGCGTGCTGATTCTGCCGGTCTACGGCCAGCACCTCAAGCAGATCCTGATGACAACCGGCGGATTGATCGTCGCAGAACAGGCGCTGTATGCGTTGTGGGGGCCGCAGATCATTCCGCTGCCGCTGCCGACCTCGCTGCGCGGCTCCTTCATCATCGGCGACGTCGCAATCGCCAAATACCGCCTGCTGGCGATGCTGGTCGGGCTGGTTGTTTTCGCAGGCATCCAGCTGGTGCTGAACCGGACCAAGATCGGCCTGTTGATCCGCGCCGGCGTGGAAAACCGCGAGATGGTGGAAGCGCTGGGGTACCGCATCCGGCGGCTGTTCCTCGGGGTGTTCATGGTGGGCTCCGGCCTTGCCGGCCTTGGCGGGGTGATGTGGGCGCTGTATCGCGAGCAGGTCCACGCCTCGATGGGCAACGATCTCACCGTGCTGGTGTTCATCGTCGTGATCATCGGCGGCCTCGGCTCGATCGGCGGCTGTTTCATCGGCGCGCTGCTGGTCGCGATGGTAGCGAACTACGGCGGCTTTCTGGTGCCAAAACTGGCGCTGGTCTCCAACATCCTGCTGATGGTCGCGATCCTGATGTGGCGCCCGCGCGGGCTGTATGCGGTGACCAGCCGATGATGATCCTGTCAGGCGATCCGCCGCGCAGCCGCGCGCTCTCTATCGTGCTCATCGTCATCATCGCGGCGCTCGCGCTGACGCCCCTGGTGTTTCCCGGCGCCAAGGCGATGAACGTCGCCACCAAGATCTGCATCTTCGCAGCCCTGGTGGCGTCCTACGACTTGTTGCTCGGCTACACCGGTTCGGTGTCGTTCGCGCACACCATGTTTTATGGCATCGGCAGTTATTCGATCGCGATCGCGCTTTATTCCATGGGGCCGAACTGGGCGGCGGTGGCAACCGGCGTCGTGACCGGCCTGCCGCTGGCGATGCTGCTGGCGCTGGCGATCGGACTTTTTTCGTTGCGGGTCGAGGCGATCTTCTTTGCGATGATCACGCTGGCGGTGGCTTCCGCCTTTCTGGTGCTGGCATCGCAACTCTCATGGCTCACCGGCGGCGAGGACGGCCGCAGCTTTCAGCTGCCGGAATTGTTGCGGCCGGGCACCGTGCTGATTTCGAAAAGTCTGCTCGGCTTCGAAATCAACGGCCGCGTGCTGACCTATTATCTGATTTTCATCACTTCCGCTGCGATGATCCTGGCGCTGCTGCGTGTGGTGAATTCGCCATTCGGCCGCGTGCTGCAGGCGATCCGCGAGAACCGCTTCCGCGCCGAGGCGCTCGGCTTCCGCACTGTGTTCCATCTGACCTATGCCAACTGCCTTGCAGCCCTGGTCGCCGCCAGCGCCGGGATGCTCAACGCCCTATGGCTGCGTTATGCCGGACCCGACACCTCGCTGAGCTTTTCCATCATGCTGGACATTTTGCTGATGGTGGTGATCGGCGGCATGGGCACGATTTACGGTGCGATCATTGGTGCTGCGATCTTCACCCTCGCGCAAAACTATCTGCAGGCGCTGATGGGGGCGGCCTCCAATGCCGCGGCCGACGCCGGGCTGCCGTTGCTGCCGGGACTCTTGCATCCGGATCGCTGGCTGCTCTGGCTCGGACTGTTGTTTATCGCCAGCGTCTATTTCTTTCCGGCCGGCGTGGTGGGACGATTGCGAGGCACAGCCCGCAAGACGTTTTGAGGACCTCCTTCCGCAAACGGCGCGTCCGATCTATCCCTCCCACGCGAACGAGTTCTCCCATGGCTAAAATCGAAGCCCGCCTCAACGCTCTCGGTCTCGTCCTGCCACCGGCGTTCGCGCCGCCACCCGGTGTCGTCCTGCCCTTCGTCAACGTGCGCCTGATCGGAAACCGCGCCGTCATCGCCGGGCACGGACCGCAGAGCCCCGAAGGGCCTCTGGCGCAGCCGCTCGGCAAGATCGGACGCGACCTGACGCTCGAGCAGGGCTATATCGCCGCCAAGCTTACGGCGCTGTCCATGCTCGGCTATCTCAAACGGGCGCTCGGCGATCTCGACCGCATTTCGCATTGGGTGCGCGTTTTCGGCATGGTCAACTCCGCGCCCGGCTTTGTGCAGCAGCCCGCCGTCATCAACGGGTTCTCTGACCTTATCCTCGAGCTCTGGGGGCCGGAAGCCGGCGCCCATGCCCGCAGCGCGGTGGGGATGGCCGAGCTACCGTTCGGGATGCCGGTGGAAATCGAGGGCGAGGTCCAGGTTTTGATTTAACCGCAATTCGGTTTGATTATCCGGTCTCACGTCATAGGATCGGCAAAATCACCTAACGCCAGCGTGCGTCACGGCAGCTTCGAAGAAATCATGCCTCCTGTATCGATATTGCTGAACATACTTTGGATTATCTTCGGCGGCCTGTGGATGGCGGCCGCCTGGGTAGTCGCTGCCGTCATCATGGCCATCACCATTGTCGGTCTGCCGTGGGCAAGGGCCGCCTTCAATATCGCCGCCTATACCTTGCTTCCTTTCGGTCAAAAGGCGGTGCGCCGCGACAGCCTCACCGGCCGCTCCGATATCGGGACCGGGCCGCTGGGCCTGATCGGCAATCTGATCTGGCTGGTGCTGGCGGGCTGGTGGCTGGCGCTCGGGCATATTGTCACCGCGATCGCGCTGGCCGTAACCATCATCGGCATTCCCTTCGCCTGGGCCCACGTCAAACTCGCGGGCATTGCGCTGTGGCCGATCGGCAAGGTGATCGTGCCCGCGTAGGGCATGATCCCACTCGATGCATGCTTCAGCTGGCGCGCGTCTTTCAGAGGCCCCTGTCATCTGCTATCGTCCATGCCGTTGCCAATATTTTTCCCGGACGGCGGGACGATTTGCTCACTGCCGTTGCAACAGCTTGCCAAAGGCTTTTTGATCCGGCCACTTTTTGATCAGGCCACGGAGGCTAGCCATGCCAGGCGTGCTTTACCACGAAGGCAATCGCGCATTTCAGGACGAGTTCGAAAGCCGGCGCCTTGCCGATCGCCTGGAAAAACTGTCGCGCACGGAATTCAGCGACGACGACAAGAGCTTTGTTGAAAGCTGCATCTACTTCTTTATTGCGACCGCGGACGCATCCGGACATCCGGACTGTTCATTCAAGGGCGGCACCCCCGGTTTCGTTCGCGTCACCGGACCGTCCGAACTTGCCTTTCCGGATTACGACGGCAATGGCATGTTCAAGAGCCTCGGCAACCTCGCGGTCAACCCGCATGTCGGGCTTTTGTTCATCGCCATGCATGGCAGCCCGAAGCGATTGCGAATCAACGGCCGCGCAGCGATCGATCGTGAAGACGCTTTGCTTTCCAGGACGATCGGCGCGCAAATGATCGTCCGCGTCAAAGTGGACGTGATCTTTCCAAATTGCCCGCGCTATATTCCGGCCATGACGCTCGCCGAGCCCTCGATTTATGTTCCGCGCGCGGGTGTCGCTCCGGTCGAACCGGCATGGAAAGGCTTTGATTCGTTCAAGGACGTTGTCCCGCCACGCAGGGCGTCGCCAAGCGAATAACTTCGCGTTTGCCCGACGCTGCAACCTGGAGCCCGCGAATGGAATGGTTCGGCTGGCGGCTGTCGAAGGATCCCGCTGCGGACAAGGCGGCCGCCTTCGGCCCTCAAGCCATTCTTCAAGAGCTGGACAAGCGCGTTCCGCAATACCTCGACGACGTCGATCAAGGCAGACTGATCTATCCGGCCTGCAAGAGACCGCGTTCGGACGCCCATGGCGACGTGCGCTCGATCTGGGACCACACGCGGCTGGAAGCCATCCGTTATGTGACGATGGTGCCGAGGCGCGAATTCGAACTCTTGGCCGAGCCTGCGCGCCAGGGCGACATGCTCGAGGCCTACCTTCGTCAGCGGCCACATGAGGACACCGTGATCGAGTTCACGGGCTCCGCCATGAGCGACCTTGCGATAGCGATCATCGCCGGATTCAACTGGCTCAACCATTGTGCCGTGCTGGCAGCCGCCGATCGGGAAAAATTCTCGGGAACGCTGACCAATTTCAGGAAGGTCACGGTTTTGGCGCAGCAATGGTGGGCCATGGCGGGCGCTGACGAGCGCTGCGGCCAGATGCTGGCGCAACACGAGAAACCGCCCCTGATGCTGTATCTGATCTGGACCGAATATACCCGGCTGGCGAAGGAGGTGGCGTCGGCGGCATTGTTCGGATCCTCGATCGAGCGGGCGATCGCGGGGCGGCGCGAGGTTCTCGAGGCGGAATTTGCCGGGCGTCCCGGCGAGTTCCATTCCGCCCTCGACGAACTCACGCAAACCATGGCGAGTTTCGAAAGCGCCCGCGATCCCGACGATCTCATCGGCTAGCGATCGAAGCCGTCTGGTCCGGATATGAGCCCGCGCGACTGCGCACCGGCTGAGACTGGCGATCGGCTTTGCTTCTTCACGCAAACGGACGGGCGTTTGCGTGCGCCGCGCGCATGTAAGCCTCGATCCCGAACGAACACAGCTTGTTGATCAGGCACGCTCGATTTTTCCTCAAGGGCGCTTGGACGCAATGGATTCGTATCTAATTGAGGGCTTAGTCCTGCTGTTGTCCCTGGCTTTCGGGGTTGAACGAGCCGAAGCGTAATCATGGGAACTTCGGATCGTGCATCGGCATAGACGCCAGTTGTGACGACGTGCCCGTCGGACTTTTTTCATTCCCTGCCGGTGACCGCAAGTTGGTCGAGGCGAAAACCCAGAGAGTCGCATGTCGAGAGCCGGTCGTTCAAGCACTTGGCGTGCCGTTTTATTGGCGTGGGGATTAGGCCTGATCTGCGCGCCTGCCGCGCTCATCGCTGCGCCGCTGAATTCACCCGGGTCGGTCGAGCAAGGCAGCATATCCGATCAACCCTTCGGGCTTTCCACCACGACGGTCGCCATGGGCCCGTTGCTCGAGAAATGGCTCGGTGTCGAACGCGAGGTTGATGATGAACGGCGCGTGCTGAAGATGTGCGACCAGAACCGCGCGTCCTGTCAATCGCAGACAGCGCTGCAATTTCTGGCGATTGTTGAAAGCGGACGAGCCCTGGACGGTCGCGCGCGACTAGGCGAGATCAACCGCGCCCTCAATCTGAAAATAAAGCCGATGAGCGATTTGGCGCTTTACGGTGTCGAGGACGTCTGGAGTCCTCCCCTCAACACGCTCGCCAGGGGTGCCGGAGACTGCGAAGATTACGCGATTGCAAAATTCGTTG
>Ga0207707_10000553_pt1 | contig 37895 bp, 40 predicted proteins | sample KBSC83BmetaG_FD_184336 | JGI IMG/M metagenome (GOLD analysis project Ga0207707, IMG submission 184336) | Corn rhizosphere microbial communities from Kellogg Biological Station, Michigan, USA - KBS C8-3B metaG (SPAdes) (version 2) | ecosystem: Host-associated > Plants > Roots > Rhizosphere ... | reverse complement strand
GGAACGGATACGTAAACGGCAGTGTCCCGGTGGTGAGGTAGTCGGTGCCTGCTACTGCGGCAATGACACTGCCCTGCGCAGTGGTCTTCAGGAGCTGGCCCGAGATGTTCGTAATCGCAAAGCTGGTAGTGGTGGCGTTGGCAAGGAGCGTCTTACCGGTGAGCGTTGTTGAAGCTATAACTGCCGATTGGTTAGCGTTAAGCTGGCCGCCCACATTGAGTATTGACGCAAGCGTCGTCGAGCTGGTTACCGCAAACGTGCCGGTACTCGTGGCGCCGGTGGTGGTAAGGCCGCCGTTAAAGGCAAGCTGGGTCGAGGTGGCGTTGCCGATGAACGGATAGCCTATTGAGTTAACAATGCTAAGAACGCCGTTGGCAAAGCTGGTCGTGATGCCATTGCCTGCGCTGTATGTAGTAGATGCTATCCATTGCGGCACGCCGTTATTCCATGCCAGTACCTGGCCCCCAATGCCGGTGCCAAAGAAGGAGCTCGTGGCGATAGCGGTAGGAGCGGCAGGGTTAGCAGTATTGTTTACCAATACAGTATTGGCTGATTGAGTGGCCAGTTGGGTCAAGGCCAACGTGCCCGAAATAGTAGCGAGGGTTGAAGTTGCCGCCGCATAAACACGGCCATTTTGATCTGTTGCCAAAGCGCCATTAGCGAGCGAGATGATGTGCAGGTTGGTGGTGGTGGCGTTAGTAGTTGAGGCGTTGGTGGCAAAGAGTGACGCAAAGTTGTTGTATGCGCTCCAAAAGTTTTGCGTGGTGGTGCCAAAGACCGCGGGGTTCAGCGGCGTATAGCCAAAGAGTGTTGAGGTGGCAAAGGCGTACAAAAGGCCGTTGGCATTCCCCACAAGTCCGGAGGTTAGGCCGCTTATCGTAGTTGATCCATTGGAAATTAGTCCGCTGGTAAAAGCCACAACCGAGGTGGTCGAGTTGCCGTAACTTTGCGCTGTAAACGGCCATGCAAACGTGCTATATCCTGCATCGTTCGTCCATTGGGACACGTTAGCAGAGGCAAAGTTAGAAGTCGTGAGCCCGCTGACGCTGCCGGTAAAAGTGGGAGTAAACGTTTGTGTGTTGCCGGCCGCCGTAATCGTAAGCCCAATGGTAAGTCCGGAAACGGTAATAGCCGACGAGGTGGCCAACGTTTGCGTGCTGCCGTTTTGGGTTTGGTTAAGGGGCCCAACCGCCGTTATGCCAGCGCCACCGCCTCCGCTGGCAATGCCAAGACTTGAAGTTGCAACTAAGTCGTATCCTCCAGCATTGTTGCCCACGAGCATTTGGCCGTAAGTTGGCGTACCCGCGACGGAAGCGAGCGAGGGGGTCTGCTGGCTTGCCTGCGTAATAATGGGCGAGTTGTTTATAGTAACCGTGCTCGGCAAAGAATCTATCCTGCTTGAGAGGGCTATGGCGCCCCAAAGCGTCGCATACAAAGACGAGGTGCTCTGCGCATTTTGGTTGTAAATGAGCTGGCGCATCTGGGCAGTAACATCACTTAGCTGCGCGGCAAGATCTTTTTGCGTAACATAAGCGGCCAGATTTACTTTTGGTGCAGCAGGTATAGAAATAATTTTCTGCACCGGCTGGGTTTGCACTGTAGGTTTTTGTACGGTTACCGGTGCCGGCGTATACAGCGCGAGCGCTAACGCGCCGGTCCATGCGTCCCACACTGCTGCCGTATTAAATTCTGCTGCAATAGTTTGGCTGGCGCCATCGCCCATTTCATAGACGCTTGCGACAAATATATTTCCGGCCGCTCCAAAACTGCTGTCCCATGCCTGCGCAGTTGTGTCCGCAAGTGCGCCCGCAAACAACGGTACAAAAGCAATTGCATCCTGTGCATCTTTTGCCGATACCACCTGCGGCGCGCCAATAGCCGGAGGTGTCCACGAGGAGTCGGTGTATGCGCCCGGCACGTGCAGCGCGTGCGTTGCATATGCAACGCTCCCCACCAACGGGTTGTCATGTTGTATTGCAAGGTCCGGCACTACGTTGTGATAGGTAAAGGGCGCGGCCTGCGTAAAAATTGACTCGAACATCTGTGCCGAAAAGGCAAAGCCAAACATAAACAGCGGCAGCGCAACAATAGCGGCAAAGCCGACGTGGGGTTCTAGCCGTGCAGCGGCAAGAGGCGCATACCAAGCAACCCGTTTAGGCGCAAAAGTGCCTGCCCACTCGGTGCGGTTGGCTACGGCGTACTCTTCTTTAAACTGGTTCGAAAGCTCTTTGCTGCGCTCTGCTTTGCGCAACTGCATCTGTGTTAAAAAAACCTCTAGCGACTCCGGGTCGACCAGCCATTGCCGCCCCACCCTTTGGCCGGCCACTTTGCCCTGGCGGCACAGCAAGCTGACGTAATCATTGGTCACGCCAAAACGGCTGCTCGCCTGTATCGAGGAGATATACTTTTTAGAGTTGTGGTGAGAGTTAGGTTGCATTTCGTTTTGGCGAAATGACCTAATAAAAAATAGGCATTTCGCCTGCCGGCGAATGCCCTGTTGCCCTCTATCATACCCCCATTAAAACGCGGCCTAGGGACGCCTGTGGATAAGTTAATCCGACTTTACCATCTTTAAAAAGACGTCCTCGGGGATATTGACCCTGCCGGCGGCCTTCATGCGGGCTTTGCCCTTCTTTTGCTTCTCGCGCAGCTTCATTTTGCGGGTAATGTCGCCGCCGTACATATGCTGGGTCACGTCTTTGCTCATGGCCGAGAGGGTCTTGGAGGACAGTATCCGGCCCAGTGCCTGCCCCTGTATCTTGGTGCTAAACATCTGCCGCGGGAGTATTTTGTACAGCTTTTCGACCGCGGCTACGGCTTCTTCGTAGGCGCGGTGCTTGGCCACAATGCGGGTAAAGGCGGCCACCGGCTCGTCGGCCACCAGTATGTCGAGGCGCGCCACTTCTGCCAGCCGCAGCTCGAGTATCTCGTAGGAAATGGACGCGTAGCCCTGCGAGATGCTTTTTAACTTGTCAAAAAAGTTGCGCATCAGCTCGCGCAGCGGCATCACCGCTGTAAGTATCATGCGCCCTTCAGAAAACGTTTCGGTCGATGAAACAACCGCTTCGTGTTCGTACAAAAGAGTAGTCGTACCGCCCAAATACCCGGCGGGCAAAATAAGCTCGGCTTCGACATACGGCTCCCATACCTTTGAGATCTCGCCAAACTCCGGAAACTGCGGCGGCGAGTATACGCTCTTGCGCGTGCCGTTGTTAAGCTCGACTTCGTACGTAATGGTCGGCGTCGTAACTACCAGCGTCAAATTAAATTCGCGGCGCAGGCGCTCGGTAACAATTTCGAGGTGGAGCATGCCGAGCAGTCCGCAGCGGAAGCCGCGGCCCAAAACTCCCGAAGACTCTTCTTCAAAAGAAAGTGACGAGTCCGAAAGGCGCAGGCGCGTGAGTGATTGACGCAGCAAAGTAAAATCATCTTGCGACTCCGGATAAATACTTGCCCACACCACCGGCCGCGGCTCGGCGTATCCGGCGAGCGCCGGCGAGTGCGCGCCGCGCGCGCGTATCGTGTCGCCGACGCGCGCAAAGCCCGGCTCTTTGATGCCGGTTACCACGTAGCCGATTGAGCCGTTGGTTAACTCCGAGGCCGGCATCGGCTTGGGCGAAAAGGTGCCGACCTCAAGCGCGGTAAACTTTTTATCGCTCGCAACAAACTCGAGCGTGTCGCCTTTTTTAATTGCACCGTCAAACAAACGCAAATACACAATCACACCCTGATGGTCAGAATATTGAAAGTCAAAAATTAAAGCGCGCGGAGAATTTGTCGCGGAACTCTGTAAGGCTGGGGCAATACTTGGTTGCGGAACCTGTGAGGCAGAAAGTGTTGTCCCAGCCCCCTCACTCCCAGTCTTTGGTGGTGGCACTCTTTCTATCACCGCCTGAATTAAATCGGCGACACCCTCGCCGGTTTTGCCGGAGCACAGCAAAATTTCGCTTTCGTTTATCTCAAGCAGTTTGGCAACCTGCATTTTAACATTGGGCACGTCCGAGAGCGGCGAATCTATTTTAGAAATGGCCGGCACAATAACCAGCCCCAGCTCGCGCGCACTGCGCAGCGTCGTTAAGGTTTGCGCCTGCACGCCCTGCGTGCCGTCTACCAGCAGTATCGCGCCCTCAACGGCGGTCATGGCGCGCGACACCTCGTACGAAAAGTCTATGTGTCCGGGAGTATCTATCAGGTTAAGCTCGTACTCCTCTCCTTTATATACATGCTTCATACGCACTGGCTGCATCTTAATAGTGATGCCGCGCTCCCTTTCCAAGTCCATACTGTCGAGTACCTGCTCGCGCATCTTGCGCGCCTCAATAGTGTGGGTCACCTCTAAAAAACGGTCAGCCAAAGTGGACTTGCCGTGGTCGATATGGGCGATAATGGAGAAATTGCGTATATGCTTCACTGCATCAACTTACCATATTTTAAGCCATTTTTCGATATATTTATATAAAAGAAGAAACCCGCGCTAACCGAGAGCGGGGCTCTTCGTTAATCGCGGGTTGTTACAGCGTTCTAGCTGTTGTTTCGAGAGTCGCATGTGCGTCCAACACACATGGCATTTCACCATGAGTCAGACCGACAATCTCGATGAAGTTCGGATATTGCTCGCTTCTCTGCAAACGGTATTCGTATCCATTGAGAGTTATCATTGACCGCTCTTCAAGTCCGAGTGGAAAGAAGTAGGACTTGCCATTGGAACCGTGGTAGTACAAGTCTCGGCCAATACCGTCGACCCAGATTTTTTCGATTTTTTCCGGATCACGTTTTGCGTAAGCTTTCACTTCCTCGTCGCTCGGACCATCGCCGAAATGCATTACGAATTTAGACGAATCTCCCACTCCTTTAGTGAGCGGACCGCGTCGAAGTAGTTCTTTGGCAGATCGCGCCATGGTTTCCTCCTGTTGTTGAAGAACTTTGACTCTCAGAGACCGCAACCGAAGTTGTAGGCTCGATAGAGGGGCGCATTGTATACCGTGCGCCCTATTCGGTTAGACTGTTGTAAATCTGCAAAGATTTCCCTTTGCAAACAACTCTGCTTCGTCCTGAATCATCCGCTGGTCGTCGATAGCGACGCCTCCCTCAGACGCCCAATCACGCATTTTTTCGACGATGTCACGCCATGACGCGTCGGGCGCGAGATTGTACTCCCGAGCGCGATGCTGACGAACTTCATCGCCTTCAAGACCGTTGACTTGGCTTGGGTCTAGCCTCCCACCAGCATGGGTCTTAGGATAGATGGTGACTTTGCAGACATTTTGCATATAAAACGTAACGATGCTGTCCGCGTTGACCATGGGACGAAGCTGGTCGCTAAACTTGATTCCCGTGCCGTTGGCATTTTGCCACCCCAAGCCTGAATGGTCTTTGCGGGCCATCCAAATCGTCCTGAAGAAAAGCATGCCTCCTTCTTCTTTGACGATCTCCACAAGCGGACCACGCTTATGAAGATCATCCTGATTTATTTGGATGTCTGCCCACAAGCCCAATTTTGCCCGTGCAATGATCTCATCCCAAGTAATCGGAAGCATAGTACAACCCTCCTGTTGTGATGATGTGAAGAACTTAAAAACTCACTCATGATTATACCCCAAACAACAGGTTTGTCAATGGGTCAACAGGGTTGAAGAATAAGGGGATTTTGGTGTTTTAAGACGAGACTTCGGTTGCTTCGACGGCTACCGGCTCGGGGACGTCTTTAAAGTAACGGGTAAAGGCTGCAAAGGCTTCGGCAAGCTCGGGATTTTTTAGCAGATACAGCACAAGGGTAGTGACCATTATGCCTGAGAGCCCTGCAACAAGCCCTTGTATAACCAAGCCAATGGTCGTGTTAATAGTGCCCACTGCCCCGGTTTCGGCCAGCACTATGTACGTAACGCTGGCGCCAATGACCGCCGCGCTAAAGGTTTGAAATACAAGATTTAACAAACGCGTGCCTGAAAGGTTAAAGTCATTGCAGAAAAAGACAAAGCTCACCACACACTCGGCGATAGAGCCGCATGCATAGCCTAAGGCAAGCATCAGCACGGTTGTGCCGGGGATGTTAGAGACGCGCAGCGTTGCCTCTATAAAGTCGCGCATAAACGGGCTGCTGTGAAAGAGCGCAACAAAACCAATAGCGCTGCCGATTGAAACGACTACGTCTACCGCGCCGTAGTACAGCGGCTTTTTGGTATTACCGGCCGCATAGTACGCGCGCGCAATTAAAAGCGAAATGCTTTGCGCCGTAAGCGAGAGTACAAATAGCGCGAGCGCTGCAGCCACCAGCCTCGTGTCCGACCAGTTAAACGCGCCGGCGCCGAGTATCACGCGCACCAGCTGCGCGCGCAGCACGATGACAAAAATAGTTGCGGGCACCGACCAAAAAATAATATGCCGCAGCGCTGCCTCGATGTACTTGGTAAACTCTTCGCGTTTGCCTGCGGCAAACAGCCGCGCCAGCGTCGGGAAGGCCGCCACCGAGTATGACACGCCAATGATGGTGAGCGGCACCGCCTGCAGGTTAAACCCAAAGGTAAACACGGCAATGGATCCGGTCGAGAGAAATGAGGCTATAGACACAATCGCAAGCAAAGATATCTGCCCTGCCGCAAGCGCCAGCGTGCGCGGCACCGAAAGCGCCAACACTTCCCAAAAACTTTTTATCATAAGGCTAAATGGCATCTTGGCGGTACGCGGCTCGGCAAAGAAAAACGGCGCCTGCAGCAACATGTGCATTGCCGCGCCAATGACAACGCCCCAGCCAAGGCCCGCAACTCCAATGCGCGGATACAAAAATACGGCGCCGATAATAATGCCGATGTTGTAAAGCAGTGGAGAAACCGAGTACAAAATAAATCGGTGGCGCAGCTGCGTAAGCGCGGCCAGCGTATTGGATGCGCCCAGCAGTATCGGCTGCAAGAGCAGTATGCGGATAAGCAGTATCAATTGCTCGCGCGAGGCCGGGTCAGCGGCAATGCCGGGCGCCACCAGATGCACCAAATGCGGCACAAAGAAAAATAGTACGGCGCTAATAGCCGCCATGCCCGCAAAAAACACCCACAGCGTATCGCGCAAAAAGGCTATTAAGTAGCCGGGATCTTTTTGCTCGAGGCGCGAGAGCACCGGCAAAAGTGCGTACAACGACAAAAGCGACGCAACCGTTGCAAACAAAAAGTCAGGAATGCGGAAGGCCGCATAGTACAGGTCGAGTGTGTGCCCCGCGCCAAATTGTGCAGCCAAAATCCGGTCACGCAAAAGGGCGAGAATCTGCGAGAGAAGCGCGAAGCCAGCCAATAAGTAAGCTGCTTCATGCATCCCCCGGACTTCCCGCCCGACTGCAGAGAGAAAACGGACCATCATTCTCTCATTCTACTCTATTTGGAGCTTTGTTTACAATGTTTATTGAGACACGGGAGCCGTGGTGCGGTCCTGCGGCGTTGCCGTTACCGGCGGCTGTGCGCCTGCAAACGGCTGCTTGCCGGCCTCAAGATTACTGAGGATAAGCTTTACCTCGGCATTGTCAGGATTGCTTTGCGCCAAGTCCTGGAATTGTTTTATTGCGCCGGCATTGTCTTTGAGGATATAGTCGGAAAGGCCAAGGAAGTATTTTGCATTGGCGTAGTCAGACTGTATCGAGACTGCCTGCGTGAGCGCCTGCGCCGCATGCGTCGCGTCACCGGCCGAGTAGTACAGAAGCCCCAGCTCAAACCAAATCGGCGCCACGCCCGGCGCGGTTTGCGCCGCTGCGGTTGCCGCTTTGATTGCGTTTGGTATGTCTTTGTTGGCGACATCCAGCTGCACCACCAGCAATATGGCATCGGTGTAGTTGGGCTTGAGGGTGAGCGCCTGTGTTAGGTACTGCGTCGTAATAGTTTGATTGTTTTGCGCGGCAGCGAGGCGCGCAATAGCCAACGGAATGGCCGGATTAGTCGGGTCCTGCTTCGCTGCTGCTACATACGTGTCGCCGGCTGTTGATGCGGCCCCCTGTACTTTAAGCGACGAGAGGAAGTCGTACACCTGCGCCAACAGTAGCGTCGGGCGGTAATCCTGCGGGTTTAATTTTTGCGCCGACTGTCCTGCCGTAATAGCGTTTTGTACCGCAGTGCTAAACTGCTGCTGCAATGTGGCGGTATCTTTGGAAGTTGACTGAGAGATCTGCTGCATTTGCGCGCTGTACGCGTTTACCGCCAAGCGCAGCGCATCGCCGGTTTTATCGACGCCGTTTGCGCGGTTTGCATCTGCAAGCGCACCATCTACATCCCCAGCCGAGAGCGACTGTGTCCCGAGCCCAACATAGGCCTCGGCGATAAGGCGGCGCGAACTTGCCACGCCGGTCCATAGTGCCAGCACCAGGAGCACTGCCACTGCGGCTAGTTTGCTGATTTGCTGGGCGCGGCCGCCTGCCATCGCCGATTCATCGACAGCCGGCTGGCCCTGCCTCCACAAAAATCCAAATGCCGCGCCTGAAAGTACAAACGCCAAAAGGATAATATTTTGGCTCGGTGCGTAGAGTAGTATTGATGAATACACGAAGAGGCTGGCAACGCCGAGCGTCGTTGCAACAATCCTGTCCTCGCGGCTCAATACTCCCAGCCGCACCACGCGCACAAGCGCCGCCAAGACAAGCAGCGCCGGTATAAGCCAGCCCAGTACGCCAAGAAGGCCTACCGTGCCAAGCGCGGTAATAAGCGTCGAGAAACCAACGTTAAAGTCGAGGCTCCAAAACGCCGACTGGTTTACCTCGGCTGGTTTGTGGGCAAGCCACTCCTGTCCAAAGGTGTTAGGGCCGGTACCGACAAACGTGCGCTCAAACGAGCCGTCGCGCGCCGCGCTGATAATACCCAACGTTGATGAGTACGACGGGCGCACTTCGAGCGACGAAACTGGAAAGAGCTTCGTAAGCCCCAAGTTAAGCGATGACCCAAAGAAGAGGAAGAGGATCGAGATAACCGCCGAAGCTACCGAAAACCACGGCGTGCGCTTTGTCCAATGCTGGCCGCCCTCTTCGCCGTGATGGCGGCTTAAAAGGAACGAGACCACCACAAGCGCGAGTGAGAACGCCAGCACCAAGCCCCACACAAGGCTAAAGTTGATGATGCCGAGCAGTATGGCAAGCGCGGCAAGCACTATGCCTATAATAATTTTAAAGGCATTGCTGACACTGCTTAGGTCGACGCGCTCTAGGAGCAGCATCGACAGTAACCCGACAAGCAAACCGAGGTCGTTCCATTTACCAACCAAGTTTACCGAGCGGTCGGCAAAGGTCGAAAACGGAATCGCGGATGAACCAAACACGATTGAGATAAACTGAAAGACCGTTGCGGCGACGAGCGCCCAAAACACTACCGTCAGAAGCAGGCGCACCGTGCGTAGCGTACGGAAGAAGGTAAACGCCATGGCAAACGCCAAAAACGCCAACACCGCAAAGAGCACGGTGTCAGTTTCTACCCCAAAACCCGTAAACGCAACCGAGCTGTCTACCGACAATAGTGCGCTGAGGAGGTACGACAAAGGCAAGAGTGCTACCAAGAGCACCCCGTAAAACCCATGCGCTTTGAGCACCTCGCGGGTGCCGCCGCCGACCACAAACATAATGGCTGCCACCGCCAACAGGACGGCAAAAACGGCAACCTTGGCTAATTGGAACGGAAACCATGCAGTCGGGATAACGAGCACCAACGCCAGAACAATACCGGCAAGGTACACGCTTCTCGACCACGAGAAGAGCTTCGAATACATATTCGATTCGATTAACAATTAATCGCTAGCTATGTAGGGGCGGACTAGGCCCCGTTATTTAGACCAGCTGCCTATAAGTATACCCCGTGTTCCCCGCTGCAATTGGGGGCCTGTGGAAAACTTAATACTCCTCCTTGGTCAAATAATTTATGAATCGTACGCAGTCAAAATATGCAGTACAATTGAGGACATGACAGCAGCTCTTATATTCATAGGCCTTCTCCTTCTTTTGGGCTATTTCGAGAGCAAGAAGAGGCAGAAAACGCATAATGAGTCATTTGATGCCTACATAGGAGACCTCAATAAAATGGTTGATACTAAACTTGATGAAGCACTTAAAAAAGCTGAGGAAATCGGGCGGGAAAACGGCATAGATTAGGGTAACTTTGTATATATCTCACAATTTGACGTACTTTATCCACAGTGTAAACTTGAGTTTCACCGAAGCGACATGTCGCCAAGGTAGAATTTAAGAAACGCAAAAGCCGCCCCCTTTTGGACGGCCAAGCGCTACCAACCAAACTTGTTAATGGTGGGGTTGGATAGGAGAAACAATTGGCGTCGTATCTATAGCTTGAGCCAGCTTCTGAAATTGAACTTCAATTTCGTTTGCAAACTCTGGGCGTGATATGACGCCTTTTGCTACAAGCAACTCTACCAATGCGGCAATCTGCACGTTAGTGACAGTTACCGGCAAACCCTGTCCCAACTTGGGTGCGTAGGTCTGCATGAAAGTTTCCTGCTTCATTTTACAATTCAATGCACTGCTTAGTTATTTCACTCCGCCTCGATAGCGACGCTTACAGCCCGGCATTCCGGCTGTGGGGTTGTCAGGTAAGTGGTACCGACTTTCCTGCAAACAAAAAACTCGCACGGCTGATTGTGGAGCACCAAGGGTACGAGTTCGAAAACTAATACCTTTAATGTTTGTTGGAGCACTAAGGTGTTAACCCTGATACTCCACAATCAACGAACGAGTCTGATAAAGATATTTATAATTCGAACCTAGCGTACTACTCAGTGTCCAACATGCCTAGTATAGCATCTGCCAAGCCGTAGGGTTTAAAGACCTGTGGATAGCAAAAGTCCCACCTTTAGAGTGGGACTTTCACATATCTGCGCGCGCGCCTGTAAGCCGAATTCTGTCTTGAGCAACAATTTATCTGGGCCCAACGTCGCCGCTGAGCTCAAGCGGCACTCCGCTTTGCAGCGGCACGGCCTTGCACCCGGGTAAGAATTTAGCCGTTTCACCCGAACTAAATCGGTTCGTCACTGTTCGCATCTCTTTTGCCCGCAAAAAGCAAATGACAGGGGTTACCTGCTACCTTTTTAACCTCTATTGCTAAAGGTAAGTGTTCGGACTTTCCTCCCCGACTTCGTTTGACGGACGTCGGGGCTGTTACTCAGCGCGCTGGCAACAGTATGCCACAGATACGCTTTATTTAAAAGTCACCTGCTCCCCTACCGTAACGCCATGGCTCGCGGCAAACCCCGCGGGCACTTCCAGCACGTACAGCACCGGCGAGGCGGGGTTAAATACTTGCGGCGGATTTAAGTGGTAACCGGCTGGTGATGCATCTGCGGCGATTGTAACAACACTCCCCGATGCATCTATAAACAGCATGTCTATCGAAAAGTTCATGTCCTTCATCCAAAAGCCGTACATGCCGGGCGAATTAAATACAAACAGCATGCCGCTGCCCTCTCCCAAGCTCGTGCGGCCTGAGAGGCCCTGCTCGCGCGCCGCATCGGTGTCTGCCACTTCAACCTGCACGGTACTGCTGCCAATAGTTACGGTACGTGCCGTTGCCGGATTCATAGTTTGTGTTTGGGTCGGCGGTACTGAGCGGTAAAAGCCCAAGGCTACTCCGCCTATCAGTACTGCCACCACGACCGCTATCAGTATCTTTAACGCCACGCCCCTAGTATAGCCGCCATTGCCAAGATAGACACAAACCAGCGGCCTGCGATAATCGCATAGAGTTTAAGCGGAACCTTTTCCCACAAGACGCCGCCAAGAAGCGTCGTTGCATAAAAGCCCAGCCAGATCCAAAAGCCGAGCACCAAACCGCCCATCACACTGCCGGCGCCGACCCATGCGGCAAACTCCGCGATAAAAAATGCAACCACCAGCGTCGAGACAAACTCAACTGCCATCGTGCCGTACGGCATCTTCATGCCGCCCGCCATTGCGGCTTCGGGGTCAATGCCGCGCAGCTTCATCCACGGCTTAACAAACAAAAGTGGCGAGAACCAAGCCCAACCTATGACAAACGAGGCAATAGCTGCCACCAGCACCGCCAAGTAATTTACTTCTACCAACATACGTAAATATATTTATTTGATAATAGCGCAAAACCGCCCCTTCGGGCGGTTTTGGTTGTTACGAGAGGTGTTTTGAAACCAGCTTGGTCATCTCAAACATTGAGACTTCCGACTTGCCGCCAAAGACAGCCTTTAGCTTGTCGTCCGCCAAGATATTGCGCTTGTTCTTCGGATTCTGGAGGTCATGCTTCTTGATGTACACCCAGAGCGCCTTTACGACTTCCGAGCGGGGCATCGGTCCTGCACCCACGACTGCTGCGAGCTCGTCGCTTACCTGCATCGGCTTCATAAACGCTGAATTTGCTTTTGCTGCCATATAGATTAGTTAATTATTAAAACAGTTATATGTAATAGCACGTATCATAGCACCTTTCCTTATTGTAACACCTTTATTTTTGTGTGCTAGTACTGTCCCCAGAGGAGGTTTAGGGTTAAAAAAGGTTGGCGGAGGCGGAGAGATTCGAACTCTCGATACCTTGCGGTATGCCGCCTTTCCAAGGCGGTGCACTAGACCACTATGCGACGCCTCCGTGCTAGCACACAGTAGCAAATTAACTGCGCTTAATCCATTGAAAAAGAAAACAGCCGGCTCTTTCGAGCCGGCTACGTGGTGAAACGATAAGGATTATCTTTTGCGGCCGGCACCGAAGGGTTCGCGGCGGAAGGATCCTTGCGAAGGACAGAGACGGTTGTAATTGATGAACTCGGTCGCCTGCCCTCTGAGCTTCTCGTACATCTGGCCGAGACTGACTGAATCCGGTTGCTCACTTGAAGCCAAAGATTGCTGCATCTGCTGCGGCACCGAAGTCCTCGGTGCCGATTTTGCTTCGACGGCCGGGCGCAAAAGACGAACGCCTGGAACGACAGTACCCAGAACCTCGACTAAAAACTTGGACATGTAAAACCCCGTGTTTTGCTGTATTCCCCATGAAAACAGCTACCATTCAATAATAGCATCTTTTGGAAAAATATCAAGCTCTACCCATTCGCGAAGAGAATGCCTATAACCAGCAAGACGAGACAGAAAAACCCGAACAGGGTAACTATGATAAAAAGCGGCCACCTGTTGGTGTCTGAAGCACTTCCTTTTTTTGAGAGCAATCGTATAAGAGCCACAACTCCAAGGATAATAAGTAACGAAAAATTACCAAGATATAAAGCAATTGACCCGTAGGCACCTAAGGAGTGAGCTATCAAAGATGAAGCAGGTGTAGCTGTCACGACAAAAATAAATATAAAGACGAAGAGTCCGTATAACAAATCGCGATTCCCTTTCATAGTGCAGATTGTATCACTATAAATTAGCCTAAGAGAGCTTTAATACGCTCCTCTATCGGCGGGTGAGTCGAAAAGAGGCGGGTGAGGAAGCTCTTGGCCGACTGCGGGCCAAAAGGGTTTGATATATAGAGGTGCGCGGTTGCAGTGCTAGCGGTGCGCAGGGGCGCCTCGTAGGCGCCAATTTTACGCAAAGCGCTCGCTAAGCCTTCGGGGTAGCGTGTAAGCAGCGCGCCGGATGCATCGGCTAAAAACTCGCGCTTGCGCGATACGGCCAGCTGCAGCAGCGTCGCAAAAATAGGCGCGAGTATAAGCAGCGCGATGGCAATGACCATCAGTATCGGGTTGTTGCCGCCTTCCCTGTTGTTGCCGCGGTTGCCTCCCCACATGATTGAGCGCAAAAAGAAGTTGTCGGCAATGGAGATAAACCCAACCAGCACCACCGCCACGGTCGAAACAAGCATGTCTTTGTTGCCAATGTGCGACAGCTCGTGCGCCAATACGCCCGTCAGCTCATTTTCATCCATCATGCTTAAAAGGCCGGTCGTTACCGCAACCGATGCATGGCGCGCGTTGCGGCCGGTGGCAAAGGCGTTAGGCTGCGGATCGTTTAAAATATATAACTTTGGCTTGGGTAGGCCTGCGGTGATGCACAAATTTTCGACCACGCGGTGGAGGTCCGGGTACTCGGCTTCGAGCGCCGGCGTCGCGCGCGCCTGCGCAATAACAATGGTGTCCGAAAACCAGTAGCTGGCGATATTCATCACCACCGCCAATGCAACCGCAATAACCAAAATGCCGGGGCTGTTAAAGTACCATGATATGGCCCAGCCAAGGCCAATGACCAGCATCAAAAACACAAACATTAAAGTCCATGTCTTTTCGATATTTTCGTCCTGGTGAGTATAGAGCGTTGCCATAGAATTAGGTTTTAGGGTATAGGGTTTAGCCAATAGTGAAATTACTAGACCCTGCTGGCTAGTGGCTAGAAACTAACCTTAACCGGCTCGCGTGCTGCAGCGTCGGCTGCGTCCAGCTGGAAGTACTCCATTGTCTGGAAGGTAAACGTACTTGCGATGATATTGCCGGGAAAGCTCTGCATGGCCGTAGTAAGGTCGCGCACGTTGCCGTTGTAAAAGCGGCGCGCGGCCTGGATCTTATCTTCGGTATCGGCAAGCTGGTGCTGCAGGTCAAGGAAGTTTTGATTGGCCTTAAGGTCGGGGTACGCCTCCGACACGGCAAAGAGCGACTTCAGTGCACCGCTGAGCATATTTTCGGCCTGTCCTTTTGCCTCGGCGCCGGTTGCGTTCATCGCTGCGGCGCGCGCTTCGGTTACATTTTGAAAGACGCTGGACTCGTGCGCCGCATAGCCTTTGACCGTTTCGACTAAGTTTGGGATAAGGTCGTAGCGGCGCTTAAGCTGCACATCAATGTCGGCCCAAGCCTCTTTGGCGCGCTGCACCATGCGCACAAAGCTGTTGTAAGCAAAAATAGCCCATAAAACGATTACGGCTAGCACCGCCAGCACTACATATAGTAAGGTCATACTTCAATTATAACACTTTTGCTGAGATTGCAAGTACTATAAAAACGTAGTATTTTGATAGCAGACGTAACTACTTTGAGGTGTAAACAATGTCTGAGGTACCTCCGATCCCGAGTTCGGTCGACACGACCGGCGATCTTTCGCGTCGAAAATACAACAGCCGTATCCAGCATTATGCGCCGGTCGGAGAGCCTGTAGGCGGAAGTGCCTATAACCCAAATAAATACCAGCAGCATGAGGCCGAAGGCGGCAATATAAATCCGCTTAGGTGTGCTATCGTGCTTGGCACCCTCGACATGGACGGTAAGAAAGAATACCGGATCGGCAAATTTAGGGATTCTCATCAGTTACATTTGGGTCTAACCCTACCGATTCGCTCCGGCAAAAATGAATCGCCGTTTGCGCTCCGATCTGATGTCGTCGGCATGTGCTTTGGCGACTCGACAATATTTAGCGACCGCGCTGAAGCTGTGCTTGCCGCCGAAAACCGGTTTCCGACCAACAATGGAATCAAGGTGATCACAACACCGTACAAATTTCCTTCGAACTGAGCGCGCTGGAAAACGCAAAAAACCCGCCGCGGCCAAAAGCCGCGGCGGTTTTCTTTTTTATTTATTTTGCAAACTAATACTCCATGCCGCTCATGTCGGGCGCTGCGCCCTTTTCTTCTTTTGGCTCGTCGGCTACCGCCGCCTCGGTGGTAAGGAATATGCCTGCGGCTGACGACGCTCTCTCAAGCGCGGTGCGCGTAACCTTCAGCGGGTCGATGATACCTTTTTTAATCATGTCTTCAACCGGCGCCATCGTGACCGCGTTAAGGCCGGCGTTTTCGTTTGGTATTTTGCGGATAGTCTCGAGGATGACCGACTCCGAGCCAAAGCCGCAGTTCTCGATTATCTGGCGGATGGGCTTTTCGCACGCATCAAGCACAATTGAGTAGCCGCGGCCAAACTCATCAAACGTAAACTCATTCTCCTCTTTACCGCCCTTGCCCTTGCCTTTGGCCAGTTTATCCTCGATATTTTTGCGCACGTTCATCGCCGCCCGCAAAAGCGCGCTGCCGCCGCCCGCGACAATGCCCTCTTCAATAGCGGCTTTGGTCGCATTGACCGCATCCTCAATCTTTAATTTAAGATACTTCATTTCCGTTTCGGTTGCGGCGCCTACGCGCACCACTGCCACGCCGCCGGTCAGCTTTGCCAACCTCTCTTCCAGCTTTTCTTTATCAAATTTTGCATCGGTAGTTTTTATTTGTGCGCGAATCTCATTTACGCGCGCCTCAATGGCCTTTTTGTTGCCGGCACCGCCCACAATCACCGTCGAGTCTTTTTTAGAAACGACTTTGCCGGCTTTACCAAGCATGTCGAGCGTCGCATCCTCAAACTTGATGCCCGTTTCGCCTTCCGAAAGTACCGTGCCGCCCGTAAGCGTTGCTATATCCTGCAGCATTTCTTTTTTACGCTCGCCATAGCCCGGCGCTTTGATAGCCAGCACATTAAACGCGCCACGCAGGCGGTTGACCACCAGCGTCGTTAAAGCTTCGCCTTCCACATCATCGGCAATAACCACCAGCTCCTTTTTGCCGCTTGCGGCGACCTTTTCCAGTATCGGCAATATCTCTTGTATAGTAGATATTTTTTTGTCAGTGACAAGAATAAGAGCGTTTTTGTACACGGCCTCCATGCGCGAGGCATCGGTCACCATGTAGTGCGAAAGGTACCCTTTATCAAACTGCAAACCCTCGACCACTTCGTTTTCTATCCCAAACGACTCGCTCTCTTCTACCGTTACCACGCCGTCTTTGCCTACTTTATGTATCGTGTCTGCAATTATTTTGCCGATATCTTCGGACTCCGACGATATCGTGGCAATCTGCCGGATCTCGTCGCCGTCTTGTATTTTCTTTGCAAGCTTTTTTAATTCGACAACAACGTCTTGCGTAGCCTTTTCTATCCCCACCTTAAGCGCCATCGCGTTAGTGCCCGATGAGAGGCTCTTCATCCCCTCTTCGACAATTGCTTGGAGCAATACAACCGAGGTAGTCGTGCCGTCGCCGGCGATGTCGTTGGTCTTCGAGGCCACTTCTTTAACAATTTCGGCGCCCATATTTTCGAATTTATCTTTAAAAGAAATTTCTTTGGCAATAGAGACGCCATCGTTGGTTATGGTTGGGCTGCCGTAACCTTTGTCCAAGGCTACATTGCGGCCGCGCGGGCCGAGCGTTACTTTGACCGCGCCTGCCGCCTTGTCGATGCCGCTTTTAAGCGCGCGGCGGGCCTTTTCGTTAAAAAGAATTTGTTTAGCCATAGTGGTGTTTAAGGTCCGACCTTGAAGAGCCCTGAGTTAAGGTCGGACCTTTGGGTTAATTAAGAATTGCTAATATATTTGCCTCGCTTATAAGATAGTACTCAACGCCGGCGACTTTGACTTCGTCAAATCCGTATTTGCTAAACATCACCTTGTCGCCAACCTTTACTCCGACCGGTACAACCGAGCCGTTGTCGGTTTTTTTGCCCGGGCCAACCGCAACCACCACGCCCGTTTCGGGCTTTTCTTTGGCGGTGTCGGGGATGATGATGCCAAAGGCTGTCGTTGTCTCGCCAACCTGCGGCTTTACCAACACCCTGTCGCCCAGCGGCGTCATGCCGGCGTTGTTTTGGGGTTTTGGAGCTGCTTTCTTAGCCTTTTTTGGAGCACTTTTTACAGGTTTTTTGTTGGTTTTTTTCTTCTTCATAGCGTGGTTACTTTAGTACAAAAAACAGCCCTATTCAAGCCTTTTTTGGGTTGTAGTATGGACCCTATGGAAGAGCTTGACAAATAAACCTAAGGGTGCTATACTTAACTCAAGTTCGATTAGTCCTTTCGCATCAAATCAATTGGCCAACCTCACAGGAGACAGCCATGTTCAGTTGGAAAGACGCCTTGATTTCTCTCAGCATCGCGGCTGGCACTGCAGTTGTGATAGCCGTCGGCGCCACCTACTACTTCAACCACGCACTGGTCCACATGACCGGCAGTGGTGTCATCACCATCGGCCGAATCGCCGCCAAGCTCTTCTCGTAACTCGCTGGCCGCTGGCTTCGCCTCCAGCCGCTTCTTAGGAAACTGCCCCACATTCGCAAGGATGTCGGGGCTTTTCTTTTTTCCTGGCTATGGTACAGTCCTAGTAATGACTTTGGGCGGCGTTTTGCCCCAGATTTTACCGGTAGTCCAAATAGTGCTTTCAGTACTCCTGATCGGGGCTATTTTGCTGCAGCAAACGGGCGCCAGCATGGGCGGGGCTTTTGGAGGCGACAACTTTAGCGCCGCTTACCACACCCGCCGCGGATCCGAAAAAGTCCTGTTTTATGCGGCTATCATCCTTGGTATCCTGTTCGGCCTCTCATCCTTTGTCGCTTTGTTTCTCACTAAGTAACTCAAACGTTAATAACTAATTCTCCTTTCCTATGCGCGGACTCTTGGCGCAAGCACACCATACGTACGACCAATTTTCCGAAGGCAGCCGCGCGCTGTTTTTGTTTTTTGCCGCGCTGTGCGTGTTAAGCTCGGTGTCACTTTTATATTTGCTTAACGAGTCTTTGCTGGTGGCGGTGCCGGCGTACGGCGGCTCTTTAAGCGAGGGAGTCATTGGCAGCCCGCGCTTTATCAACCCGGTGCTGGCAGTGTCCGACTCTGACCACGACCTCACCAGCTTGGTGTACTCGGGGCTGTTGCGCGCAACGCCCGGCGGTGATTACACTCCCGACTTGGCGCAAAGTTACACCGTATCGCCCGACGGCAAAACATACACCTTTACTATCCGGCCCAACGCCACCTTCCACAACGGCACGCCGGTTACCGCCGACGATGTTGTCTTTACGGTCGGCAAAACGCAGGACGCCACGCTCAAAAGTCCGCTCAAAGCCAACTGGGACGGCGTAACGGTGGCGGCGATAGACGCGCACACGGTGCAATTTACACTCAAGCAGCCGTACGCCCCCTTTGTCGAAAACTTAACGATGGGCATATTGCCCAAGTCGCTTTGGCAAAATGTCAGCGATGACGAGTTTTCATTTAGCAATCTCAACACCTCTCCGGTCGGCTCGGGCCCGTTTGTGGTAACTAACATTTCGCGCAGCGCCTCGGGCATCCCCACCTCGTACGAGCTGACTCCTTTTAATAAATACGCGCTCGGTGCGCCATATATTAGCGACCTGACCTTACAATTTTACCAAAACGAAGCGGCCGTTGTTGCGGCGCTTAAAAACGGCGACATACAGGCGGCCAGCGGCATCTCTCCCGCCAACGTCGCCTCTCTTTGGGGCAGTACAGTAGTAAAGGCTCCGCTTAACCGCGTGTTTGGCGTCTTTTTTAATCAAAACCAGTCGACGGTCTTGCGCGACCATGATGTACGCCAGGCGCTTGAAGATGCCGTTGACCGCAACGCACTGCTTACCCAAGTGCTTGGCGGCTATGGCACCGCACTTGCCGGCCCCGTGCCGCCGAGCCTTATCGGCAGCAGTGCCAGCACGAGTGCCGTTTTGGCCCCCGCAAGCGGTGCAGACTTGGCACTTGCCGCACAGCAAGAGCTGCTTAAAAAGGGTTGGGTGCTCACAAACGGCGTTTTGACAAAAACAACGGGCAAAGGTAAAAATGTATCCACCGTAACGCTCCAGTTTTCTTTGGCGACCGACAACGTGCCCGAGCTGCGCGCATCCGCCGAGTATTTAAAAGAGGTGTGGGGCAAGATGGGCGCCAAAGTAGACGTACAGATTTACGACCAGGGCGACCTTTCACAAAACGTGATACGCCCGCGCAAATATGACGCGCTTTTGTTTGGCGAGGTGATAGGCCGCGAACTCGACTTATTTGCGTTTTGGGATTCATCGCAGCGCAACGACCCGGGCCTTAACATTGCGCTCTATGCCAACTCGACCGCGGATAAAATTTTAGAGCAGCTGCGCACCACCTCGGACGACAGCCAGCGCAGCGTGCTGTACGGCAAGTTTGAGGACCAGCTCAACGCCGACATCCCCGCCATATTTCTCTATGCGCCCGATTTCGTGTATATTGTCCCTAAACAACTAGCTGGCCTCAACTTGGGGCTGATTGAAACGCCGAGCGACCGGTTTTTGTCGGTCACCGATTGGCATTTAGAGACTGACTCGGTGTGGCCAATGTTTGTTAAACAACGTAGATAAAATTATTAACCCCGACATAAAGTCGGGGCCCCGGCCAAAGCGTCGGGGTTACTAAGTAAGAATTATATATGCCAGAAGAAAAAAAGAATGGCCAGCGCCCGCCGCAAGGCGCAGGAAGGGGCGGCCAGCGAAACAAAAGCGGCGGCCGCGGAGGCCGAGGCCGTTTGCGCCGCGAGGGTCCGCGCCCGCACCAGACTCCGCCTACGCGCGAAGTGCGCGACACTGCACCCAACCCCGACGAAAAGCCCATCCCGCCGCTTGAGGCCGGCAATATCCGCATAATTCCCCTAGGCGGCGTCGAGGAAATCGGCCGCAATATGACAGCGATTGAGTTTGGCGACGATATTGTTATTGTCGACTGTGGCTTTCAGTTTAAAGAGGACGACACCCCGGGCATCGACTACATACTCCCCAACACCAAGTATTTGGAAGATAGGCAGGACAAAATCCGCGCGATGTTTATCACGCACGGCCACCTCGACCATATTGGCGGCATCCCGTACATTATCGACCGCATCGGTTACCCGCCGATATATACCCGCGAGCTGACAAGCGTCATGATTAAAAAGCGCCAGGAGGAGTTTCCAAACCTCAAACCGCTGGACATGCAGGTGGTTGAAAAGGAGGACACCGTGCGCGTTGGCAATTTGCGCGTAAAGTTCTTCTCGGTAACGCACACCATCCCCGACTCGATGGGCGTTGTTATTGAAACGCCGTACGGCCTCTTAGTCTTTACCGGCGACTTAAAGCTCGACCATGTAAATGGCGTGCCCACCGCAGCCGAAGAAAAGGAGTTTGCTTATTTTGCCGACAAAAAGGTGCTCTTTTTGGCCGCCGACTCGACCAATGTCGAGCGCCCCGGCTTCTCTACTCCCGAAAGTTTAGTGCAAAAAAATATGGACGACCTAATACGCGACACCAAGACGCGCATGATTATCGGGACATTTAGTTCGCAGCTCGAGCGCATTATGCGCATTATTGAAAGCGCCGAGCGCTACGGTAAAAAGATTTTGGTAGAAGGCCGCTCGATGAAGGTAAATATTGAAATCGTGAAGCAGCTCGGCATGCTGAAGGTTGATGAAAAGACCTTTATAGGCCCCGAGTCGCTTGAGAGCCTGCCCGACAGCAAAATAATAATCCTCGGCACCGGCGCCCAGGGCGACGAATTTGCGGCGCTCATGCGCATCGCCATGAAGACGCACAAAAACGTAAAGATAAAAAAGGGCGACACGGTGGTCCTCTCCTCTTCGGTCGTGCCCGGCAACGAGCGCTCGGTGCAAAAACTTAAAGATAACCTGAGCCGCCAGGGTGCGCGCATTATCCACCGCGACACAATGGACATCCACGCCTCGGGCCACGCCAACCGCGATGAGACCTTTTGGATCCATCAAAAGATAAATCCGCGCTTCTTTATGCCGCTCCACGGTTACCACTACATGCTGCGCGTTCATGCCGACATTGCCAAAGCCTGCGGCCGCGCCGAAGACGAGATAATTGTACCTGACAACAGCTGTATTATCGAAATCCAAAATGAGGGGCAAAAAATTGTCCGCCTAAAAGAAATGGCTCCGGCCGGTTTGCGCCTGGTAGACGGCTTTGCCATCGGCGACATCCAGGAGGTCGTTATCCGCGACCGCACCGTGCTGGCGCAGGAAGGCATGTTTGTCATCATTGCGACCGTTAACCCAAAGACAGGCAAGCTGCGCAAGTCGCCGGACATCATATCGCGCGGCTTTATCTACCTGCGCGAAAACCAGGAGATGCTGCAGCAGGCGCGCCTGATTGTTAAAAAAGCCATTGAAGACGGCGCCAAAGGCCAGCAGCCGGTCAATTTTGACTATGTCAAAAACAACGTCACCGACGCGGTAGCCCGATTCTTGTTCGAAAAAACCAACAAGCGCCCTATTGTCATCCCAGTTGTGCTGGCCGTATAATTACGGCAGGCTTGTCCATTTTTGGAGGGGTAAAAATGGCAAAACGTCGTAAGCTGAAGAAACGCAAGAGCGCAGTGCGAAAGCGTTTTAAATGGAAGAGAGGCGCACGATGAATGCGCCTTTTTCATTTGCCTATTTATATCGTCACCTTGATTACTCAAAGTGACGTTCACAGCTCAGCTGTTGTTTTAATGAAAGGAATGCGTTATTGTAACGCGCAGTAACCGAGTACAAACAGCAACAACGGGGAGAGAACAATGGCAAGAGCTACGCTACAAATTGTAGATATGTTTGGTGGCATCACGACCGCCTGCCCGCAGTGCGGCCGGCAGCATATTACCGTTTTCAAGTTAAGACACATTACTGACAGCGTTTTTGGAAGACTGGGTCAGTTCTACAAATACGACGAGCACACCGACGAGAAAAACGAGCGGTGCATCAATTCCGGGAAGCATCCCAATTGGGGTGGACCAGCAGAGCCAAAATATTAGGCGATGAGCCACGAATTACCCCTCTTCATAGTGAGCCCTTCTTTATTGAGACGCTCAAGTTCACGACTTACCTCTTTCGCAATGCGGAGGAGGTTTTTTGTTAATTGTGAGAGCGTTTGCGGTTTTTTTAGAAGTTCGCGCAAAATGGCGCCGCGCAGCTGGCGCGCGCTGCCCTCAAATTTGCTTTGTTTAACATAGTGCTTGCTTTGCGTATTTAGCTTAATACCTTGCCGTTTAAGGTACGCGCCGTAATCCATCAAAGCAGCATAAAACTCGCGCGGTTCGAGTTTTGTTTTCCTCAAAGCCTCTTCTACCAAAGGCAAGATCTCTTTATCTGATACCACACTATGATATATCATAGTGCTTTTATTAAAACAAAAATACATAAATACCGTGCGGATGTTGGTTTCGATAAATACTTCAGGGTCGTTGTACGCAAAAGCGGCTATTGCCCGCGCAGTATATGGCCCGACGCCGGGCAACTCCTCTAGGGCTGAAACTTGTTTTGGAAATCGCCCCGCATGCTCTGCAACTATTGCTTTGGCTGCAGCCTGTAAAAATTTTGCGCGGCGGTTATAGCCCAAGCCTTGCCAGGCCATTAAGACCTTGGACAACGGGGCTTTTGCCAAAGCGTGCACGGTTGGAAATTGCTTTAAAAAGTTTTTGTAAAAAGGCACTACCCGCTCAACTTGCGTCTGCTGCAGCATCACCTCGGATACCAAAATTTTGTATGCCCGCCGGTCTGCGGGCAAGGATCTAAGTTGCCGCCAAGCTAAATGGCCCCTCCCCTCTTTTTTGTAATGGGACTCGACTTCCTTCAGGAGTTTAGAAATTTCTTTCACGAGCCAATGATAACAAAAAAACACCCTTACGGGTGTTTTTTTGTTACAAGAAGACCGCAGTCTACTTATATTAAAGCGGCCTAAGCCGCTTTGGGACGTGCCTCGGAAACTGTGAGCATGCGACCGCCGAAGTCTTTGCCATTCCACATAGCAATAGCGCCTTCTGCATCACCGTCATTTGCCATCTCAACGAAGCCGAAGCCACGTGAGCGACCAGTTTCGCGATCGGTCACAATCGAAGCCGAAGCGACTTCACCTGCCTGGGCAAATGCGTCGCGGAGCTCGTCCCCCGTAGTGCGGTACGGAAGTCCGCCTACGAAAAGTTTGCGTGCCATATATGCGCGAAAAACAATTAGATAATTCTGTTCTCCGTAAGGCGACCCTCCTTGCCTTTTGCCTGGCACACTGGAGTTCTTACTCGAACGCCGCTACTATAGCACGGTCTAAAAAGGCCGCAAGTGCGCTAATTGAACCGGAACGACTGCACGGCAGAGGCCGCTGCTGCCTTAAGAAACGTCAGGTCGCTTTGAGATTGGGTTGCTTCTGCCTGACCACCGCCAAAGTATCCACCGGAATAGCTCTGCAAGTGATCTTCGATTGTATAGCAGAGATTATTATGAACGGCTGCATACGTCGTGTCGTTGATATAGCTTCCGGTAGCAGCGCTAGCTCTTGAGTACGATTTGAATTGAATTCCGTTAATGGTTACATAGCCATTGTCAGTGGCTCCGTTGTCGCCGTATGAACTCGGGGCCGACAAACACGACGCATTTGTAGACTGCACTGACACACTTACCGTCTCGGGACCTTCGTACGTACTTGGCACAGTTATTGCAAAAGAAAAGGTTGAGCCGGATGCGGAAGGTTGTATGTTTGATGGATATTGTATAGTAAATCCGTATTGCGAACTGGAATACGTATTTATGCTTGGAACAGGAATGGCGACGGTTAAAGTTCCGCTCGTAAGTAAATTGCCAAAGTCACTTCCTGGAGTATCGTCATATACGCCAACCGTATAAGCGCCATTTACAAATATATTAGGAACGTTAACAGCAGTTCCCATGAACCAACGACCATTGGCAATTAAAAAGTTAGAGTCATGCGGTCCGCAGCTCTGAAAGACAGAACTAGGAAGGATTTTAATTCCTTGCGCGTCTCCCGCATTTTTAGGCATTGGTTCCTTTCCAATCTCAATGCAGATAGCCGAAGTGCCTGAAACAGTACCAGCAAGCGTCGGCGTCGCCACAGCTGAAGTTAGAGAGCTTGCGTCAATAGTCGCTGAAGGTGTAAGGGAAGTTTGTGTGGTTTGAGAGGAAAGTGGTACGGTTGCTTTAGGTTTAGTGCCAGTAGTCTGTTCCTGCGTAGGCTGCTCAGTTGTAGCAATAGGTTCGGACAGAGAAGTATTTTGTGTACCGTACCAATATGCTCCTCCTGCAATTAATACAACTGGTAAAATAAATACCCAAATTTTTTGGCTTTTCATTTTTATTAAAATTATGTATCGAACTGCGTTTAGTATACCTTGCCAAAAAATACTAGCTACGGGTTGCAAACACTACCAAACGCCCGTTAAAGCTCTTCTTCGACTGCACCCAGGAGCCGTCGCAGGTGATCAACACCAGCTGTGATGGGCCTGTTGTGGCAAAAATGGACGCCGCCGGGGCCGAGTCGGCTGGATACTCTTCTATATTACTAACCGTAAAGTTCATTTGAGTGCCCGAGGCATTAAGTATCGTAATGGTGTCGCCGAGTGCAACCTGTGAGAGGTGTTGGAAAACGCCCGCAGTGGTAAGCGCGTTGTTAACGTGGCCGTCAATGACCGCATTGCCGGCCTGGCCAGGCGCCGAGCCCGGCGCGTACCACGCCACGTCGCCAAACTTGACCGGGGTACCCATCGAGCCGTCGTCTTTTTTGCCGACTTGCTCGACGGCGGCGTTGACGCCAATAGCCGGTATAAGCAGGCGTACCGGTACCAGAGGTGTAGTGCTTGCTACTTTGGCCGCGGTTGGAATAGCGCCCCTGTCTGCATGTATGTTTACATTGTAATCGCCCAGCAAAGTTACGGCCGGCGCAAAGCTGTACAGCGATGCATTGCTGCCAAACGCCGAGTGCGCAATGCGCGAAGATACATCGGCTGCGCCGACTAATACCACAAACACGCCAAAGCCCAAGGCAGCAATACGCCAGCCGCGGCCGTAGTTTTTAGGTTCGGCGGTATTAGCCAATATATTATTGGAGGACAATAGCGAAAGCTTTTCGGACATAGGGGTAAGCCGCAAGTGCTGCCGCAAAGAGCACGGCAAGCACGGTTGCGAGCGTTGCAGCATCCATCGGCGCAAAGCCGGTGTTTGGCAAGCTTGGGACGTAGGTTGGGGTAACGGTTACATTAGGATATTGATTTGGGTACGCAGTGCCTGGGTATATTGCGCTTACCGGAGTGATGATGCCGCCCGGGTAGCCGTTGTTGTAACCGGTGTACGCTACCGGATAGCCGACAACGGTAATGCTGCAGGTTGCGGTTTGCGAGCCGTTGTACACGTTGATTGTTTGTGTGCCGGGAGAAAGGAGCGTCGTGGTATAAACGCGACCGATGTTGTAGCTGGTTTGGTTTGGTTGTGCAGAGTTGCTCCAGTTGTACTGGCTAAACTCGCCGCCCTGCGCAGTAAAAGTTACATTTTGTCCTACCGTAACGGTTTGGCCCGAAGGCGCGCACGTTAACGGCGGAACGTAGCCGTTGTTGTATGGGTAATAAGTTGAGTAATACTGGTTGGGGTAATACGAGTACGGGATATTATTGTATCCGGTCACGTTGCTTTCGGTCACAATACAGGTAGCCGAGGAGTTTTGGCTAAGAGTGCCGGTGCAGCCGGTAGAATACGAGGCGCTGTAGCCCTGCTGTTGCAACACGTTGACCGTATAGCTGCCGCCCACCAATACCGAAGTGCCCGAAAGAGATCCCGGGAAAGAGGTAGGAGACGCAAGCGGCGCATTAACCGTAGCAGTAAAGTCGGCCGGTACGCGGGTTGCGCCATCATTATTATTTACTTGTACGTACACCAAGAGGTTGCCCGGGGTGCAGTTAGTGGTGCCCCAGTTTTGCCACGTAGTGCCACAGTTTACGTACTGCTGCGCAAAGGCAAACGCCGGGATTAAGCTTGCGGCTATAGCTAACGTAACGGCGACCGATCGGAGAGATTTCATACAAAAAGTGCTGTTATATAAGAATAATGGCGCTACGTTACCACTGGTTTTAGGCTATTGCAAGCCCCCCAGACTGCCCCCTCCTACCGAGGCCAAAAAGGCAGGAATAACCAGCGGCAATATAAGGAGCGGTATAACTATCAACGCAACGGTAATAATCGCAGTCCATTTGGCGTACAGCCGCATCCGGTTTGTAGTTTTGTATACTTCGTCCACTTTGCCGGCCAGTTCGGCCAGTTTCATTTCAATACGGTCCAACTGTTCGTTCATACCGTAAGTATACATTGCTAAAGCGGCATGGGGATAAGTGGTGAGCGCTTCATTGACCGTATAGGGCGGCAGGTGTATAGTTAGAGTCTCTAACTATTAGTTAGTCTATTTACCCTACTATGGAAAAGTCCTCCCAATCTACCACAGCACTGTTTACTGAAGTAGGGCTGCTTATTAAAAGCCGCATGCAAAAGGCCATTCCCTTGCCGTTTGCCCAATGCCAGACGCTTGGCTATGTGGCCGAACATGCGCACCCCAGTATGCAAGATGTCGCGCGGCACCTCAAGATACAAGCGCCATCGGCCACCTTTTTAGTCGACGAGCTGGTGCGCGGCGGATACCTTGAACGCAGGGGCAATACTAAAGACAGGCGCCGCGTGGAGTTATTGCTCACCGCTAAAGGCAGGCGCAGTTTTAAATTAATTAAGCAGAAGCGGGAAAACATACTGAACACTCTGTTTAACGCTCTGGCCGAAAAGGACCGCAAAGAGTTAAACCGGATTTTAGAAAAAGTGATCAAAAGCGATTAAAAAATATCAAATAATTAGCAGCAAAAAAGTTTATATATGAAAACAACATACCGAGAAATAGCTCTGCACCCGCTCGTACTTGGCGCCATAGGCCTCGTGGTTGTCATTGCCGGTGGCAGCGCCCTGTACTACGTTTCGGTAACAAAAGCACCCGTTGGTGACATGGACGCAAGCGCTGCAACCACCTCTGTGCAAATGCTTACCGCAACAGGAATAGTTGAGCCTGCGCAAAATCCTGACCTCGCGTTTGTCTCCGGCGGACGCGTGGTGCGTGTAAATGTTGCCGTCGGCCAAACGGTCTCAAGCGGCCAAGTGCTGGCATCACTGGACACGTCTGCACTGGTGGCCCAGCGCGCAAACGCTGCGGCAAACCTTGCCAGCCAACAGGCTAAACTTTCTGAAATGCAGGCAGGCCCGCGCGCCGTGGATACGCAGGCAAAACAAACGGCGGTAGACCAAGCCAAACAGACTTTGCAAAATGCATATATCAACGCGGCAACCATGCTCTCTGACGCCTACGATAAGTCGCACAGCGGCATTAGCTCAAACACCGACACATTGTTTAACCAGCCCAATACACCCTCCCCTACGCTGGTGTTTGGCACCACTAATACCCAGGCGGGTGTTGATGCGGGAAACGCACGCTCGGCGGCTAACAATGCCTTTGCCAATTGGAGCACCGAACTGGCGACCATAAACAGCGCGTCAACTCCGTCTGATTTGGATACAGCGCTTATGGTTGCAATCACTAACTTGCAAACGCTGCGCGATTTTAACAACAAGCTGCTTTTGGCGCTCAGCGGGGCGGTTTCAAGCGGCAACTTTTCGCAAGCACAGATAACAGCGGCCCAGACAAGCGTCGGCGCGCTGCGCGATACCATAAACGGACTCGTCGTATCGCTCCAAGGGACCGAGCAGCAGCTGGCAAATGACAAGCTGGCGGTACAATCCGCGCAGGACGCGCTCAACCAGGTATTGGCGGGCCCTTCACCGCAAGATATACAAGCCGAGCAGGCGCAGGTAGATGCCGCCAATGCAAATGTCCAGCTGTACAATGCTCAGATCAGCAACTCAATTGTAGTTGCACCATTTAGCGGCACTGTCTCGAGCGTGCGCGTAAAATCAGGCGACATCGCCCTGGCAAACACGGTCGCCATATCGCTCAATCCCAAAAGTGCCCTTCAGGTTGTGGCTTACTTTACTGCTATCGATATCACCAAGATAAAAGTTGCTATGCCGGCTGCGATAACGCTCGACGCGTACGGATCAGCCAAACAGTTTACTGCTACAGTTGTCTCGATTGATACCGCACCGAGCCCGGTAAGCGATGCGCCAAACGCACCAACCGGCTTTAAAGCCACCTTCCAGTTTGAGAATAGCGATCCGTCGATTACCTCGGGAATGGGCGCCAACATTAGCATCCCGATTTCCCGATAATAAATTTTAAAATAATTATATGCCAGCAGAACACACTACAAAAAAGAAAACGGACAAAAAGATATACATTGTCGCGGCGGCTATCGTTGTGATATTTGGCGGTGGCATAGGCGGGTTTGCATATTACAAAGCCGCGAGCCACATTGTATCTATAGACAACGCTACTCTCTCGGCTCCTATTGTTAACCTTTCTCCCAGCGTCCCGGGCGTACTTAACGAGGTATATGTTAAACCGGGTGACGTACTGCCGCCTAATACTGTAGTTGCCAGCGTTGGCACCGAGCTTATCAAATCAACAGCGGGTGGCCTCGTGGTGACCGTTAACAACAATATTGGCAAATCCGTTGGTCCCAGCGACACTGTTGTAGCTACCATAGACCCAAACGCACTGCGCGTTGTGGGAGTCTTGGATGAAAATAAGGGCCTGAGTCAAATTAAGGTTGGCGACCCTGTTTCTTTTACGGTAGACGCATTTGACGGGCAAAAATTTAACGGCGTTGTCGATGAGGTAGCGCCCACCGCAAATCAAACCGGCATTGTGTTTAACATATCTAACTCGCGCGAAACGCAGCAGTTTAACGTTAAGGCGCGCTTTGATACAGCCGCTTATCCGCAGCTTAAAAACGGCATGTCTGCCCGCATGGCGGTATACCTGCAATAAAAAGTTATGGCAACTGCAGCTGCAAGCAAATCATCAACAAGCAAAGGCAATCCTTGGCTCGTGCTTGCAACGGTGATGGTTGGCACGCTACTTATAGGCCTTGACCGCACGGTGGTTAATCTTGCGGTGCCGAGCGTCATCAACGACTTTGGCATAACGGTGACAGCTGCTGCATGGATAGCCACCTCCTACATAATTACCAACGCAGTGTTTGTGCCGGTATTCGGCAAGCTCGGCGATTTGTTCGGCAACCGCGTCATCTACGTATACAGCTTTATCGGCTTTATAGTCGTATCTATCTTTGCCGGCATTGCATGGAACTTCGACTCGCTTGTGTTTTTCCGCGCGATACAAGGGCTTGTGGGAGCAGCTATCTACCCTACCGCAATGTCGCTTATCGCAAAATCATTTGCAGACACCAAAGCGCGCGCCCAGGCGCTCGGCATTTGGTCTTCCTCTTTTGCGGTTTCGGCAGTTATAGGCCCCTTGCTTGGTGGCTATCTTATTGACCATTTTTCTTGGCGCATGATCTTTTACATCAATCTCCCTATCGGCATATTGGGACTTATCATGACGCTCATGTATCTGCCGCACGACACCCCTACAGAGCGCGGCCGTTTCGACTGGTTTGGCTCGATACTACTTGCAGGAGCAATCACCAGCATGGTGCTTGTGCTCGACCAAGGTCAGGCTTGGGGTTGGAGCTCGCTGCCAAGCCTACTGTGCTATGCCGGCACAGTCTTGTGTGGCTATCTCACCTATTGGTGGGAGACGCGGCATACGCACCCCATAATCGATTTTGCGATGTTTAAAAACCCGGTTATCGTTTCGGTTTTGGCGGTATCATTTATCTCTTTTGGCGGCATGATGGGTGCGATGTTTCTATTGCCGGTGTTTGCACAACAGTTTCTAGGATACGATGCCATAAAAACTGGGCTCCTCTTTGTACCGATGGGGCTGGCGCTCCCGGTGTTTGCGCCGCTTGGCGCTCGGCTTGCACTGTCATTTAATCCGCGCTTTACCGTTTCAGTCGGTATGACCATTGCCGCACTTAGCTTTTTTATGCTCCATTGGCTCGACCCTGCAATGACTTATTTTGACTTCGTTATTCCGCTTGCGCTCTTTGGCGCCGGACTCGGGCTTGGATTGGCGCCCCTCACTAACGCTTCAACAACTGCAGTACCGCTCCACCAAGTGGGCATGTCCTCGGGACTCCTTAACTTAACACGAAACATTGGCGGCGCGTTTGGTATCGCTATTTTTGGTACGTTACTTACCAATGCCACCAACGCCAACGTGCTTAACGTGGCGCGTAGCTCGGTTGTCCGGAGTCAAGACCCTCTCACTCTTGCCGAGGGTGCGCGCCTGATTATAATGAAGGCTGACCTCTTAGCCTATGGCACCGTGTTTGAGTTTGCGGCGCTCGCAATGCTAATTGGCGGCTTGCTCGCATTACTCCTCTTGCGCCGCAGCTCTCCTCAAGCCCTCCCCCAAGGGCACGAACATCACGCAGTCAGCGAGTTTTAGGAAAATAGAAAAAGGCTAGCTCATCCTTAAGTTTATTGACATTTGCAATATTCAAGGTAATATATTTCCAGTTCGCTCTCTCAAAAACCTGCCTTGGAGGCTGCCGTGAAAAACAAATCAACTCTCTTGCGTGCTCGTGCAATGCTCTATCAGGAGGTTCCTTTGTCGATCGAGCTGATGAAAGCAATCGCACTTCGTGTCTTTCAAGTGATGAACGCTCGCCTTCCCGAAAAGCATTGGAAGGTCAAAGCGTCAGAGCTGAATGGCGATCAAGCACTCTGGCTACTCGATCAGTTTATCCATGGAAAGAAGGAGGGCGTGGAAGCATTCAATTTCTTTTACGCAATTTGCTTCTGGGGAAGCCAGGAACAAATGCTGAAAGACAGCTTCAAACACCTTAGCTTGAAGGAATTGCAGGACTACTTCAGCCTGACAAAATTCAGCGAAATGTTTGCTGGACCCTATCAGGACAGAGCATTCCCCAATCTTTCTCTTTCTCTTCGACTCAACGACACAATGCCTGATGCACAATTAAAGTTCGCCTTGGCTCAGTCCAACAGGGTTGGCGTCGCGCTTGGGTTCGAAAAACCACATCTCATTTGGGCGGCATTCTGTTCGACGCTGCAGTTGGAGGTGATGAGGCAATGGGTGCAGGAAATCCGTTCGTTGCCAGGGCGAGAGAATTTTCTCGCTGAATCTTTTGCAGGCGCCTAACGACACACAAAAAGCCCCGCGATGCAGTTTTTGCAAAGCTGGGCTTTTTTTCTTTTTTATTTTTAACTAACGGTCGATTTTGGGATCCCAGTGCCAGAGCGAAAATTTGCCCGAGCCGGTGTACACGAGGCCAAACGATACTGCCATCAGCAGCGCTTCCATCTCGTGCTGCTGCCAGCCTTTTGACGGGCCGCCGGTAAGAAAGATTGCGACGAGCATTTCAATACCCAACACGACTGCCGCCACGCGGGTAAACACGCCAAGTACCAGCATAAGGCCGCCCACGGTCTCGATTGCCGCGATAAGCATTGCGGTGCCGGGCGGAAGTCCCAGCGACTTGGTAAAGAAACTGTTAATCATCCCTATCGACTGCAGCTTCATGATGCCGTGCATAAAAAACACCAAGCCGGTGCCTACGCGGATAAGAAGCAAGCCCAAATTCCTTTCATACAACTGCTTGTTAAGATGCCTTATCATAATAAAACGATTAGTAATATACAAAAATTGTAGCATGCTAAATAAACACCCCGCTCAAGTTTGAGCGGGGTGTTTATAACTATTTGCTATGTGTTACTGGGAACCGTTGGTTGTTGTTGAAGCGTTTGCATTGGCGTTTGCATGTAACTTGGCAAGGCCGCCAACAATGGTTGCAACATCTTTGCGGGCTGCAACAAGGCTGGCCTGCGCCGCCTGCAAGTCGGCACGTGCCTCTTTAAGCGCTGCGAGATTAGCCGCCATTTTGGTTTTATCACCGCCGTCCGGTACAAGCGAGGCGCTCGCCGTCACGGCTGCTTCGGCTTTGGTTTGTGCGTCTTGGAGTTTGGCTGCCATGTCAGTAAGCGCTGCAGTCAATGCGGTTGTAGTAGCGCCATTTTGCTGTGCGGTAGCAATGCGTGCCTGGAGCTTGGCGCCCAAAGTCGACATCATGCTGACCAACTCAACTTCGCGGTCTGCGGCTGCAGCGATGCGGCCTTGCGGCAGCACCAACGCAAATACGCGGTATGAACCGGTTATAGACTGGATGTCGGTTTTAAGCGTTGCTGCATCGGTATCGGCATCTATCTTAGCCTTGAGCGCGGTCAAGACGTTGATCTCGTTGGTGATGCTGGCGCTGATGCCGGTCTTAAAGGCGTCGGTGACCTTTTGCATCGCCTGGATGCGGGCATTAAGGTCGGTCAATGCGGCAATGCGGCGGTCGATTTCCTTGTCGCCGCGGCTAATGGCGGTAGTCTGTGATGCCGTAAGGCTAACCGTTGCGCTGCCGGCGGGCGTACCCACTGCGGCAGTTGCGTTAACCGCAGCATTGGCGGCTCCGTAGTTGCTTTGCGCTGCGGCAAATGCCGGCGCAAGCGTTACCAGCCCCAGAGAAATCGCGACGAGGAGAGTTATGTAGTTTATTCTTTTCATCATAATAGTAGTCTCCGGTTAAATTAGTAAGACTGCGGCGTTTGCTTGTCGTTCAGGCTGCTGTCGACGTTAGCAGAGTCGGTGCCAAGCCCTTGCATTTGGGCGTCAACCGCTGCGGTGTCCTGCGTAATTGCCGAATCTGACGCGTCGTTGGTTGCAGCCATGCCGTTTTCAGGCTGGGCTACCGCCTGCTGCGTTGTAGTTGCTGTTTCCTGCGCCGTGGTGGAGGGTGATGAAGGCGTCATCATATTTTTAAGCAAGCCGCTATACCACAATGCACCTCCGAGCAGCGCTACAATAATGATACCGATAATCCATTTTGCCATAGGGAGTAAATGAGATAATTACTAAATAAATCTGCAGTGCCCGTATACCTGTCTATTATACCGCTATCGTGGTATTTAGCCAAAATTCAGCAAAAAGAAAACAGAATTACCCAAACGTAAAGGTGTAGGCTTCGAGGCCCTTCCCCAGTACTTTTATATCAATAGTATGAATGCCCGGTGTCGTGTCTTTTAGTAAGTGGTAGAGTCGGTTGGCTTGTATGGTAGCAGTAGACGTTTTTGGGTCGACATCGGCACCCGCAAACTGTCCTACCGGTTTGCCGTCGCGCAACACCTGTATCTGCACGGGGCCGCCGTCGCCGCTGGCCACAAAATAGAGGTTGCTTGCGTCATATTCGTACGTAATTTCGGCCGGGCCCTGACTTTCGGCAAACTCGGCCTGTATGTCCCACGTGCCGCCCAAATAAAAAGTGTTAGGAGCAATGGTTGCAGGTGTGGTGTAGGTGCCGACGCCGCTAGTGCCCGGTGTGCCGTTGCCAAAATATTGGTTGCGATTGTACCCAAAGTACGTCTCGGGGCTTTGTACGCCTGAAAGGTCGGCCTGTGGCACGTTAACCGTGCCTGCATTTAGCACAGCCGGAGTCGAGGTTGCAATGCCAAGATGCACTGCACGCTCGGCAAGCGCTTGCTGTATTGCTGCTTCGGTTTTGTCGTAGTCACCTTCGCCCGCATGGTTGTCCACCACGTAGCCGTCTATGTCGATTAAATACTCGTTGGGCCAGTACTCGTTGCCAAACGCGTTCCACGTTTTGTACTCGTTGTCCTGTACGACCGGATATTTTATGCCAAGTCGCACTATCGCGTCGCTCACGTTGCTCTCTACATGTTCAAACGCAAACTCGGGCGTATGCACGCCGATTATCACCAGCCCCTGGTCCTTATACTTGCTGTACCACGCCTCAAGGTACGGCAGCGTGCGCAAACAGTTGATGCAGCTGTACGTCCAAAAGTCCACAAGCACGACGTCCTTTCCTTTATATTGTGCAAGTGAGATCGGTTGGCCGTTAGTATTTAAATACGAGTCGGGCTGCACCAGCTCGGGCGCAAGTTGATACTGCTGGGCTTTTTCGGCAGACGTAAGCAGCCCCAGCATCGGTGTTGTGCTCGAAGTCGAATTGGAATTTTGCGAGCCCAGCAAACGCTGCTCGATTTGCGTGACGTCAAACATACCCGAATGTGAAAGGATGTTGGCCTCGAGCTCTGTCGAGTAACCCGAAATGATAATAAGGCCGATGATTAAAAACAACGCGCCAATAGTACGCTTAAACCAGCCGTAGGGGTTTGAGGCGATGCCAAGCGCGGTAACAATCTTTTGCCCCACTACCGACACCGCAAGTAACGAAAGGATCAGCCCGACACAGTACGCCAGCAAATACAAAACGCCTTCGGCCGGATGCACGGGTAAGACCGTCGCCAGCACAATAAAATATGTAGGCGAGCAGCTACTAAACACCGGCCCCAGCGCCGCTCCCATAATAATATCGCCAAACAAACTTTGGCGCGTGTAACCCTGCGCTAAGAGCCGGTTGCCGCTTAGGTTAATTTTGTTAGCAAACGTAAATTTGTCCCACAGTTTTGGAAACAGCGTAACCAAGCCAAAAATAATTAACAGGCCGCCCGAAACAATCTGCCAAAAGCTCTGCGGGATATTTATAAACAGCGTTGAGGCTTTTAAAAGGAGCGTAAAAATAAATACTGAGGCGCCGAGCGAGGCAGCAATAACAAACGCGCGCCTAAAGTTACTCTCACCACTAACCGAGCCGCCGATAATCACCGGCAAGAGAGGCAGCGTACAAGGCGCCAGCACCGTCAGCAGCCCTGCCACAAAAGCGATAAAAAGCAGCGCCATAGTCCCCATAGTATACGCTCAAACCAAGATAAAGTTGCCCAACTGCGCATATTTGGTAACCTCTCACCAGAGTTCTTGACCAGAGGAAAACGCTCATGAGCATCTTCGCGCATCGCGAGGATACTCGCGATTGGCATCCGCGCCACCCTATCGTCTGCATACTCGACATGATTGGCGTGTGCATAGCAATCTGCTTTTACCTGTACCGGCCAACCTTCGCTCTTGCATTGCTGCCCCTTGCAATAGGCCTGCAATACGTCGCAAGTTGCGCGTATCACTGGCTGCCAGTCAATAAAGCGCGGTGGGCGTTCGATCACTTAGCGATTGCCTTTCTTATCACAGCGACGTATGTACAACTTTGGATCATCGGGCTGCCAAGTGATGCATCGCATTGGCGGATATTTTTCCTATGCGCAATGATGGGTAACGTCTGGCTCATTATACTTGCCGAGCCAAGCAATAGCCTCTTGCGCGGCATATTGTATGCCACACTGACAGCGCTTGGGCTACTGTTGTCGCTGCTCTACCCTGCAATGCTGCCACTGCGAGGTTGGGTTGACTTTATAGCCGGCATTACTATGTATGGCGCGCAACAACTCATACTTGCCATCGAGTCGCCCGATCCGGCACCAAAAGTGTTTGGTTACCGCGAAGTCCAGCATTGCGTTTTGCTTGCAGCAAGCACTACTCATTTGTACGTAGTTGCAAAGTACCTCGCCACTTGAAAATCGCCATCCTTAACCGGATGGCGATTTCTCTTTTATTTAGGATTGTTTTTGTGCGCTTCTTTGTAGGCTGCGAGGTCGCGCGCGTCTTGCTCGGCAAACTGCAGGCTGGTTGAGTTGATGCAAAAGCGGTTGCCGGTAGAGGTTGGCCCGTCGTTAAACAGGTGGCCCAAGTGCGAGCCGCAGCGGCTGCACACCACCTCGGTGCGGCGCATGCCATGGCTGGTGTCCTCCACTAACTTAGTGGCGCCCGGCAGAGCTTGGTCAAAGCTCGGCCAGCCGCTGCCCGAGTCAAACTTGGTGTCCGATGCAAAAAGCTGCTGGCCACATGCCGCGCAGGTAAACATGCCGGTGCGCTCTTCGTGCAAAAGCGCGCCGGCAAAAGGCGCGTCTGTCCCCTTTTCGCGCAACACCGCATACTGCTCAGGAGTGAGACGAGCCTTCCACCCCTCTTCTGTTTTAGGCATGTCATTCATGCGTGTAGTATAGCATTTACGAGTTTTTGCAGATTTGGAATTACTTGCTTCCTGAACCAGGGATTCTTTTTTTGCCATATATTGTTGCGGGGCGAAGGATGCACCAGAGGAAGGTACTCCGGCAAATATTCTTGATAGGCACGGACCGTTTCGGTGAGCGTTTTTTTACGCCGTTTTCCCAAATAATATTCCTGCGAATATTGGCCTATTAAAACAACCAGCTCAATATGAGGCATCTGCTCAAATATCAAAGGATGCCACTTTTTGGCAAAGTCTTTTCTTGGCGCGACATCACCGCGCAATTTGCTTCCCGGAAAATAAAAATCCATCGGCACAAGCGCAATCTTTTTTTCGTCATAAAAAGTTTCTCTGGAGACTCCAAGCCATGCTCGCAGCGCGTTTCCGCTTGCGTCATTCCAGGGAATGCCGGTTGCCTGGGCAATACCGCCCGGAGCTTGTCCTATGATCACTATTTTTGCAGAGGAGTGCGCGGTATACACCGGCTTCCAGCCTTTTTTCAAAAAAATAGCATTTTTCGGATCTTCAATTATATGCTTTTTTATGAGACTCAATTTCATACGCTAAGTTAACAGCGAGGTGTAGATATATTATTGCCAAATAGTCGTTGTAGAAAATCCTCCCCACGTATCTTCGCCATCGCCGGTTATAGGATACTGCTGGCCTAAATACTTTGGCACGCGTGAAAACAAAATGTCGTAGGTTGCTTTAACGGTTGCGGGCACCTCACGCACATAATTGTACGCATTAAGTCCGTTTTTGTCGGCAGGCGATGCATATGCAGTAAGCCCAAGCGCGCGCGCAATAAACACCGCTCGCGGCAGGTGAAAGGGCTGCGACACAATAGTGAGCGACTGTACCTCAAACACGTCGCGTGCGCGGTACATGCTGCTGTAAGTATCAAACCCTGCGTGGTCCAAAAATATATCGCCCTTCCGCACGCCCCTCCCAACCATGTACTTGCCTACCGGATCTACCTCGTCGTGGCTAAGCGTCGCGTTGTCGCCGGTGACTAAAATTTTAGAAACTTTTTTTGCATTGTACAAAGCAATCGCCCGGTCGGCACGCTCGGCCAGCACCGGCGAAAGTGCTCCGCCCGATGTAACCGATGCGCCAAGCACCAGTGCCACCTGAGTTACCGGAGTGGTTTCAATAGATGAAAAAATATACCCGCGTGTGGAGTAGTAAACGTACGTGTACAAAAGCACACTAAGCAAAACACCCAGCACGGTTATCCAAAAAAGGTATTTTACAGGCCGAGGCATCAGGTTAGTGTAGCATCGGGTCAAAATTGATACGTCCCATCCCCGCTAATCTCATAAAACGGCGCCGTCCCTGCTGCATTAGAAGCCAGGTACACATCAAACACATCGGCAACTGACAGCGGGCTAAAGTAGAGGCGGTAGGGGGTGTTGGC
>Ga0207707_10000550_pt1 | contig 38063 bp, 31 predicted proteins | sample KBSC83BmetaG_FD_184336 | JGI IMG/M metagenome (GOLD analysis project Ga0207707, IMG submission 184336) | Corn rhizosphere microbial communities from Kellogg Biological Station, Michigan, USA - KBS C8-3B metaG (SPAdes) (version 2) | ecosystem: Host-associated > Plants > Roots > Rhizosphere ... | reverse complement strand
AAACGGGATTAGAATAGCAGACAGAAGATTTCTTTTGAGGTTCGGTTCACGAAAATAATCCCGACAATCATTTATTATCATCGTCAATGGCAGATGTTTCCTGCTGAAAGGGAATGTCTGTCTGCATCCCCCGTTCTGTTTAAGGACAAGCGGGTATTTATGACCGGCGGTGCGCAGGCATTCTGGGCAGGTGCGTATCATTTAAAAATACAAATATGAAAATGAGTTGTCTTTCTGTATCCCTATTCCCCGCGATGCTCAATGGTGAAATCACAATCCGGGAGTATGCGAAATTTTGCAAAAGCATTGGTCTGGATGCGTTTGATCTGGGAATAATTCTTTTAAAGAATCATACACCCAGATATATTGACCAGACAAATAAGGAAATTGCGGAAGCGGGAATACCCCTGGCGATGGTGACCACCTATCCCGATTTTACAAATCCCGATTCGTTCCGGAGAGAGCGCGAATTTGACTTTCTGGTGCATGATATTGCCTTAGCCTCGGCCCTGGGTGCAAAATTCTTAAGGGTGACCGCCGGTCAGGCTCATCCCGGCGTAACGGAAAAAGAGGGTATTGACTGGGCGGTCAGGTATTTGATTAGGGCAGCTGCGATCAGCGACAGATACGGAATTACGCTCCTGTATGAAGACCACTCAAAGCCGGGCGCGTGGGAATATATGGATTTCAGCAATCCCCCGCATATTTTCCTGGAAATCGCTTCACAAATAAAGCACACTTCCATCGGAATAAACTTCGACACCGCTAATATTCTGGTAGCCGGTGAAGATACGACCCTCGAAGTCCTGGACCGGGTGATAACGAAAGTAAAGGCCATTCACGTAGCGGAAACGGGCACGAGAGGAAAAATGGATCCGGTTCCTCTCGGTTCCGGTATTGTTCCTTTCAAAGAAATATTCAGCTACCTAAAGTCGAAAAATTTTAGTGGGTGGTTATGCCTGGAAGAATGGGGCAATAAAGGGAAGGAGGGTGTAAAACAGGGAGTTGATTTTGTGAAAGAAACCTGGGCCAAAGCATAAGCGTTATCGCCCTGCCTTCATGATTTCGGGGATCCTGCATCCCCCTCAGCTTTCCACTTATTTTTCATTTTGATTAGAAAAATAGAGTTTTTGAAACCGGGTGCCTTATTAAAACCCATTAATCCATAGTCTGAATATGAAATTATCTATTGCGATAGCCGATACAGAGGCGCTCCCCAGTGCTTTTGTGGTCTTCAGGGGATTCGATGAATACATACCTAAAGCTGCCCGCTATGGCTACCAGGGGGTTGAGCTGGCTTTAAAAAGAGCAGAAGAGATAGATCCGGTGCGCCTGCAGAAACTGCTGGATGAAAACGGCATAGAGGTGTCCTGCATTTCCACCGGGCAGGTTTACGCGGACGGAGGACTGATGCTGACCCACGAAAGTAAAAAAACAAGGCAGGAGGTGAAAGCCATTTTCAGGGCATTTATTGATCTGGCAGCAAATTTTGGAAGAATTGTGAATATCGGGCGTGTTCGGGGAGTGGTGGGGAATCGGCCCAGGGCATATGTGGAAGATTTGTTTGTGGAAGTGGCGAGGGAGCTCTGTGAGTATGCGCTTTTAAAAAATGTTTGCCTGATCCTGGAACCGGTTAACCGGTATGAGATTGATTTTATCAATACGGTAGAAGAAGGCGCCAAACTGATGAAAAAGGTGGGTATGCCCAATATGAGGCTGATGCCGGATTTATTTCACATGAATATCGAAGACAACAATATTGGCGGAGAACTGGCGGGAAATATGGAGTTTATCAAATACATCCACATTGCGGATTCGAACCGGCTTGCGCCCGGCTGGGGACACACGGACTTTCCGCTGGTATTCAAAGCCCTGCTGTATGCGGGATACGACGGATGGCTGTCCGCAGAAATTTTACCCCGTCCGGATCCGGACAGTGCCGCTCTGCAGACAATTGAATTCTTAACGCCCCTGATCCGTGACTACAATGAAAAATTAATGAAAGTTATTTAGCCGGATTTCCGCCAGGTCATATACTAACAATTGCAATTAAAATAAAACTACTGTTATGAAAAGAGTCAGATCATTATTCACCCTGATGGCCATATGTTTCTTTTGTGTTACAGCGATTGCACAAACAAGAAAAATCACGGGGAAGGTTCTTTCTTCAGAAGATGGAAAATCAATGGACGGGGTGAGTGTAAATATTAAGGGGTTGTCCCAGGGAACGATGACTGATGCGGAGGGAAATTTTTCAATCGAAGCCGTGACCGGTCAAACGCTCGTTATCAGTTATGTCGGATTCAAGAACCAGGAACTTGTTGTGGACAAAAACAAGACCCCTGTTATTCATCTGGAAAGAATAGACAATAGCATGCAGGGGGTAGTTGTAATCGGATACGGCACGCAGAAGAAAAAAGACCTGACGGGTGCAGTTTCCCAGGTGGGTACGGCGCAGCTTGAGGCCGTGCCTGTATATAATATCGAAAACGCTCTGCAGGGACGTGCCAGCGGGGTACGGGTTACCCAAAACTCCGGCAATCCCGGAGGAAGAATTGAAGTGCGGATTCGCGGAAGTAATTCCATGATCGGAAGTAATGCTCCCTTATACGTGGTCGACGGATTTCCGGTAACCGGTGGGATAGATTTCCTGAATCCCGCAGACGTCGAATCCATGGACATCCTGAAAGATGCTTCAGCAACGGCCATCTACGGATCCCGTGGCGCAAACGGTGTGGTGATCATCACGACCAAGAAAGGAAGAAACGGGAAGGGGAAAATTGAAATAGATAGTTATTATGGTTCCCAGACCGATACCAAAAGGTACAAAGTGCTGGACGCAAGTCAATATGCCGTTGTCGCCAACGAGTGGCTGAAAAACCAGGGTCTCGCTCCCTATTTCAGCCCGGATGATATTAAGTCTTTGGGCTCCGGAACGGACTGGCAGGATGCCATCTACAGAAAGGCGCCGGTACAGAATCATACCGTTACTATTTCCGGCGGGAATGACAAAACGGTCTATTCCCTGTCGGGGAATTATTACGATCAGAAAGGGATCCTGATCAATAGCTCCGCCAGGAGAGGTTCTCTCGGGTTGAATCTGACTCACGAGGTAAATAAAATCGTAAAACTGGATGTCAATTTAAAATTCGGCAGGAATGAGATTTACCGGGTTCCTGTTGACAACGGTGCTTTCGGAAAGACCATGCTGTCCGGCGCCTTGTCTGCTCCGCCCACCCTGTCGGTTTTTGATTCTGCCGGCCTGCCCACCCGGATAGAGCAGGCTTATTCTTTCGGTTCCGTCGATATGCGCAATCCCATGATCTTTGCGTCGCCCAGGAAAGACAAAACAATAGCCAACAATATCCTGGCCAATACCGGCCTGTCTTTTAAGCTCTTCAGCGGCCTGACTTTCAAAACCATGCTGGGAATGCAATATGAGAATGATATCAATAATTCATTTACGCCGATCATTTATACGGATGACAAAGGCGCCGCGGCCGACGGATATTCCAATACGAATTCTGTTTTGAATGAGAATACGTTGAATTATAAAAAGACATTTAACGACAAACATACAGTGGATGTGCTCGCCGGGTTTACATACCAGTCTTTCAGTAACCGCTACGAGAATGCATCTGTTAAGGGATTGTCCAGCAATGTTACAGAGGACTATAATATGGGCAGTGCGTCCATTATTTCTCCGCCTTCCAATGGCTTTTCGGAATGGAAGCTGCTTTCCTGGCTCGGACGGGTGAACTATTCCTATAATAGTAAGTACCTGCTCACCGCCAGCGTACGTGCAGACGGTTCCTCCCGGTTTGGAACGGATAATAAATGGGGTATCTTTCCATCCGGCGCGGTGGCCTGGAGGGTATCGGAAGAAGAATTCATGAAAGGGATTAAATTCATTTCCGATCTGAAATTACGTTCCAGCTTCGGAATCACAGGCAATACTGCCCTGAGTCCCTATCAATCCCTGAGCAGGTTATCTTCTAACAGAACAATTTATGGAAACGCCTCGGAAGTGATTGGCTATGTTCCTGCCAGCCTGGCAAATCCGGAATTGAAATGGGAAACCACTGCGCAGTTTGATATTGGCTTTGATCTGGCCCTGTTCAATAATGTGCTGACATTTACTTTTGACTATTACAACAAAAACACCAATAACCTGCTGGCAGCCGTTCCCCTGCCTACTTCAACCGGGTTCAGTTCTGCATTGCAGAACATTGGAGAGATACAGAACCGGGGACTGGAGTTTGCCATGAATGCAAATATCCTGGACCGGGAAGTGAAATGGGATGCCGGTGTGCAGATCTCCACCAATAAAAATAAAATCCTGGATCTCGCAGGTGGCAGCGATATTTTATCGCCCGGCGTCGATATTCCTTTTTACTCAACAACGAATATTGCACGGGTCGGCCAGCCATTCGGCGTATTCTACGGCTATGAAGAAGACGGACTTACGGACGATGGCCTGATTAAATATAAGGATACCAACGGCGACGGAGCCATTTCTCCTGCCGACCGCGTGATACTCGGAAGCCCTTATCCCGGCTTCATTTACGGGTTCAATACAAATCTGTCGTACAAGAATTTTGGGCTGAATATATTCCTGGATGGCGTATACGGGAACAAGATTTTCTGGGCAACGGCCGGAACGCAGTTGAACGCTTTCCAGCGCGGCCAGAATCAGTTCGCTGATATTTATGGAAATTACTGGACCGAAGAAAATCCGGATCCCAACGCAAAATATCCGAAGATCAGCAGCGCCACCGTAGTGAATGTTTCCGACCGGTTCGTCAAGGATGGCAGCTACCTGCGGGTGAAATCAATCATACTCACCTACACACTGCCGGTAAGAAAAATAGGTGTCAACTGGTGTGACAAGGCGCAGTTGTATGTATCCGGTATCAACCTGCTCACCTTTACCCGGTATCCCGGGCTCGATCCCGAGTCAAACACCACGGGCTCCGATTCGCAGGATATTGGCAGCCGTCTGAATACCGGAATTGATCAGGGCGCTTACCCGACTGCAAAAACAATAGCTGTCGGACTCCGACTCAATTTCTAATACATTAAAATTAAGGAATCATGAAAAATATAATTGTCATCTTATCTGCCATAACGCTGCTTTCTTCCTGCAGCAAAGCTTTGCAGGAAGAACCTAAAAATTTCCTTTCTCCGGTTAACTATTATAAAACGGAAGCAGATGCCCAGGCAGCGATTAATGGCGCCTATTCATCCTACTATCCCGATCAGGTTGAGTATATGATACTTGAGATACAGGCCGATTATGCAACGGGAGGAGGCTCATTTACATCCATCAATAACATCGACCAGGTGCTGGATGCCGTTGGCGTCGGTCGGACGGCTGATTCGTGGAAAAGCCTGTATATCATGGTCAACCGGGCCAATGCGGTATTAAACAGGGTGCCGGCAATTGAGAACATGAATGAAGACGTTCGAAGCAGGATACTGGCAGAAGCCCACTTCCTGCGGGCAACAGCTTATTTTAATCTGGTGCAGAACTGGGGTGCTGTTCCCTTGAGAAGAACGGAAACTGTTGATTTAAGCAATGTCGCCATACCCCGGTCGCCGGTGGATTCCATTTATCAGCTGATAGTGGATGATCTGTTGATTGCTGAGAAAGGTTTGCCGGTATCCGTTGGAAGCGCAACAGGAAAAGCCTCCACCTGGGCGGCCAGGATGTTACTGGCCGAGGTTTATCTGAATACTGAAAACTGGACCGGTGCCGCACAAAAAGCCGACGAGGTAATTGAGAGCAATCAATATGCTTTGGTTACCGTGAGCAAAGAATCTGATTTTTATAAAATATTTGCTGCAGAAACCAGCCCGGAAGATATTATGTCCCTTCATTTCTCCCCTACGAGAGCCTCTGATTTCATCAATTATTTACATCGCCCGAACACGCCCTTTTATAACCCGGGCACCGGCTGGTATATTCTTTTCCCGAATATGCAGGCGGATATCATTAAAAACTGGGACAACCGGGACCTGCGGAAAAGTTTCAATATTTATTCAAAATATGTTGACAATAACGGAGACCCGGTTTCCCTGCCTTCCTCAACTCCGTTCCTTTTCAAAAAATATATCAAAGATCAGAATGGCTTTAACGATTTCAGTATGCCGATGTTCCGCTACAGCGAAGCTTTCCTGATTTATGCCGAAGCTTCCTGCATGGCGGACGGCGCGCCTTCACCTCTGGCACTGGAGCGCCTGAACATGATCAAAAGACGCGGGTATGGATATGATCCGGCTACCCCGTCCCCGGTAGATTATCCCCCGGGCCTGAGCAAGGATCAATTCCGGGATACTGTGATGCAGGAGAGAGCCTACGAGCTTATGCTCGAAAGGCATCGCTGGTATGATTTAAAAAGAACAGGCAAAGCAAAGGAAATCATTGAAGCGGCAAAAGGGAAAACCTTTTCGGATGACCGTTTGCTTTTCCCTATTCCCCAGGATGAAATAAATAATAATCCGGGTATTACCCAGGCGGATCAGAATCCGGGGTATTGATTGAGCATTGCGGAGCATAAATGGAATGAATAAAAACCGGAAATTTAATAACGACTAAAGCCAAAAATTATGAAATTGAAAATGATCGCTCTTTCGGTTGTCTGTTTAATCGGCAGCCAGTTTAGTAACGCACAGAGTGGAAACGAAACCAAATACAAACCTGTAATCGGTGAATCGTGGCAGATTGCCGGTGATCCGGATCTGGGGAAGGTCACCACAGAGAAGCAACAACCGGTTGACTTTGGTATCTGGCAGGCTGCGGATGGCACCTGGCAGGTATGGTCCTGTATCCGCGGAGTCAATATCGGAGGGAAAAGCAGATTGTTTTATCGTTGGCAGGGAAATAAAATAACAGATACGGCCTGGACTCCGATGGGCATTGCGATGGAAGCCGATCCCGGCTTCGGCGAAACGAAAAGCGGGCTTCAGGCGCCTTTTGTTTTGAAGACCGGCAAAGAATATGTTATGTTCTACGGCGACTGGGAAAATATCTGTAAGGCTAAAGGAGTGGATGGGAAGACTTTTGCCCGCCAGTTTCATAAAGACCTGAACGCGGGTATGTTTACGGAAGGGAACGGCAATAACACGCGTGATCCGATGGTCATTCGGGTGGGAAATGTATATTATTGCTATTACACGGCATATCCGGATGACAAAGGATCGGTGTACCTGCGTACGTCAAAAGATTTGTCGAACTGGAGCGATATGAAAATTGTTGCTTTCGGAGGATCTGCTGGTACGGGAAAATATTCTTCTGAATGTCCTTTTGTCTATTTTGATAAATCATCGGGTTATTACTTTCTGTTCCGTACCCAACATTACGGATTGCACGCCCAAACCAGTGTTTATCAGTCAAAGGACCCTAAGAATTTTGGCGTGAATGACGATCGTTACCTGGTTGCGGTTCTGCCCGTAGCGGCTCCTGAAATATTGGAGTCCAACGGCCAGATTTATATGGCTGATCTGTTACCCAGCCTCAAGGGAATCCGGATTTCAAAACTGACATTTGAAAAGCAATAAAATGGTCAATACCGGCCTTGGCTGGCTTGCTGTCATGATATTTTTATCTCTGCAGGTTAATGCCCAGCATGTTCGTGGGAATAATATTCCGGACAGCCCTCGGGTTATACCGGTTGGCCTGGATGCCTATCGTATGTGGGATCAGTGGCCCCTGCAAAGATTAGGCGTGCGCGCCTATATGCGCAGTACATACGACAGGAAGGGGGGCAATGAATCTGCAGACGCCAGTCATTTCCTTTTTGCCAATGGAGAGGAAGATAACGTTTCACTTGATGTTAAAGGGAAAGGCGTATTTTATTTCTTTCGGGCGAACCACTGGCATGGCAGCCCCTGGCATTTTGTGGTCGATGATAAAGACAATATTGTCATTGAAACCGGAACCGCCGATCCGGTTAATACCGGAAAGGTTTTTAATGAAACCGGGTTTTTTCCTTCAGCAGCATTTCCCAAACCGTTGAACTGGACCTGGGGAGACACCCGGGGGGCGGACCTGATCTGGACGCCAATACCCTTTGAAAGATCCCTGCGGATCGCTTATTCCCGCACCCGGTACGGAACCGGTTATTATATTTATCAGTTGTATGCTGATCAGGAAAATCTGTCTCATCCCATTCAGTCCTGGGATATCAGCAAAGGTCCGGACAAGGATGTGACGGACCTGATCGGAAAGGCGGGTACCGACATTGCTCCGGCAAACATCAAAAAGCGGGTTGGTAAGAGGAAGCTTGATAAAAAGAGAACGGTTCTGGCTAAGATTAAAACAGAAATTTATTCTTCCATCCGGGCGTTGAAGTTAACCCTTCCGCTCGACGAGGCTACGGAACTGGAACGACTGCGACTGCAGGTTACCTGGGATGACGCAGGCTATCCATCTATTGATGCGCCTTTATGTCTTTTTTTTGGAGCGGGAACATTGTATAATCGGGATGAGCGCGAGTACCTGGTAAAAGGTTTCCCGATCAATATCAGATATGATTATGCGAACAGGAAGGTAGAACTCGCGTGCTATTATCCGATGCCTTTTTTCAAATCGGCAAAGATTGAATTGGTTGGGGCCATTCCCGGAGATGTGGAGATCGGGTATGAAATTCGTTATGAGCCTTTGCGCACCGACGCGAAGCAAAGCAGCTACTTTCATGCCAGCTATGCAGATATACCCACGCCCGAGCCGGGCAAAGACATGACCTGGCTGGATACACGCGGTATGGAAGGACATGCTGAATGGTCCGGCAGTTTTGCAGGTACTTCTTTTATCTTCTCCCATAATGCCAATCTGGGAACACTGGAAGGAGATCCGAGATTTTTCTTTGATGACAGCGAAAGCCCCCAGGCTTATGGCACCGGTACAGAGGAATGGGGCGGGGGCGGAGACTACTGGGGTGGAAAGAATATGACCCTGCCGTTTGTGGGGCATCCCTGCGGGGCGCCTAAAAAAACCGAGGCGAAGAATGAAAAGGATTTGATCGAGTCCGGCTACCGGTTCTTGCTGGCAGACCTGATGCCTTTTGGTCGCCGCGCGGTCATTCGTTTTGAGCATGGCGGAGAGAACCTGTCAACAGAACATTATGAGGGGGTAACGTATTGGTACGGATTACCAGCTCCCGCTTTAATTAAAACGGATGAACTGGATATTGGTAACCCGATCAGCGAATCGGAACATCGTTATCAGTCTCCGCAGGCCTCAGAAATTGAAACCATATTCTCCCGTTACGAAGCGGGGATAGACAGTTTCCCGAATAAGATATGGGGTATGAAGACTGAACAGTTATCCGGGTATGCAGAGAAAGCGGGCAGGGAGATATATCCCGCCCATGAAGAAGACGGGCGTTATACGAGAGGGGTTTCATTATTCACTATAAAACTGGATAAGAATAATCTGGGGGTTTTATTGCGCCGCACGCTGGACTACAGTTTCCCCAATCAAACCGCTGAAGTTTACGTGGCGGATGCGTCTCCTGGGGAAAGCCCCGATTCGGCCAGGTGGGATGCTGCCGGCGTCTGGTATCTGGCCGGGTCGAATACCTGTTTATATTCTGACCCGAAAGGGGAGCTAGCCCCGCGCCAGTTAAAAGTCCAAACTTCGGACCGTCGTTTCCGCGATGATGAATTCCTGTTGCCAGCCAGATTGACGAAAAACCGCTCTGCCATACAAATTCGCATAAAGTTTGTTCCGGATCACCAGGATTTGTATCCGGGACAGGCTTTCCCAAAACAAAGTGCATGGAGTGAGCTCCGTTATACCGTATACAGCTATGTATTACCGGATTTCCGGGTAAAAAAATAATTTTATTTATTCGGGTTCCCCATTGCCGCCTTTCTTCCGTAAAATAAATTCCGGATGAACTGTGATTTTCAGGAACCTCCTGCGAATCATATATAAAAGGAATATTATTACAGCTTAATGGGCACTCAACAGGCAGGGGAAAATTTCCTAAAACTCATTCAGGATAATAAGGGCATCATCGTCAGGATTTGCAATTCCTACTGCGCCAAAAAGAACGACCGGGAAGATCTGGCACAGGAGATTACGATTCAGTTATGGAAGGCCGGCGATCATTATGACCCCAACCAGAAATTTTCCACCTGGATGTATCGCGTTGCTCTTAACGTAGCGATTTCCTTTTACCGGAAAACAAAAACGGCCATTTCTCCCATGCCGCTTGATGAAGGATGCCATGAGTTGGAAGATAAGAGCGAAGCGGCGGATGAAACGGACGGGAACATCAACCTCCTGCAGCGGTTCATTAATGAACTCGGAGAACTTGACAGAGCGTTGATGATCCTGTTCCTGGAAGAAAAAACCTATGCGGAGATGGCCGAAATACTGGGTATTTCTGAAACCAATGTAGCGACGAAAATCAGTCGGACGAAAAAAAAGATAAAACAAAAGTTTTCTGAATTAAATAAATGATCATGGAAGACGATGACTTAAAAAATATCTGGCACGAATATGACCGGAGGATTGAGGAAGCGAAATTGCTGAATCTCCAATCCTGGGCATTGAACTTTCGGTGGTTTCAGGACTCACGAATTCAAAAGGCCAGGTCGAAACTGGGTGCCGCAGTCAGGTTTAAGCTCTTTGCGGTGCTGCTGGGTGTGGTCTGGATATTCTTCCTTGGCGTTTTAGTCTACGGTAATCAGTTAAAAAACCTGTATTTCACGATCTCCCTCGGCATGATTATCCTTTTTAATGTTATTGCCATTGTCGTTTATATAAAACATATTATTCTTATCCGGAAGATAGACTATAGTGAGAGCATTACGGATACGCAGAAACGGCTGGCGAATCTGCAATTGTCAACCTTTTGGATTTCGCGCATACTCTGGTTGCAAATGCCGTTTTATTGCACCTGGTTCTGGAATAGCAGCCTGATTGATTTCAGTTCGTTAAGGTTCTGGCTGATCACTTTTCCAATCACCTTATTTTTTATTCTGCTGACCATTTATCTTTACCGTAACATCAATATCCGGAACATCGATAAGTGGTGGGTGAAAAGACTGATGATGTCAGGACCTGAGTATAAATCGTTAGTGGAGGCAAAAAAATTTGTTGCCGAAATAGATGAATTTAAAAAGGATCTGCTGTTGAATAAGGAATTTCAAAATATGTGAAACGTTCCGACGTGCGAATCATTTCCCAGGCGGATTATTTTGTTGATGTCAACGAAATAGCATGAATCAAAAGGATATTCTGTATAAGGAATGTGCGCCGGTAAAAAAAAGATCATTTTCCCCCTTCCCTCCAAAAACCAATGTGGTGGGACGTTCGGGTGTTCTAATCAGCCGTGTTTGTTTGCCTGAGGAATCAAAAACATAGATTTGTCCGTCAGCGATATACACATTGCCATCCAGATCGGTTGCAGTGGAGAATTCTCCCTTCTCGGCGAAGTACCGGAGGTTCGAAACATTTCCCGACATATCTGCGTCCAGTTTCACGGTTCGCTTATCGTATTCATCGGATATATACAACGGTTTCCCGGGAAAAGCAGTGGCCAGACTGGCAGCACGGGCCAGATCGTATACAACCGGAATAATGGTTATGCCATCGGGAGCTACAAAACAGGAATCCGCTTTGGCCACAACAACCTGATTAAAGTCGTGCGAATCCCGCCAGCGGTGGGCCGGATAGAGGGCTTTAAAGACTCCTTGTGCGCTGCTCATCTTTTTCTTTTCCAGCAATTGAATGGTTTCGTCGGGATTTTCCGGATCGATGGAATAGATCAGCGTGCCGAATCCGGAATTCCCCCAGGCGCTGAATGAAGTACCGGCCGCATCCGGAGGGTTGGTATATACTTCCGGTTTCCCATTCATCAGGTACCCGGGTTTCGGAACATATTTAAAAACAACCAACAGCTGATCTTTTGTATCGCAGGCGAGGGATAATGGCTCCCAGTGATAATCGGCGACCAGCGTAGTGATCTGGGTTTGGGCCGACCATTTGTAAATGCGCCGCAGCCGGGAATCGCAGAAATAAATATTTCCTTTGCTGTCGCTGCAGATTCCTTCCGCCATTTCGAACCCGGTTGCCAGTCTTTCCACTCCGTTGTGATCTCTACTGTTTTCCTGCTCTTTCGTTGTTGCGCCGCCAATATATAAACGGTTAAATTCCCAGGGACGCACTTCTGTATTGCTGTTGACATCATATAGCGGTACGCTGGTCGTGTATTTTATCTGACTGTAATTATGTACATTCAGAAATTCAATGTTCGAAGAACCGAAGTTCCGGATCGAATATGGCCAGGGTTTAATGATCCGGATCACGCGGAACATATAGAGGTTGGCGAACACCATATCCTTACAATCTTCCAGTTCCATCGGCTGGCATTCCGTTCCTTCCCGGCTTTCTTCTTCCAGTTGCAGCGCATAGACCTTCCAGTTGGCTACGTTATTAAACCGGATTTCATTGCGTACATGGTGTTCCACAGAAAGCGCATAAATGTGACCGGTAGTTGATGTGTTGGAAACGTAAACACCGCCCGAAGCAAAGGTATTAGCTGTCCAGATATCTTTGAACACACCCCCGCCGTCATTGGTAATCCAGAGACTCCAGTACTGCGTATCCCAGGCGGGATCAACACCGTTTCCCCGGTAATTCCTTTGCGGCTCCTGCTGTGGCTGTTGCCAAATGCGTTCCATGCTGCCGTGGCCGCCGATGAATTTCACGTCATTCATATAAGAACCGGCTCCCGCCATCCATTTGCAGGCGACGGCTCGGGGGTTATCTGCATTGGTTGAAAGACCTATTCCGCTCAGGATATTTATGCCGCCCCGGGAAGATTCGAGAAGGGGAACGGGGCCGCCGAAGCTGCCGAATGCTTCGGTGTTATTTGCAAGGATGAACTGGGTGCCGACAGGGGTTAATCCGATCAGTGCCGTATTGGGTTTCAGTTTGATTGTTTTACTTGTCCGGTACCATCCCTGCGGAACGTAAATATTCGGGTACCGGTCAATGGCGTCCTGAATGGCCCGGGTATCATCGGTAATGCCATCACCGGTGGCGCCCAGTGATTTCAGGTTGATCCAGGATTTCATGGCGGGCAATTCGGGAATATCCGTTTTTACCGGAACGGGAAATTCTTGTAGCGCAGTGATTTCGGCAAGGGTATTGATGGCGGGATCAGCCTGGAGACTGTCCAGCTGAAGGCCATGCAGATAATTTTTCACCTGGTAAACCGGTCCGGGTGCCGGAACGGATTTGCCGCCGGTCCGATAACTGATGAACAGCGGCACATTCCGGCAATTAATGTTTCGCAGGCTGATCTGGTTTCCGGCATTTTCTCCAATGCTCATGGTAATGGCGGCTTCCGAAATATTTTCGAACCGGCAATCCTCCATGAATAATTTTTCAGCATAGTTGGGATTGACCTCAATCACGCGCGGACAGTTCTTTGCCTGCAAACGCACAATGGTCAGTCCCGCTTCCTGCGTACGAATGGCCGCTTTACGCTGGCCTTCAAAATAAGTATCAACCATCATGAACTGCCAACCGGGGGACGGCTTGGTTGTATAAATGCCGTATTCACCCCCAAAAAAACGGGTGTCTTCCATTTCATTTCCCACGTCAAAAAGCCCGGCCTTTCCGTTGCCGGCATGAATATCCACATGCGATATAAAACTGTGCTGGGCAAAATGCGCCCGGAGGGCTACGGCAAATGGATTTCCATCCATGATGGTCAGGTTGATATTCGACAAAGCACTGTAGAAGGTTCCGGCGCCTGCATCGTTGACCGGTTCGCCGGGGCTCACCACACTGCTGGTAAACCAGAACATATATTTTGCCTTACCCTTATCATTGGAGTCGGGTTGCTGGAACCCGGGGGAATTTTTTGCCAGCATAATTTCCGGTCGGGTAATGCCATACCCGATAACACGTACTGCCCGGGGAATATAGATGGTCTTGCTGATCAGGTATTTGCCGGAAGGGATGAAAAGAATTCCGAAATTGTGCTGGGTCTTTACCTGATTAATGGCATCCTGTAAAACATCGGAAACGTCTGTTTTCCCATCGGCTTTTACCCGGAAATGGTCGGGCGAAAAATAAACTGCTTCATCATCTTCGGGTTTTTCAGGGTAAAAGGAATGACTTTCCGGGGTTATCCTCCCGGTTCTTTTTTGTGCGTTCGTTTCTGCGCCAATGAGTAATAAAAGGATGAAGAGGAAAGTGCAGGATCTCATGAAGCCGTTTATTTGGAATGTGGAACAAATTACAAAACTTTGGGCGATGGGGCCGGCGCGAAGCTGAAAACTGGCACGATATTTTGAGTGTTTCAGGTGGAAGTTTCTTAACGGGGTGGTCTCGTAAAACAGACCTGAGAACAAACCCAAAACACCTGATCTGGATAATGCCAGCGTAGGGAATAAGGAAACATCTGAGGCTCCGGCGAAAACCGGGGCTTTTTTTATTGTGACGCTTTGTACACATTTATTCTGTTACATTGGGAAAATGACGCTGATTCCTGTACATTTAATCTCATAAAATTGGAATCATGAAAATCCTCTCTTTCAGAGCTACTGCTTTTTTTGCTGCTATGCTGTTGCTGGTTGTAAGCGGCCATTCGCAAACGGCCTGGACAAAAGCAAAGGCTGTGCAATGGATGAAGGCAGGCGACTGGAAAAATGGGCTTCAGGTAAAGCCACATGCTTCTATTAATCCATTGGAATTTGCAGAACAGTATAACAAAAACAAGGAGGTTTGGGATAAGGCATTTGCCTTTTTAAACCGGAAGGACCTGGATACCCTGGCCCCGGGCAATTATCCGCTGGATGGAAAGAAAGTCTATGCCATCGTCAGCACCTATGATTCAAAGGATATGGATAAAACGAAGTGGGAGTCCCACCGTAAATATATTGACCTGCAATATGTGATCAGCGGTAAAGAAAAAATAGGCGTCGCTCCGGTTTCCCAGGCCAAAGTGACCGAGGCCTATGACGAAGCAAAAGATATTGCCCATTACGAATCGGCAGGAAAATATTATGTTGCAGAACCGGGTACTTTCTTCCTTTTCTTTCCGCAGGAAACACACCGGCCGGGTATTAAAGTGGACTCCGGTGTTCCTGTGCGGAAACTGGTGATCAAAATCAGCGTTGCTGATTAAGGAAATTTTACGGAAGTACCAGTTGACTGTACAGGCGGTCGAGCGTTTCCCGGGCATCTACGCATAAACCCGGATGGACCTGGGAGGTTTGCACAATCGTGCTCCGTTTTGCCGTAAGCCAGCGAAACCGGGAAGCAATATCCAACTGGCCGATGGGACCCGAATCTTTTTCTCCGCTGCTGATTTTTTCCAGCGCCAGCAAATGTTCTTTCAGTTCATCCAGGTTGATCAGGGCGCAGAATGCCTGCAGCCGGTTTTCATTCAGGCTGAACCTCGCCTGCAAAAACTGCTGGTCCCTGCAATACAGTATAATACCGACGTTGAGAAATTCTTCGCGTTCAACCCGCGGCACAACGCGGATCACGGCATACTCAAACAAGTGATTTTCTGGCATGTTGTGCAGCTTTTACAAAAATTTCCGAGTTGGCGATCCGCAGATTCAAAAAATCAGCATAGACCTTTCTTTGTGCGGTTACGGATCCTTCCTGCAGATCGGCCCTGAGCCAGTCGTCCGGAATTAAAGATACAATGGATTCAATGAGGCCCGGACGGAGTATGGAACGAAAAGCCTGATCCGCGTTTTCGAGTAAGGATGCCTGAGGCAATAACACATGATCGCTCACCTGAAGGAAAGGACGGGTGGCCTGTTCCTCCCAATTGTCCCAACTGTGGTGAAAATAGAGCGAAGCGCCATGGTCAATTAACCATAGTTCATTATTCCAGATCAGCATGTTGGTATTTTTTGCGGTACGGTCAACGTTGGTGAGCAGGCAATCCAGCCAAACAATCTGTGAGGCTGGTTCAGGACCAATGGTTGTTACCGCCGGATCATAGGAAATGGCGCGGGAAAGATAGTGGACTGCGAGATTGAGGCCGACGCTGGCTTTCAGCAGGTCCTGTATTTCCTCATCCGGTTCCGTACGTCCGAATGCTGTATCCAGATTGGCAAAAACCATTTCCGGCACTTTCAAACCGAGCGCCCGGGCAATTTCTCCGCCAAGCAGGTCTGCGATCAGGGCTTTGACGCCCTGTCCTGCTCCCCGGAATTTGAGTACATACAAAAAGCCATCATCTGCTTCGGCAATTGCCGGCAGGGAGCCTCCCTCCCGCAGGGGCGTGACATAGCGGGTTACATTTACTGTTCTGAGCGAAGGGATTTCAGACTGCATGGAGGGTTTCAAAATTATATGGATCCGGAATAAAATTAAGGTTTATTGGCTCCCCGTTTCCTATATTCGAAAACTGCCGTGCCGAAGCCCGGGTCAATTCCCGGGCAGCTGTGGATACCTGACTCAGGAACTATTTCTGATTTTGTAGAATTTATACGCAGTCTTACATTTGCAAGCACTGCAGTTACGGGATGTAGCGCAGCCCGGTAGCGCACTACGTTCGGGACGTAGGGGCCGCAGGTTCGAATCCTGTCATCCCGACAATTTTTTGTAAACGCTAAAGCCCGCTCTGAAAGCGGGTTTTTTCGATTCGAAAGGCATACCAATTTTCGATATTTTTTTTTCAACATTGATTTTCGATGCAAACTGGCTCGAATATTATCGGGTAGAATCTTTTCAAAAGTCTTTTTTAAGGAAAATGACACTTGCTGAAGAAGTAAGATCATCTGATAAGCTCATTCATCATTCACAGCATTTGAGAAGGTAGTTTTTCTTTATCGTGAAATTCAAAGGCGACTTTCCAGGGGGTAATATTGAGGGGTGGAACAGTTGCTGATAGAAGAGCATTGGCAGCGTCATGAATCCGCTGAATAATTTTAATCTTAAAAACTGCTAAAAAAACCAAGCCTATAAAGGTCATTGCCGCCCGGCGTTGCAAAATTCAGCCAGTTTTGAAAAGCGACCAGGGGAGTACAGGGCCCATAGGTAATGATCTTAATTTTTCTTCGTAGTGATTCTTTCCTCAGCATCTCTAAAACCTCCTGCAGGATTTCGCCTCTGAAGGGGGTAAACATGAAAAATACGGTTCCTTCGGAATAGTCTGCTTTCCGCGCATCAGCATTTATAAATGTCACATTGGATAAACTGAGGTTTGCAGCGCAATCCCCCGCATAATCGCAAAAAGCCGGTTCGAATTCTATCCCCCTGGCTGTGATTCCGGCGAGAAGGTTTATCAGGATCGTTACCTGGCCCAGGCCGGAACCCAAATCAACAAAAACATCTTCTTTTGTGAAATGAGATCTCTCAGCAAGCTCAAAAACGATCCTGGCCGGCGTTTTTTGATAGTATACCATTTCCGGTTCTAAATTTTTAGTCGGCTCCGGTACGGTCTGAAAGAGGGTTAACCCATTGATAAAGATATCAAGGTTATCATAACCTGGTTCTTCCTGCTGTTGGTTATCGTCTACATTAAAATCGACGTACTCATTAATCAGCTTTTTGAATTCTTTTCCGGAATATCCCCCTGTTCGGATATTTGCCTGAAGTCTTTGAAATAGCCTGATATCAATTTCTTCCAGTTCAGACTTTACTTTTTCGGCACGATATTTAAGCAGGATCAGCTCGTTCGGATGTGCCGTTTTTCCCAGGAGTTCCTCAATCTGATCAATGATATGGAAGCTGATGAAATCTATAACTTCAATGCGCTGATCAAAATTTTTCTCTTCAAATAGTGCAGAAGTTTTCTCTATTTCCCCGATATAGGATTGTATTTCAGAAATGCCCTTTTCTGCCGGGGACTCGCAATTGGTCGACATCACGAAATATTACAGCTTTTTCTTTCCTGCGTTTCAGGCCGGTTAATGATAATTACAGGCCTGGGTTGTCCTAATAAAAATACCATCAAATATTTTACTAATTAATCTTTCTTCTTTTTTTTATTTGTTTTTTGCAAATTCATTTTCACCCGGTATTTCACGATTTTACTGATCAGGGCCAGGGGAAGCGGCTTGTCGAATGGAAATCTTATCGTTCCTTTTGATCCTTCATAAGCCGACAGCTCCTTTTTGAACGCCTCGATTCCCCCCGGGGCCGGATAAAATCCGATATGGTTTTTGAAAGCGGCGAAATGCACCAGGTTCCCATTCAGGGTAAAAGTCGGAATGGCATATTTAATGGCTTCCTGCGCCGCCGGGGCGGCTTTCCGGATGGTTGCCCGCATTTCTTCCAGCAACTGCTGAATGGGCGCGGGGAAACCTGCGATATATTCATCTATGTTTCCGGCAGCGACACTTTTCATTGCCATAGCATTCGTTTTAGGGATTCATCATACAAATCTACTATTCTGCTTTCTGAGCAAAGCTGTATGAAAACGACATAAAGAGGGGCAGAATGCGGCAAAGCAGCTAAAGTATTAGTATTTTTATACAAATACGGTTCAAATGGTTAAAACAGGGCAGAAGAAATCCATTAAGTACGAAGACAAATCAGAAGGCCAGCCGGCGCTTCTTCCCATTTTTGCAGAACTCAAACGAATGCTTTCCGGATATGTGAAAGGAAATTATATTGTTCGAGCCGATGGTCCGGGAAACTATTCCATCTATTACAACAAGGAAGTGAGTATTGGCCGGAAAAAGTTTCCCGAACTCGCCTTTGCCACCATCCTCGTGCAAAAGGGCTATGTTGGTTTTTATTTTTTCCCGGTTTACACAAATCCGCATCTGAAGGATGATATTCCGGAAAGACTGATGAAATGTTTGCAGGGCAAAACCTGTTTCTATATTAAAAAGGGCGATCAGCTTTTAATGAAAGCCATTGAAAAGGCACTGGAAACCGGTTATGCATTTTATAAGTCGAAAGGCTGGAAATAAACAGCCCCCTCATCTAAAAAATCACCCACAATCAAAGGGTTAAAAAACGATTTCGATACGGCAAATAACTGTACGAATCTTTCGGACAATAAATTATATTTGTATTCAGAATTTTTACAAGTTCATGCCTTCCATCTCAATCACAAAATTATACGACCTGCTTGCGATAAAAATGGGTAAGGAAACGGCAGAAAACCTCACGTCTTATATTGAAGGAAGAATAAAAAGCGAATTTGACGACAGATCCCAGATGCTGGCGACGAAAACTGATATTGCCGTCGCAAAAACTGAAATGATTAAATGGATGTTCATATTCTGGATCGGGCAGATTGGCGCTACTTTCGGGTTTATCTTACTCTTTCTGAAAAAATAATCTGCTTCCAACAACAGTAATCCTTCCGCCGGGAGAATTGCCGGGAGCGAACTATATCACTCGTATTCCCGCCTTTACATAAGGCTCCAGCAACGGATCGTCCGGAGATAATTCTGTGATAAGCGTATCGATTTTTTTTGCGTCGCAGATCTGGATCGGCTGCTGGGAATTTATTTTTTCAGAGATGGTTAAACAGACAAAACGGCGTGCCGACTCAATCATCGCTTTTTTGATCTGAACCACTTCCCATTCATTGTCCGATACACCGGTATCCAGGTTGATCGCATTGATTCCCAGGAAACAGATATCGGCCTTGATATCCCGGATCCTGGAAATGGCTTCCGATCCCACCGTGATCATGGAACTCTTGGATATCTTATCCCCGATGGCAATCACTTCAATATTCGGATGCCGGATATACTGGGAGAGCGCAGGAATACTTCCGGAAATAAAAGTAGCATGCAGGGCCGCGGGAAGCGCTTTGGCAAATTCCAGTATAGTGGTCCCTCCGCTGGTCAATACAAACATGCCACTTTTTACGAGTGAAACCGCTTTCTGGGCAATAATCTTTTTCTGGGAGAAAGCATAAACCTCTCTTTGGGAATGGATGCCATTATGGAAAGAAGGAGACAAAGCGCCGCCATGCACTTTAATGATCTTTCCTTCATCCGAGAGATGCTGAAGATCCCTTCGAATGGTATCGTAGGATACATTTATCTGCTGACTCAAATCTGTTATCAGCACTTTATTGTGCAGATCTACCTCGTGGAGAATAAAAGCCAGCCTCTCCATTTTAAGCATTTGATGGCCGTGTTTGAAATCAAACATATTTAAAAGAAGTTAGATTCTGCTGAAAAGAGTTTCCACCATTTAATAGTTGCCATAAAATTGCAAAAAGTTGCATGGTTGTTAAATTTATTAACTAAAATCTCCCGGTATGTTTATTAATTAATTGATAATCAATTAAATATTAAAATCACTTCCATGCGTTTTTACTCTTAAATATGCAATAAAACATCAGCAAAATAATTTAAATCATTCAATTTATTTTTTTTTGATACTGAAAAACAGCTATATATTTGGTTTTATGCTTTTTTTTGCAATTAATTGCAATTTATAGAATGGAGACTGCCCGTTCAAAACATCGAAAATGACCATACAAAAATTAACTGTTTTCCTCCGTGTTTATCTTATTCCAACCTGCAAAATCAATTTTATGATTGTAACTAAACGACTAACGCTTTTTTTGTCCTGCCTGCTTTTCTGCCTGGCGTCTTTCGCCCAGGAAAAAACGATTACCGGGAACGTTTCCGCTTTTGATGATAACACATCTCTGGCCGGAGTTTCCGTAACGCTTAAGGGAACAGCGCAGGCCACCCTTACCGACAGTAGCGGGAATTTTACCATTCAGGCAGCACCCGGTCAGACCCTGCAGTTTTCCTATGTTGGATACGCAAATAAGGAGCTGGTGGTTGGAAAATCAAACCAGCTTTCCGTTTTACTCAATTCCAGCGGGTCCAATAAACTGGAGGATGTGGTGGTAGTGGGTTATGGTACCCAGAAAAGAGAAAACCTGACTGGCGCGGTTACCACCGTAAATGTGGCGAGAACCTTCTCAAGTAAACCCATGAATGACCCCGCCAAAGCCTTGCAAGGCGTTGTACCGGGACTGACCATTTTATATGGTAACGGCGGACTTACCGCCGGCGCTACAATCAATATCCGCGGAATCGGTTCCCTCAACGGCTCAGGCCGGCCGTTGATTCTGGTGGACAATGTGCAGACAGACGATCTGTCCATTCTCAACCCGAACGATATCGAGAGCATCTCCGTTTTGAAAGATGCTGCGTCGGCCTCTATCTACGGAGCGAGAGCCGCTTTTGGCGTGGTATTGATAAAGACTAAAAGCGGAAGAAGAAATCAAAAAGCCACCGTTAGTTACAACAACTATTTCTCCTGGAATACGCCTACCATATTACCTGATTTTTCTGATCCCGTACCGGAATTGCAGGCGCTGAACGATGCAGGCGTGCGTTCGGGAACTTCCGATCCGGAAACCTTTGGAATGAATATGGTGAAATTAAGAGCCGGCATTCTGAACTGGGAAAATACCTATGCGAAAACAAATACGGGTCATGAGATGATCAAGGGGCAGGACTGGGATATCGATGCGGACGATGGTAAAGCCTATTTTTTCAGGGTCTGGGATCCGAAAAAGGAACTGCTGAACAAATACACTTCTTCCCAGCAGCATAATATCAGCGTGCAGGGCGGCAGTGAGAACCTGTCTTATTATTTATCCGGTGGATACAGTAATGACGGGGGTATCATCAAGATGAACCCGGATGGGGTGAAGAAATACAATATCACCGCAGGGTTGAATTCCACAGTTAACAAATGGCTCGACCTCCGCGCCAAAACTATTTATCGCAATTTCCGCTACGATTACCCCTATCAATACCAGGACTATTGGTATTATTTCTGGCGCTGGGGCTCTTATTTTCCATACGGAACCTACCAGGATAAGTATTTCCGCGTGAACTCCGCTTACTTAGATCAGGCCAGCAAGGCCAATGTCACAGATAATTATCAGCGCGCAGATTTCGGCGCCACCATAACAGTAAATCCGCATTTTAATATCCGGGCAGATTACACCATCACGCGGGATAATTCTTTGCGTCATGAAGCGGGAGGACAGGTTCTTGCCTGGGATTTCTGGTCTGCCGGACCCCTGCAGCTTGCGAATATTGCATCTTCCTCTTCCGACCAGGTAACCTATACCTCCGGCCGGCTGCTCGTGAATACCTTCAATGCTTACGGAACCTACCAGAATACATTTGCCGGCGCGCATAATGTAAAAGTGATTGCCGGTGTCAATTCCGAAGAGGATGAAAATATAAATTTCTTTGCATCCCGGAAAGGATTGCTGGATCCGAGTCAGGCCGAACTGGGACTCACATACGGGGCGCCGAATGACGGTGCGAGCGGATCGGGAGTTCCCCTGGGCTGGAGTGGTGCAGGACACGGCAAACAGGCGTTCGCGGGTTATTTTGGAAGGATCAACTATGATTATAAAGGAAGATATTTACTGGAATTAAATGGCCGTTACGACGGATCGTCCGCATTTCCACCACAGGATCGCTGGGCATTTTTCCCCTCTGCTTCCATTGGTTACCGCATCAGCGAAGAAAAATATATGGATTTCAGCAAGAAGGTTTTATCAGACCTCAAGATTCGGGCCTCCTATGGAACGCTCGGTAATCAGGATGTTGGAGGTAACTGGTACCTGCGGCAAATGGGCAGCGGACAGGCCAGCTGGATCGATAACACCGGTGTCTATTCCCAATATATTTCTCAACCCATCTCCGTTGCCAATTCTCTTAAATGGGAGAAAGTTTCTACCAAAGATATCGGGTTAGATGCTCAATTGTTTGACAACCATATTGGGATAACCTTCGACTGGTATGAAAGGAATACCGAAGGGATGATCCAGCCTACCAGTGTGCCTTCCACTTTCGGAACCGGTGGCCCGCGAATTAATGCCGGTAATTTCCGGAACCGCGGTTACGAAATCACGGTAGATGCTAATTATGCCATCGGCAGGGATCTGTTCGTTTATGGATCCATCGGGTTTAACGATGGTAAAACGGTTTTCACCAAATGGGATAACCCAAATGAATCCATATCCACTGCCTTTAACTATATCGGCAAAACCTATGGAGAGATCTGGGGTTTTGAAACGGCAGGCTATTTTGCCGACGCAGCGGATGTAACCAAATCTGCCGATCAGACCAAATTGCAGGGCGGTAATTTTGTTTACGGGCCAGGTGATATTAAATACAAGGACCTGAACGGAGATGGAAAAATAGACGGTGGTAGTATGACCCTTGGCGATCACGGCGATTTAAAAGTTATCGGCAATACCCAGCCCAGGTATCAGTATAATGCAAGAGTAGGAGCAAGCTGGAAAAATTTTGACGTTGATGTTTTCCTGCAGGGTGTGGGAAAACGGCAGTTCTGGGGAACAGGAAACATCGCGCTGCCCATGTGGCAAAGCCTCGATATTCTTTATAAGAACCAACTGGATTACTGGACACCGACTAATACCAATGCCAGGTATCCCGTGCCATTCCCGAACAATCAGTCCGGAAAAATTGGTGGCCTGATGGCTGGAGGCAATAATTTCTATCCTCAGTCCAAATACCTCCTGAACCTGGCCTATTGCCGGCTGAAGAATGTTACGATCGGATATACTTTACCGGGCAGCATCCTGAGTAAGTATAATATTAAAAAGTTCAGGATTTATCTGACTGGAGAAAACCTGGCAGAAATATCGAATGTAGGAGCGCCGATCGACCCGGAGATCACGGACGGTTATCTCGGCTTTATCGGCCGTACATTCCCCTTCATGAGATCTTATGCATTTGGGGTTCAGCTATCCTTTCAATAATCAATTTATTCAAGTATAATTTTCCAGCCATGAAACTAAAGAATATTTATTACCTCCTGATGCTGACGATGCTGATTGTTACAGGAGCCGGTTGTAAAAAGTTTGTAGACGTTTCCAATCCGGACACCCTCACAGATCCTTCCTTCTGGAAGAACGAGAACAGTGTCCGCTCGTATAACTGGGAATTCTATAACATGTTTGTAGGATTTGGCAATGGTACCAGCACCAGCGGGGATTTTTATTTCTCAGCCTTTACAGACGACCAGTGTTCATCTACCTTTCCGCAGTTTCCGCAAACCACGGCTTCCTCCAATGGCAGCTGGTCTTTTGGATATATCAGAAAGGCCAATATTATGCTCGAGCGCATTGACGGGGTGGCTATGCCTGACGAAGCAAAAAACCACTGGAAGGGGATTGCGCATTTTTTCCGGGCTCTGCAATATTATCGCCTGGTACAGACATTTGGCGGCGTGCCCTGGTTTTCGCATTCCATGGATATATCGGATTCCACCGAAATTTATAAACCACGCGATTCTCACCAACTGGTCATGGACAGTGTGCTGGCCGATTTGAATTTCGCCGTTGCTAATATCCGGGACGCGGATCTGCCGAATACAGTAGATAAAGATGTGGCACTGGCTTTAAAGGCAAGGATTTGTTTATATGAAGGCACCTACCGGAAGTATCATACGGAACTCGGCATGCCGGATGCGGACAAATTTCTCCTGGAAGCCAAAGATGCGGCCGCAACCATCATGGGAGAACCCTACAGCCTGAACCCAAATTATCTGGCGGCCTACAATTCGGACGATCTTTCTAAAGATCAGGGCGAAATTCTTTTGTATAAAAGATATGATGCCGGATTATTAATGCATTCCACGATCGCCTATATGTATAGCAGTACCGTGCTGAATGGCCTCACAAAATCCGCCGTAGATGATTATTTATGCTCGGATGGGAAGCCGATTTCCATTTCTGCTGAGTACCAGGGAGACGATGGCATCGCGAATGTGGTCGCCAATCGCGATAAACGGTTGTTGTATACGATCGACAGCACCCAGCTCTACTATAAGGGTCATGTAATAAACACATTCACTTCCAGTACGGGATACAGACCCACAAAATTCCTGAAGGATACAGCCACTTTAAAGACCATTCCAACAGGGATCAATACGAACGTAACAGACGCTCCCCTGTTCTGGCTGGCGGAGATCTACCTGATCTATGCCGAATCCGCGGCTGAGCTCGACGACATGGGAAAATATACGATGACACAGGAAGATCTGGATAATACCATCAACAAATTAAGGGCCAGGGGTGGAGTCGCTCCCATGATCCTGGCTGGCCACCAGGACCCGGGTTATACGGACGCGGATAAGGATCCGGACGTTCCTTCCCTGATCTGGGAGATCCGCAGGGAAAGACGCACCGAATTAATGATGGATGGCTTTCGCCTGGATGACCTGATGCGCTGGAAAAAGGGAACTTACATGGATTCCAACCTGAATCCGGATTCATTCCTCGGAGCAAAAGTTCCGGACAACGGATCGGTGAGAAGAAATGCAGCAGGCTATATTCAACCGTATACGACGGCACAACAACGCGTGTTCACGGATCCGAAGAATTATTTATCCGCTGTTCCGACAAGCCAGATCCTTCTTTATCCACCGGATATACAGGCAACAATGCAAAATCCGGGTTGGTAATGCATGGGTTTCTATGGTAAGCAGGAGGTCTCCGGATTTCCTGCTTTATTTTTACATTATAGCTGTATGCTCATGAACAAAACGTTCCGGTTACTTTTATTCCTGCTGATCAGTTCACCCGTATTCAGCCAGACGGAATTTAAATTTGCCCATGTTTCCGACACGCATATCGGATCCAACCACGCGGACGAGGATTTGAGAAGAACCGTCGCCAGCATCAATTCGGATTCCACACTGAAATTTGTGATCATCACCGGGGATGTTACAGATTTTGGCACCGATGCGGAGTTTCATCTGGCTAAACAAATCCTGGACAGCCTGAATAAACCCTGGCATATTATTCCCGGCAATCACGATGCAAACTGGTCTGAAAGCGGCACCAACAGCTTTAAAAAGATCTTCGGTTCGGAAACGACGGACTTTTCCTATGGAGGATACCGTTTCCTGGGAACCGTTTGCGGTCCGAATATGCGGATGAGCCCGGGACAGGTTTCGCGCGAGAATATTGTCTGGCTCGATTCAACCCTGGAAAATATGCCCGATAAAAATCAGCCGGTGATCTTTTTAAACCATTATCCGATCGACAGTTCCTTGAACAACTGGTTTGAAGTTATCGATCTGCTGAAAAAAAGAAATACGCAGCTCATCCTTTGCGGGCATGGGCATCATAATCACGTGCTGGATTTTGAAGGAATTCCCGGCATTATGGGCAGGTCGAACCTGCGGGCGAAAAAACCTGTGGGCGGTTACAATATCGTTACTATGAAGAACGGGACTGTTACCTATGCGGAATGCGATCCTCTTACGGGTGAAGAAAAAGTGTGGGCTTCGGCAAAATTATTCAAACACGATTTTGCCGCCGATACAACGCATTATTTCCGGCCATCCTATGCAGTTAACCAGACTTATCAAAAAGTGAAAACTGCCTGGCAGTTCCGCGACAACAGCGATATCGGATCTGGACCGGCGCTGGCCAAAAAAATGATTTTTGCGAGCAATTCCGGTGGCGACGTGTACGCCCTGGACCTGCGAACCGGGAAAAAGATCTGGTCCTTTTCCACAAAAGGAAAAATATATTCCACGCCGGCTGTAGAAAAAAAATTGGTAGTGGTTGCTTCGACGGACGGAAATATTTATTGTCTGACAGCGGCTGCCGGATCCCTGGTCTGGAACTATGAAACAGATCATCCGGTTGTCGCAAATCCCCTGATCAGGAATAACACGGTTTTCATCGGCGCCGGCGATGGCCATTTCAGGGCCATCGATCTGCAAACCGGGAAACTGAAATGGGATTTCGATGGGGTGAAAGGATTTGTAGTAACCAAACCTTTATTTTATAAAGGGAATATTTATTTTGGCAGTTGGGGAACAGAATTTTACGCGCTTAACAGCCAGACAGGAGCCCTGGTCTGGAAATGGAATAACGGTTCCCCTAACCGCATGTACTCGCCCGCCGCCTGTTTTCCGGTAGCCTGCAATAACCGGGTATTTGTCGTTGCACCCGACCGGTATATGACTGTATTTGATGCGGCAACGGGAAAAGTGATCTGGAGAAAAAGAGATCCGGCAAACCGGGTCCGGGAATCCATGGGCCTCTCGGCGGATCACCAACTGGTTTATGCAAAAACAATGGACGGCGCGCTGATCGGCATATCCACGAAAGCAGACAGTATGCAGATCGACCTGAAGTCAGCTCCGGGATTGTATTATGAAATTGCGCCAACGGCTGTCACAGAATATAAAAAAACGATCTATGTTCCTTCGAATTCCGGACTGGTCATTGCCCTGAACCGCGATGGCTCCGTATTATGGAAGCATAAGATTTCCAATGCGCTGATAACGGGTATTGTGCCGGTTGCGAAAAATGAAGTGATTGTTACGACTATGGATGGGAAGGTTACCTGTCTTCAGTATATACCGTAATTTGGCCTGCGCAAGACGGGCTGCGTTTTATCTGGTACGGCATATATCTTCAAAAAATCGAACCATGAAATTATTTTTAAGGGGAATCTTTTTTCTGCTGGCGATTCTTGTTATTCATACCCCAAATGCTTTCTCCCAGTTTAAGACGGATAGAAAGCTCGAAACCCGGCTCAAAACACTGATTGACTCTTTTCACGGAACCGCGGGAATCTATGTGCGCAATCTGAAAACCGGAAAAGAAGTTGCGATCCATGCGGATACGATATTTCCGACGGCCAGCATTATCAAATTACCGATCCTGGTCGGCATTTTCAATAAAATTCAGCAGGGGGCATTTACCTATCACCAGTCCATGGTTTACCGCGATTCCGCAGCCCGCGGAGGCTCCGGCCTGATGCAATATTTTAAGGACAGCACAGAACTGGACTTAAGAACAGCCATCACACTAATGATCACCCACAGTGACAATACTGCGGCAGTCTGGTGCGAAAAACTGGCTGGTGGGGGAGTTGCCATCAACAGCTGGCTCGCGGATCATGGCTTCTCGTTTACGCGGGTTAATTCCAGAACGGCCGGCAGGGAAGCCGGTAATAAGCTATACGGGTGGGGTCAGACGACTCCAAGAGAAATGGCCGAATTACTGGTCATGATACGGCAGGGCGCCGCAGTGAGCCCCGCAGCCAGCGAAAGAATGTACCGGATCCTTACCCATATTTTCTGGGATGAATATGCGCTTTCGCAAATACCTCCCTATATCCAGGTGGCTTCAAAACAGGGTATGGTAGATGATTCGCGCTCCGAAGCGGTACTCGTGAACGCACCGCATGGGGATTATGTATTTTATATTGCCACGAAAAATAATAAGGACCAGCGATGGGTTCCGGATAATGAAGCCTGGTCTCTGGCGCGTAAAGTATCTGCCTTATTGTGGAATTATTTTGAGCCGCATTCGAAATGGAAACCGGCGGCCGGCACGGAGCAATATTTTCATTGAAATATTTGCTTCCGATAGATTTTAATCCTTCACCCGGTAGTATTGGCGGGGCCCTGACGTTTAGTTTCCTGGCTCTTTACTGCGTCGCGCCCGCAATCCCGTTCTTCCTGTGCCGGAGCCGGATGGTAGCGTTCCCGCTGAAATCGCTGGAGAGAAAGGTCTCATATCTTTTTTCGCCGTCACTGATAACCATCAGGGCCGTATTGGGCGGATATTTTCCCAGATTTTCGGCGAACATGCTGACCTCATTGATGTCTTTTGTGCTATCCAGTTTTACGTAAACATTAAATGCCCGCTCGCTGAGTTCCTGGTGGGCAATAACCAGGGCTCCGTTTACAAATACGGAAATACTGTCGCCATCAATCTCGGCATTGTCATAAAAACTTAACCGTACACTGTCGGAAGCGACGTCAATCAGTTTGCCCAGAATCTGCTTTCTTTTTTTATATTCCCGGTTGATCTTTACGAGATCGGGAGGGAATACCGGTCTTTCGTCGGCCAGCGGGGGAATGGATTCGTTTCGTTTTTCAACCGCTGTTGATCCCGTAGACACTTTCACTTCTTCTTTGGTTGCGGCCGATTTATTGGAAGGATCATTTTTTGACCCATTTGCGGGGCTGGTTCCGGTCTTCGGATCAGCTGTGTCTCCTCCATCTTTAATAGCAGCCAGGTCTTTCACCTCATTTGCGCCGGCGGTAGAATTTGCTGACTCCGGCTTGTTTCCTGCAATGGCGCCCGGAGCATTTGCTGCTTTTTTCGTTGCCAAAGCCGAATCAGCAACCGCGTCCATTTCGGATTCAGACCCTGCTTCCTTCCCTTTCACCAGTTCTACAGGCGGAGGCTGTGGTTTCCAGAATGACCTCGTGCTGGTCATATCCCGGAAAATACTATCCTCTACTTTTGCTTCTGCATAGAGGGTATAATTTACCCGTAGATCCGGACAGGTATAAGTGTATTTTTTGTCGCGGTAGAAATAGCCTGTGAGTTCAGTTTTTACTTTCGACACCCGCAGCGTGCCATAAAAACTGGTGATACAATCCACGCTGTTCATAGTGGAATTGGTTCTGTAGAATATAATCGGGATATCGTGAATAACGACTTTCCGGGTTTTTTTGTCGAAGGTTCCCTTCACAACGAAACTCTGGTAAACGTCTTTGAAGTAATACCCGAAAAACCCTTTTACTTTGGTTCCTTTCTGGGCAATAATGAGCTCTGTCAGGTAATTGTTCTGTATACCGGACATTTCCACATTGGCCTGTCCATACCAATATCCGGTTACGGTCTGTGCCTGACTTGTCGTAGCAAAGATCACAGTAAAAAGAACGATCAGGTTTTTCATGGGCTCTGAGTATGGGTATTCGAACTGATCTAACGCATTAATCTGGCAATCATTATACCATCTTCTGTTTATTTTACGCTTCCGGGGACAAAATGATGAAATTCCCGGTGGGTAAACTATTTCAGGTATCGTTTTATCTCCCTTTCCGTATCCCTTTGCTTTATGGATTCCCGCTTATCATGGAGTTTTTTTCCTTTTCCGAGGCCGATCTGCATTTTTACCAGGCCCTTTTCATTAAAATAAACCCGCAATGGAATAATGGTATATCCCTTATCCTTTAATCTGGCTTCCAGTTTACGCAACTCCCTGCGGTTCAGCAGCAGTTTCCGGTCGTGTACGGCGATATGGTTATTGGTGGTGCCAAAGCGGTATTCGGCAATATGCAGGTTCCGGACCCAAAGCTCATTTTTGAAAAACATACAAAAACTGTCGGCAAAGCTCAGTTTACCCTCCCTGATGGATTTCACCTCCGTACCCACAAGCACCATACCCGCGTCGTATTTTTCTTCGATCTGGTATTCATGATAGGCCGCCCTGTTCCTGATTTCCGTCATGGTTAAATAAAAAGAAGGCAAAGTTAGGGGGATCTTAATTGCTGAGCAGCGTCAGTATCGTGGCGATCTTTTGTTTTAATTCCTTCCGGTTCACGATGAAATCCAGGAAGCCGTGCTCCAGCAGGAATTCACTGCGCTGGAAACCTTCGGGCAGATCTTTCTTGATCGTTTCCCGGATTACCCGGGGACCCGCAAAACCGATCAGTGCGCCGGGTTCGGCAATATTCAGATCGCCCAGCATACCGAAAGAAGCAGAAATCCCTCCGAAAGAGGGATCTGTAAGTAAAGAAATATACGGAATGCGGGCGTCTGTCAATTGGGAAAGTTTTCCGGAAACCTTGGCCAGCTGCATGAGCGAAAAAGCGCTTTCCATCATGCGGGCGCCGCCGGACTTGCAAATAATCATCAGGGGCGCACGGTGTTCCAGGCAGTAGTCAACCGCCCGGGCAATGCGTTCACCCATTACACTTCCGAGCGAGCCGCCAATAAACTCAAAATCCATGCAACCCACTACTATATGATGCTCTTTTACCTGTCCTGCAGCGATCCGGATGGAATCGGTAATGTCGGTCTTTGCCCAGGTTTCTTCCAGCCTTTTTTCGTAAGACTTCAGATCGGTGAAATGCAGAAAATCCTTTGAGCGGATATTTTCATACAGCACTTCGTACCGGTTATCGTTGAAAAGGATTTCAAAGTATTCGTCGCTTCCGATGCGGTGGTGATGATTGCATTTGGGACAAACAAAGAGGTTTTCCCGGAGTTCCGTCATCGTGCATATATAATTACAACTCGGACATTTGGTCCACAGGCCTTCCGGCGTTTCTTTCTTCTCGGCCGTGCTGGTCAGAATTCCCTTTTTGATCCGTTTGAACCAATTCGTTTTTGTCTCTTCCGTTGTTCCTTCTTCACCTGAAAGATTGGCTTCAAAATCTTCTTCGCGCTTCATCAAAAACAGATTTTTGAGGGGCTAAGATAGGGATTTCCCATTTCCTGACTTATTTTTGCGTTATTCTACTGATTCTCAATTTTCAAGACAAATATGAAATGGTCTGAATTCTTTACCTCGTCCGTCGGCAAGAAATTTATTATGTCCTTAACGGGAATTTCCCTGATCGCCTTTCTGGTGGTGCATGTTGGCATAAATGCCTGCATCTGGGCCAATGACGGCGGGGAGACGTTTAATAAGGCTTCCCATTTTATGGGAACAAACGTGATAATCCGCATCCTGGAAGTGGGTTTATTTGCGGGACTGATACTGCATATCGTGCAGGGTCTCGTGCTGGAAGTGCAGAACCGGAGTCGCAGGAAGACCGGTTATGCCGTAAAACTGGGTAACCGGGGCAGTAAATGGTATAGCCGCAGTATGGGTCTGCTTGGTACGCTGCTGCTTTTTTTCCTGGTAATGCACCTGTCGCATTTCTGGGTGCCTTCCCGTTTTACCGATTTACCCACGGTGGATATTGACGGAAAGGAAATAGCCAATCAGTATGCCGACATCATCCGGGTTTTTCAGAGCCCGCTGGTGGATATTTTATACATTCTCGGTTGCGCATCCCTGTTATATCACCTGTTGCATGGCTTCCAGAGTGCCTTCCGCACCCTGGGCGTGCCCAACGGAAAGTATATTAATATCATCCGGGTAGTGGGTTATGCTTTTGCGGTGCTGGTTTCCGTTGCTTTTGCAATGATGCCGGTGTCGGTTTACCTGGAATGGATTAGTTGATAATGTGGAAATGTGATAATGTGGAAATGTGATAATGTGGAAAATGTGGTAATGTGGAAATGTGGTAATGTGGAAATGTGATAATGTGGAAAATGTGGTAATGTGGAAATCAAATTTAATTTTTAGAAAGTGCAAGCCATTTACATATTTTCACATTTACACATTAGCACATTCACCCATTAGCTTATTCGTTTAAAAAATAAACTCTCTGACAAATATGCTCGATTCAAAAACGCCCCCGGGACCATTAGAGCAGAAATGGAATGATTACAAGGGACATATTAAACTCGTGAATCCCACCAATAAGCGCAGGATCGAAGTGATTGTTGTGGGAACGGGCCTTGCCGGCGCTTCCGCTGCTGCCACCCTGGCCGAACTGGGCTATAAAGTAAAATCATTCTGCTTTCAGGATTCTCCGCGCCGGGCCCACAGCATTGCGGCGCAGGGGGGAATCAACGCGGCGAAAAATTATCAGAATGACGGGGACAGCGTGTACCGCCTGTTTTATGAAACAGTGAAGGGAGGCGATTACCGCTCCCGGGAATCCAACGTGCACCGACTCGCGGAAGTGAGCGTCAATATTATTGACCAGTGTGTGGCGCAGGGCGTTCCTTTTGCCCGGGAATACGGCGGTCTGCTGAGCAACCGGTCATTCGGCGGTACGCAGGTTCAACGTACTTTTTATGCCGCGGGACAAACCGGACAGCAATTACTACTCGGCGCTTATCAGGCGCTGGAAAGGCAGGTGGCCCAGGGTAATGTAACTGTTTATGCACGTCATGAAATGCAGGAACTGGTGGTGATTGACGGCAAGGCCCGGGGTATCATTACGCGCAATCTCCTGACGGGCGAACTGGAACGGCATTTCGGTCATACCGTTGTGCTTTGCTCCGGCGGTTATGGAAATGTGTTTTATCTTTCTACCAATGCCATGGGATGTAATGCAACCGCGGTGTGGAAGGCGCATAAACGGGGCGCCTATTTTGCCAATCCCTGTTATACGCAGATTCATCCGACCTGTATACCGGTTTCCGGCGATTACCAGTCGAAACTGACCCTGATGTCGGAATCTTTACGGAATGATGGCCGTATCTGGGTTCCCAAAAAACAAAACGATACGCGTAAGCCAAAAGATATTCCGGAAGAAGAAAGAGACTATTATCTGGAAAGAAGATATCCTGCATTCGGAAACCTGGTTCCGAGGGATGTAGCCAGCCGCGCAGCGAAGGAACGTTGCGATGCCGGGTATGGAGTGGGCAGTTCCAAACAGGCGGTTTACCTGGATTTCTCAGCGGCGATCCGTCGTTATGGAGGAGTGGTTGTACATAAACAAAGAATTGAAAATCCCACGGCAGAACAAATCATCGCATTTGGAAAAGATGTGGTGAAGGAAAAATATGGCAACCTCTTCGAGATGTATGAAAAGATTACCGGGGAAAATCCTTACGAAGTGCCGATGCGGATCTATCCGGCCATTCATTACACCATGGGCGGTCTCTGGGTGGATTATGAACTGATGACCAGCATTCGCGGCCTGTACTGTCTTGGTGAAGCCAATTTTTCGGACCATGGCGCAAACCGCCTGGGCGCTTCCGCGCTGATGCAGGGACTCGCTGATGGATATTTCGTGATTCCCTACACGATTGGAAATTATCTTGCTGATGAAATTCGTACACCGGAAATCCCGACCGATCATCCCGCATTTGCCGAGGCTGAAAAGGCAGTTGCCTCCCGTATGAATCTGCTGATGAATATAAAGGGAACAAGAACAGTCGATCATTTTCATAAACAGCTCGGAAAAATCATGTGGGAAAAATGCGGGATGGCCAGAAATGCCGCGGGACTGCAGGAAGCTATTTCAGAAATTCAGGAACTCAAAAAAGCATTTTACCAGGATCTGAGGATCCCCGGTGATATCAGCGAGATGAATCCGGAACTGGATAAAGCTAACCGCGTCGCTGATTTCCTGGAACTGGGCGAACTCATGTGTATCGACGCGCTGAACCGGAACGAAAGCTGCGGAGGCCATTTCCGCGAGGAAATGCAAACCTCCGAAGGGGAGGCCAAGCGCGATGATGAACATTTCAGCTTTGTTTCAGCCTGGGAATATAAGGGGGAGCACGAGTGGAAATTACATAAGGAGGAGTTGGTTTTTGAAGTGGCGAAGCCATCGCAGCGAAGCTATAAGTAATGTGGAAATGTGGAAATGGGAGGGATGTGGAAATGTGGAAATTGGAGGGATGTGGAAATGTGGAAATGTGAGGAATGTGAGGAATGTGGAAATGTGGAAATGTGGAAATGTGGAAATGGGAGTTGGGAAATTTGGGAATGCCTTATAGCGAAGACGAGGGGTTAGAATTGGGGATGAAAGAGGTTCTTAATCGGAAGGTAGGGTGGTAATAATAGTGGTATTTCGTTAAATCCGAAAAAGATTGATTCGGAATTGTTTTAATTTGGAAAGGAGAATGCGCTTATGGCAATTAATTTTTCAAATTATTACCTGTGTGCGATGCGAAGCGATAAACCAAATATCATTGTTGATAAAACAATAGGATTTTCATTAACAATAATTAAATATTGCGACAAACTTAGCGAGGAAAGAAAATTTATTGTTGCTAATCAATTATTGAGATCGTCCACTTCCATTGGTGCGAATGTATTTGAAGCCCAATGTGCCGAAAGCAGGGCAGATTTCATTCACAAGATGAAGCTTGCTGCAAAAGAAGCGCAGGAATCTTTATACTGGTTAATATTATGCAAAAAAAGTGACGGATATATTTTTAATGAAGAGTATATTAAAGAATTAGACGAAATAATTAAGATATTATCAAAAATAATTACTTCGGCGAAACACATGAATACCAAAAACCCAAAGACTTTTACCCATTGACATATTTTCACATTTACCCATTTTCACATTTTCACATTTACACATTAATCTATGGATCATTACAGCATGAATCTGACCCTCAAAGTGTGGAGGCAAAAGAATACTAATACGGCGGGAAGATTCGAAACCTATAAAGTGGAGAATATTTCTTCGGAAATGTCCTTTCTGGAAATGATGGACGTGCTGAATGAGCGGCTGATCACCGAAGGAAAAGAACCCGTTGCTTTTGATCACGATTGCCGCGAGGGGATCTGCGGCACCTGTTCCATGTATATCAATGGCCGGCCCCATGGACCCTGGTTGCACAATACCACCTGCCAGCTTCACATGCGTGCTTATAAAAATGGGGACACCATTACTGTGGAACCTTTCCGGGCCGATTCTTTTCCGGTAATAAAAGACCTGATGGTAGACCGCTCTGCTTTCGACAGGATCATGCAGGCGGGAGGATATATTTCGGTGAATACCGGGAATGCGCAGGACGCCAATTCCCTGCCTGTAGAAAAAGATTTGTCGGACGCTTCCTTTGCGGCCGCGGCCTGTATCGGGTGCGGGGCCTGTGTGGCAGCCTGCAAGAACAGCTCGGCCATGCTCTTTGTTTCCGCCAAGGTTTCCCATCTGGCCCTCCTGCCACAGGGTGAACCGGAAAGAAAGACCCGTGCCCACAATATGCTGGCGCAAATGGATAAAGAAGGCTTTGGCAGCTGCACCAATACCCAGGCCTGTGAAGCTGTTTGCCCCAAGGGTATTTCGATGACCAATATCGCGAAGCTGAATGCCGAATATATTTTGGCTGGTTTGAGTGAGAGAAGCTGAAAGGGTTGATGGTTGACGGTTGACAGTTGACGGCCTTTAAGTGCGAATCAACACCTGAATTCCGTCAACTGTCAACCGTCAACCATCAACGATTTCTAAGCGCTCCCTGCAAACAAACCCACACTTCCCCCCACCCAGTCCTGATCCTTATTATAACGCACTCCGATCATTTTCCCTTTACTCAGCCGGGCCAGATTGAGGGCGGCCCGGGGTCTTGCGGCTCCTTCAGGCCAGAGGTACATGATACGGATCTCAGCCTTTGCCGGTATTCCGGGGGTTTCGATTGCCGGCGCATAATTTACTTTTCGCTGGAGGATCCAGTTCCGGGGATCGGGAATGGCCGGGATGTCTTCTTTTTTTATATCTATGATCACGCCCTGCCCTGCAAACGAAAAAAGTGGTTTGAGTACATAGTTTTCCAGATCCGGCGGGATTTGTTTTACCTCATCGAGGTAGAAGGTTTTGGGAACATAGGGATGGCGGATGAAGGGCAGGGTATGTTTGGATATGCGGTAAAACCAGTTGGGATGCGGGATCCATTCTACATCCAGGTCTTGCTGTAAGGAGATATGCGGACCCAGATTATCCTGCTGCGCGCGGAGATCGTCGAAAATTATCCGGTTGTAAATGCGTTTGATCCGGGTCTTTTTCTTCGTTTGTTCGTTCAGATAATACAGCTGGTTGCTTTCGGAAATCAGATCTGTCAGGCAAACCGGCTGAATGCCCAGATAATCCTGCGTGCAGTAAAAATCGATCCGGGTTTTTTGCTCATGGGGTTTTAGTTCCAGCAGAATAACCTGTTCGGGATCTTCCTTTCCGAGAATAATATTTTTCAGTTCCTGCAGATAGGTTTCGCGCGTGTACCCGCTGAGATAAGGTGAAAAATTCTTCGGGAGACTGAAATGCCTGGCCAGGATCTCCGGGTAATAAACCTGAAAAGCATACAGGGTGGGAAACCCCTGCATTTCGATCAGTTGGGGCTCCGGTTCCCCGTCTGCATTTTCACAAACCCCGAAATCAAACGCAATAAATGCACAGGGCCTTTCTTCACCGGGAACAAAATCGCCGGAAGGAATGGCTTTTTCGCTCTGGCTTTTAAAACCCGGAGCACAAATAAGATCAACAATGGATTCGCAGGCGCCGATCATTTTTTCGCGAAACGCATCCGGAACAAAAACCGGCGTTTCGGCAACCCGGAAATCAAGGCTTCCGGGATGCCTTGATTTAAGGTCATTCAAAAAATTTTCATATTGCTCTTTGCTGAATGCCTGGTTGTATAGTCTGCGGAAATGGGGAATCATGTTTTAACTTTTCAGCATCAGTTTCCTTCGCCGGATGAACGGTATAATTTCACGTGTTGGCGATTATGATTTTCTAAGGTACTAGCTTCTGCCGGTGGCCAGATTTATAAAATTCGGGATCACTTTTGAATAAGTATTCCGGATCTTGTCCGGATCATTCAGGTGCTGGATCATGCTTTTCCATTTTTCTTCCCCATAATTCTCAATCACCGTTTTCTTTTTATCCGCTCTTTGCAGGTACATGCTCATGCCCGACGCATCAGCTTCGGGGTGGAACTGGGTACCCAGCATATAGTCGTTGAACCGCATGGCCATAATGGCTCTCTGCAACGGTACATGGGGTCTTTCTTTTTCGATGGCCAAAATGCCAGCTCCTTTCTTTTTCAGATTGAACCTGTCTTCTTCTATCACCTGGAAGTCCCGGCTGTCCACAGCATAAAAAGGGTCACGGAGGCCCCGGAATACCGGCTCCCTTCGGCCCTCTGCCTGCAGGTGAACAGGAAATACGCCAAAGGCCGTGGATTTCCGGCGGGTCACTTTACCGGTTTGAAAAAACCGGCACGCGAGTTGGAAGGAATGACAGATAAACAATACAGATTTCTTATCGGAGTCAGAAGCTATAATATTATGTTTAACCACACCGTGAAGCCAGTCCATATATTTATTATCCCAGCTAAGGCCTTCGCTCTCCAGTGGACTGCCCGGGCCGCCGCTGGATAAATAAAGATCGAAGGAAAGGTCCGGTAGTTCTTCCCTTATCCGCACCTCGAAGATTGTTGCATCCAGGGGTAGACCATTAGCGGCGCCGTATTCCTGTAAAATCTGTTGTATGCAACGCATACCTTCGTTGGGCCGGCCTTCATAAAGATCAAGAATGGCAATCCGCAGGGGTTTAATCATCCTGCAAATTACTTTAAAATCAACTGTTATGTCGTCCTCTAAAAAAAGTTCAAACTGGCTCGCAGAAAAGTTCGCAACCAAAACAGAATTGACCGGAAGCGCCAGAAAAATTCCGGAAGGAAAGAATGCAGGGAACGCCCAGCTCAATGAAGTTATTGAAGTTACGGTTGCGCTGCGGAGTA